>OOCD01000322.1_pt1 | contig 37502 bp, 25 predicted proteins | sample 1671791 | NCBI WGS metagenome assembly OOCD01 (sample SAMN06348193, study PRJEB24527) | human gut metagenome | biome: human gut; feature: ankylosing spondylitis patient; material: feces | host: Homo sapiens | place: China | collected 2015-10
TCTCCGGCGGAAGTGTCAGCTCTTTTAGTGTTTTTCCACACCAGTGATGGCTCTTTGGAATACTGAGCTGGATAAACTGCACCGGAACTTCATCGGAATAATCATTAAACGTTTTCATGACATCGCCTTTTTCATCGATCATATCCAGCTTCTTTGCCACAAGCGGCAGCAACGAGCCCTGAAGCAGGATAGAAAACAGCACGATCATAAAAACAATATGGAACACATCATTTTCTGTTTCCACTGCCATCTCTGCCATAATTGCAAACACGATAGACGCTGCACCCCTCAAACCTGCCCACGACACCAGAAGCTGTTGTGAAATTTTTCCTTTAAACGGTGTGAGTACAAGTGCAACTGCCACCGGTCTTGCCACAAATGTCAGAAATACTGCGATCAAAAGTGCCGGAAGCACCACCTGCGGCAGTCTCGATGGAAATGCCAGAAGTCCAAGCAGAAAGAAAATGAGCATCTGCATCAATCCGGTCAGTCCGTCAAAAAAGTTTACCAGATTCCGCTTGTTGCGGATCTCGGTATTTCCGAGCACAATTCCCACAATATAGACACTTAAAAATCCATTTCCACCAAAAACTGCCGGAAGTGCGTACCCGATCACTGCAATTCCGACCACAAAAACCATGTCAAATCCTGCGGTCGAAAACTTAATTTTTTTCAACAGCAGCACTGCAGCTGCTGCGATCAACCCACCAAAAAAAATGCCAAAAAGCATCTGTTTTACAATGAGAAGTCCAATCTGTCCACCACTGGCGCTGCCCTGCGCGATCGCAATAAATGTCACCGTGAGCATATATGCGCACGGATCATTACTACCACTTTCCACTTCCAGAAGGGAAGCCGTATTATAACGCAGACTCAGCCGTTTCGATCGCAGCACTGAGAATACGGATGCCGCATCTGTGGAACCGATCAGTGCACCAATCAGCATACTTTCCACCCATGCGATATGTAAGGCGTAATGACAGAAAACTCCGGTAAGTGCAGCTGTTATCACAACTCCGGCCGTCGATAACAGCCCTGCCTTTACCGCAACGGACTTCGCCTGCTGCCAGTTCGTTCCAAAACCACCATAAAACATAATGAAGATCAATGCGACCGTACATATCTGCTCTGCAAACGCATAATTATCAAACGGAATCTTTAAAATCCCATCCGAACCAAACAGCATTCCAAGCAAAATGAACGCAAGCAGCATTGGAATTCCAAGTCTGCTTGACACCTTGCTCAGGAATACACAGGCAAAAATAACTACCGCTGTAATAAGAAGATATGTTGTCATAAAGTGACCTCCTTTATAAATGCATGGTTTCTTTTGCTACTTTTGTCCGCAGGAAATCACCTCTCCCAGATCTGTGCTATTTTTACCTGATCAGCAGATATGCTGTGTATACAATATACAAAAGTACACAGACCGCGCCTTCCCATCTTGACATTGTCTTTTTGGTCTTTGCCAATACAAACAAAATAACTGCGCTGATCAATAGAATGATACAGTCCGTCAGGGATTCTCCTAACACATTGAGTGGTGAAATTGTTGCTGACATACCAAGGATAAAAAGAATATTGAAAATATTTGATCCGATCGCATTGCCCAGTGCAAGACCGCTGTCTCCCTTTCTGGTTGCAACGATGGACGTCACAAGCTCCGGAAGTGATGTTCCGATCGCTATGATCGTAAGTCCGATAAAGTTCTGGCTGACACCAAAATTTGCTGCAATCACACAGGCATTACCCCCCACAAGACCCCCCCCAAAAAAAACCGCAAAAAAAGTGTTCGCTCCAGCAAAAGTTTTGTTAAAATGCCGTAGATACGTCCAAAATACGCAGGTGAATTTTGTGCCTTGCCCGGAAAGTATTGTTGATTGAAATTGCCGCCGGCAGGGGGTATAGTGAAATCAGCGAAAGGCAAACAGACCGCGTTCGGGTTTGCCGAAAAAAAACAAACAAAGAAGGAGAACCACTATGAAACGACTCATCGCATCCCTCACAGCCGCTTCCCTGGCGCTGTCACTGGCAGCGTGCGGCGGCGCAGCCTCTTCCTCTGCCGCGGCCAATAACGGCGGCGCAGCCTCTTCCACCCCCGCGGCAAGCAGCGCAAAGCCCACCACCGTCACCGTCTGGCACCTGCAGCCCGAGGACAGTGAGGAAACCTGCATGCACCAGCGCCTTTTGCGCTGGGCGGAAAAGTTCAACGCCGAAAACACCGACAACATCACCGTTGAGGTCGCCGGCGCCAAGTCCGTGGACGTTATCCTGACCACCATCGCCACCGGCAGCACCCCCGACATCTTTATGAACTACTGGAACAACGCCCCCGCATGGTCAGACAAGGGCGCTTTGTATGACCTGACCGACTTCGTCAACAACGACGCCGACTGGAACAAGGCCGACTTCGTCGATGCAACATGGGGTCTTTGCACCTACAATGACCACATCTATTCCATCCCGTACAGCATGAGCACCACCTTCATGGTGTATCGCCCCGACCTGCTGGCCGAGGCCGGCTGGGATCATTTCCCCGCCAACACCGAGGAGCTGCTGCAGTGCGCCATGGACTGCACCAAGCTGGATGACGCGGGCAACATCGTGCAGATGGGCCTTGTCCCCGACTACTACTGGCTGGACACCATCCTGTGGCCTGCAGCCTTCGGCGGCACCTGGATGGACGGCGACACCCCCGACTTTACCAACAAACAGCAGCTGGAAGCCTACAAGTTCCAGAGTGCTATCCTGAACAAATACGGCTATGACAACGTCCGCCGCTTTGTTGACAGCTTCGGCACCCCCGGCACCCCCGAGGACGCCCTGTTCAAGGGCAAAGTTGCCATGCGCTGGCTGCCCGACAGCGCGCTGGCCGACATGGAAGAATACGGCAAGGACGTCGAGTGGGCCATGGCTCCCATGCCGTACCCGGAGGGCGTGCAGGGTGGCCAGATGCTGACTTGCGGCGTTTGGGAAATGAACGCCCACACCGAGAACCCCGAAGCCACCTGGAAGGTCATGGCCAGCCTGACCGGCGAAGAAAACATGAAATTCCTGGCGGAGGGCGACCACAACCACGGCACCTTCATGCCCCGTAAGAGCGCCCTGAACCACGTCATCAACGACCTGGACGTCAGCGAAAACACCAAGAAGAACGCGACCGTCCTGCTGAACGACAACCTGACCCACTTCCCCATGGTCAGCTACATCGGCGAGTACCTGAACATCATCAGCACTGAGATGAACGAGGCCCTGATGGGCAACATCAGCGTGGAGGATGCCGCACAGAAGGTGCAGGATCAGGTTTCCCAGCTGGTCGGCTGATACAGCCAAACCCGCTGCAAGGCTGAGGAACCCGGCAGGGGCTGACCGAGCTTTCGGTCAGCTCCTGCCGTCTTGGCCGCAGGGACAAAACGCAAAGGAGGCCCCCTATTGAAAACAGGCAGCAAGGCAAAAAACGGCAAAAAAGCCGGGATGAGCAAACGGGAACGAAGATTTTTTTGGATCGGGCTTCTCTTTCTGTCTCCGTGGCTGATCGGCTTTTTGGCCTTTAACGTATATCCGATCTGCGCCGCCGTCTATTACAGCTTTACCGATTACAGCATTTTTACCGCCCCGAAATGGATCGGCGTAAAAAACTATCTGGACATTTTCGCGGATAAGATGATCTGGAAATCCCTGCTGAACACCGCCTACATCACCGTTGTCGGCCTGCCGGTGAGCAGCATCATCTCGCTGGTCCTGGCACTGCTTCTGAACCAGAAGGTCAAGGGTCTGCCGATCTTCCGCACCATCTTCTACCTGCCCACCGTGGTGCCGGTCGTTGCCAGTGCCATGCTGTTTATGTGGGTGCTCAACCCCGAATACGGCATCCTGAATATGGCGCTGGGGGCTTTCGGCATACGCGGCCCCGCGTGGCTCAGCGACCCGCGCTTTACCAAGCTGTCCCTGATTTTAATGGACGTCTGGCGCTGCGGCGGCACGATGATCATCTTCCTGTCGGCGCTGCAAAGCGTGCCGCCCACCTTCTACGAGGCGGCCGATCTGGACGGTGCCTCGGCGTGGAAAAAGTTCTGGAAGATCACCGTCCCGTACATTTCCCCCACGATCCAGTTTACCACCATCATGGGTCTTATCAGCTCGTTCCAGTATTTTACGCAGGCGTTTGTGTTCGGCAGCGTGTCGCAGTCCAACGTGCTGACGCCGGGCGGGCCGAAAAACTCCCTGATGTTCTACTCGCTGTACCTGTACCAGCAGGGCTTTACCTACTTAAAGATGGGCTATGCCAGCGCCATGGCGCTTGTGCTGTTTGTGGTGGTTATGGTGGTATCGTTTGTCGCGCTGCGCGTCATGGAAAAGCACGTAAACTACGATGTTGAGTAAGGAGGCGGACACAGATGCACGAAAAACAAACCCTGATCCCGCCGAAGTGGGTAAGATACGGCAAGCAGACCCTGCGCTATGCCGTGCTGATCTTTTTGGCCTTTATCTTCTTCATGCCGTTTTTCTGGATGGTCACCACCGCCCTGAAAGGCCGCGACGTCATCTTTATCAACCCGCCGCAGTGGCTCCCCAACCCCGCACACTGGGAAAACTTTGCCGAAATTTTTAAGCGTATGCCGATGTTCAGCTATGTGCGCAACACGCTGATCGTCTCTCTGCTGCCGGTTTTCGGGCAGCTGTTCTCGGCACCGATGATCGCCTACTCGCTGACCAAGGTGCCATGGAAGGGCGCCAAGTATGCCTTCCCGATCATTCTTGCCACCATGATGATCCCGTGGCAGGTCACCCAAATTCCCATGTTTGCCACATGGGCCAAGCTGGGTCTTGTCAACACCTTTGTGCCGCTGACACTGCCGTCCTTTTTCGGCTGGGCGTATTATATCTACCTGACGCGCCAGTTCGTCAAGGGTCTGCCCGACAGCGTCATCGAGGCGGCGCGCATTGACGGCGCGGGGGAGCTGCGCATTTTGTACACCATCGTCTACCCGATGTGCAAACCTGTGCTGACCACCATTGCCGTGCTGGTCTTTATGGGCTGCTGGAATGATTTGAACGGCCCGCTGCTGTTCCTGCAGCGCAGCGAAAAATACACCCTCTCCATCGGCCTGCAGATGTTCCTGACCGGCACCCAGAACGAATGGGATTTGCTGATGGCCGCCAGCGCATTGTTTACCCTACCGCTGGTCATCATCTTCTTTTTGGCACAAAAACAGATCCTGGGCGGTATCTCCACCACATCGGGTCTGAAATAACGCTCATAAAAGGCCGCGCAGAAATTTTAAGGCAACACCGCGCGGCCTTTTCGGCGTTTGTCGGGCTGGAAAACGCCGCGCCGCTGTGGTATACTGGGCATAATGTCTAAACTTGCTCATTCTCGGAAAGGAACCCCCTTTATGCACCGTTCGGTTTTGCACTCCAAGAGTTTTCAGCGCTATTTTCTGACCTACGCGGCCATTTTTGCCGCCATGATCTTTATCAGCATCCTGCTGCTGGCCCGCACGACCAACAATGAGCGCGCCCGCGCCGCCGAACAGCAGCGGGCTTTGCAGACAGAAAAAATCAGCACACAGCTGGACGATATGTGGAAGTCCGCCGGCTCGGTGGGCGAGCTGCTGAACAACTCCTCGTGGGTCGAAAAATACAAGTCCGACACCGACGTGTTCGATGCCGATTTTGACCTTGTCAGCCGGCAGGAAATCTCCCAGACGCTGCAAAACGTCTGCCTGAGCAGCACCGTCGTGCAGGATATCGGCGTGATCTACCCGCGCAAGAACACCGTCATCACGCCGCAGGGCTGGTTTGACCTGAAAGCATACCAGACCTTTCTGCAGCGCCGCCACCTTGTCGAAACAGAGGATTTTCTCGACGATGTGCTGGGCATGACGGGCGGCTTCTCCAAGCTGTACGCGGAGGATTTTGCCGAAACCACGCCGGATACGCTGGTCTATGTCAGCCAGCTCGACATTCTGGATTCCCCGCGCGCCATCGCCGTCATCTATCTGGACAAGTCGGTCATTGCGCGGCAGCTGCAGCAGATTTCGGGCGCACAGGTCTGCGCCGTGCGCATTGCCAACGCGGCGGGGGACACCCGTATGCAGCTTACCCTCGCCGAGCCTGACCCCGGCGATGTCGTCACCATGCAGGTCGCCAGCCGCAATATGCTGCTGAACTACGAAATTTCCTTTGAAAACCAGCGTATGCCCTTTATGCAGGGCGCGGGCGGCTACCTGCTGATCTCCGGCGTGGCGGTGCTCAGTATGCTGCTGGCGTATGCGCTGGCCAAAATGCAGTATTCCCCCGTGAACCGCCTGATGCGTATGCTGACCGCCAAGACCGGCGTCAACTCGCAAAGCGGCGATATGGACACCATCGCCTTCTGCATCGACAACCTGTTTGCCGACAATGAATCGCTGAAAAAGATGGTGACCTCCTACCAACAGACGCTGAACCGACAGCAGGTCGTGCAGCTGCTGCGCGGCTATTTTAACGAGGATGTCGCCCGCCTGATGCAGGGCAGCGACAACCCGTTTACCGAAAACTTCGTCTACGCGGTGCTGGTATTGCAGCGCATCAAGGACAACCGCGAAAGCCCGGACGAACAAGCGCAGGAAAGCGCCCGCTACATCGTAATTTTACAGCACATCGTCGAAAAACTCTGCCAAGAGCAGAACCACTGCGAGCTGGTCGAGCAGGTGGACGGCAACACAGCCGTCATCATTGAATTTCCCGCCATGCCCGACCGCGATGCGCTGATGGCAATTGCCGAAACCGTGCACACCGCCCTGGCCGAGCAGGACATCGAATCCCGCGCCTTTGTCGGCAGACCCTGCCGCGGGCTGGCGGGTATCAGCACGTCGTATCAGGCAGCGGTCGAAACGATGCAAACAGACACGGGGCACCACACCGTCGTGTATGCGCAGCCGCAGATGGAATACTATTACCCCATCGAGTGGGAAAGCCGCCTGATGACTGCCGTGCAGGACGGCAACATCATTCAGGTGCGCTCCATCCTGCACCATTTGTACGAGGAAAACCGCCGTTTGCACCTCAGTGCCCCCTTGGTGTCGCGCATCTCCCTGCTGCTGACCGAGGATCTGCACCGCACGGCGGTTGCCATGGACCTTGCGCCCGAGCTGCTGGCGGAATTCCGCGAACCGCACCCCGCCCAGCGTCTGGAAACGGTGTTCGCCACGGCGGAAAAGACCGCCGAGATCATCTGCGCCGAGGCCGCCCGCCGCAAGGAATCCGCCGCCGACAATGTCAGCCGTTCTCTGGTAGAGTACGTAAACACGCACATTTTCGACCCAGAGCTGTCGCTGAAGCAGCTGGGTGACGAGTTCTCTGTCTCGACGGCGAGCGTTTCGCGCATTTTCAAGAAATCGGCGAGGGAGAACTTCTACCACTACATAACCCAAAAGCGCATTGCACGCGCGCAGGAGCTGCTGCTGATACAGGGCTACTGCCCGGCGCAAATTGCCGAGGCTGTCGGCTATGACAGCGAATATTCGTTCAAACGCGCATTTGTCCGCACGGTGGGCATGGCCCCGCGCGACTACTGCGCCCAAAACGGCGGCGATCCGGCCGCCACTTAAAGGAGACTACATCATGCCCGTAAAAAAACTGGTGATTTTGGGGGATTCCATTACCGATTGCGGCCGCGCCCGCCCCGTGGGGGAGGGTCTGCCCGGCGCGCTGGGCAACGGCTATGTCAACCTGTTTGACGCCATGGCGCAGGTGGATCACCCCGCGTGGAAACTGCGCGTCGTAAACATGGGCACCGACGGCGAGACCTCCCGCGACCTGCTGGCGCGCTGGGATACCGACTGCGATGCGCTGAAACCCGACATCGTGGCGGTATTGATCGGCATCAACGATGTATGGCGGCAGTTCGACAGCCCCTACCGCACGGAAATACACGTCCTGCCGGACGAGTACGCCGCCAACCTGCGCGAGATGGTGCGCCGCACCGTGCCCGCGCGCAAGCTGCTGTTTGTCTCGCCGTTTTACTTTGAGCCGAACGAGAAAGACCCCATGCGCGCGCAGATGGACGTATACCGCGCCCTGATGCGCACCGTCGCCGCCGAAAACGACATCCCGTTTGTTGACCTGCAGGACGCTTTTGCGGAGCTTTTGCAGCATTTCTACCCCGGCTGCATCACCTGGGACCGTGTCCACCCCAGCGCCCCCGCGCAGCTGATTATCGCCCGGCAGATCATGGCCGCCGTGGAATCGCTGCTTGCCTGAAAACACCTACCTTACTCTGTTGCATTTTTCGACAGAATGATTGTTTTAGACTACATTATTGCAAATGAAGACCGTCATTTGAATAACTTTCGATGGCGAGACTTCTTTGACAGGCTGAAAAAACGCCCGTGGAGAATCCACGGGCGTTTTTTAATAGATATGGGTTTCAAGATGCTTTTTGATCTTCTTTGCGTCATGCGAGCGGATGAAGGAGATGTATTCACGATGCTCGCGGCTGACTGTTTCAAGATCGAAGTGCTGGATGCCCTGATAGAGCAGGCGCGCGTGAATTTTTGCGATAATGATATTCCAAAGCGCGCAGATGGTTGCATTGGCGGAATGTTCGACAAGATAGGTGTGCAGCGCGATGTCAAGGTCAGTCAGCTCGTCAAGGTTTTCCTTGTGGCAGGCTTCCTCCATCTGTCCGACCAGCGAATCGAGATAGGCATAGTCCTCGTCGTTCAGATTCTTGTAGGCGTTCTGGGCGACATAGGTTTCGATGATCCGCCGGATCGGAACGAAGATCTCCTCGGTCTGCTCGGGATCCATCTCCGCGACAACCGTTTCCCGGTAGGGGTGAGAGTAGATGAGCCCCTCCTGCGCCAGGCGGCTGAACGCTTCGCGCACCGGCCCGCGGCTGATCCCCATCTGCGCGGCGATATCGGCTTCCCGCAGACGGTCGCCGGGCGCGAGGTCGCCGCGGATGATTGCCTGTTTGATGGAATCGTAGGCAAAATCCTTGCGGGAAAGCTGGGGGGGTTTGGAAAATTTAAATGTATCTGGCATAGTCATAATCCTCTTTGGCCGGAGACCGGCCCCTTCTTTCTATAATAATGATAAAGCATTCGGGATTGTAAATCAAGTAGAAATTTCATAAAAAAGATTGTTAACAATATACAATTGACTTTTTGAAAAAATGATGTAGAATAAAGGCAGGTCGAGACCAAAAGCAATTTGAGGTGATAATATGAAAATTACAAAAGTGGAAGCCATCCCTGTCCGCCAGCCTGGCGAAATCAAGAAGATCAACGACAGCGCCCAGGACGGCGTCATCATCAAAGTCTACACCGATGAGGGCATCACCGGCTACGGCGAAGTCGATTCCGCCCCCTGGGTTGTCAAATCTATCATCGATTCCCCGGTGTCCCACCGCATCTGCCAGGGACTGGGCCAGTCGATCATCGGCATGGACCCGTTCCAGACCGAACGGATCTGGGAGACCATGTACTTGAACAGCATGTTCTACGGTCGGCGCGGCGCGGTTGTCCATGCGATGAGCGGCATCGATATCGCGCTTTGGGACATTGTCGGCAAGGCGCTTGGAAAGCCGATTTACCAGCTGCTCGGCGGGGAGTTCCGCAGCAAGGTGCGCGCCTACGGCAGCACGCTGATGCCGTACACGCCGGAGGAAGCCGCCGAAGAGGCGCTCAAGTGGAAGGAGCAGGGCTTTACGGCAGTCAAGATGGGATGGGGCGGCTTTGAGCTTCCGTTCCGCGACAATGTGAAACTGGTTGAGGCCGCGCGCCGGGCAATCGGAGACGACATGGATCTCATGCTGGATGTCGGCTTCATTCCGTCGCCCGACTGCCCCATCGATTCCTCCTCGCGGCTGCTGCTCGCCAAAGAACTGCGGCAGTACAACCCTTACTGGATCGAGGAACCGGTTTCGCCGGACGATTACGACGGATACAAGAAGCTGGCTGAATCGATTGACACCAGAATTGCCGGCGGCGAGAACGAATCCACCCGTTACGGATTCCGGCAGCTGATCGAATACTGCAAGCTGGATATCCTGCAGCCGGACATCACCCGATGCGGCGGCCTCACCGAGGCGAAGAAGATCGCCACCATGGCGCAGGCGCACAACATCACCGTTGTGCCGCACGCCTGGAGCAGCGGCATCGTCATCGCTGCCTCACTGCAGCTGATCGCGTCGATCCCGAACGCAAACCTGCTGGAATACTGTGTGTGGGACACCCCGATCCGCAAGGAGATGCTGGTCAGCGACTTCACCCTGAAAGACGGATACGTCAGCGTGCCGCAGGGGCCGGGGCTTGGTATCGAGCTGGACGACGCCGCGATTGAAAAATACCGCTGCGACCGGTTCTAAACAGGGGATAAGGAGGAAAAGGAATGGACTCATCCAAAAAGGGCGGAAAATGGTTCGCGGTCCTCTATAAGGCGCTCGAAGGAATTTCCGCGGTGCTGATGGGGCTTTTGGTGGTCATCGTCCTGTACAGCGTTTTCAGCCGGTACGTGCTCAATTCATCGATCGCGTGGGCGGAGGAGATGTCCCGCTTTCTGATGATCACAATGGTCTGTGTGGGCGCCGTGACCGCCTACTTCAACAACGAGCATCTCGGGTTGGACATCCTGGTCAAGTTTTTGCCGGCGCGGCTGCACCGGTACGTCGACCTGGTGCGCGACCTGCTGATCCTGTTCATCACCGGCTTTATGACGACCGGCGGCTGGAGGATGATGCTGGAATCGTTCGATTCGGTTTCCCCGGCGCTGCGCATCCGTGTGGGGTATGTCTATATCATCCTGCCGGTGTTTACGGCGATACTCTGCCTCACAACGCTCTGCCGGGTTGTGCGCGGGGTTCACGGCCTCGTGCGGAAAAAGGAGGCGGAATAAATGGTTGTTATCCTGTTTCTGGTGAGCCTGTTCGGCTTTATCCTGCTCAATGTTCCGATCGCCTTCAGCCTGCTGCTGAGCGCGGTGGTACTGATGCTCTATATGGGCGACTGGTCGTCCTATATCGTCATGCAGAGTCTGGTGCGCGGGTTTGACAGCTTCAGCCTGCTTGCGATCCCGTTCTTTATCCTCGCGGGTGAAATCATGAACGCCGGCGGGCTTTCCAAGCGAATTGTCGGGTTTGCCCGTTCGTTCATGGGGCACATCCGGGGCAGCCTCGGCTATGCCGCCATCCTTTCGAGTATGGTTTTCGCGGGCGTTTCCGGTTCGGCCGACGCGGACACCTCGGCGATCGGCTCGATCCTTTTGCCGATGATGGACGAGGAGGGCTACGACCGCAAGGTCTGCACCGCGCTGCTCGCAACTTCCGGCTGTATCGGCCCGATCATCCCGCCGTCAATCCCGATGATCCTTTACGGCGTGACCGCGAGCGTTTCGATCAGTAAGCTTTTCCTGGGTGGCATCATTCCGGGCGTCCTGATCGGAGTGGGGCTCATGAGCGTCTGGGGCTTCTATGTAAAAAAACAGCGTTATGGGGATTCCTCGGATAAATTCTCCTGGAAAACGGTCTGGTACCACACAAAACGCGCGTTTTTCGCGCTGATGCTTCCGGTTATCATCCTGGGAGGCATCATCACCGGCGTTGTGACGCCGACCGAATCGGCGGTCATCGCGGTGGCGTATGCGTTTGTGGTATCCAAATTTGTCTACCGTGAGCTTTCTCTGCGGGAGCTGCCGCGGATGCTTGCGTCGACAGCCCGCAGCACTGCGGTCATCATGATGGTCTGCGGCGCGGCGATGTCGGTCGCTTACTACATCACGCTGGCGCAGGTGCCGAAACAGCTCTCGAACCTGCTGCTTTCTATCTCGGACAATGTACTCGTGATCATGCTGCTGATCAACCTCCTGCTGCTGATCATCGGCTGTGTCATGGACCTTGCGCCGGCCGTCTTCCTGATGACCCCAATCCTGCTGCCGATCATCCAGAGCTTTGGCCTCGACCCGATCTATTTCGGCGTGGTCATGTGCATCAATCTCTGCATCGGCCTGGTCACGCCGCCGGTCGGAACGGTTCTGTATGTCGTCTGCGGGCTCTCCAAGGTTTCAATCTTTGATATCATCAAACCGCTGATCCCATTTATTTCGGTCATGGTCGCGGTGCTGCTGCTGGTCACCTATATCCCAGGGCTCATCCTGTTTATTCCGAATATGTTTGCCTGAGCGATTTTCAAATTCAGCGTCTGGAAAGGAGAAAGAATTATGAAGAAGAAATTACCCGTACTCATTCTCACCGCAGCCCTTTCTGCCGGCATGATGACCGGATGCCTTTCGAGCAGCGTCACCCCGCCCGCGGATTCCGCGCCGCAGACGCAGCAGAGCGCCGCTGACCCGGCTGCGGATTCCGATACGGAAAAAACCGTCATCAAGATCAGCTTCGCGGGCGGCGATACCCATCCGATTATGAAAACCCTCGAAGAATTCGAAAAGATGTTTGAAGAACGGACCGAAGGCCGCTATGACATGCAGCTCTATGCGAACGGGGTACTCGGCGACGACCTCAAGGCGACCGAGCAGGTCAAGGCGGGAATGCTTGACGCGGTCGTGACCTCTCCTTCGCCGGTCGGCACCATCGTAAAAGAGGTCATGGTCTTTGACCTTCCATACCTCTTTAAAAGCGAGGAGGAGGCGGATAAGATCCTTTCCGGTCCGTTTGCACAGTATCTCGACGACAAAATGGCCGAAAAGGGCCTTATCAACGTTGCCTGGTACGAGGACGGGTTCCGCCATCTGACCAACTCGAAGCATGCGGTCACCTCTCCTGCGGATGTGGAAGGCCTGAAGATCCGCACGATGGAAAACCCCATCCACCTCGCCGCCTGGAAGGTGCTCGGCGCGAATCCGACCCCGATGGCCTACACCGACGTGTTCACCGCGCTGCAGCAGCATGTCATAGATGGGCAGGAGAACCCGTTCCCGACCATCTATGACGGAAAATTCTACGAGGTCCAGAAGTATCTGACCACCACCGGCCACGTCTATTCGCCGTTCATTTTCGTCTGCAGCAGCCAGCTCTTTGAGAAGCTCCCGGAGGAAGATCAGGCGATCTTTAAAGAGGTGGCAAAGGCCACCGAGCCGATCAACCGCGAAATCAACCGCGCGGACGCGCAGTCCTGCCGCGAAAAGATGGAAGCGGCGGGTGTGGAGGTCACCGACCTCACAATGGAACAGAAACAGGTCTTTCAGGATCTTCTGACCCCGATCTGGGGCGATTTCACCGATGTGTTCGGCGAGGAAGCGCTCGCCAAGCTCCAGGAAGAACTGGCAAAACTCTAAAAAAGATCCCAAACGGTAAAAACCGGGAAGCGCCCTATCTGGGCGCTTCCCGGTTTTTTCAGTCTGTCAAAGAACACAGCTCCTGCCTTCTCCCGCTGGCCGCTGTCGCTGCACACCGCTGTCCCTTCCCGTCCGCTTCCCCACGTTTCGCTAAACTCGCCTTTAGCGAAACGGTGTAAGCCGCGGTTATTCCGTTACCAACTCCGCCTCGGAGGAGGTGGGGTCAAACGTGTCCTGCACCGTGGGAACGGAGCGCGTATTCAGTACATAGCCGGCGGGGATTCCGCGGGGGGAATACCCGGTGATCTCCTTAAAAGCGCGGTTAAAGTTGCGGATCGTGTTAAAGCCGCAGCACAGCATGATGTCGGTCAGCTTGCGTTCTGGGTGGGCGTTGATGAGCTGCACTGCCTTTTCCACGCGGACAACATTCAGATACTGCGAGAAGGTCATTCCGCTCTGCTGCTTAAAATAGCGGGAAAAATAGGCTTCGGACACATTCATAAAGGCGGCGGCATTCTGAAAGGTCAGGCTGTCATACTCGTTGTCCATACGGTTCAGCAATTGTTTGTAGCGTATGGTGACCTCGCTGGTCTGGTGGACGGCGGCGGTCAGGGGTTCGCCGCGAAAAACAGAAATCACCAGCTCGGTGATCATGGCGTCGGCTTTTGTTTCAAAAAAAAGCTGTCGGTCGGAAAGCTCGCGCCGCAAATCAGACAGCGTTTGCAGAACCCCGTATCGGTCCCGAAAAAGCGGCGTAACGGGCTGATATACCTGTGTAACAGAAGCGCAGATATTCTCATTAAACAGGCAGACGTACAACAAACTGTCCGGGTCGGCATCAATGGAATGTACGCTGCCGCTTTGGCAGAATACACACTGATTCGGCGCAAGGCGGTAGGTCGTATCATCCAGCATCACTTTGGCGCTGCCTTCTGCACAGGCGATCAGTTCGTGCTCTATATGCCAGTGCGCAATGTTGTGCAGGTTGCGATATTTCCCCACCCAGACGCGCTCACTGCCGGCATAGGCGCGCTTTTCAAATTTAGCAAGCATCTTGCCCGACCTTCCCACAATATCAATAAATGTCCATAACAGGAAAAGCATTTGCTTTCCCCGATACGTTTTTGTGGTATAATAATAACATAAAGATTCAAGAATGACAAGAAAAAATCGTGCAAAATGACTATCTGCGTTTTTGAGTATGGCTAAATCTCTGTTGACAGCTGAGGATGATCGCGACATCTCACGCAGAGCAAAGAGTAAAACGGCACCGTAGGAAATCGGTGTTATCTATAACTATAAAAGAAATAAGGTGGTAAAAAACTTACAACAACTTCCCGCTACAAGAGCCAAAAGAAAGAAGGATACCTATGAAGGAAAAATTTGACCTGAGAACCCTGGAAGGCAGCAAACGGATTTTCCGGATCTCCGTTGCTGCGGTAATTCTGTTCAGCTTCTTTGCTTATATGTTTGCCTGCAATTGGGGGCGTGTGAAAATCAGTGAATTGAACATTGATTCGCGTGGTTCCGTAATGCAGGCGACCATGTATACACCCACAAATACAAACTCGGAAAGTAATCTTCCGTGCGTGATCTTTACCCACGGATTGAGCTGCAACCACAGCACCGTAAACCCCTTTGCGGAAGAACTTGCCAAAAGAGGTTTCGCCGTGCTCAGTGTTTCTACCTACGGCTCAGGCGAGTCCGAAACTTCCGATATGAGTGACCCGTCTTTTGGTATGTATGATGCGCTGCAATATGTTCGCACGCTCAACTATGTAGACCAAACCAGAATCGGTATGATCGGTCACTCGCAAGGCTCCAAAAACACATCCGCAGCCGTGGATATGGATTCCAGCCTGTACACGCTCAATGACCTTAAAATCAATATCCTCTATGATACATTTGCGCAAAAATTCACAGCAGAAGAAATCAAGCAATCTGCGGACGATCTGGCAACGGCACGTCTGGATGCCAATGAATTGAGCGCCTATAAAGTTCTGGCCGCACAGGCAGAGCAATACTTTACTACCCGTATGAAGGCTGCTGTTATCCTGGGCGGTAACTGGGGCAGCGAGGCACAGGAAGTAACGGTCGGCGGTATCACCGTTACGCGCGAAGCAAATACCAACATGTGCTATATGATCTCCACCTTTAATGAAGGTCGTGCCGGCACGGGTCAGCAGAATCTTTCCAAAGAAGAAATGATGGCAAAATTCCAGAGCGCGGAACCACTTACCGCAGCAACATGGTATTCGCTGGATCAGACTTCCAACGTACAGAATCCCGCCAGCACAAAACTGGGCGGTCTGGAAGATGTTTCCTATACAACAGACACTGCGCTGGCAAGTGCGATCGACAACCGCACCACAAGAATCATCGTCAATCAGTTGGGCGGTCATGCCAAGGACTACTTCAGCAAGGACTCCATGCATTATATCGCCAAGTATTTTGAGCAGACTCTGCAGTATAATTGCGGCAACATTACAGATCCGGCAACGGTACCTATGTCCGAACACAGCAGTACCTTTATGATCCGCGAAACGCTGGATCTGCTGGCCATGTTTGCTTTGTTTGTCAGCATCATTGCTTTGGCGGGTATGCTGCTGCATACGAAGAGATACGCAGAACTGCGTATGGAATGCTGCGAACCCTTCACCACCAAAAAGAGTGGGACTTTCTGGCTGGCGGCTGTGCTTTTGATCGTAAGCACCATGATCGCGGAATATTTTGTTGCAACAAAGGGTCCCATGCTGGGATTCAAGAGTGAATTCTTAAAGCATTTCCTGTCTCTGGACTTTACCGCAAATATCCACCTCTGGTTTATGTGGATTCTCTCCGTTCTGTCGGCCATCGTGCTGGCTGTCTTTGCCGTGCTGACAAAGAAACAGACCGGCAAAAACATGCTGAAAGAACTGAATTTCACCATCTCCCTCAAAAAAATTGCCCGTTATTTCCTGCTGTCCTGCGTCCTGATCGTCTATGCTTACCTGGCGCTGGCCACCATGAAATATTTCTTCCATCAGGATTTCCGCTTCTGGGATAATGGTATGAAGGACATGCTGCCGCAGTATTGGACTTTGTGCCTGCGTTACAGCCTGTTTGTCCTGCCTTCCTTTGTTGTCAGTGCTATGATGATCAACGGCGGCCGCATGAAGGATATGGGCGACGGCTGGAACACCTTGCTCCAGATGGTCATCGCCGGTATCGGCATCTATATTCTGGTTGCTTACAGCTATGGGACCGTCTACGCAGAGTATGCCTCTACCGGCGTAGGGCGTGCACCTGCTATCGCCTTTATCTCTACCTGGCCGATGCTGATCAACCTGCCGGTTTTCGCATTCATCAACAGAAAACTGTATAAGGTATCCGGCAGTATCTGGCTTCCTGCTTTTGTAAATACCTGGATCGTTGTCTGGTCTATGGTATCCTGCCAGTCTCAGACCGGTTATTATCTGCTTGGGAATTTTGCCGCAAAGTGGCTGGGAATCTTCTGATGTGATGCACCGTGCCATGTTTATGCTGCAAAAGATGCATCCGTTCCTGCGGCAGTAAACGAGGCAAAACCACAAGAAAGACTATGGCGCCGCACCGAGGTGAAGTATACTTGCGTGCGGCGCCTTTGTCATAAGGCAACACCGCACAATTCCCGCCTGACGGCTTAAGCACCGCAGGGACGGCGAAACCATTCCCCCCTCCCCTGCCGATAAGGCCGGCTTTGCCGCCTTTTTGGCGCAGTATAAAACGGCGCTGCAGGCGAAGCGCCCCGATGGAAAAAGGAGATGTCTTATATGCTGAACGACTATGAATTCTGGTTTGTGGTGGGCAGCCAGTTCCTGTACGGTCCCGAGGTTCTGGAAACCGTGTCCGCCCGCGCCGCCGAAATGGCCGATGCACTGAACGCAAGCGGAAATCTTCCCTGTAAGATCGTCTACAAGGTCACGGCAAAAACCAATGCGGAGATCACCGACCTTGTGCGCGAGGCCAACTACAACAAACGCTGCGCCGGCCTTATTACCTGGTGCCACACCTTCAGCCCCGGCAAAATGTGGATCAACGGTTTTGCCGCCCTGCAAAAGCCCTACTGCCATTTTGCCACCCAGTACAACCGCGAGATCCCCAACGAGGGGATCGACATGGATTTTATGAACCTGAACCAGGCCGCCCACGGCGACCGCGAACACGGGTTCACCGCCGCCCGGCTGCGGGTGCCGCGCAAGGTCATTGCCGGGTACTGGCAGGACGCGGCGGTACAGAAACGCCTGGGGGATTGGATGCGCGCCGCCGTGGGCGCAGCGGTTTCCAAAGAGCTGAAGGTCATGCGCTTCGGCGACAATATGCGGGAAGTCGCCGTGACTGAGGGCGATAAGGTAGAGGTACAGGCCAAATTGGGCTGGCAGGTCAACACCTGGCCGGTGGGGCAGCTGGTCGAAACCATGCACGCCGTGACCGAGGCGGAAATCGACGCCCTGATGGCGCAGTACCGCACCGCCTACGATTTTGCCGCCGACGATGCCGCGTTTATGGACACCGTGCGCTATCAGGCGCGGGAGGAACTTGCCATCAAGAAAATGATGGACGCCGAGGGCTGCCGGGCGTTTTCCAACACGTTCCAGGACCTGTACGGTATGCGCCAGCTGCCCGGCCTTGCCAGCCAGCATCTGATGGCACAGGGCTACGGCTACGGCGGCGAGGGCGACTGGAAGGTCGCCGCCATGACAGCCATTATCAAGGCCATGGGCGAAGGCAAGACCGGCGGCACCGCCTTTATGGAAGATTATACCTACAACCTGGTTCCCGGCGCCATGTACAGTCTGGGCGCCCATATGCTGGAAGTCTGCCCGTCGGTGGCAGCCGCCCGCCCCCGCATAGAGGTCCACCCCCTGGGCATCGGTGACCGCGAGCCGCCCGCCCGTCTGGTGTTTGAAGGGCACGAGGGCAGCGCCATTGTGGTAAGCCTTGTGGATATGGGCGGACGTCTGCGGTTGATCTGCCAGGATATCCACTGCGTCAAGCCCATTCTGCCCATGCCCAACCTGCCGGTAGCCCGCGTCATGTGGCAGGCCATGCCCGATTTGACCACAGGGCTGGAATGTTGGATCACCGCAGGCGGCGCGCACCACACCACGCTGACCTATGATGTATCCGCCGAACAAATTCAGGACTGGGCCCGTATGATGGACGTGGAATTTGTACATATCACCGCGGATACCACGGTGGAAGGGCTGGAACAACAGCTGTTTTTGAACGATCTGGCATGGAAATGGAAGGCTTGACCATTCCGTGCCGCCCTGCTAAAAGCACAATGTAACGATAAAACCGCGCGCCGTACATTACTACCCGAAAAAGGGCGTTTTCTACAAACTGAAAGATCCCACTTGATACCTATATCAAGTGGGATCTTCTGTTTTATGAGCGCCTGTTTCACAGCGCTGCACTTACATTTTCCGGCACGAACTCGATTTTGACGCGCATTCCCATACCGGCGGCCAGCCTTTGCAGCGTGCGCAGAGACGGGTTTGTGTTTCCGCGCTCCAACCTGCTTATATCCGTCTGCGCGATGCCCGTGCGCTCAGAAAGCTGCTTTTGCGTCAGACCGCTTTCTTTCCGGGCTTTCAAAATCGCCTCGATTACGGAACATTCCGGGTCGAGCGCTTCCCACTCAGCCTTAAATGCGGGGTCTTTCATCTGTTCATTCAGAAAATCGTTAAAGTTTGTCATTGGGAATTCTCCTTTCGGGAAAGATAATCGGCTCTGTACTTTTTAGCCAATTCAATTTCTGACCGTGGCGTTTTTTGCGACTTTTTTATAAAACAATTCGTTAAGATGACCTTTTTTCCCTACTACAAAGAAATAAAGACCTCGTGTTATATCAGAGCCAAACTTGGTGCGAATTTCAAAAATTCCATCATCCAACGGTTTTGAATACGGCTCTCTCAGGCCCGGGCCGCTGTCACCGAGCAGTGAAACCGTACGCAATACTTTGGCGCGCATCTTCGTATCAAGGCTCAGAATAAAATCTTTTGCCGGTTCGGTTCACCGTCTATCTTTTCATAAAATTCAATTTAAAATTTCTGCACCTTTGTCTCCAATTCAAAATATAGGATTTATCTCATATTTGTTATAGCGGATATATCCCATATTGTCAATGCTTATCTGCCGAGATAGTATCGGTATGCACATTTTCGCTGCCACACATTTCGCGGTTTGAGGGGAGGCCATAGCGAAAAAGTCTCCCCCTCTCCCCTGCCCTGCCGCACAAATTCAAACCGTGCGCACAGGGCGGCGCAGACTGTCGATAAACCTAACGGGATGATTGCAACCTTTCGCTTGGTTTGTAGGGAACGGTCTTGACCGTTCCCTGCCGCCGTGCCAAGAGCACGACATTACGAGAAAACCGCGCGCCATTCGGCGCGATTGAATGCGCTGCGCGCGGCCAGATGTGCGGATGGGTCAAGACCCATCCCTACGAATATCCCGAAAACTGACTTTTTTGACAAACTGAGCCGCCCTGCGCGTACTGCGCAGGGCGGCGCTATTATGACACCATGTCATAATATCTTATGTTTCCCCGATAGGTTCGCGTTGCCGTAAGGCAGCAAGGAGGGGTCACTGCGCCCGCAGGCGCGTTTCGGAGCGCAACCGCCGCACAGCGGCGGCTCTTAGCGCGGAGATAGACCCCTCCCTACGATACAAAGCCGTAAGGTCGCAGGTTACGGAAATTCGCGGGCGGGGCATGCCCCGCCCCTGCAAATGACCCGTAAATTTTGCGTTGCCGCCATGCCCCGCCCCTACATTCACTGCCCTTCTTTTGCAAAGGCCTTGCTATTTTTCGCACATCTGATATAATAAAAGTGTGATGAAACACCACATAAACCATTATAAAAGTGTGATTGGTGAGCCTATGGAACGATATGTATTACAAGATCTTCTCAAATGGAAAAACTCCCCCTACCGCAAACCTCTGATCCTCAAGGGCGTGCGGCAGGTGGGCAAAACGTGGGTGCTGAAGGAATTCGGGCGCCGTTACTACGAAAACACCGCCTATTTCAACTTTGATGAAAACGAGGAATACAAGCAATTTTTTGAAACTACCAAGGACACAGACCGAATCCTGCAAAACCTGATGCTCGCCGGCGGGCAAAAGATCCTGCCCGAAAAGACCCTGATCATCTTTGACGAAGTGCAGGACTGCCCCAAGGTCATCAACTCCATGAAGTATTTTTGCGAAAACGCGCCGCAATACCACATTGCCTGCGCGGGGTCGCTGCTGGGCATTGCGCTGGCAAAACCCGCGTCCTTTCCTGTGGGCAAGGTCAACTTTTTGCAGGTCGACCCCATGACCTTCTCGGAATTTCTGGTTGCCAACGGTGACGAAAATCTGGCGGCCTACCTGGACAGCGTGGACACCCTTACTCCCCTGCCGGATGCGTTTTTTAATCCGCTGTACGAGAAATTAAAGATGTACTACGTCACCGGCGGCATGCCGGAATCGGTGCTGATGTGGACGCAGGCGCGGGACGTGGACGCCATGCAGACGGCGCTGTCCGACATTATCGCCGCCTACGAGCGCGACTTTGCCAAGCACCCCCAGACAAGCGAATTTCCCAAAATTTCCATGATCTGGAAGTCCATTTCCTCCCAGCTGGCGCGGGAAAACAAGAAATTTATTTACAAGGTCGTCAAGGAAGGCGCCCGCGCGCGCGAGTACGAGGACGCCCTGCAATGGCTGGTCGATGCCCGGCTGGTACACAAAATTTATCGCAGCAGTGCGCCCGGTCTGCCGATTGCCGCCTATGATGATCTGTCGGCGTTCAAAATTTATCTGGTCGATGTGGGGCTGCTGCGGCGGCTTGCACAGCTGGCACCCACGGCCTTTGGCGAGGGCAACCGCCTGTTTACCGAGTTCAAGGGCGCGCTGACGGAAAATTTTGTGCTGCAATCGCTGATCCCGCAGTTTGAGGTGACGCCCCGCTACTGGACGCAAACCAACCCGCCCTATGAGGTAGATTTTCTCATACAGCGCGGCAACGATATTTTCCCTGTGGAGGTAAAATCCGCGGCCAACACAACCGGCCGCAGCCTGAAAAAGTTCAAGGAACTGTTTGCGGACAAGGTAAAGCTGCGCATCCGTTTTTCGCTGGATAACCTGAAATTGGACGGGGACGTTTTGAATATCCCGCTGTTTATGGCAGACCAAGCCGACCGCCTGATCGGGCTTGCGCTGGAGGCGCAGGGTAAGATAATATGACATCATGTCATATTATCTTTTATTTTTCAACTCGATTTTTATAGGATATTATGACGTGATGTCATATTATCCTAGGTTCGCGTTGCCGTAAGGCAGCAAGGAGGGGTCGAGACCCCTCCCTACGATACAAAGCCGTAAGGTCGCAGGTTACGGAAATTCGCGGGCGGGGCATGCCCCGCCCCTACAAATGACCCGTAAATTTCGCGTTGCCGCCATGCCCCGCCCCTACACCGCACACATTCCAAACGTGCGCGCGCCGTGCGCACACCATAATTTTTATCTATTATCTTTTATCTTTTTTTCCAGCCACTGCTCGGCCATGCGGCGGAACTCGCCTTCCAGGTTCGCGGGCACCGTAAACGCCACGCGCACGGTCTGCGGCTCGGTCTGCAGGGCGGCGTCGATTTCCTCGGCGCTCATTGCGGCGGTCAGCTTTGCCATTTTGGGGCTTGCCAGCTCGTCGGCGTGGCGGGCGGCCAGATACCGCTGGCTGTCGGGGGCAAAATCCACCAGCCGCAGCGCGGTCGTCAGCGGCAGCTTGCCGCCGTCCAGCAGCGCCAGCAGGCTTTTGTCCAGGCTGCCCAGCCGCACATAGCGCGCGATCTGCCGCCCCGAAAGATTGTACTCCTCGCCGATCTGCTCGTACTTGGATTTGCGCTCGCCGTTTTTGCTGCGCTTTTTGCGCCCCGCCAGCGCGTACTTTTGCGAAATGCTGCGCGCCTTCTCCGACGGCGTCAGCACGCGCTGCACGTAGTTGGAATCGACGACGATCTCGTGTGCCTCGTCGGCGGTGATGTCCGTCAGCACGGTGGCAGGGATGCGACGGTATTTGTCCTCGCCGGTCTTTTCCAGCAAAGCTGTGTAGGCCCGCACGCGGTTGTGCCCGCTTAAAATCATCAGCGCGCCGTCGGGCTGCTTCCAGACCACGATGGGGTGCAGCAGCTCGTTGGTCTGTATGCTCTCGATCAGCTCCAACAGCTTGTCGTCGGGCAGCGGCGCGTAAAAGTTCCACTCGGTCGGCGCGGGGGAGAGCTTATCCAGCGGCAGTTCCTCCAGGCGGCGTGTGCCGGGCAGTTCCGCCATCAGGGTGGGCAGCGTCACGGCGCCCGCGGCGGGGGAGACTACGGTTCGTTTTTTCAGTGCCATGGCAAGTTACCGCCTTTCTCAGCTGCATCTGCGCAAAATTTCTTTCGTAAGTGCGCGATATTCTTTGGAAATGCGCGCGTTGCCCGCATAGTCCTGCACGGGACGGTTTTCCCACTGGGCGTTCTGCAGGCGGCTGTCCACGCGAATGATCTGCTCAAACAGCAGCGGGCTGTACGCCTCCCGCAGCTGGTCCATGGCCGCCTCGGTGATCAGGCGGTTGCGGGCGTCGTAGCGGTTTATGATGATGCCGCCCACCTGCAAAGTCGGGTTGTACGGTTTGATACCCTCGACAAATTGCAACACCACCGCCAGACCGTCCAGGTCAAAGCTGGCGGGCTGGGCGGGAATCAGCACAAAATTCGACGCATTGACGATATTAAAATTCAGCAGCGACAAATTCGGGTTTGTGTCGATGAGGATATAATCGTAGTAGCCACGCTCGATGACGGGGCGCAGGATGCTGCGCACGATGTTCTCGCGCGAAATTTTGGTAAACAGCGCCATGTCCAGCGTGCCCATCGAGACATCCGCCACAATGATGTCGATGTTTTCATACGGGGTGGGCTGAATGTAGCCGTTCAGGTCCTGCTCGGCCAGCACCGCCGCGCCGAAGTTTTTCTCGCTGCGGGGCATATCGAAGCTGGCGGACAGGTTGCGCTGCCCGTCGCCGTCGATGATCAGCACCCGCAGACCCAACTCCGCCATCGAGGTGGCAATGCCGCTGCACAGGCTGGTTTTGCCGCAGCCGCCCTTGTTGTTGAGCATGCAGAGCACCTTAGTTTCGTGGTAGTCGGGGTGGTAGATTTCGTTGATATCCAGTTCCAGATAGTCGCAGATTTTTTTCAGGTTTTCCAACTCGGTGCCGCTGCGCCCGGTTTCCAGCTGTTTGATGGTCGCCAGCCCGACGCCGGTGGCGGTGGCAAGCTCTTTTTGGGTGATGTCCTGTTCCAGACGGGTGGCTTTCAGCCGCGCGTAATCCAGTTTTACCATACGAACCTCCCAATTCAACAAAAAGGTGTTACCCGCAAGGTTATAACTTTTATCCCATTATACCACAAAAGCAGAAAAAAACAACTGCTATTATGACATGATGTCATAATAGCGGCCGGTTTTAGATAATAGATAAAAGATAAAAATTAAGGTGTGCGCGCCGTGCGCGCACGGTTTTAATGAGTGCGCGGTAGGGGCGGGGCATGCCCCGCCCGCGACTTTGCGGCAACGCGAACCTAACGGGGAAACCGCAAACATGGCTTCCCCAAAAAATGGAAGCCTTTCTCGGACAAAAATGCCGCAAAACGTGTTGCATAAACGGACAAAATACGGTATAATACTGTTGGAAAAACGGACAAATCACACAACAGCGGGGGAGGGCATACCCAATGGAAACCACAATTCACGTTTTGCAGCGTGCTGCCGCACAAAAAATCAACGCCTTTTTTGCCGCCGACCGTCGGCAGGCGCTGCTGGTCACAGGTGCGCGTCAGGTCGGAAAAACCACGCTGATACGCAATCTGGGGCGCGAGGCATTTCCGCATTTTGTCGAGATCAACTTTTTGGAAAACCCCGCCGCCCGCAAACTGTTTGAAAACGCCGCCGACAGCAGCGACCTGCTGCTGCGCCTGTCCGCCTTGGCGGGGCAAAGCCTTGTCCCGGGCAAGACCCTGATTTTTCTGGACGAGGTGCAGGAGTGCAAGGAAATCGTAACGGCCATAAAATTTCTGGTCGAGGAGGGCAGTTACCGCTATATTTTAAGCGGTTCGCTGCTGGGCGTGGAGCTGAAGGATATCCGCAGCGCGCCCGTTGGGTACATGGACGTGCTGGAAATGTTCCCGATGGACCTTGCCGAATTTGCCCGCGCCAACGGCGTGTCTGACCGCGTGATGGAACATTTACAGCGCTGTTACGACCAAAAACAGGAGGTCGAGCCGATGATCCACCAAAAAATGATGGAGCTGTTTCGGCTGTATCTGCTGGTGGGCGGTATGCCGGCGGCGGTGGAATGTTATCTGCGCACCCGCAATTTGTACGAGGTCGCGCAGGTGCAGCAGTCGATTTTGACGCTGTACAAAAAGGATATTGCCCGCTACGACCCACAGGAAAAGCTGTATCTGGAAGATATTTTTGACTTGATCCCCAGCGAGCTGAACGCCAAAAACAAGCGGTTTATCCTGAAAGACCTGCATCAGGATTTCAAGCTGAGCCGCTACCGCAACAGCTTTTTGTGGCTGGCCAACGCGGGCGTGGCGCTGCCCACCTACAATGTCGAGGAACCCGCCCTGCCGCTGCGCCTGAACCGCCAAAGCAACCTGTTCAAGCTGTTTTTGTGCGACGTCGGGCTGCTGGCGGCCACCTACGCCAACGGCATCCAGCTGGCGCTGCTGAACGGCGAAACCAACATCAACTACGGCGCCGTGTTTGAAAACGCCGCCGCGCAGGAGCTGACCGCCCACGGCTTTGCGCTGTACTACTTCAACAGCAAAAAGCAGGGTGAGCTGGATTTTGTTGTGGAGCACGCGGGGCATGTTTTGCCGCTGGAAATCAAAAGCGGCAAGGATTATACACGACACAACGCGCTTTCGGGTGTGATGGAAAACCCCGCCTACCATATCCCCGCGGCGTTTGTGTTCCACGGCGGCAACGTGAGCGTGAAAGAAAAAATAACCTATTATCCCGTGTATATGCTGATGTTTTTGCGCAAGCCGGAGCCTGAGCCGGATATGACCTATATCCCTGATTTTGGCGTGTTGATGGGGTAAAAAGATTTTGCCGCCCTGCGCGCACGTTTGGAATTTGCGCGGCAGGGCAGGGGAGAGGGCGTTGGGTCTTTGCTGCGCGGTAGGGGCACGGCTGCCATGCCGCCCCCTTCGTTTTCGCCTTTGGCGAAAACTCCACCTTATTTCTTATCTTTTATCTTAAAAAAAACCACGGGAAAGCGTTCTGCCTTCCCGTGGTTTTTTGCCTTAAATTTGTGTGTAAAATTTCTCTTTGTACTGTTTTACAGCGATACATCGCCGAATTTTACCATAAAATCGTGTAAGTTTTCTCGGCCTGTATCAGCGCTTCCAAATTGCAAACGCCTGTTCCGCCGTGCGTTTTTCGTTAAACAGCTTGTGTATCAGGCGCGAAAAATCCCCGCGGCAGGTCAGACCGTCCAGCTCGATGATGATCTTTTCGCCGTCCGAAACATATTTCAGCTTGTTTTCCATATTGTACTTTTGCAGCCGCGCCGAGCCGTACACGTCCACGCAGAACTCCAAAAATATGTTGATGGTGGCCGCGTCCTTTACGGCCGCCCATTCGCCCAGACGCCCGCCGACCAGCGCCGCATATTCCCGAAACGCCGGCACCGTGGTCTGCATCGCGTAGCGGTTGCTGCCCAGATCCGCAATGGGGAAGTAGCGGTCTGTGTCCAAAAAGTTCGTCTTGCGCTTGCGGGGTGCGTGGTCGGTGCGCTTGCCGTAGTTGGTGGGCTTTTTGGCGCGGCTGCGCTCCTCCTGCAGGATTTTTTCGGTTTCGCGCATACGCTCCTTGGCCTCGGCGGCGGTTTTGGGGGGCTTGGTGCTGCGCTTGGGCACCGTGATGCTTTGCGGGGTCGTGTCGGTGCCGGTTTTGTGGGTTTGGGTAAAGCGCAGCGGGTTTTCGGGGTCGGGCACCATCTCGGTAGCCAGCTGGGTGTAATCGTCGTCGCGGTCTAAAATGCGGCTGCCGCGCAGCTCGGACTGCATCTTTTCCCGCGGGTCCTTGTCCTCAAAAATAAAGGTGATGGCATGCACGCTGCGCCCGCGCCGTTCCACGATGTACGCCACCTTGATGTTGGAGTAGGTGTTGATATCCTCAATGGCGGGGTCCAGCACGCCGCGCCGAAAATCCGGAAACCGTTCGTACAGCGGGCGGCGCTTGTCCACGCCCTTTTTCTCGGCGGTCTCGTAGACTTCGCGGTATTCCTTGTCGCTGTCCAGACGCTCGTACACGTCCAGCCGCTCCCGCAGTTCCTCCAGCGTGAAGGTCCATTCGTGGCGGTTCTGATAGGAGCGCAGCAGGGGATAGAGGTAAAAGCTGTAACGGCAGCGGAAGGGCAGCATGTATTTCAGCTCGTCGGAGATGTAGTACAGCTTGTTGGCGTCGTCCACCTTCTGGTTGTACCGCGCCAGGCCGATCAGCTCCTTGGACACTGTGGACGAAAACTGAAACTCCGCCAGACCGTCCTCCTTGGTCAGGGTGATGTGGTCGAACCAGTTGGTGACCATAAACTTGGTTTTGCCGTCTGGGTCGCTGTACTCAATGGCGAGGATCATCTTCTGCAGCGTGGTGATGATGTTCTGCTTCATGTTGGCATAGCTGGTCTTTTGCGACAGCCCGCAGACGCTCAGGTAATCGCGCAGGGCGATGGTGTAGGTTTGGTGTTCGCTGTCGTCAGGCTTGACCTTGCTGATGCAGTACAGCAGGAACCGCTGTTCCTCCAGCGAGAGGGTATACTGTGCGTTTTGGATCAGGTTGACCGACCGCACGACCTTCTGGTCGCGCTCGGTTTGTATGAGTTGTTTTTCATAGCTGACAGTGTTTTGCACAGACATGATTTTCTCCCGCTTTGTTTTTTTCAGGCATTAATTTACTTAATTTATTTAATCTATTTAATATATATAAGGAGTGTGTAAGATTTCTCGGAAAACGTTGACATTTTTCTCGGTGAAAGTGGAGATTTTTCTCGCGAAACGTGGAGATTTTTCTCGGTGAAATCGGCAGCGGTTCGGCGCGTACACGTTTCGATACTACTAGGATACCACAGGAGCGGGGCGGGAACAAGTTGATTTTTTTCTCGCTGAAAAGGGGCAAATTTCAGGGTAAAAAGAACGCGCGCGCGGCGGGCAATGGTAAAATAAAACGATACAGCGTACAGCGCAAAAGCGAACTGTGTAAAATTTCTCTTGCAACTGTGTAAGATTTCTCGCTGAAATCGCAAAAGCGAAAAAATTTCAGGGTAAAATCCGCGAACTGTGTAAAATTTCTCGGCCTTGGGGGGCAAAACGGGCAAATTTCGGCATTTCAGGTTTATTTCAGGGTTATTTCAGTGTTTCTTCAGGTAAATTTCAGGTTTATTTCAGTTTTAGCCGAGAAATCTTACACAATTAGATTTGATCTTAAATGAGACTCGTCCTAAAACAGAAAGACTGCCGGATACTATGACACCCCTTTTCCAACGGGAAAAATGCCCCCCGCAGGGGGGAACCGGAGCCCCGGCGACGGTTAGCAAGCATTGCATCTGTATATACAAATGTCAGCATTCAGGGACACCCTGAAACCCGGGTGAATGTGTGACACTGCCGATACCATGAAAAAAAGCGAACCGCCCCTGCGTAAGGGCGGTTCGCTTTTTGTTTGTTCAGTTGTTGCCGGTGCGCTGCATACGGTCGTAGCGGGCCTGGGCGATGTCCAGCAGCTCCGAAAGGCCGAGCTTTTCCAGCTTTTCGACTTCGGCGTCCAGCTCGGAGATCGGTATGACCCCCGTGGCAAGGTTCAGTGCCAACTCGCGGGAGGCGGTGTTCAGGTTGTTTTGCAGCTCGTTGATGCGCTCGGCCTCCTGCCGGGTGGGCAGCGCCAGAAAGTTGGCGGTCTGGTCGGGGTAATACTTGTCGTATTGCAGCAGCGCCAGCGTGACATTTCGCTTATAGTCATCGCAGGTGGCTACCTGCTGGCGCATATCCACGTTCTGCACGCGGGGCAGCACACCGTTCCACAGCATGGCGCCCTCGGCAATGCGCTTTTCTTTCAGGGTGTTCCAGGGGAGGGCGTAGCTTGTCAGCACGCCGTCCTTGTCATAGTAGAAGTTCAGCCCTTCCTGCCCGAAGGCCGTCAGCTGGGCATATTTTTCCGAGTAGACGATATCCAACAGGCGGGCGACGGCTTGCGGGTCCTTGCAGGATTTCGTCACCACATAGTGCTCCCACACCATCTGCCCCGGCTCCGACATGGCGGCGGGCTTTACGCCGTCCAGCGCGGGCAGCGGCATCAGCGGCACATACAGCACATCGGGGTCGGCGGGGCGCACGGCGGTGTCATTCCACATGGCGTTGGAGTAATCCCACAGTGCGCCGACCTTGTTTTCTTCCAGATTCTGGTGATACAGCTCCGAGTCGTAGGCGACGGACGGGTCGATGATGCCCTCCTCGACAAGGCTGTTGATGTAGGTAAAATAGTCCACAATATGCGGGCTGTGCCACGGCGAAACGATCTTACCCTGCTGCGGGTCCAGTGCGATGACCTCGGTGGGCAGGTCGAACCACTGCGCAATGCCGTTGCGGAAGGAATCTATGCTGACGGCCAGAATTTCGTCCCGTTGGCCGTTGCCGTTGGCGTCGTACTGACGGAACGCCCGCAGCATGGCGGTGAACTCGTCCAGGTTCTTCGGCTCGCTCAGACCCAGACGGTCGGCCCAGTCGCGGCGGTACAGCACGCAGAAAAAGCCGTCCACATTGGGGTCGTCCAGATAGTATTTGTTCTGCACGTTGCTGAACCAGTAGATGTTGCCGTCCTCGGCGGTGGCGGCGGCGCGCAGATACGGGTAGGTTTCGTCAAAAGCCTTGCGCGCGGGGCCGGAGGAGTATTCGTCAATGATATCGTTCAGCGGCAGGATCAGCCCTTGTTCGGCCAGCGAAAGCAGCAGCGAATCGTCCAGCGTGTGCACCTTTATAATATCGGGCAGCTCCTTGCCGGAGGCCAGCAGTGTGCGCAGTGCGTCGGGGTACTGCGCGGTGTCGATGACCTGCCAGGTAATATCCAAGTTTGCCTCGTTGAGCCAGCCGTTCAAAATCTGAAAGGCGCTGTATTCTCCGATTTCGTCCCAGTTATCACAGGGTGCCCACCCTTCTGTGCCCATGATGGTCAGGTGACTTTTTTGCCCGGTTGACTGTGCGGCAGCCGATGCGGGCTGTTTGGCGGCACACCCTGCCACCAGGGACACCGCCAGCGCACCGCACAGTGCCGCAGAAGTCAGCGCTTGAAGTTTCATGGGAAATTTCCTCCTGAAAAATAGTCCAACAATTTTTTCACCGCGCGCACAATATTTTTGTTTTTTGGCGGTAAGGCAACAGATTGTTTGAAAAAGGGCGCAATTCTTTTATTGTGTTGCCTCTTTGTGTGTCCTTATTATAATAAAACTAAGCAAGGAAAAAATCAACCTGTAGGAGGGAATCTTATGCCGATCACCATGGCTGTCATCACAAGGGACAACAGCGACCTTTCCGACCTGCTGTGCAGGGTGCGGGAACTGTCGGTAACGGTGCTTTCGCCCGACCGCCTGACCGACGAGGCACTGCAAGGGTTCAGCTGCGCCTGTGTTCTGGGCGGCACGCAGACAGAGCCGCTGATTTTACCCGCGCGCAGCCGCACCGCACTGGAAAACTTTGCCCAAAGCGGAAAGCGGGTGTTCTGCGAATATATGCAGAGCTTTGCGCTGAACTACTGCAAGCCCGCCGAATCCACGCGGTTTTTGCGGCTGAAATGCGTGGCCACCGATTTCGCCGGCCTGCCGCAGGGCACCCTGCTGGACGACCAGTGCAACCGCCGCGCGGCGCCGTACTACCATGCCCGCGATGCCCGCCCGCTGCTGGTCTACAAAAGTGGCATGACCAACCACGCGGCCGAGGACGTGACCGAGACGGAACGGCAGGACTTTACCCAATACGCCCTCTGGCTGGAAACGCCGCAGATGATGGTCTGCTGCTTCAGCCTGTGCAATTTCCTGCGGGCGCGGTTCGCCCCGCAAACCTGCTGGCGGCAGGTCGTGCAGGGGGTGGTGAACTGGCTTGCGGGCACGGCGCTGCCGCTGCCGGACAGGCAGCCCTGCTACCGTCTGCAGCCAAGACCCACCCTGCGGGACTGCGCGCGCGCGGGCATGGAATGGTTTGAAAAAGCTGATATGCTGCTGCAAGGCGGCTATGCCGGTGTGCGGGAGGGGCTGGCCACCGAAATTTACCCCGACGGCCGGCAGGAAACGGCAAAGCCCGTGCGCACCGACTGCGCGGGCGAGGCGGCCATGGCGTACTTTTTCCATGCGCTGGCCACAGACGACGCCGACGGTCTGGAAAAATCGCGCCTGTTGGAAGATTTTGTCTATAACGTGATGCAGATCCACGACGGCGCATACCGCGGTATGCTGCGCTGGACGGACGCCGCGTGGGGGGTATGCTATCAGGACGATGCCGCCCGCGCCATGCTGGTGACGCTGTTCCGCGCGCTGTACGGCCAAGGGCGCGAACATCTGGCGGACTGCCGCAGCGCGCTGGAATTTCTGCTGAACACCACAGGGCCGGACGGTCTGCGCCCCGCCCGCACTGACCTGCTGAACATGACCCCCGAAGATTTCCGCAAGCTGGGCACCGAAAACGCGGATTTTCCCTGCGCGCACTACAATGCGTTTTATCTGGGCTGTCTGCTGCTGTACGGCAAGCTGACGGGCGACGAACGCTGCCTGACGGTAGGGGAGTGCGGTATGCGCAGCATCTGGCGCACCTACCCCCACACCGTGCGTGAGCAGAGCGAAACCGAGGAGCTTTGCCGCCTGCTGCTGCCGACGGCGTGGCTGTACTACGCCACCGGCAAGGCCGAGGACAAGGCCCTGCTGTACACCCTTGTGCACGATCTGGAAAAAATGCGCCACCCCTCGGGCGGGTATCTGGAATGGGACAGCGACTATTCCGCCGCCTGCAGCCGTCAGGACGGCGGCGAGTGCTCGCTGCTGAGCCGCAACGGCGACCCCGTGGTCGATCTGCTGTACAGCAACAACTGGGTGCCGCTGGGTCTGATGCAGGCCTATTTCGTGACGGGGGACGAGGAATTTTACCGCCTGTTCTGCCGCCATGCCGACTTTTTGCGGCGCTGCCAGATACGCAGCGGCGACCCGAAGCTGGACGGCGCGTGGGCGCGCGGCTATGACGTGGACAAAATGGAAGTGTTCGGTCTGCCGAACGACGTGGGCTGGGGCCCGTGGGCGATCGAGTCCGGCTGGACGGTGGCGGAGATCACGGCGGGCCTGTACGCCGGCATCCTGAAAGACGAATTGAAGGAGTATTACCGATGAAACCAATTGCCGTTTGCCCCTGCGATATCCCCGAAGAGCTGCGCGAAGGTCTTGCGCAGCTCTGCGAAAACGAGGGCTTTTGCCTAGATGCGGCAGGTCTGCCGCTGTACGCCCGCCGCGCCGAACACTACCGTGTGCAGCGGCTGCCCGACGCGCTGCGGGTCGAATATGACCGCCCCGTGCAGTTTTTCCGCGCCCTTTCGCTGCTGAAAACACCGCAGACCGCCCCCGACTGCCCCGAACGCCCGCCTGTGTTCAAGCATGACGGCGTGATGCTGGACTGCTCCCGCAATGGGGTGCTGCGCCCCGAAAGCATCCGCATGATCTTGCGCAAGATGGCGCTGATGGGGCTGGACACCCTGATGCTGTACACCGAGGACACCTACGAGATCAAAAACCGCCCCTATTTCGGGTATCTGCGCGGGCGGTACACCACGCAGGAATTGCAGGCACTGGACGCCTACGCGGCGGCGCTGGGCATTGAGATGGTGCCCTGCATCCAGACGCTGGCGCATCTGGAACGCGCGCTGCACTGGCCGCAGGTAGACCCCGACACCCGCGACACCGAGGATATCCTGATGGTGGACGAGCCGAAAACCTACGCCTGGATCGAGGATATGATCACCGCTTTGCGCGCCGCGTTCCGCAGCCGCCGTATCCATATCGGCATGGACGAGGCGTGGATGCTGGGGCTAGGCAACTATCGGCTGCGCCACGGCATAGAACCCGCACACAGGCTGATGGCCCGCCACCTGGAAAAAGTGCGCGACATCGCGCGCCGCCACGGCTTTTCCCCCATGATCTGGAGCGATATGTACCTGTGCGCGGCCTCGCCCACGGGGGAGTATTACAACGCCGTTGACCCCATCCCCGAGGAAGTCGTGCGCTCCGTCTGCGAGGGGGTGTCGCTGGTATACTGGGATTACTGCCACGAGGACGGGCAGGATTACGACCGTATGCTGCGCCTGCACCGCCAGTTCGGCGGCGAAACGATGTTTGCGGGCGGGCTGTGGACGTGGATCGGCCCCGCGCCCGCGCAGGACAAGATGCGCCGCGCCAGCCTGCCCGCCCTGCGCGCCTGCGAGAAAAACGGCGTGGACACCGTGGTGGGCACCGCCTGGGGCGACAACGGCGCCGAGTGCAGCCTGTTGGCGGCGCTGTACGGTATGCAGCTTTACGCCGAATACAACTACACCGGCGCAACCGACACCGATTGGCTGGACGCGCGTTTTCTTGCCTGCACGGGCGAACCCGCCGCGCCGTTTGCGCTGATGTCGCAGTTCAACACGCCCCCGGGCATTGTATCCCGCAACGAAAACCCCGTCAACGTGTCCAAGTTCCTGCTGTACGAGGACCCGCTGATCCCGCTGTACGCGCGGGACACGCAGGGCATGCACTTTTGCGATTTTTACGCCGACCTTGCCGAACGATTTGCCGCCTTCCGCGGGCAAACCCCCGCCTTTGAAAAGCTCTACCGCTTTTATGAGGCATTTGCCCGCCTGATGGCCGCCAAGTGCCGCTGGCGCGAAAACCTGCCAGCCCTGCGCGCCGAAACGGCAGAGCAGGGCATAGCCCTGGCGCAGGATTGCCGCGCGGAAATTGCCCGCTGCCGCCTTGCGTGGGAAGCCCTGTGGGAGCAGGTCAACAAGCCGTTCGGCTATGAAATTATCGACCTGCGGCTTTCGGGGCTGGACGGCCGGTACGAAACGGCGATTCGCAAGCTGGAACGTCTGCGCGGCGGGGACACCGCGGTGCTGGCGCTGGTGCGGGAAGAAAAACTGCGCGCACTCTCCGACGAGGAGGGACGCTTTTACGGAATCGGCGCGTGGAGCGATTGTGTTTCCGCCTGCAAGATATAAGGAGGATATTTTCCATGAAAAAGCCTATCACGATGGTCATCGGCGGTCTGGGTGTGCGCGGGTATGAGGTGTACGCGTCCTACGCCTACCGCCACCCGCAAAATGTGACGGTGGTCGCCGTGGCCGACCCCGACCCCGAAAAGCGCGCCGCCGCCAAAGAACGGTTCCACCTGCCGGACAGCGCCTGTTACCCCGATATGGAAACGCTGCTGCAGCAGCCGCGTCTGGCGGACGTGGCCGTCATCGCCACGCAGGACCGCCAGCACATCGCACACGCCCTGCCCGCGCTGGAAAAGGGCTACCACCTGCTGTTGGAAAAGCCCATTTCCCCCGATGTGCAGGAATGTATCGCCCTGCGCGACGCCGCACACCGCTGCGGGCGCGTGGTGGCGGTCGCACACGTTTTGCGCTATACCGAGATTTTCTCTGCCGTAAAGCAGCTTTTGCAGCAGGGTGCCATCGGGCAGCTGATCCACATGGATCTGATTGAAAACGTCGCCTACTGGCATTTTGCCCACAGCTATGTGCGCGGCAACTGGCGCCGCGCCGAGGAAACCAGCCCGATGATTTTAGCCAAGAGCTGCCACGACATGGATATTCTGCGCTGGCTGGCCGACGCCCCCTGCGAAAGCCTATCCTCGGTGGGCGGACTGTCGGTCTTTACGGGCAAAAACGCGCCGACGGGTGCCGCCGACCGCTGCCTGCACTGCGCGGTCGAGCGCAGCTGCCCGTACAGCGCGCGCCGCATCTATCTGGAAAACGAAAAAACCGGCGTGCTGCACGGCAACACCGACTGGCCCTGTTCGGTGCTGGACGACCACCCGACCGAGCAGAGCATCACCCGCGCCCTGGCCGAAGGCCCCTACGGCCGCTGTGTCTACGCCTGTGACAACGACGTGGCCGACCACCAGTGTGTGAGCATGGCGTTTGAAAACGGCGTCTGCGCGACCTTTACCGTCACCGCCTTCACCGCCGAGTGCTGCCGCAGCCTGCGCGCCATGGGTTCGCTGGGCGAACTGGAAATCGACATGCTGAACAACCGCATCATGGTGCGCCGCTTCGGCGAGGCCGAGGAAGTGCTGAATCTGGAAAAAATCAGGGACAAGTTTGCCGGGCACGGCGGCGGCGACGACCGCATGATGGACGCCTTTGTCGGGATGCTGGCGGACGGGGGCACCGCCCCGAAAACCTCCATCGACGTATCGGTGGACAGCCACATCATGGCCATGGCGGCGGAACATTCCCGCCTTTGCGGGGGGCAAAACGTCCTTTTGCGGGACTTTGCCGCCCAAAACACCGCGGGGAGCTGTGTATGAACGCGCAAAATGCCCCGCCGCTCGCGGGCATGCCCGACACCCGCCCGCGAGCCTATGAGGCGGCACACCGTGCCTTGGCGCGCCGCGCCGCCGCCGAAAGCATTGTGCTTTTGCAAAACGAGGGCACCGTCCTGCCGCTGGCTGTCGGCAGCCGTCTGGCGCTGTACGGCGCGGGTGCGCTGCAGATGGTCAAGGGCGGCACAGGCTCCGGCGATGTAAACGCCCGCCCCGCCGTGGAAATTTACGACGGGCTGCAGCGGGCCGGCTTTACCGTGACAAACCGGGCGTGGCTGCGCTGCGCCGCCGATGTCTATTCGGCCGCGCGCGCCGCTTGGCGGGACCGTATCCGCAACAAACTAAAAACAGGCGAAGAACCGCACTTTTTCGCCGCCTACATCCGCACGCCCTTCCGCAGCCCCGCCCTGCCGCCGCCCGAAAAAACCGACTGCGACGCCGCGCTGTACGTGGTAAGCCGCACTTCGGGCGAGGGGTTCGACCGCACGCCCGACGCGGGGGACTTCTGCCTTTCGGACGCCGAGCGCCGCGACCTGCGCATTTTGTGTGGGTTCGGCAAGCCGGTCATTTTGGTGCTGAACATCGGCGGCGTCATGGATCTGTCGCCGCTGGACGGACTGGACGGTGTGCGCGCCGTGGTGCTGCTCTCCCAGCCCGGCATGGAGGGCGGCAGCGCCTTGGCGGACGTGCTGTGCGGGCGGGTGAACCCAAGCGGCAAACTGACCGACAGCTGGGCCTATCGCTATGCCGACTACCCCTGCGCACAAACCGGCGGCGACGAACCGCTGACGCTGACCTACCGCGAGGGGATCTATGTCGGCTACCGCTACTTTGACACCTTCTCGGTGCCGGTGCGGTACGGCTTCGGCGCGGGGCTTTCCTACACCGAATTTTTTATCCGCCAGCTGCCCTTGGTGCAGGACGGCGACGCCCTGCGGCTGCCCGTTCAGGTGACAAACACAGGTCTGCGGCACGCCGGGCGGGAAACCGTGCAGGTCTACGCCACCTGTCCGCGCGGCGGGCAGGACAGGGAATACCGCCGTCTGGTCGCCTTTGCCAAGACCGATTGCCTGCAGCCGGGCGCGGCACAGCGTCTGGAACTGCGCATCCCGCTGGAAAGCCTTTGCGCCTACGACCCCGAAACCGGCTGTTGGCAGTGGAATGCGGGGGACTATTACCTGTGGGTCGGCGCGTCGCTGGCGCAAAGCAAGCCGACGGCGGTCCTGCATGTGGAGCGCACCGCCGTGCAGAAAACCACCGCGCGCCTTTGGCCGGATATCCGCCCCGAAACCCTGCACCCCGACGCCAAGGCCGATCTTGCCCGCCGCGCCGCGCTGGCCAACTACGCCCGCCGCAACAACCTGCCGTGTCTGGAACCCACGCTGCCCGCGCCGCAGGCAGACCCCGCCCCGCGCCCCGATGCAGCCTATCATCAGGCGCAAAAGCTGGCGGACACCCTGCCCGAAGAAACGCTGGTGCAGCTGTGCATCGGGCAATGGCAGCCGCAGCAGCAGGACGGCCCGCTGACGGGCGTGGCCGACACCTACCTGCCGGGCGCGGCGGGGGTAACTTCCGCCGTGCTGCAAAAAGACGGCGTACCGCCGCTGATTTTGGCGGACGGCCCGGCAGGGCTGCGCGTCAGCCGCGAATATTTTGTGCGGGACGGCCGTTTGATCCCCCTGCCGCTGGAGCGCTGCTTTGAAAGCGGCTACCTTGCGCAGGACTTCCCCGAGCCGGACGGCGAAAAATTCTACCAGTTCTGCACGGCGTTTCCCATCGGTACGATGCTGGCGCAAAGCTGGGACACCGCCCTGCTGCAGGCGGTCGGCCGTGCCGTCGGGCGGGAGATGGAGGTCTACCGCGTGGCGCTGTGGCTGGCGCCCGGCATGAACCTGCACCGCGACCCCCTGTGCGGGCGCAACTTTGAGTATTTCTCCGAGGACCCGCTGCTTTCGGGCAGGATGGCCGCTGCCATGACCGCGGGCGTGCAGTCGGTGCCGGGGCGGGGGACAACCGTCAAGCATTTTGCCTGCAACAACCTCGAGAATGACCGCGTGGAGCTGAACAGCATCGTGTCCGAACGTGCCCTGCGCGAGCTGTACCTGAAAGGGTTTGAGATCGCCCTGCGCAGCCCGACCCCGCCCGCCGCCGTGATGACGGCGTACAACCTTGTCAACGGCGTGCACGCCGCCAACAGCTATGCGCTGTGCACCGTCCTTGCGCGGGAAGAATGGGGCTACCGCGGTGTTTTGATGACCGACTGGGATTCCACCGGCAGCCGCCGCTGCACTGCCGTGGGCTGTATGCTGGCGGGCAACGAGCTGCTGATGCCCGGCTGCCGGCGCGACTATGACGAGCTGCTGGACGCCGTGCGGGCGGGCAAACTTCCACGCGCCGCCCTGCAGCAGTGCGCAGCACGTGTAATTGCCGCGGCACGGCAATTACAAAGATAAAAGATAAAAATTATGGTGTGCGCGCTTAGCGCGCACATTTTTTTTAATAGGCGCGCGGTAGGGGCGGGGGAGAGGGCATTGCGTTTTTGCTGCACGGTAGGGGCGGGG
>OOCD01000338.1_pt1 | contig 36568 bp, 27 predicted proteins | sample 1671791 | NCBI WGS metagenome assembly OOCD01 (sample SAMN06348193, study PRJEB24527) | human gut metagenome | biome: human gut; feature: ankylosing spondylitis patient; material: feces | host: Homo sapiens | place: China | collected 2015-10
GTAGTCATTGGGGACGTTCTTAAACGACTAGTCAAACAAGAACGTCCCCAACGACTACTCATTTAAGTCTGTCCCCAATGACCAGAAAAGGAACGTCCCCAAGTGCCGAAATGACGAGAGTGGATAATCTCCCTTTGAGCCTGCACATAGGCAAAAAACGGGAGATTATCCACTCTCATTCTGTGGGCACTCATTTAAGTCTGTCCCCAATGAGTGCCCGGCAGCGCCGGCGGAACTATACGTCGCCACCCGTACCTAGCAGCTTGCGCATAACTTGCTCGGGGTTGACCGAGCCATCGCGCGGGGCCAGGGCGGTGATCTTCTTCTGCATCTTGTACTCGTGCAGCTCGTCCTCGAGCTGGCGTACGCGGGCACGGAGTTTTTCGTTCTCGCGCTCACGCTCCTCGGCACGCTCCTTCATATCGAGGATGCGCACCACGCCGGCAAGGTTGATGCCCTCGTCGGTCAGCTGGTTGATGAGCTCCAGGCGCTCGATATCGGCACGCGAATACAGGCGCGTGTTGCCACCCGAGCGCTGGGGATTCACCAAGCCCTTGGACTCGTAGACGCGCAGAGTCTGCGGATGCATGCCGGTCAGCTCGGCCGCCACGCTGATCATGTACAGCGGTTTGTTCCTATTGTCCTCGGCCATGCTACCTGACCCCTTTCCGTCTCGTTATCGTCCATAATAAGCCCGCGGGCGCGGGCGTGCGCCATGACCGCCCTAGTACGTCGCCTTGTAACGGTTGACCTTCTCGCGATAGTTGCGCGTGTCGGCCTCGCGCAGCTTGGTCATGGCATCGCGCTCTTCATCGGACAGGTTCGTGGGAACCTGCACCTTGATCTCGACGAGCAGCGCGCCTGTGCGGCCACGGTGCTTGACGTCGGGCGCACCCATCTCCTTAAAGCGGAACTTCTTGCCCGTCTGGGTGCCAGCGGGCACCTTCAGACGAACCGTCGCGCCGCCGGGCGTCGGCACGTCCACCGTGCAGCCGAGCGCCGCCTCGTAGACCGAGACCGGTACCTCCATGGTCACGTCGGCACCCTTGCGCTTAAACAGCGGATGCTCCTCCACATGCGTGGTCACGACCAGGTCGCCACGCTCGCCTCCGGCAACGCCGTACTCGCCACGGCGCTTGTAACGCAATTTGCCGCCGTCGACCGCGCCCGCGGGCACCGAGACCGTGATGGTCTGCTGCTCGCCCGTCGAGGGAATGCGGTAGGTGACCTTGTGCGTCACGCCGCGGAACGCGTCCTCGGCCGTTACGTCAACAGTCAGCGACAGGTCGCCGCCCTTGCGCGCGCGGTTGCGGCCCGCGCCGGCACCGGCAGCGCCCGCAGCCCCGGCAAAGCCCGAGCCCCAATCGCTGCCCCAGGCGCCGTTGCCGCTAAAGATGCTGTCGAAGATATCGCCCCAGCCGCTGGCGCCCGCGCCGGCACCGTAGCCGCCGCCATACGCGCCGCCCGCGCCCGGCATGCCGCCAAACATGAGCATCTGGTCGTACTCTTTGCGCTTCTTCTCGTCCGAAAGCGTCTCGTAGGCCTCGCTGATCTCCTTGAACTTGGCCTCGTCGCCGCCGGCATCGGGGTGATATTTTTGCGCGAGCTTGCGAAACGCGCTCTTGATCTCTTTGTCGGAGGCGCTCTTGGATACGCCCAGGATGTCATAGAAGGTTTTGCCTGCAGCCATCGTAGCTCCTCTCCTGTTACATCCGCCGCCCCTGCGGACGGCGGCTCATGCTGTCATATGGCACTAGGCCAGAAAGGGCCCCGGGTGTTGCCCCGGGGCCCTTCTCAATTACTCCTCGGTGCTCTCGGCCGTATCGGCCGCAGCATCCTCGGGCGCCGCTTCGGGCTCCGGTGCGGGGCGCTTCTCGCCACCGTAGGTCACCGTCACCATCGCGGAACGCAGGATGCGGTCCGCCATGCGGTAGCCCTTCTGGTACACATCGTTGACGGTCTCGTCGTACTGCGATGCGTCCTCAACGCGACCCACGGCCTGGTGCTCGAGCGGATCGAACGCCTCGCCCTTGGGGTCGATGGGCTCAACGCCCTCATGCGCAAACACGTCGAGCAGCTTGGCATGTACCGCGTCAACGCCATCGACGAACTGCTTAAAGTCGTCGGAAAGCTCTTGACTGCGGGCATGGTCGATCGCGCGCTCGATATCGTCAATCACCGGCAACAGCGCGGTGACAAGCTTCTCGGTCGCGCGCTCGCGCTCGGCGATACGCTCATTGGCGGTGCGGCGACGGAAGTTCTCCCAGTCGGCCTGCAGACGGGCGGTACGCTCGGTGGCGTCCTTTGCCTTATCCTCGGCGGCCTTCTGAGCCTCTGCCGCAGCATCGAGCTCATTGCGCACGTCGGCAAGCTCTTTCTGAGCCTGCTCGAACTTGAGCTTAAAGTCGTTGTCGGCGGCTTCTTCACCGGCGCGGATAGCGGCTTCCACCATCTCGTCCTCGGTCATCGTCGCCTCCTTGTTGGAATCCTCTACCTGGTTCTCGGCAGCCTCGGCGGCCGGGGCCTCGTTGGCCTCGGTATCGTCGACGGCCTCTACGGGAATCTTCACGTCCTTCTCCTCAGAGTCAACGGGGGCGGCACCAACGGCGGCCGCCTCCGTGCGAGCTTTACGGGCGGACATGATTACTTGTCCTCGTCGTCCACAACCTCGTAGTCGGCGTCGACGACGTCATCGTCGGCAGGCTGGGCGCCGGCGGCACCGTCGGTCTGCTGCTGAGCGTCAGCGTAGACAACCTGGGCCAGCTCGTAGGCCACAGACTGCAGGGACTCGCCAGCGGCCTTGATGGCCTCGACGTCAGAGCCCTCGAGCGCCTTCTTGGCGTCGGCGATAGCGGCCTCGGCCTTGGACTTCACGTCAGCGGAAACCTTGTCGCCCAGCTCGTTGAGGGTCTGCTCGGTGGAGTAGCACAGGCTGTCGGTCTGGTTGCGGGCCTCGACCTCTTCCTTCTGCTTCTTGTCCTCCTCGGCATGAGCCTCGGCGTCCTTGACCATACGATCGACTTCGTCGTCGGAAAGCGCGGTGGAGCCGGAGATGGTGATCTGCTGCTCCTTGCCGGTGCCCTTGTCCTTAGCGGAGACCTTGACGATGCCGTTGGCGTCGATGTCGAAGGTGACCTCGATCTGCGGCACGCCGCGGCGGGCAGCCGGGATGCCGGTCAGCTGGAACTTACCGAGCGACTTGTTATCGCGGGCAAGCTCGCGCTCGCCCTGGAGCACGTTGATCTCGACGCTGGTCTGGTTGTCGGCAGCGGTGGAGTAGACCTCGGTCTTGGAGGTCGGGATCGTGGTGTTGCGGTCGATCATCTTGGTCATGATGCCGCCCATGGTCTCGACGCCCAGCGACAGCGGGGTAACGTCGAGCAGCAGGATGCCCTCGACGTCGCCGGTGAGCACGCCGCCCTGGACGGCAGCGCCGTCGGCAACGACTTCGTCGGGGTTCACGGACATGTTGGGCTGCTTGCCGGTCATGGTCTTGACGAGTTCCTGGACGGCGGGCATACGGGTGGAGCCGCCGACGAGGATGACCTCGGTCAGATCGGAGAGCTTAAGCTTGGCGTCGCGCAGGGCGTTGGTGACAGGCTGCTTGCAGCGCTCGAGCAGGTCGCGGGTGATCTTCTCGAACTCGGCGCGGGTCAGCGTGTAGTTGAGGTGCAGCGGGCCGGACTGGTTCATGGTAATGAACGGCAGGTTGATGGTGGTCTGCTGGGCGGCCGAGAGCTCCTTCTTGGCGTTCTCGGCAGCCTCCTTCAGACGCTGCAGGGCCATTGGGTCCTGACGCAGGTCGACACCGTTCTCCTGCTGGAACTTATCGGCCATCCAGTCGATGACGCGCTGATCCCAGTCGTCGCCGCCCAGGTGGTTGTCGCCCGAGGTGGACAGAACCTCAAACACGCCGTCGGCGAGATCGAGGATGGAAACGTCGAAGGTGCCGCCGCCCAGGTCGAAGACCAGGATGCGCTGGTCGGTGCCCTGCTTGTCCAGGCCATAGGCAAGAGCGGCAGCGGTCGGCTCGTTGACGATACGCTTGACGTTAAGGCCGGCGATCTTACCGGCGTCCTTGGTGGCCTGACGCTGGGCGTCGTTGAAGTAGGCCGGGACGGTGATGACGGCGTCGGTGACGGTCTCGCCCAGATACTTCTCGGCGTCGGCCTTCATCTTTGCGAGCGTCATGGCGCTCACCTGCTCGGCGGTGTAGTCCTTGCCCTCGATGTCGACGACGGCACGGCCACCCTGGCCCTCCTTGACCTCATACGGCACGGTCTTGATCTCGGAGGTGCACTCGGAGTACTTGCGGCCCATGAAGCGCTTGATGGAGAACACGGTGTTCTTGGGGTTGGTGACAGCCTGGTTCTTAGCGGCCTTACCCACGACGCGGTCGCCGTCGGCACGGAAGCCCACGACGGACGGGGTGGTACGGTCGCCCTCGGCGTTCACGATAATGGTCGGAGAACCGCCCTCGAGAACGGCCATTGCGGAGTTAGTAGTACCAAGGTCGATACCAAGAATCTTGCCCATTAGAAATTCCCTCTCTCTTGTGCGTTTGCACCAACTCGGCGGTCTGTCGCGCGGTGCTTCGGCTTGTCTTTCAGGATGTAGTGTATCCCCTTATGGGCCGGAATATACAAAATCTAAGTCAATTCATATAAGATTTCTTATTGCCGAGAGTTTAGGTTCTTAAATTCGCAGGTAGATGCGCTGTTTGAGTTCTCGGCAGATCTATTGAGATCTATGTAGAGATGGCTGAGGTTTGGGTCCGAAGGTGTCTGGGGCCGCCTTGCGGAAAGCTCGTCCCGTTTTGAGAGCTGATACCGGGTCGCAGTTTCCGCTAGCGGGCCCAACCGGAAACAGCGACCCTGTTTTCGGCAAAATAACGGGATGCCCTTTCCGCAGGCGCGCTCAATAGCTCAATATTTCGAGTCACCTTTAGCTAACATTTGCGCAGCTCAGCGGCCTCACCTGCATGTTTTTTAGTAAGCCGTGGCATACTCGGCGAACGGTATGAAGATGCCGGTCAGAGGGTATTGCAAACGGTCGCTCCCGTGGTATGTTTTTGCCCGAATCAAACCGACGCACATCGCCTGTAGCGTCGGTCAACAGAGAGGAAACTACCATGGCTCATCCCGTAATTGATGCCGACGAGTGCATCGCTTGTGGCGTTTGCGTCGACTCCTGCCCCGCTGGCGTTCTGGAGCTCCAGGACGTCGCTACCGTCGCTGACGAGGACTCCTGCGTCGCCTGTGGCGCTTGCCAGGACGCTTGCCCCGCTGGCGCGATCACCGAGATCGTCGAGGAGTAACAACTCCCCCACTTGCACACTCAAAAGTACACCGTGCACAAAAAGGAGGCCTCCGCATCGCCGCGGAGGCCTCCTTTTGCATGTGTGGGCAGCTAATTTGGGACGCGCTCTTGGCAGTTGCGGTGGAATAGTTCCTGTTTCATGGCTTCGATGCCCATTTTAGGAACTATTTCACCGCAACTTATAGATATGGCGTCGGCTAAGAGAGGTCGTCTTCGTAGGGCATTAAATCGGCTAGGTAGCCTTTCTCCTTGAGCATGGCCTCGATCTCGTCGAGGGTCTGTTCGTCCTCCGCCGCAACGCGATGGAAGTGATAGCCGCTCGTCACCGTTAGCAGCGGAAAGCTCTTGCCGCTCTCGATATCGCGCAGATAGCGCTCAACATCGCGACGATTGCGAATGTCCAGGTCGGCCGTGATCTTACCGTACACGCGGTGATTGACGATCACGTTGAGCACGGCGCCGCCGGCGTCGACGATACTCGTGAGCTCATCGCCTGCCTGCTCCACGCTGTGGCGAACCTTGACCAAGCGCGTGGGCACGGCGGGGCTGCTGGGGGCCTCCTGCAGCACGTAGCCGCGGTTGGTTGCCACGACATCGTGCCCATCGGCGCGCAACAGGGCAATATCCTGAACCACGACCTGGCGGCTCACGCCAACCTCGCGGGCAAGTGCGCTGCCCGAAACGGGCTCCCTGGCTCCCTCGAGCACGCCCATGATGGCACGACGGCGCTCGCGGGCGTTCATTATTTACCGTCCAGCAGACGCAGGTGCTTAAGCGAGAGGTCGAGGATCGGGGCGGAGTGTGTCAGCGCGCCCGAGCTAATAAAGTCGACGCCCAGATCGGCCAGGGCGCGAATATTGCTGGCGTCCACATTGCCCGAACACTCAGTCTTGGCGCGACCGGCGATAAGCTCGATAGCGGCGGCCATGTCGTCGTGGGTCATGTTGTCGAACATGATGATGTCGGCGCCGGCTTCCACGGCCTCGCGCACCATGTCCAGGTTCTCGCACTCGATCTCGACCGTCGTGGTAAACGATGCATGGGCGCGCGCCATCTCAATCGCGCGCGCCACGCCACCGGCGGCGTCGATGTGGTTGTCCTTGAGCATGACGGCCGTCGACAGGTTGTAGCGATGGTTGCTGCCGCCGCCGATCTCAACCGCCGCCTTCTCGAAAACGCGCATGCCCGGCGTGGTCTTGCGTGTGTCGACAAGCACGGTCTTGGTACCCTCGAGCGCCGCTGCCATTCTGTGCGTATAGGTAGCGATACCGCTCATGCGCTGCAGGTAGTTGAGCGCCACGCGCTCGCCCGAAAGCAGCACGCGCGCATCGCCGCGCACCTGGCCCACGTGGTCGCCGGCGTGCACCTCGTCACCGTCGGCAACATCAAACAGCACCGAGCTCTGCGAATCCAGCAGCTCAAAGGTGCGGGCGAACACATCCAAGCCCGCGATGATGCCATCGGCCTTGGCGATGAGCTCCACCGTGGCGGGGCGCGCCGTGGGGCACACGCTCGCCGTGCTCACGTCCTCAAACGTAATGTCCTCGCGTAGAGCCTGCAGAATCAGATCATCGACGACGAGCTTCATGGTAATGGGATTCATGGTCTACTCCTCCACGGCCTGCGTGCCGGCGGCACGGGCCAAATCATCGATTGCCAGGGAGTCGGCGCTCAGGGCGCGATGACGCCCGTCGAGCGCGGGCTCGCCCGCCTGCTCCACGGCGAGCGACTCGCCGGTGCGCATGTACCACGCGGCGCGACGACCCCAGACCAGCGCCTCGAGCAGGCTGTTGGAAGCCAGGCGATTCTTGCCGTGCACGCCGTTGCAGGCCGTCTCACCGGCTGCGTAGAGCTCGGGCATCGAGGTGCGGCCGTCCTTGTCGACCCACACGCCGCCCATAAAGTAGTGCTGCGTAGGCGTAACGGGGATGGGCTCGTCCAAGATGTCGCGACCGTCCTCCAGGCAGCGTGCGCGAATGTTGGCAAAGTGCCCGGTCACTACATCGCGCTCGACGGGGGCAAAGCTCAGCCACTCGTGCTCGGTACCGTCCTGCTTCATCTGCTCGCGAATAGCGGCGGCGACCACATCGCGCGGCTGAAGCTCGTCGGTAAAGCGCTCACCGGCGGCATTGAGCAGAATCGCGCCCTCGCCGCGGCAGCTCTCGCTGATCAGGAACGTGCGGCCTGGCTGCGGCGAGAACAGGCCCGTGGGGTGAATCTGCACGTAGTCCAGGTGCTCCATCTTAATGCCATGCTCCTGAGCGATGTAGCAGGCATCGCCCGTAAGCTGCGGATAGTTGGTCGAGTGGTCGTATACGCCGCCGATGCCGCCCGTTGCCCACAGCGTGTGACGGGCATGGATCTTAAACGGCTCGCCGGCATGCGCGCCCTCGGCGGCATTTACCAGCTCGTCGGCGGGACGAACCGAGTTGTCCTCGTCCACGGGAACGGCAACGACACCGGCACACACCGTGGCGCCGTCACGCTCGCCCGTCAGGATGTCGGTCATGGCCACGTGCTCCAAAATCTGCACGTTATCCAGTTTGCGAACGGCCTGAAGCAGCTTGGTCGTGATCTCCTTGCCCGTAATGTCGGCATGGAAGGCAATGCGGGGGCGGCTGTGCGCGCCCTCGCGGGTAAAGTCGAGGCTGCCGTCGGCTTTGCGCTCAAAGTCCACGCCCATGGCCAGCAGGTCGTTGATGACCGAACGGCTCGAGCGAATCATGATGTCGACGCTCTCGCGGCGGTTCTCGTAGTGGCCGGCGTGCATGGTGTCCTCAAAGAAGGCATCGTAGTCCGAGCCCTCGGGCAGCACGCAAATGCCGCCCTGCGCGAGCATCGAATCGCACTCGTCGACAGCGCCCTTGGAGAGCATGATCACGCGCATGCTCGTCGGCAGGTTGAGAGCCGCATACAGGCCCGCTACACCGCAGCCGGCAATAACGACGTCGCACTCCATATCGGGGTATTGCTTGGTTTCCACAGGAATCCTCTCCCTTGAATGTGACATAAGGGACCGTCCCTCATGCCGCATTGTTCTAGCGCGCTGCGTACTCGAGCATGCGGTCGAGCGTGAGCTTGGCCTGATCGGCGGCCTTGTCCGACACGCCAATCTGCACCTCGCCCTCGCCCGTCTCCAGGCAGCGCACGAGCTTTTCGAGCGTGATGAGATCCATGTTGACGCAGGTGGGCTGCACCGCGGGGAAGTAGAACTTCTTGCCGGTGCCCTGGCAGCGGCGCTCGAGCTCGTAGAGTACGCCGCGGACCGTCACGATAATGAACTCGCTCGCGTCGGACTCCTCGGCATACTTGATGATGCCGGCGGTGGAGCCGATGTAGTCGGCCTCAGCCAGGACGTCAGCCTTGCACTCAGGATGCGCCAGCACGAGCGCGTCGGGGTGGGCCTCCGTCGCGTCGACGATCTGCTCGACGGTGATGATGTGATGGCGCGGGCAGTAGCCGTTGTTGGGGATGACGTGCTTTTGGGGCACCTGCTCGGCTACGAAGCGGCCCAGGTTCTGGTCGGGAATGAACAAGATGTGCTGCTGCGGCAGCTCGGAGACGATCTTGACGGCGTTTGAGCTGGTAACGCACACGTCACTCCAGCTCTTGATCTCGACCGTGGAGTTGACGTAGCAGACCACGGCCAGGTCGTCGCCGTACTCGGCGCGCGCCGCATCGACCGTCTCGCGCTTGACCATGTGCGCCATGGGACAGTCCGCGCCCGGCTCGGGCAGCAGCACGGTCTTGGTGGGATTGAGCAGCTTGGCGCTCTCGCCCATAAACTCCACGCCGCACAGCACGATGGTCTGCTGCGGCAGGCTCTTGGCAAGCTTTGCCAGGTAGAAGCTGTCGCCGACGTAATCGGCAACGGCTTGGACCTCGGGCGCCACATAGTAGTGCGCCAGGATCACCGCGTCGCGTTGGGTTTTAAGTTGCTGAATGGCCTCGACGAGCTCTGCGGGCACCAGTGCCGCGCGCTCCGTTGCCGTCGTTGCCGATGCTAGGCCGGCCGCGATATCGCGTGCAAGCTCCGACGCATCCATGTTCGCGCTCTGTGCCATCAAGGCCCCTCTCTTTTGGCGAATCTTGGGGCTTTAGTATGACACCTAGGTTTACAGCTGACAAGACAGCTGTAAACCTAGGTGTAAAGTTGAAATAAAGATTCGACCATGCGGCAAGTCCATATTCGAACTGGCAAGCTGAGGATAGCCGAGCTCTCGATAGCGCAGGAGGCATCTTTCGCCACCGCAATACCGCTCGGCGCGAGTTGCGCACCGTGAGGCACGAACGGGCGCTCCCCCGCGAGTGGTCCGCGCCCAATGTGGCAAAATCGAACTACTAAGGGGGCTCAGAATGCTCAAGATTATTGCCTGCGACGATGACGTCGCTTTTCTAGATAGACTGCACCGGATGATCGACCGTTGGTCGATCGAGACGGGCACGGCGGTCGATGTTGCGCTCGTTACGCGCGGCGAGGACCTGCTGGCGCGCCATGCCGCGTCGCGCGCCGACATCATCCTGCTCGACATGATCATGCCGCTCGTCAACGGCATGGACACCGCACGCGAATTGCGCCAGGCCGATACCGCCGTGCGCCTGGTGTTCCTTACCTCGTCGCCCGAGTTCGCCCTGGAGTCCTATGAGGTCCGCGCCTTCGACTATCTGCTCAAGCCCGTGGCCTACGAGCGCCTAGCGCAACTGCTCGACGAGCTTTCGAGCATGCGTCCGGCGGCAACCGACGAGCTCGTGATCAAAACGTCCTTTGGCTACCACGCCCTGCGCCTGTCCGACATCGAATATGCCGAGGCGCGCAACAAGCACGTGGTCTTCCACCTGCGCGACGGACGCGATATCGAGGCACTCGAGTCGTTCCGCAGCGTCGAGGACCGCTTGGCGCAAAATGCCACCTTCTTTAAATGCCACCGTAGCTACCAGGTCAACTTGCGCAACATCGACCACTTCGATCGCACGGACATCGTCATGCGCTCCGGCGCGTGCATTCCGCTGTCGCGCAGCAGCAAACAGGGGTTCCAAGACGCCTACTTTGCGGTGCGCTTTGAGGGCGGGAGGCGCTGATGGCCTCCTCGGTCGAAATGGTCCTTTGGGCAATCCACCACGCCACGACGCTGCTCTTTGGCGTCTTTGCCTCGGCGGCGCTGTGCGGTGTCGAAATCAACCGACGCCACGCGCTTGAGCTGCTGGGGGCCGGCGTCGTGACCGGCGCCGCCTTCTCGATCGCCAATGTCGTTGGCGGCGAACTATTTGCCCGCCAGGCTTATCCGCTCGTCGTGCACCTGCCGCTTATCGTCTACCTGTGTGCGCGCTACCGCCTGAGTCCACTGCTTGCCGCGCTCGGCATTACGAGTGCCTATCTGAGCTGCCAGTTCAGCAATTGGATGGGTATCGCCGCATTTGCCGCAACCGATTCTCAGATCGCGTACTATCTGGCACGCATCGCTACCACGCTCGGCGTCTTTGCCGTCCTGCTGCATTGGGCCGGCGACATTGGACCCCGCCTGGCGATTAAAAGCCCCACCGAGCTGGGCATCCTTTTAATCCTGCCGCTCGTCTATTACGTCTTTGACTATGCCACCAACGTCTACACCACGCTGTTCCACTCGGGCTCGGTGGTGACGGTTGAGTTTTTGGCCTTTGCGCTCTGCGCCTTCTATCTTATGTTCCTCGCCGTCTACCTGCGTGAATACGAAGAAAAAGAGGCCGCTGAGCGTGAACGCTGGATGCTCGAGACGCGCGACAGCTCGGCCATGAAGGAACTCGATGCTTGGCGTCAATCTGGGCGCGAGCTGTCGATTCTGCGCCACGACATGCGGCACTTCTTGCGCGGTCTGGCCGTCTTGATCGAAGAAGGCCGCACCGACGAGGCGCTCGATCGCATCGATACGCTATGCGAGACCAACGACCGCACCGCCGTGCGCCGCTACAGTGCCAACGAGACCGTCAACATCGCGCTTTCGTCGTTTGGCTCGGATATCAGCAAACGCGGTATTACCGCCGACTTGCGCGCCGCCGTGCCCCAGAGCGTGCATGTGGCCGATGTCGACCTGTTCAGCGTGCTTTCGAATGCCCTGGAAAACGCCATTGCCGCGGCGAGCACCGCCCCCGAGGGCAAGCGCTTTGTCGATCTTGACCTGCGGTTTGAGGACGGCCACCTGCTGCTGTTAGTTTCCAACACGTTTGACCGCGCGCCGCGCATGGTCGACGGCATGCCCGTGACCCAGCATGCGGGACACGGCTTTGGCACCAAGAGCATCAAACTTGCCGTGGAGCGCATGAACGGCAACTGCCAGTTCCGCATTAACGGCGATCGGTTTGAGCTGCGCGCTGTGATGTAAGGGCGCGGGCGCGACGGATTTGCGTTCCGCGGGTGCGGCTCGACCGCTCGGGATCGTTTATCGACGCGGGCTCGCTACAGCGGCGCGGCCGCCGGAGTCAGCTGCTTGATGTAGGCCCACATGCGTTGCTTAGCGGCCTTGTCGGTGAGTGCCGCCTCAAAGCCGTCGAGCGCGAGCACGCGGCGGCCCTGCACATGGGCGACCAGGCCGGGCTTGAGCATGGCGGTGTCGAAGTCATCGATCGCCACGAGCATATCGGCGTAGGTCTCGCGCATGGCGTCAGCCGCGTTGTTGTCGAGCAGTAGCACCGCCTCGGGGTCCAAGGCCTCAAGCGCCTCGCGGAACAGCTCGCACGGCAGAGTCTCGCCCACCGCGACCGCTCCGTCACCCGCGCCGGCGACGCTTGCCAGCACGCAAAAATCCTCGGGCGCGTAGCCGATGGCCCCAAGCGCCTTGCGCAACGCCGCGCCATCCGGGCCGGCGGCAAGCTCGCCACCCAAACGTTCGGCCTCGTCCAAATCGCCTTTGACCAGTACGATCGGCGAGCACGCGTTGCCCGCGATACGCACGCCACGGACCGCAAGCGATGTGAGCTCCTGCTCAGCCGCCTGGGCGATGGCTTCTTTTTTCTGGCTTTGTGACGTGGACATGCGCTCTCCAATCGTTTGCGTGCCAACCATTATATAAAAGAGCCGCCTGCGAGTGGTTGCTTTGCGGGCGGCTGGGTATAAGCACGGTCGTACTGAGTTTTACGCGGCTGAGCCGCGTCACATTATGGAGGTCACCATGGCTGACATTAAGCAGATTACCCCCGAGAACTTCGATTCCGTCGTTAACGACAGCCTACCCGTGCTGGTCGATTTTTGGGCACCGTGGTGCGGTCCCTGCCGCTCGCTCTCGCCCATCGTTGACGAGGTTGCCGATGAGCTGGCGGGCAAGCTTGCCGTTGCCAAATGCAACGTCGACGACAACCAGGACCTGGCCATGAAGTATGGCGTCATGAGCATCCCCACGCTGATTGTGTTTAAGAACGGCGAGGAGATTGACCGCTCGGTTGGCGCTCTGCCCAAGGCGAGGCTGCAGGCGCTGCTGGAGAAGCATCTGTAATACGCTTGTTACATATTGCCGTCTGCCTGCCGTCCATGAGCGCTTTTGCACCGCTCGCCGGACTTTTGGGTGCACCGCGTGCGACCACGGATAGTATGGTAGGCACAAACAGCCCCCAGTGAACGGGTGCGGGTCGCACAGACTCGTACCCGTTTTCTTATGCGGCGATGCGCAAAGCAGGCGTAGTAAAATCTGAACCACTGAATAGACCCGCACAAAAGGAGATTCCCATGCATGATGTTGGAATGAACATGAGCCAGCTTGCCATGAGCGTCAAGCAGGTCGACGACACCATCGAGCTCGCTCACGAATGGAGCCATCAGCTGCTGCATGCGACCGAGAATTTTGACATGGAGCGCATCGGCGCCAAGCTCGAGGCAGCCATGGCCGCGCTGCACGAGGCCCACGACGCACTCGAGGGCTACGAAGAGGCCATCGAGGCCGACCACAACTCCGTCGGCTCCGTGAAGCTGGTGTAAGGTGGCCGAACACGAGCACGGCTGCGGGTACGAGCACGAGCATCCGCACGGGGTGGACGGTGACGCGAGCTGCCACTGTAGTGGCTCCGGCTCCGAGCTGGTCCGTTTTTCGGTTACCGCACCCGACGACCTGCTGCGCCGTTTTGACGAGCAGATCGCACGCCGCGGCGACGTTGCCAACCGCTCCGAGGCCGTGCGCGACCTGATTCGCGCCTCGATCGCCAGGGAGCAGATGCGCACGCCCGATGAGCATGTTATCGGGTCGCTCACCATGATCTACGACCACCATACCGGCGATCTGACGCGCCGCCTGGACGAGGTGCAGCACGACTACACCGACGAGATCGTATCGACGATGCACGTGCATCTGGATCACCACAACTGCCTGGAGATTCTGGCGCTCAAGGGTCGCGGCGAGCGCGTCTACGAACTAGCCGACCGCCTGCTGGGCCTGCGCGGCGTTAAGCACGGCGAGCTCACGTGCGCCGCCACCAAGCAGAGCCTGGGGCTGTAGCGGGATTTCCCGCAGCGCACCTGCCAAAAAGGGACAGGTTTGTTTTGGCAGGTTTAGCGTTTTACCTACCAAAATAAACCTGTCCCTTTTTGGTCGGTTTTGATGAGGGGTGTCGCATGCGGCATGTGCATATTCATGTGACGGGCATTGTGCAGGGCGTTGGCATGCGGCCGTTTGTGTATCGCGAGGCCATGGCGCATGGCATTTGCGGATGGGTGCTCAACGCGGGCGACGGCGTGCATATCGAGGCGCACGCTCCGGCCGATGCGCTCGATGCTTTTGTTGCCGCGCTTTCTGCGCATGCGCCTGCGGCAGCCCGCGTAGAATATGTCGAGGTTGTGGACCTGGCAGCCCACGGTTGGGATACCGCCAATGAACAGGGTTTTCGCATCGTAGCATCGCAGGACCAGACCGCGCACACGACGCTCGTCTCACCCGATATCGCCACCTGCGATGATTGTCTGCGCGAGTTGTTTGACCCCGCCGATCGGCGCTATCACTACCCTTTTATCAACTGTACCAACTGCGGACCGCGCTTTACCATCATCCGGTCGCTGCCTTATGACCGAGCGGCCACGTCGATGAATTGTTTTCCCATGTGTCCTGAGTGTGCCGCGGAGTATGCCGACCCACTCGACCGGCGTTTTCACGCGCAGCCCGATGCCTGCTTTGATTGCGGGCCGCATATCACGTGGCGCGAAGCGAGCGTGGGCGGTGAGCCGGGCGAAGCCGCCGCGTTGCCGGCCGTCGGCACCACGCGCGAGACCAGCGACGCCATTATCGACCGCTGTGTTGAGCTGCTGGCCGGTGGCGGTATCGTCGCCATCAAGGGTCTGGGCGGATTTCACTTGGCATGCGACGCTTCCAACGAGCAGGCGGTAGCCGAGCTTCGCCGCCGCAAACGCCGCAGCAACAAACCGCTTGCCGTTATGGTACGCGACCTTGCCGACGCTGAACGCCTGTGCCATGTCAACGACGTTGCACGCGGCTTGCTGGCCGGCAGCATTCGCCCCATTGTGCTGCTGCGCCGACGTGCTGCTTGCGAGAGCGGCGGCTCCCCCGACGCCCTCGCGCTCGCGCCGTCCGTCGCGCACGACCTTCCAGAGCTCGGTGTTATGCTCCCCTACACCCCGCTTCAGCATCTGTTGCTTGCCGCGGCAGAAGCCCGCGGTATGCACGCGCTCGTCATGACCAGCGGAAACCTGAGCGAAGAGCCCATCGAGACCGATGACGATCTTGCCTGGGAGCGCCTCGTTGCCGCCGGCATTGCCGACGCGCTGCTCGGCAACGACCGCGCGATTCTCTCGCGCTACGACGACTCCGTGGTACGCGTGGTCGATGGCGCCGCCATGCCTGTGCGTCGCGCACGCGGATATGCGCCGCAGCCGTTAGCGCTGCCGGCGCTCGACGGCACTGCACCCTGCGTGCTCGCCTGCGGGCCGCAGCAAAAAGCTACGATCGCGCTCACGCGCGAGGACGCCGACGGCCATGTGGCCTGTTTTGTGTCGCAGCATATCGGCGATGTCGAAAACGGCGAGACCTTCGATGCCTGGAACGCCGCGCGCACGCGCTTGGAAAACCTCTTTGACCTGACGCCTGCCGCCTTGGCATGCGACATGCATCCCAGCTATCTGTCGAGCCAGTGGGCGCGCGAACAGGCACGGGAGCACAATCTGCCGCTTATCGAAGTCCAACATCATCATGCGCACATCGCGAGCGTAATGGCAGAGGCGATTGTCGCAGGCCGGCTTGCGCCCGATGCACGCGTCCTCGGCATCGCCTTTGACGGCACCGGCGCCGGCACCGATGGGACCATTTGGGGCGGCGAGTTCCTTGTCGCCGGCCTTGCCGATTTTGAACGCGCCGCACATTTGCGCACCTGGACGCTCCCCGGCGGGGCAGCCTCCGTGCGCGACGCCCGCCGCAACGCCTTTGCCCTGCTCAGTGAGCTCGGCCTGCTCGAGCACCCGGGTGCCGCTCGGCTTTTGGACGGCCTCGACGAGCAAACGCGCAGCGTGACAGCCACCATGATCGAGCGCGGCATCAACAGCCCGCGCACCAGCAGCATGGGGCGTCTCTTTGATGCCGCAGCAGCGATTCTGGGCATCTGCGACAAGGCAACCTACGAGGGCGAACCCGCCATAGAACTCGAAGCCGCCGCCTGGCGCGCGCTTGACGGTAAGCCCGTTCGTCTCGACGGCAATTATACAGGCGTATTCACGTCTGCCGACGACTCCCCCATCTTGGACCCCCGACCGCTCATCGAAGCTCTTCTGAATGGAATCGAGGCAGGCGCGCCGGCCGACCGGCTCGCCCTCGGGTTTCACATCGCCATTACGCGCGCTACGACCCGCGTCGCGTGCGAGATCTGTGCGCGCGAAGGCCTCGATACCGTCGCGCTCTCGGGCGGTGTGTTCATGAACCGGCTTTTGCTTCAGCTCCTTACCCACGAACTCAAAGACGCCGGTCTTGCCGTCTTGGTCCCCCACGCCGTGCCCGTCAACGACGGCTGCATCGCCTACGGTCAGGCCGCCATCGCTCGCGCTCGCCTCGCGCAGACAGCATCGCGATAGGCTGTTTTGCCAGCCTGCGCGCCGCCGTCTCACAGGTGTAACGCGTTTGCTCGTGACTCCCGCGAGCGCTACCATCAACTGATGGGTAATTAGGCGCCTATCCAGCGCAAAACGTATAAAAGGGGAACATTATGTGCCTTGCCGTTCCCGGTAAAGTGGTCAAACGCGACGACGACCTTAAGGCGACCGTCGACATGATGGGCATCGAGCGCCCCGTTTCGCTGCGCCTCGTGCCGACGGCACAGGTAGGCGACTATATTCTCGTGCATGCCGGCTTTGGCATTCAGATTGTCGACGAGCAGGAGGCCCAAGAGACACTCGAGCTCGTCAATACCATGACCGAGCTGGCCGAAGAGGACCAGCTCGCCACCAACCCGGCCGAGGCATACTAGTGGCGGCGGCACAGCCGGTTCGCTCCGGTATCGACTTTTCGGCATTTCGCGACCCCAAGCTGGCTCGTGAGCTCATCGATCGTATTCATGAGCTTGTCGGCAACCGCAGCATCAACCTTATGGAAGTCTGCGGTACGCATACCGTGAGCATTGGCCGCTATGGCTTTCGCTCCATTATGCCGACGGGACTCAAACTGCTAAGCGGCCCGGGGTGCCCCGTTTGCGTCACCGCCAACCGCGACATCGATCACGCAATCGCGCTTTCCAACATGGACGGCGCCATCATCACCACCTTTGGCGACATGATGCGCGTGCCCGGATCGTCCACCTCGCTTGCCGCGCAAAAGGCGGCGGGGCGCGACATCCGCATCGTCTACTCTCCGCTCGACGCACTCGACATTGCCAAGCAAAATCCCGAACGCCCGGTCATCTTTATGGGCGTCGGCTTTGAGACCACAACGCCCACCATTGCCGCCGCTATCCTGGAGGCCGACGCGCGCGGGCTCCAGAACTTCTCGGTCTACTGTGCTCACAAGACCACGCCGCCGGCTCTGCGTGCGATCTCCAACGACCCCGAGACGACCATCGACGGCTTTATCCTGCCTGGTCACGTCGCTACCATCACGGGCCTGGCACCCTTTAGGTTTTTGGTCGATGAGTTCGAGACCCCCGGCGTGGTCACGGGATTTGAGCCGGTCGATATCTTGCAGGGCATCAGCATGCTGGTCCAGATGGCTATCGAGCACAGGCCCGCAATCGACAACGCCTACCGCCGTGGCGTCAATGCAGACGGCAATCCCGTAGCGCGCCAGCTGGTCGAGCAGGTGTTTGAGCCATGCGACACCACGTGGCGCGGGCTGGGGCCGATTGCGGCTTCGGGTCTTTCCATCCGACCCGAATTCGCGCGCTTTGATGCCGGCGCCCGCTTTGATGTGCCCGTTGAGGCGACGGTCGAGCCACGCGGGTGCCGCTGCGGCGACGTGCTGCGCGGAGCCATCACGCCGAGCGACTGCCCGCTGTTCGGCCACGCATGTACGCCCGAACACCCCGTCGGCCCCTGCATGGTGAGCTCCGAAGGCAGCTGCGCGGCGTACTTTAGATACCGCGACTAGCCCGGACGCCCCCACGTACCGGCACCACCCACGATTGGAGTTTTCGATATGTCCCGTAATGCCACCGATAGCACTGTCCTGCTGGGCCACGGCTCCGGCGGCCAGATGATGAAGCGCATTATCGATGAGGTCTTTCTGGATGCCTTTGGGTCGCCCGAGCTGCTCGCGGGCAACGATGCCGGCGTCGCTGCGCTGCCCGCAAGCGGGCGAATCGCCATGTCGACCGACAGCTTTGTGGTAACGCCGCAGTTCTTCCCCGGCGGCAATATCGGCCGCCTCGCCGTATGTGGAACCGTCAACGACGTCGCGACCTCGGGCGCCAACGTGCGCTACCTCTCATGCGGCTTTATCCTCGAAGAGGGCTATCCCATGGACAAGCTGCGCCAGATTGTGCAGACCATGGCCGAAACGGCGTGCGAGGCGGGCGTGTCCATAATCACCGGCGACACCAAGGTGGTCGAGCGTGGAGGTGCCGACGGCGTCTACATCAATACCGCCGGCGTGGGCGAAGTGCCCGCGGGCGTAGCGCTCAGCGGTGCAAACTGTCGGACCGGCGACGCCATCCTGGTATCGGGTACGCTAGGCGACCACGGCATCGCCATCATGAGCCAGCGCGAGGGCTTGGCGTTTTCGAGCAACATCGAAAGCGATGCTGCGCCGCTCAATCATCTGATTGCCGACGTGCTCGCCGCCGCCCCCGACACCCGCTGCTTCCGCGACCCCACGCGCGGCGGCCTGGCATCCACGCTCAACGAGTTTGCCCAGGCCAGCGGCGTCGCCATGGAGATCGACGAGGATACCGTGCCCGTGCGCCCCGACGTGCAGGCGACATGTGAGATGCTCGGCTACGATGTGCTGCAGGTGGCAAACGAGGGCAAGATGGTTGCCGTGGTGCCGGCCGAGCAGGCCGATGCCGCGCTGGCCGCCATGCGTTCCGCCCGCTACGGCGAGAACGCGGCGATTATCGGCCGCGTGCTGCCGCTTGGATCGGACGCTCGACCCGCCGTGCGCGTACGCACCGGCTGGGGATCGACCCGCATCCTCGACATGCTCGTGGGAGAACAACTGCCGAGGATTTGCTAACGACAAAGGCTCAGGGCTATTAAAGATATTCAGATTCCAAACATGCCCGGCACGCATGCCCAGTATCATGGGGTGCGTTTTACAACTCAAGCGGCAGGAGCACCCATGGCAGCAGCTTTTTCCCATGTGATCTTTGATCTGGATGGCACCATCCTCAACACGCTCGAGGACCTGGCGGCCGCCAGCAACCATACCTGCGAGATGCACGGCTGGCCCACGTTTGCCGTAGACGAGTACCGCTACAAGGTGGGAAACGGCATGCTCAAGCTGGTCGAGCGCTTTATGCCCGCCGAGTATGCGGGCGACGGCCGTATGTTTGAGCAGACGCTTGCCGAGTTTAGGGCTTACTACGGCGAGCACAAGGAGGACCACACCGCACCGTACGCCGGTACGATCGAGATGCTCGACCGCCTGCGCACCGCGGGCGTGCAGCTTGCCGTGCTCACCAACAAGGACCATGTTTCGGCCGCTCCGCTTATCGAGAAGTATTTTGGTTCCGAGCGCTTTGCGCTGGTGCAGGGCCGCGTCGATGCGTTTCCTCCCAAGCCCGAGGCGCCTGTTACGCTGCATGTGATGGAAGCGCTGGGCGCCGATCCGTCGACCACGCTCTATGTGGGCGATTCCAATGTCGATATCCTGACCGGTCACAACGCCGGCCTCAAGAGCGCCGGCGTCGCCTGGGGCTTCCGTGGCCGCGCAGAGCTGGAAGCCGCCGGCGCCGACTACGTGGTAGATACGCAGGACGAACTCGCCGAGCTAATCTTGGGCGAGTAGCGAGCGACACCGCTTAACGCAGCTGCGACAATTCTTCCACGCGGAAAGTGCATCCCGTTTTGGAGCTCCGAAATGGGATGCACTTTCCGTTTGAGGCGCGTCGGGGAAACCGTATCCCGTTTCAGAGCAATATTCCGGGTCGCGGTTTCCGCAACCCGCCCCATCCGGAAACCGCGACCCGGAATTCGGCCAAAAAACCGGGTCGCATTTTCCCGAGCATTTGATGCGGCGTTGATACAAGGAGTGTCCCCAACTGCCGGCAGAAAAGGAACGTCCCCAAGTGCCGCCTCAATGACTACCATGGCAACGCCGCAGGTAGAGGACGGGCAGCGAGCGGGCACCAGTGCGAACAAATTGGCATGAAAAGAGGACGGTATAGACCTTCTGGTCATGCCGTCCTCTTTGAATGACAAGTTGTCGCTCTGGTGCCCGCGCAGCGTCGGGCAGTTACGGCGTTTGGTAAAACGCCGTAACGAACTACCGCGTAACTCCCCTAGCTCATCATCGCATTCATCATCTCGGTGGTTGCGGAATCGTCAGCAGACCACTCGCCATCGTCATTGGCGGTGTACTTGAAGGTAACCTTGGTGTCCTTGGTCTTAGCGGCCTTGGTCACGTCGACCATGACCTGGCCGGCCATCTTGTACAGGTCGTCCTCGGAAGGCATCGTATCGAGCGCCGCGATCTTCTCCTGATACTGGGTGGCGAAATCTTCAACGATCTTGTTCATGGACTTGCAGGTAATGGTGACATCGGCAGTCGCGGTGCCCTTGTCCTCGTCGACCGTCACATCGCCGATCTTGTAGTCAAAACCCTCGAGATAGCTCTTGGCGTACTCCTTGGGATCGATGCCCAGCTGCTCGAACTCGTCGCCCGAGGCCTCTTCCAGGCCGGCGAGGAAGTCGTCGCCGCCGTTCTTGACCTCGTCAAACTGCGTCGTAAGATCCTCGGTGATGAGCTCCTCAACCGAAGGACCTCCGCAGCCGGAAAGCACAACCACGCACGCGACCAGAACAGCCATCAGGGGCGCAAGCAGCAGCTTCTTCTTCATGACATTCCTCCCAACAAGCGGCACCGCGCTTCCCGACGCGGGGCGCGTCGTAACAATAAGGCCATACTAGCCGATAACGAACACCCCCGGCAAAGCAAAGGCGCAGTCGGCTCGATTTAACGTCCGAACGGTTTACCGGTCCGCCCAACGCGCAATAAAACGTTCCGCCGCATTGCAATAAAAAAGGGCGGCCGGATAACCCGACCACCCCAAAACACCCTTATGTTGCCGCAGACTACTTGCGGACGACCTTGACGATGGCATCGCCAGCGGAGACAGCGGAGTCAGCCTCGACGGCGAGCTCGACGTCGGCGAACTCGGCGGTGTTGGACACAGCCACGACGACGCAGTCCTTGTAGCCGGCAGCGGCGATCTTGGCGCGGTCGATCTTGAGCATGGGCTGGCCAGCCTTAACGACATCGTCGGCCTTGACGAAGCCCTCGAAGCCGTCGCCGTTCATGTTGACGGTATCGACGCCAACGTGCACCAGAACCTCGATGCCGCTATCGGACTGCAGGCCCACGGCGTGACCCATGGTGACGGTCACCTTGCCGTCGCAGGGAGCGTAGACCAGATCGTCCTCGGGCCACACGGCGCAGCCCTTGCCCAGGACCTCGCCGCCAAAGACGGGATCGGGCACATCGGCCATCTTGATGACCTTGCCCTTGACGGGCGAGCACAGCACGTCGGCGCCGGCAGAAGCAGAGATGGAGGACGGAGCAGCGGCAGTCGCGGGCTCAGCCTTCTTCTTGAACATGTCAAACAGACCCATACGTTTTCTCCTCTTGATTAAGCGCAACGTTGTGCGCATGCCTATGGTGATTATAGTGCCAAATGGTTCAAATGCTAAGGTGGGGACTCGAATCGCGAGCCCATCCCAACGCTTTTCCCCGGTGGCACTCATATTGTCGATTAATCCAGGCCCTCGGCACCGTTGGACTTGATGATCTTCTGGTAGGCGTAGAAGCTGTCCTTGCGGCGGCGCTCGTAGGTACCGGTGCCGTCGTCGTACTTATCGACGTGGATGAAGCCATAGCGCTTGCGCATCTCGCCGGTGCCGGCGGACACCAGGTCGATGGGACCCCACCAGGTGTAGGCGATCAGGTCGACGCCGTCGGCAATGGCCTCGCCCATGGCCTTGATGTGGCTCTGCAAGTAGGCGATGCGGTACGGATCGTGGATGGAACCGTCCTCCTCGACCTCATCGTAGGCGCCCATGCCGTTCTCGACCACCATCAGCGGAATCTCGTAGCGGGCGTAAATCTCGTTGAGGGCGATGCGCAGGCCCAGCGGATCGATCTGCCAGCCCCAATCGGTGGACTCCAGATAGGGGTTCTTGCCGCCAAAGGTCATGTTGCCCTCGGTCATCTCGTGATCCCTGTGGGTGCCCACGGTGCCGGACATGTAGTAGCTAAAGGTGTAGAAATCGACCTTGCCGTCGGCGATATCCTGCAGGTCACCGTCCTCCATCACAAGCTCGACATCGTTCTCGGCCCAGAAGCGCTTGGCATAGAACGGATACTTGCCGCGCACCTGCACGTCGGAGCAGTACCAGTTCATGGTATTCATCTCCTGCTGCGTGGCGAACACGTCGGCCGGATCGCACGTGGCGGCATAGGAGAGGATGAAGCAGTCCATGTTGCCCATCTTAAACTGCGGATAGTGCTCGTGGGCATAGCGCACGACGCGGCCGCTGGCGACAAACTGGTGATGCAGGGCCTGCATACGGGCCTGCGGCGTGGTGTGGACCGCCGAAGCCGGGCCCTCAAAGCCCTGGATCATGCTGGTCCCAAAGAGGTTGCCCATGTCCTGGGTGCCGCAGTTGATCTCGTTGAAGGTGAGCCAGAACTTGACCTTGTCCTGATAGCGGTCGAAGACGGTCTGGCAGTACTTCTCAAAGAAGCCGATGAGCTCGCGGCTCGCCCAGCCGTTGTATTTCTCGACCAGGTGATAGGGCATCTCGTAGTGCGACAGGGTCACGAGCGGCTCGATATTGTGAGCGCGCAGGCAGTCGAAGACGCGGTCGTAAAAGGCGAGGCCGGCCTCGTTGGGCTCGGCGTCGTCGCCGTTGGGGAAGATGCGGCTCCAAGAGATGGACATGCGGAACATGTTGAAGCCCATCTCGGCGAACAGCGCGATGTCCTCCTCGTAGTGGTGGTAGAAATCGATGCCGTCATGATTGGGGTAGAAGCGGTCGGGGTCGATGTCGATCGTGATCTGACGCGGCTCCTTGTAGCTGCCGCCCAAGAAATGGTCGTCGACCGAAGGACCGCGGCCGTCCACGTTCCAAGCGCCCTCAAACTGATTGGCGGCCGTGGCGCCACCCCAATAGAAACCCTCGGGGAACTTGATGTTTGCCATGAGCATCTCCTTTGCATTGCGGGTCGATAGGCCGAGTATCGCCCACGCACGCGACAGACAGGGGCAGGGGTGCCAAACCCGACACTTCTTTTCGCAGACGCGCGCTGCAACAGCGCTGCAGCTGAAACTTTTTGACACCGAAGGAGCGAAGACGATCCGCTCCGCGCTTACCGGCGGTATGCCGCGGGGGTGCAGCCATACTTGTCGTGAAACTTACGGTAGAAGAAGCTCATGTTTTCATAGCCCACCGCATGCGCAGCCGCCCCGGCCGTGGCGCCGCCGCACAGAAGCTCGGCCGCACGTACCAGGCGTCGCTCCTGCACAAGCTGCCTAAAGGTCTTGCCCACATGCCGCTTGAGGAGCGCCGTCGCATAATTAGGGCTCAAGCCAAACTCCGCCGCCATCCCCTCGAGGGAGCACGCGGCGAATTCGCGATCGATATAGCCGAGCATTCCCGTCACCAGGGCAGTGGGCCCCGCCGCGCCGTCCGCCGCGCCGCGCACCAGCTCGCGCTCGTAGCAATCCATGAGCTCGGCCAAAAACAGCTGAAACAGACGCAAGACGATCTCGGGACCGTTGGGGCTCGGGTCGTACAGCTCGCAGAGCATCTCCTGCATGTAGCGCCGAATCCGACGGCTCTCGCCGCAATGAAAACGGACATGGCCCCGATGGTCCGTCTCGCTGTTGAGCGCGTTGAACAAAAACCGCGAGACCGCGCTCTCGCGCGAGAGGCTCGACTCGAGACTCCGGCGCAAAAAAGAGCGTGAAACGGTCATGCTCAGCATGATGTCGTCCTCGCCGAGCGCCGCCACGGCATGAGGGCAAAGGGCGTCGAGCAAAAGCACCTCGTTGCGGCGCAACTCGAGCCTCTCCCCCGCCACCGTCTGCGGGCAGCGCCCGCGATACACATAGCTCATCTCCACGTAATCATGCACGTGCTCGGGAACTGCATTAAAGCGCGAGTTTTTCCTTATCGTCAGGCCGCGCGGCATGCCGGGCTGGGCATAGGCAAACCCTGGCTGCCCAATCTTGCGCACTGGGCATCCGTCGATTTCGACATGCTCGGTCATAATCGACCAATCAAATGCCATGCCGTCTTTATAAGCGATCTCACTGGCGCTCAGTTCGCTGAGCCTACGCTCGAGCTCGTCGATCTCCATGGCTTGCCAATCGTTGATTTAGTCATAGTTCGTCGTGATTCAGATATTAGCAGAACGCGCCGACGCGTCCATAATCTGTGCTATGCAGCAGATCGATCGAGCCAAGGAGGATCCATGACCGCGTACTATCAGCAGGTGCTCGAGGGCACATACGACAACCACGTGCTTCCGTTTTTGTGGATGAAGGGCGAGAGCCATAAGACCATTGCCGAGTATCTGGAAAAGATCGCCGGCGCCGACATCCACGAGGTCTGTCTCGAAAGCCGCCCACACCCCGATTTTTGCGGCGAGGGCTGGTGGCGCGACTTGCACTTTGTCATTGACGAGTGCAGGCAGCTGGGCCTTAAGCTCTGGATCTTGGACGACGCACACTTCCCCACGGGCTTTGCCAACGGCGCCGTCAAGGAGGCCGTGCCCGAGCTCCGCAAGATCGTGCTCACGCACCGCACGTTCGACATCGTGGGCCCCACGTCCGCCGCGAGCATCGCGCTCGCCAACATGCTCGACAAAACGGAGCGCTTCTACGGCGTGACATTTATGCAGGACGGCAGCCCCGTCGACGTCGCTTACCGAGTAATCGACGATGCAGACGGCAACCCCAGCCGCCTGGTCTTCGATGCACCTGCGGGCCTCACGCAGGCATGCGTGATGTTCACGAGCGGCAAGACCTCCTACAACGAGGACTACATCAATATGGTCGACCGCGCCTCGGTGGCGCAGCTCATCGATGCTGTCTACGAGCCGCATTTTGAGCATCTGGGCGATGAGTTTGGCAAGACGATCCTGGGCTTTTTCTCCGATGAGCCCGGATTTGCCAACGAGAAGGGCACCACGGGCCCCGATGGCATCTCGGACACGCTCATCGGCAAGGCCACCGCGCCCCTACCCTGGTCGGCCGAGCTTGAGCGTCGCCTACGCGCGGCACTGGGCGAGCGCTACCTGGCCGAGCTCCCGCACCTGTGGGACCGCGAGCCGGCCGGCGCGCACGTACGCCACGTCTATATGGACATCGCGAGCACCCTCTATAAGGAGTGCTTCTGCGACCAGCTCGGAGACTGGTGCCGCGCGCGCGGCGTGCAGTACATCGGCCACGTTATCGAGGACAAGGACTGCCACGCGCGCCTGGGCGTGGGCGCCGGGCACTACTTCCGCGCCGTGGGCGGTCAGGACATGGCGGGCGTCGACATCGTGATCAACCAGCTGGTACCCGGCATGGACCGCGGCCTTCACAGCTACGGACGCGGCGTGTGGGACCTCGAGTTCTATAACTACGTGCTGCCCAAGCTGGGCTCCTCGGCAGCGCACCTCGACCCCAAAAAGCAGGGGCGCTGCATGGCCGAGGTCTTTGGCGCATTTGGATGGCACGAAGGCCTACGCGAGATGAAGTGGATCGCCGATCATTTTTTGGTGCGCGGCGTCAATTGGTTTGTGCCGCATGCCTTTAGCATGGCCGCCTTCCCCGACTGGGACTGCCCGCCGCATTTCTATGCGCATGGCCAAAACCCCCAGTTTGCACACTTTGGGCAGCTCATGAGCTACATGAACCGTACGGCGAGCCTGCTGAGCGGCGGGCGCGCAACGACCCCGGTGGCGCTTCTCTACCATGCGGACGCCGAGTGGGCAGGCGAGGCGAACTTTATGCAGCATGCCGCCTCCGAGCTTATGCGCGCGCAGGTCGACTTTGACATCGTGCCGGCAGAGGCATTTGAGGACGCAGGGCGCTATGCCGTTGAAATTGCCGCAGACGGTAGCGGCTTTGGCGTGAACGGCCAGGCATACCGCTGCCTGGTGATGCCCGGAGCCGAGTTTGTCGGCGGAGCCGTGCTCGACTTTGCCGCGCGTGCCGCAGCCGCAGGTGTTGCCGTGTACGCGCTGGATGAGTTGCCGAACAAGCGCTACGACGGTGACACTGCAGGCCGCGAGGGCTTTGCCTCCCTGGATGCAGCCGCGGTCGCCGGCATCAAGCTCCTGGCGACCACCGAGCTCGCAGACACACTTGCCAACACCGGCATGCAGACCGTGGTTTGCGCCGCGCCCCAGCCCTGGCTGCGCGCACTGCGCTACGAGCGGGCGGGCGAGAGCTATCTGATGCTCGTCAACGAGCATCCCAAGCAGGGTATCTCCACTCAGATTGCGCTTGCCGACGGCACACCCGTTGCAGGCGCGCGCCTCGACCTGCTCAACGGCACCGAGCCCGCCGCCTTTGACGGCACGCTCGAGCTGGCTCCCTACGAGAGCTGCATCGTGGTCCTTGGGGCTACAGGTTCCGTTGCTGTGGCAACCGCCGAAGACGAAGCCACATGCGTCGACGGGCCCTGGGCGGTTGCCTTCTCTGCCCCTGGCACCGATGCCTTTGGCGAGTCTGTTGAGCTTGCAGACCTGCACGACCTTTCCTCGGCCGAGTTCCCCGGCAAGGCCGGCACATTCCGCTACCGGGCCTCCTTTGTCCTGGGCGAAGCGGCCACCCGCACCGTCATCGACCTTGGCGAGGTCTTTGAGACCGCAACCGTCACCCTCGACGGCAAATCCCTCGGCACCCGCATTTGTCCGCCTTACCGCTTTGAGGCCGCCGCACTTTTAGCCGGCGAGCACGCGCTTACGATCGATATCATCAACACCCTCGACCACGCCGTCCCCGACATGTTCGGCATGACCGAGCCCTCCGATCCCAGCGGCCTCTTGGGGCCCGTACGCGTGCTCGGATAGCAGCCCGAGCGCAAACAACTCGGGCAGGGCACGCCCTATGTTGAGCCCGCGCAGCGTCGAGCGGTCCGTCGTTCATAGACCGGCGGACCAAAACTCCCAGCCAAGCCGAACGTTTTATTTATCGCTATGATTGGTTTATCGCGACGCAAACGCATAGGAGCCATATGGATATCAGGCGAAAGATCACGCAGGGCAAAAGCCTCACCCCCACCGAGCAACAACTTGGGCAAACGGCGCTCGCCATGGGCGAGGATGTGCGCGGGCTTTCCATTAAGGAATTTGCCGCGCGCGCCAACGTTTCGGTCGCGAGCGTTCACCGCTTTTGCAAAAAGCTCGGCCTCGAGGGCTTCAAAGATCTCAAGGTCGAGCTCATCCGCCAGGCGACCGAGGCGGGCAACCGGCGCGACGTGGACATCAACTTTCCCTTCGATGCCACCTCCACCCCTGCGCAGGTGATGGAACGCATGGAGGGGCTCTACCAGACCACCTTGGCCGAAACGCAGGAGCTGCTCGACCCTGCACAGCTCAACCACGCCGCCAAGCTCATCATGCGCGCCGGCACCGTGGACATCTACACGGGCTCGCACAACCTCTATCCAGCGGGAATGTTCCGCGACCGCCTGCTCTCCGCCGGTAAAAGCGCGACGTGCCACGACGGTGTCGAGGCCCAGGTGCGAACGGCGCTCGCCTCGGGCCCCGACCATGCGGCAATCGTCATCTCCTACAGCGGCCTTGCCCCCAACCTCAAGGACATCTTGCCGATCCTCAGCAGTCGACATGTCCCGGTCATCGTCATCGGCACGCCTTATTGCGCGCGCATTCACCCTGGCTTTGCCGCCTACCTTACGGTGAGTGACCACGAGAGCATGACGCACCGCATCACGCAGTTTGCCAGTCACATCGCCGTGCAATACGTGCTCGATTCGCTCTACAGCAGCTACTTTGCCAAAGATTACGCCCGCTGCTCCGAGTTCCTCGAGCAGTCCTTCCCCTTTACCAAGCTGCCCGGGCTCAAATAAAACGAGAGAGGATTTTTGGACACTTAAATGACGAGGGTGGATAATCTCCCACTTTGAGCCTGTACACAGGCAAAAAACGGGAGATTATCCACCCTCATTCTGTAGTCGTTGCCCGCGCCTTTTTGCCGCTGGTCGCGTTGGAACCGCGCGCTACTGAGTGGGCGAGACCACCAGAAGCGCGTCGTGCTCAAAGGGATGCTGAGCCACGCGCACGGCACCGTCGACGGGCACAACCGGCAGGTTTGCCACGCGCTTGTTCTCCAGATCAAACGCCACAGCATTCCAGGCGGTTGCGCCGCCCTCGAGTTTGAGCTTGACGGCCGTGGTCCTCGGCAGATAGACCACCACGCGTTCGCCCACGCGCGCCACACGGATGGCTTCGCGTGCATCGTCGAGCAACTCCTGCGCGGGTTCAACAGCTACCGCCCCATCCGCGCTTGTGGCACCCAGGCCGCGTAGCACGTGCTCGATCAGGCCAAAGTCCCACACGCCCGCAAACTGCAGGCACTCTTGCCAGCGGAAGGGCATGTCAAAGCCCTCGCCCAGGACCGAGCCCTGGCTGCGCGATGTCTGCCAGTTCCACACGCCGTGTGCGCCATAGGTCACGCCGGCACTGGCGCCGGCAAGAATCGACGACCATACGCTCGCGCGGCAATCCTGCGCGGTAAAACGCCAGTAGACGTTGCGCGACGCACCCATCTGCTCGTAGCAAGGCTCGGAGTTGACCATCGGCTTTTTGGGATAGTTGGCGATAAAGTCCTGCGGCAGACGCCATGCCTCGGGCTGGCCCTCGTAGTTGTGGCCGGGCTGGAACATATAAAAGTCCAGACGGTCCAGATACTGCGCCGGAATGGTGCGGTTACCGCGGTTGATATGCATGGTGCGCAGTGCCTCGGGCGCGCGCTTGACGACCTCGTCGAGGGCGTCCTCGTAATAGGCGATCGCCTCGTCGCCGGCAAAGTCGGTATCGCCCGTCACCACGTAGACGGGGTCGAACTCGCCCAGGTTCTCGACGACGCGGGCAACGTGGACGCGAACCTCCTCACGCGGCATAACCTCGGCGCCGCAACGCTCGGCGATCTTGGCGCCCCAGGTACCGGGTACGTAATTGCACCACATGAGCACGAGCGCCGGACGAATGCCGTGCTCGACGGCAGCACGGCACATGGCGGCGGCACGATCCCAGTACGCCTGGTTGGGACGGGACCAATCAAAGTGCACGCCGTCCTCGCTGGCATAGGGCCAAATGCCCAGGTCGGGGCAGCAGCGATCCCACTGCGGCAGCGTGTTGATCTGCAGTGCGTTCATGCCCTGCTCGGCACGGCGGGTCAGGTAGTAATCCCAGTCGTTCTCGGCGATGCTCGTAAATGCGCTCCAGCACGTATCGGCAAACCAGAAGAACGGTTTGCCCTCGCACAAAAAGCCATCCTGGCGACCGTTGACGGTCAGCTTTCCCAAACTCATCTGCATGTCCTTTCGTTTGATAAAGGATTTGCGAACCGCCGAGGGCTTTCGCGGTAACCCCGCGCGAAAGCCCCCGCCGCTTGGCAAACCATCGCGGGCGAATACCGTCCGCCCCATCAGTCTACCTTGCAAGAAGGGCCCCGCCGGGCTTACGCCTGACGGGGCCCTGTCGTGTAGGTGAGGTCATATGTGACCGAACGGTTTGGCCTTAGGCCTCCATCTCGGCGAGTTCCTCCTTGGAGAAGCCGCAGGCAAAGACGACGGCAGCGGCGATGACAAAGGAGATTGCCATACCAACAATAGCCCAGACGGTGTTCATCTGGCCACCCTGCAGGTAGTTGGTGAAGACCAGGAAGTTGGAGGCACCGCCTGCGAGGTAGTAGGTAACACCCATGAGGCCGGAGAACACAGCGCCGATAGCACCGCCGATGAACATGCCAAACATGGTGCGACGGAAGCGCATGAGGATGCCGAAGAGCGCGGGCTCGGTGACGCCGCCGGCGATGGCGGAGATGACGTAACCGATGGCGAGAGACTTCTCGTCGGGGTTCTTCATCTTGAGGAAGGCACCGAAGGCGCAGCCCCAGACAGCGGCCATAGCGCAGTTGGTGGAAACGAAGACGAAGGGATCGTAACCGGCAGCGATGATCTGAACCTGGGCGAGCAGGATGACGGGCATGTGCATGCCGCAGACCACGAAGAGCTGCCAGAAGGCGCCGAGGATGGCCATGACGATCAGGATGCCGATGCCGCCAAGGTCAGCAAGGCCGAAGAGGGCGTTGGCGATCAGCGTACCGATCTCGTTGCCGATCGGAGCGAGGACGATGAAGGCAATGGGGATCGTGACGATCATGGTGCAGAACGGCGTGAAGACCGTGGACAGCACGTCGGGCATAACCTTCTTAAAGAACTTCTCGATGAAGTACAGGACGGGCACCGAAAGGATGATCGGCAGGACGGACTGCTGATAGTTGGCAGCAGCGATCTGGATGCCGTAGACGGAGATGATGCCGCCGCCCTCCTGGGTGGCGACGCTCACCACGGAAGGAGCCATGAGGGCGCCACCGAGCAGCATGCCGAGCACCGGGCTGGCGCCGAGCTTCTTAGCCGCGGCATAACCCAGGTAGATGGGGATAAAGGTGAACGTGGCCTCGTACAGCGTGGTGTAGAGGAACGTATAGGTCGGGTCGTCGGCCGAGAGCACACCGAGCATGGTGGGGCCGAGGACGGCCGCGATGGTACGGAACAGACCGCCGGCCATGAGCAGCGGGATGAGCTGGGTCATGGAGCCCGACAGATAGTCGAGGATGATGTTGGGCAGGTTCTTGAGCTCGAACTTCTCCTTGGGAGCATCGAGGTTCTCGTTGACGGCCTCGCCCTGCTTGACGCCGGAGATGGCGACGAACTCGGCGAGCACCTTGGGCACGTTCTGGCCGATGATGACCTGGAGCTGGCTGCCGGCGAACTGGCAACCCAGAACACCCTTCACCTTCTTGATCTTCTCCACGTCGGCCTTGCTGTTATCCTTGAGCGTCAGACGCAGGCGCGTCATGCAGTTGGTGGCAACGGAAACATTCTCCGCACCGCCCACGAGCTCGAGGACATCGGTGGCAATCTGCTTGTTATCTACTGCCATGGGACCCCTCCCCATATCTTCGTGTGCCTACTCGCTTGTGTAAGCACGCCTTTGGCTCGGCGACTATAACCCCTTACGGTTGCCGAACCCTTGGATACGCTGTCGTAAACAATTTGTTTACTGAACGTTTACTGGCTTTAGTTTACACGGAGTGCCTGATTTGTGGCGATTTTGCCGTCTGGAGTCCGGTGAACGGTAGGAAATCGGGGGTAAGCGTATTTAGACGGTAGAAGATCGTCTATTTGACCCGATATTGATATATGGCTATTTACGTGGGCTTTTATTTTGATGAACACCTCTATAACCTGTTAGATCCTCAACAAAAGTCCTGCTAGTTACTAGTAAACGTCTGTTTAGTAGTTCATTGCGTGTTCCGTTTTACCGTTTACCGAGTTCATCTGCTCATTCTACAGTTCTGCATTAGACTAAACATGTTTAATCTGTATTGCCGCCCTTGTTTAGTACTTGCGGCACAAAGGAGTAGCTCATGGAACTCAAATCGTGTACCTACGCAACCGTCACCACGCTGGGCGATTTTGGCCCCTGGATCAGCAAGGTCGTACTCGACCTGCCCTGTACCGTGCGCGCCAACGACGTGAACGAGCACACGTTCAATATCTACTGTGCCCGCCACGAGCGCGCCGGCGAGGTCTTGATGCGCAAGGAGCACGGGGCCGATCACGCGGCGCCCTCCGTGGGCTACGTGCCGGTCCTCGCCACCTACCCCTGTGATGAGAACGGCCAGCGCCTGCCCAAGGGCACACACGTAGCGCTCGAGACGCCCGAGGTGCGTCTCACCAAAGAGATCGAGGGTGGCGTGCTGGGTTCGCGCTATATAGAGAGCCGCCTGCGCGTGACGCAGCTTGTGGCGCTCCCGGGCGAAGACGGCGACGACCCCACCGCGGGCCTCGTCTTCGATCGCAGCCGCGGCGACATCTGTCCCGCGCTCAAGGGCTGGCATAACGCCGTGCAGCAAACGCCCGTCGACGGCATCGCGCTCGAGTACGGCTATTTTGAGCCGAGCTTTGAGCCCGCTGACTCCGCGCTCTTCAACCCGTTTGCGCCCAAGGACACGCCCGCCATCGAGAAGGCGCCGCTGATCGTGTACCTGCACGGCGCCGGCGAGGGCAAGGGCACCACACAGGGCGAGGGCGCGACGCGTGCCTACACCGGCAACCGCGTGACAGCGCTCTCGCAAAAGCAGATCCAGCGCTACTTTGGCGGCTTTGCCTGGGTGCTCGTGCCGCAGTCGCCCACCTTTTGGATGGACAACGGCGTCGAGCAACTCGGTCGCTCCAACCAAAGCATCTACTCTCCCGTGCTCAAGGCGCTCATCGACGAGTTTGTCGCCGAGCATGCCGACCGCATCGACACCGATCGCATCGTGGTCGCCGGTCTTTCCAACGGCGGCTTTATGACCCTGCGCCTGTGCGCCGACTATCCCGAGTTCTTCGCCGCGGGCCTTCCCTGCTGTGCCCCGTGGTACAACGCCACGGACGAGGACGTGGCCGCACTCGCCAAGACGCCGCTGTGGTTTACGCACTCCAAGGGCGACGAGCTCGTGTGCCCGCAGCAGACGGTGCTGCCGCTCACGGCGCGCCTGCGTGATGCCGGCGCCAACGTGCACCTCACCTACTTTAGCCATGTCGAGGACCTGACCGGCGTGTACCGCGAGGCCGACGGCTCGCCCAAGAAGACGTTCAATCACGGCGTGTGGATCCACCAGTTCAACGACCTGTGTTATCAAGACTTCGACGGGGGCAACGTACTCATCGACGGCGAGCCGGTGGGCTGCTGGGAGTGGTCGGCTAGGGTCGAACGGTAATCTGTCCCAGCGCGGGGACCGGGGTTTAGCTTTGCAAACGTCCTCGAGCATGCATGGGCCGGCGCTTTGCGCTTCGCGCTGCGCCGCCCCATGCCCCCTGCGGAATGTTTGCAAAGCTAAACCCCGGTCCCCGCTGCGTTTCCATTGTCATTGGCCCTGGCCGGGCGCTTCCGGCGGACCACCGGGTTGGTGGCGATGTGAGCGTGGGTCCCGTCTTGCCTTGCGCGTAACTGGCTGAAAACAAATCTTGGTTGGAGTTGTTCCTATGTTCCAAAATTTGACTCGGGTGATTGTCACCACCGATATGGAAGTCGATGATATGAACTCTCTGGTTCATTTGGCTCTGTATCTCAATGTGCTCGATGTGCAGGCTGTGGTGTACACGGCTTCGCAATATCACTTTCTTGGCGATGGTGTCCATACGCTGGGCGAGGTGAATCCGCATTGGCGGACCAAAGGCGTGCGCTCCTATACCTGGGACGTCGTTCCGCACGAGCCCGACCCCGAAGCTGGCTCGCTCATGGAGTACCGCCCATTCCCCGAGGGTTGGATCGAAAGCCTGTGGAGCAACGAGTATGCCCAGGCCTGGCCGCAGCTCAACGCTAACGCCGCTGCCGCCGGCGAGCCGTCCTTCCCCACGCCCGCGCAGATGATCGAGCGCACCTATATGGGCAACGCCGCCTTTGAGGGCGACGTGCGCGAGGAAACGCCCGGTTCGCGCGTCATCGCCGACGCCATCATGGATGACGACCCCCGTACGCTGTGGCTCCTTTCCTGGGGCGGTATGAACACTATCGTCCGCGCCCTCATGTCCATCGCCGAACAATGGCAGAACACACCCGAGTGGCCCGCCGTGCAGCAGAGGGTCCATCAGAAGGTACGCGTGATGGGTGTTGCCGATAGTGTGGGGCAGGACAACTCATGGCTCGACCATGGGCGCGAGCTCTTTCCCAAGCTCGTCTTTTGGCGCGTGCCCTATAGGTATGGCGGCTATGTCGACGCCAAGACGGCTCAGTCCGATACGCTGCGGCTGTTTAAGGCTCCTTGGCCTGCACAGAACCTCACGCAGGGCAACGGCCCCCTCATGGCGCGCTATATGCTCTATGGCGATGGCAAGGTATACGAAAACGAGCCCGAGCGCTTTCAGTTTGGCAAGCATGCCCGTCTGGATTGGGGTCTGGAAGGCATGCCCGCGATGCAGTTTGAGCGCGGCGACTTTATGGCCGAAGGTGACAGCATGACCTATATTCCGCTGCTGCCGTTTGGCCTGCGCGGTATCGACGACCGCGGCTTCGACACACTGCTCGGCCGCATGTTTCTTGATGGGCATCCTGATGCAAACGCGCCCGCCGGTTTTGCCGCTATCAGCACGCCCGCAGACGACAATCCCAATCCCTACCTGCGCGCTTATCAGGAAGACTTTGCCGCCCGCGCGCAATGGTGTGCCCACGATCCGGCAGTCTGCTCGCATCCGGCGTATGTTGTCGAGGTTACGGCCGACCGTAGCGCCGCTGCTAGCGAGCGCGTCGCCCTTGCAGCGACGATTGTCGACCCCGACGACCGCGGCTTCGACGCACATTGGGATGTCGCCGTAGGCCCGTCGAGCTATGCGGGCGCCCAAGATCTGTCGCTTTGGCAAGAATGCACGGTGGACACCGCCTTCATCGTGCCCGCCGACGCACGACCAGGCGACCGCTTCGTGCTCACCCTCAGCGTGCAGACGCGCGCCGAGCGCCCCTGCACCCGCTACGCCCAGATCGCCATCACCGTCGCGTAGCAACCGGCGGCGCCCACATTCGGCAAGGAGTGTCCCCAGGTGCCGGCACAAAAGAAACGTCCCCAAGTGCCAAAATGACGAGAGTGGATAATCTCCCACTTTGAGCCCGCAAACAGACCAAAAACGGGAGATTATCCACTCTCATTCTGACTACTCATTTAAGTCTGTCCCCAATGACTACCCCACAGCAGCGGCAAAGCCGATGTTTTGGCAACGACAGACACTATGACCCAATCCGAGGGCACTAAAAAGATAGGAGCCCCCGCTCGTGACCGCGGGTCGGGGCTGCGACAATGATGTTGAAGTGCCATAGGCGCAGCCGCGCCGCAACGAGGTTGGGAGGCTCCCATGCCAAAGTATTCTACCGCGTTCGGGATGGACGTCCACCTGAGGTCGACCACCGTCTGCGCCCTCGACGCGGACACCGGCGAGGCCGTGACGAGGAGGTTCCCCGGCAACCCCTGGGGCGAGATCGCCGGGTGGATGGGTGGGTTCCCCGGGCCGTCGCTCGCGGCCTACGAGAGCGGCTACCCCGGCTTCGCCCCGCAGAGGGAGCTCGCCGGGCTCGGCGTCGAGTGTGTCGTCGCCGCGGTCTCGAAGATCCCCAGGTCGGCCGCCGACTCGGCCTCCAAGAACGACAGGAACGACGCCGCCAGGATGGCCAAGGCGATACTCGCCCACGACATCTCCCCCGTATGGGTCCCCTCCCCCGAGGTCGAGGGCATCAGGGACCTCGCCGGCGCCTACGACGGGGCGACCGCGCGCCTGGCGACCGCCAAGCAGCGGCTGCTCGCCTTCCTCGCAAAGCGAGGGTTCGTCTACGGCGGCACCACGCCCGCCGGCAACCCGAGGAAGTACTGGGCCTACGACTTCCTGAGGTGGCTCGACAAGGTCAGGCCGGAGGACGACGGCGGGGTTCGGACGCTCGCCGCCCTGAGGAACGAGGTCGAGGCCGCGGCGGAGGCCCGGGCGGACCTGCTCTCCGAGCACAGGGCGGCCGTGGATGCCAGCCCGATCGCCGCGGAGGCGGCCGCCCTCCAGTCGATCAAGGGCTGCGCCTTCGCGCTGGCCGCAGCCTTCGCGTCCGAGGTCGGCGACTTCACGAGGTTCCGCTCCGGAAGGCAGGTCACGGCCTACTTCGGCCTCGCGCCGAGCCAGAGGTCGAGTGGCGACTCCGTGCGGCTCGGAGGCATCAGCGGCGCGGGCAACGCGCTCGTGAGGAAGCTGGCCGTTGAGGGTTCATGGTGCTACGCCGCGGCGCGGCACCAGCCGAAGCTCATGCCGAGGGACACGGGCGTGCCCCTCGAGATAAGGATGCACGGGAGGAAGGGGTCCGAGCGGCTCCTGCGCCGCCGCGAGGAGATGATCGCCCGCGGCATGCCCGCGGCGAAGGCCAACGCGGCCACCGCGGCCGAGCTCGTGAGGTGGCTGTGGGCCCTCGGCACGATGTGCCGGGAGGGCGCGGAATAGACATAGCCCCCGTCCCGGCGAGCCGGGCGGCCTTCGGGGATACCCCCTATTTCGCTGTGCGCGCGGAGCCCTCCGCATGCGCCTCGACAGACTTGGGGAACCCCGCCGAAGGAATGGAGTGCGGGCCGACAGAACGGTATCCGCGGATATGAGACTGAGCCGAAGGCGTCGATGACATGCCGGGGGCGGACCGGGACGGGTTAACGGCAGGCCCCGCCGACCGATTGCAAGCGGTCGGCGGGGCCATTGTGGCTCTTGACAGCGGATTGGGTCATATGAGCGAAAACCCGCCAGAGCGAGCAAGGTGCCTTGAAACGAGGCGGCATTGATCTTTTGATCATGCCGCCGAAGTTGAAAGGCAGATTGCCGCTCTGGCGGGTTTGCAGCGTC
>OOCD01000343.1_pt1 | contig 36494 bp, 30 predicted proteins | sample 1671791 | NCBI WGS metagenome assembly OOCD01 (sample SAMN06348193, study PRJEB24527) | human gut metagenome | biome: human gut; feature: ankylosing spondylitis patient; material: feces | host: Homo sapiens | place: China | collected 2015-10
ATGCCCGGCCCGGTTGTGTAAGGCAAGCAGACGTTTGCGGGAAGGCTGCGGGCCGGGCATGCCCGGCCCCTACAGGGCGGCTGATTCTTACGCCAGCCCCGGCACAAAGAATCGTGTGCAGGCAATGGCCACCAGCGCCACGGCAATGACCGCCAGGCATTTGAAGTCCTCGCCGGTGAATTTCAGCTGCTTGAGCCGGGTGCGGCCCTCGCCGCCGTGATAGCAGCGGCATTCCATCGCCATGGCCAGCTCGTCGGCGCGGCGGAACGCCGAGATGAACAGCGGAATCAGGATCGGCACCAGCGCCTTGATGCGCTGGGTAAATGTGCCGCTGTCCAGCATCGCGCCGCGGGCCTTCTGGGCGTTCATGATCTTTTCCGTCTCCTCGATCAGGGTCGGGATGAACCGCAGCGCAATCGTCATCATCATGGCCAGCTCATGCACGGGAAAGTGCAGCTTCGCCAGCGGACGCAGCAGGCTCTCGATGGCGTCGGTCAGCACGATGGGACTGGTCGTGTAGGTCAGCAGGCTCGTGCCTGCAATCAGTGCGCAGACGCGCACCGCCAGCAGGATGGCATACTTGACACCTTCGACGTAAATGTTCAAAACCCAGAAGTGCACAAGCGGCTTCCCCTGCCCCGTGACGAAGAAAAGGTTCAGCACCGCCGTAAAAATCACGATGGGCACGATGGGCTTTAGGCTTTTCAAAATCATCTTGCCGGGAATCTGTGCTACCTTGTACAGCGCGGCCAGCAGCAGGATAGACAGTGCCAGCCCCAGCGGGTTCGGGGCCACAAACAGCACGACGATATAGGCAATCGTCGCGACCAGCTTGAGCCGCGGGTCGCAGCGGTGCAGGATGGAATGCCCGGGAAAATGCTGACCTATCGTAATATCTTTAAGCATTTGCCCCACCTCCCTGTTTGGCGGCCAGCGCCTTTTGAATCGTTTTGACCGCATAGGGGATCGTGTAGACGTCCGCGGGGATGTCCAGCCCCATCTGGCGCAGCTTTAAAAAGATCTGCGTGACCTGCGGCACCGAAAGCCCCAGCTCCAGCAGCTCCTGCGCGCGGGCAAAGACGTTTTCCACCGTGTCATACATGGCAATTTTGGCGCGGTGCATGACCAGCACACGGTTGGCGTACTTGGCAATATCCTCCATCGAGTGGCTGACCAGCAGTACCGTGATGCCGGTTTTCTCATGGTAGTCCCTGATCTGGCTCAGGATCGTGTCGCGGCCCTCGGGGTCCAGACCGGCAGCGGGCTCGTCCAGCACCAGCACGCGGGGGTGCATGGCCATGACGCCCGCAATCGCAACGCGGCGCTTCTGCCCGCCCGAAAGCTCAAACGGGCTTTTTCCCAACAGCTCATCGGACAGGCCGACGAACGCGGCGGCCTCCCTGACGCGGCGCTGGACCTCGGCCTCGTCCAGGCCCATGTTGCGCGGGCCGTAGGCGATGTCGCGGGCGCAGGTCTCCTCAAACAGCTGGTACTCGGGGTACTGCATTACAAGGCCGACGAGAAAGCGGAAGCTGCGCAGGTCTGCGCCCTGCTCCCACAGGTCCCTGCCGTCCACAAGGACGCGGCCCGACGTCGGGCGGTTCAGGCCGTTGAAATGGCTGATAAGCGTGGATTTTCCGCTGCCCGTCGAGCCGATGATTCCGACAAAGTCGCCCTCCTCGACGGTGAAGGACACGTCATCCAGCGCCTTCGTCGCGTCGGGCATACCCTGGTTATAGATGTAGCTCAGGTTTTCAACACGAATGATTTCGGACATAGTTGTTCCTTTCCCGCCGGATACAGCCCGGTTGCGGTGCCGTTCCGGCATATGTGGGATGTTTTACAAGAAGGCTTCCCCCTCCGGGGGAAGCTGTCACCGAAGGTGACTGATGAGGGGCGGCTGTGCCGTGGTGACCCGGTAATGGGTGGTTGAGAGAAGTTCGCCCCTCATCCGCCGCCTGCGGGCGGCACCTTCCCCCCGCAGGGGAAGGCTTGGGGTTATTTCAGCAGCTTAAACAGCTCCTCCGCGCACGCCTCCGGCGTGATCACGTTCTCCGGCATGGGGATGCCGACTTTTACCAGCTCGTCGCGCAGCTCGGCGGCCTGCGGGACATCGAGGTGATACCCGTGCAGTCGCTCGGTCTGGCTGAACACCTGCTCGGGCGTGCCCTCCATGACGATGCGGCCCCGGCTCATGACCAGCACGCGGTCTGCCTGGGCGGCCTCCTCCATGTAGTGGGTGATGGACACGATCGTGATGCCCGCCGCCCGCAGCTGGCGGATGGTTTTCATGACCTGCGCGCGGCCATGGGGGTCCAGCATGGCGGTGGACTCGTCCATAACAAGGCAGTCGGGCCGCATGGCGATAACGCCCGCAATCGCGACGCGCTGCTTCTGGCCGCCGGACAGCTTGTACGGCGCAGCCTCGCGCTTTTCATAGATGCCCGCCAGCTTCATGGCCTCGTCGATGCGGGTGCGGATCTCCTCGGGCGGTACGCCGAGGTTCTCCGGTGCAAAGGCCACGTCCTCCTCGACGATGGTCGCCACGATCTGGTTGTCGGGGTTCTGGAACACCATGCCGACCTTCTGGCGCACATCGTAGAGATGGTCCTCGTTGCGGGTGTCCATGCCCTCGACCAGCACGGTACCGGCCTCGGGCAGCAGAATGGCATTGAAGTGCTTCGCCAGCGTGGACTTGCCGCAGCCGTTCGCGCCCAGCACGGCGACGAACTCGCCGCGGCGGATGTCCAGGCTCACGCCGTCCACAGCGTACTTGGGCTGCTCGGGGTCGTAGCGGAAGCGGACGTCCTGTACTTTGATCATCGGTTCCTGATTCGGCATGGCTTATTTCTCCCAGATGGCCGTTGCGCCGCAGGGCACCACGCCGCCTGTGGCGGAGACCGGCAGACCGATCTCGTCGCAGTGGGTGTGGCCGCCCTTGACGGGGCAAAGCGTCGTTTTGACGATGTATTCCATGACCGCGGGGCTCAGACCCTCGGTGTAGGAGTTGATGGCGAAGAACAGCGGGTCGTCGCTCAGCACCTGCTCGGTCAGCGTGATGAGGTCGTAGACGTTGTCCTCGAGCTTCCAGATCTCGCCGCCCGGGCCGCGGCCATAGCTCGGCGGGTCCATGATGACAGCGTCATAGCGGCTGCCGCGGCGGATCTCACGCTGTACAAACTTGGCGCAGTCGTCCACGATCCAGCGGCAGGGGCGGTCTGCCAGCTCGCTGGCGGCAGCGTTCTCCCGCGCCCAGGCGACCATGCCCTTGCTGGCGTCCACATGGGTGACGGACGCGCCCGCGGCCAGGCACGCCAGCGTTGCACCGCCCGTGTAGCCGAACAGGTTCAGCACGCGGATGGGACGGCCAGCCTGCCGTATCTTTTCCTGGTACCATGCCCAGTTCACGGCCTGCTCCGGGAAAACGCCGGTGTGCTTGAAGCCCGTGGGGCTGATGATCAACGTCAAATCGTTCCAGTGGATCTGCCATTTCTGCGGCAGCTTTTTGTGGTAATTCCACTGCCCGCCGCCCTTGGCAGAGCGGTAATAGACAGCGTCGGCCTTGGCCCACAGCGGGCTGGTCTCGTCGTTTTTCCAGATGACCTGCGGGTCGGGACGGATCAGCAGGGTCTGGCCCCAGCGCTCCAACCGGTTGTGGTTGGTAGCGTCCAGCAGCTCATAATCCCGCCAGGAATCAGCAGGGCGCATAGGCGATTCTCCTTTGCTTATATGTGTTGGTTCGATGAATTTTGTGGTTAAGGCCAAGCGGCAGAGCCCCTCAGGCCTCGTAAACTCGGCCAGCTCCCCACTTCGTGGGGGCACCTTTCTCGCGGGCAGTGCCCGCGCAAAAGCCTCCCCTCACAGTGGAGGTGGGCGAGCGAAGCAAAGCCCGGAAGGGCTCTACCCGTTCGCTTATAGCTCGCACGTTTCCTTATTTAATTTAAAACATACTCGTCTGGCCGGAATCCTCGTCGTCAAAGCGCTTCGGCACGGCCATGTGCAGGTGCTCATAGGCCAGGCGGGTCACGCAGCGGCCACGGGGCGTGCGGGTCAGCATGCCCATCTGCATCAAATACGGTTCGCAGATGTCCTCCAGCGTGACGCTTTCCTCGCCCAGGGCTGCGGCCAGCGTCTCCAGACCGACGGGGCCGCCGCCGTACATCTCAATGATGGCGCGCAGGACACTGCGGTCCAGCTCGTCCAGACCCAGCTCGTCAATGTCCATCCACTTGCGGGCGGCGATGGCGGTCTCCTCGTCAATCGTGCCGTCTCCCTGCACGGTGGCAAAGTCGCGCACGCGCTTGAGCATACGGTTGGCGATACGCGGCGTGCCGCGGGCACAGCGGGCCAGCTCCAGCGCGCCCTCCTCGGTGATGGGCACGCCCAGAATGCCCGCGCTGCGCAGGATGATGCGGCCCAGCTCCCGGGGGCTGTAGGGCTCTAATTTGAGCAGGATGCCGAAGCGGTCACGCAGCGGCCCGGTCAGCTGGCCCGCGCGGGTCGTGGCGCCCACCAGCGTAAACCGCGGCAGATTGATGCGGATGCTCTGGGCACTCGGCCCCTTGCCGATCATGATGTCCAGCGCAAAATCCTCGAGAGCCGGGTACAGGACTTCTTCGACCTGACGCGACAGGCGGTGGATCTCGTCGATAAAGAGGATGTCGCCCTCCTGCAGGTTCGTCAGCAGGGCGGCCAGGTCGCCGGGCTTCTCGATGGCGGGGCCGGACGTGATGCGGATTTGTACGCCCATCTCCTGCGCCACGATGCCGGCCAGCGTGGTTTTGCCCAGGCCCGGCGGGCCGTAGAGCAGGATGTGGTCCATCGGCTCGCCGCGCTGCTGCGCCGCCCGCAGATAGACCTTTAAGTTGCCCTTGGCCTTCTCCTGACCGACGTAATCGTCCAGGGTTTTCGGGCGCAGGCTGACTTCCTCCGTGTCGGCGGGGGTCATATCGGGGCTGACGAGACGGCTGGGGTCCACGGTGTATTCCTGGTTCAATTCGGCACTCCCCTTCTGTTACACGCGCGACAGACTGCGCAGCGCGATGGTGATGATCTCCTGCACGGAGAGGGTCTCGTCGACGCGGGCCACGGCGGCGGCAGCGTCCGACGGCGCATAGCCCAGGCTGACGAGCGCGGCGACGGCCTGCGCGGGCGCAGAGCTGGGGGTCGGCGCGGCAACATTGCCGGAGAAGCCCGTGCCCGCGGCCAGCCCTTTGCCGACCTTGTCCTTCAATTCCAGCGTGATGCGCTGGGCCAGCTTCGGCCCGACGCCCGCGGCCTTGGTGAACGCTTTGTGGTCGCCGCTGGACGCGGCCAGCGCGATTTTTTCCGGCGTCATGATGGACAGGATAGACAGCGCGGCCTTGGGGCCGACGCCGGTGACGCCGGTCAGCATCTTAAAGCAGTCGCGCTGCTCCTCGGCAGCAAAGCCGTAGAGCGAGACGTCGTTCTCGGTGACGTTCATAATCGTATAAACGGTCCCCTCCTGCCCGGCGGGGGGCAGGGCCTCGCCGGTAGTGGCGGGGATCTGGACAAAATAGCCGACCCCGCCGCAGCTGATGACGACGGAATCCAGCGTTTTCTTGATGATTTTTCCGGTAAGGCAGTAGATCATGGTGTATCCTTCTTTTGTATGGTGGAAAGCCTTCCCCCACTTGGGGGAAGGCAAGGGATTATCTCACCGGTGTCCCCATCAACCGGCTGCGGCTGCAATGGCAGTGGGCAATCGCCATGCCGAGGGCGTCGGCGGTATCGTCGGGCTTGGGGACGGACTCGAGATGCAGCATTATGCGGGTCATCTCCTGGATCTGCTTCTTCACGGCCTTGCCGTAGCCGGTGATGGCCTGCTTGACCTGCATGGGTGTGTATTCGTAGATCGGCACGCCGCACTGCGCCGCGGCCAGCAGAATGACGCCGCGGGCCTCGGCCACGCCGATGACGGTGGTCTGGTTGTGCTGGTAGTACAGCTTTTCGATGGAGAGGGCCTCGGGCTGGTAGCGCTTGCAGATGTCGAATACGCTCTCATAAATTTCAACGAGGCGCTGTTCAAAGGGCGTGTCCTTCTCGGTGATGACCGCCCCGTAGCCGATGGGTGCAAAGCGGTTGCTGATGTACTCCACAACGCCCCAGCCCACAATGGCATACCCCGGGTCGATGCCCAAAACGCGCATAGTCCTATACCTCCCCACTTTAACCGATATAGTATACCATAAAATTGCAGTTACGTCCATAGGTTGTAAATAAAAAAGCCTCCCTTTCGTGTGAAAGAGAGACTTTTGGGAACGAGCGGCTTCCCCCTCGGGGGAAGCTGTCAGCAGCCCCGCCCGCTGACTGATGAGGGCAAGGCCTGCGGTAGTTGCCTGTTAAGGGTCTCCAATGGCAAACCGGTCCCTCATCCGGCCCTGCGGGGCCACCTTGCCCCTCGGGGGAAAGCTTTGATAGATCAGTACCCAATCCCAATCTGCCGTTTTGCCGCCTTTAGCGCCTTGCGCAGCGGCCTGTACAGCACCAGCATAATGGCAAAGTTGCCGACGCCGTGCAGGGCGTCGTAGCTCAAGCCGCTCAGCCACCAGCTCAATGCAAAGGCGGGCGTCTTGGCAAAGAGATATACCGCGGCGCATAACCCGCCGAAGCACAGTCCGTACAGCCCGCTGAACACGGCCCAGAACAGCGCGTGATCCATGCGGCGGAACAACCACGCCAGCAGTGCCAGTAAATACCAGATGTACAGGTACATGGCCCACCACAGCCCAAAGCCGTAGAGTACACCCTGCAAAAGGATGAACACCGTGATGGCAGCGGGCGTCTCCCGCGGAAGTTCGAGCGCAAACAGGATGATGAGCAGCGTGACCGGCTCGATGTTGGGCAGACCGCTCATGGCCTGCTTGCTGACGACGAGCAGCGCACCCATCAGCCCGGAAAGCACCAGACCGACAATGCGGCGGTGGTTACTTCGTGTAGGTGAAGGCATAGCTGTCGCCGTCGTGCAGCTCAATGTCGGCCACGCCGACGGAGGTCATCTCGCCCGCAGCGTCGGTCAGGCACCACCAGGAACCGTCCTTGTTGTAGTCGGCGGCCTCGCCGTTGACGACAGTTACAAAGCCGGCCTCGGCCTCCTCGGCGCTGATGATACCGGGGTCCACCAGAGCGGTGCTCAGCTTTTCACCGTCGGCGGCGTCCAGGGTCAGCACGGTGCTCTCACCGTCCGCGCCGGTCACCGTGAAGGTAAACTGAATGGCCTCGGCAGAGTCGGCAGCCTCAGCGGTGGAGACGGCCTCCTCGGAAACCGCCTCGGATACGACCTCGGAGGAGACAGCCTCGGAGGAGGCGGCAGAGGACGCGGACGCGCCGCAGCCCGCCAGCAGTGCGGCGGACAGCGCCAGGGACAAAATCAGTGCAGAAAGCTTTTTCATGTGGAAATTCCCTCTCTATGTTCAAATAAAACTACCGCGCAGGGAAAGCTGCGCGGTAGTTATTATACAGGGATGGAAAGGTAAAATCAAGTGCCGGAATGAAATGACGTCTGTATGTGTATCATTGTGCGTAGGGCGGGGTGCCCTCACCCCGCTGCAGGCTTCCGCAACAGACCGTAAACGGAGTGGCAGCAGCGGCGGCATGAGGGCATGCCGCCCTACATACTCTTACCCCTCCAGCTGCTCCTTATGATATTGCAGTGTGTACAGCTGGTAATATCTGCCGTGCTTCGCCAGAAGCTCCTGATGGTTCCCCTGCTCGAGGATCTTGCCGTGGGACAGCACAATAATGTTGTCCGCGTGCTGGATGGTGGACAGCCGGTGCGCGACGATCAGCATCGTGCCGACGGACCGCATCTTTTCCAGCGAATCCTGAATCAAAAGCTCGGTCTCGGTGTCAATATTCGCCGTGGCTTCGTCCAGAATCATAACGCTTGGCTTGTGGATGATCGTCCGCGCAAAGCTCAACAGCTGGCGCTGCCCGGCGGAGAAGTTGTTCCCGCGCTCGCGGACCTCCTCGTCCAGACCGTGGTCCAGCTTGTCAATGAACTTGTCGGCGTTGACATAGCGGCAGGCCTGTAGGATCTCCTCGTCGGAGATGCCCTCCTCCCGCAGGACGATGTTGCTGCGGATCGTGCCCGAGAAAATGAACACGTCCTGCAGCATCTGCCCGAAGTGACGGCGCAGCGACGAAATTTTGATTTTGCGGATGTCGATGCCGTCAATCAGGATCTCGCCCTTCTGAAACTCGTAGTTGCGGCAGATCAGCGAGAGAATCGTGCTCTTGCCCGAGCCCGTCGAGCCGACAAACGCCACGGTCTGGTGCGGGTCAATGTGGAAGGACACGCCCTGCAGCACCCACTCGCCCGGAAGATAGCTGAACCAGACGTCGCGGAACTCGATTTCGCCCTTTACCTCGTCCAGCTCGATGGCGTCGGGGGCGTCCACCATTTTGGGCGCAATGTCCATGATGGAGAACACCTTCTCTGACGAGGCCAGCGCCGACTGCAGCCAATTGAACTGCTCGGCCAGATTCTGGATGGGCGTGAAGAATTTGGAAATGTACATGTAGAACGTGACGATGGTGCCGCCCGTGATGGTCTGGCCCAGAAACGTCACGCCGCTCAGATGCCCCATGCCGCCGAGATAAAAAAGACACAGGATCGAGCAGATATACAGCATGTAGACCAGAGGACGAAACACGCCGAACACAAAGATCTGCTCCCGGTTCGCACGGGCGAGGCGCTGGCTTTTCTCGCGGAACTCCGCCATCTTCTCGTCCTCGCGGCCAAAGATCTGCGTGACCTTGATGCCGGACAGATTCTCCGACAGGTAGGTGTTGATGTCGGTGGTCGCGTCCTTGACCTTGCGGTAGGCCCGGCGGGAGAACTTGCGGAAGATGACCGTAAAAATCACGATGAACGGAACAAAACAGAGCACCATCAGCGTCAGCTCATAGTTGAGCGCCAGCATGGCGACCAGGATGCCGAGGATGACAAAGATGTTCTTGGTCAGCGTGACCAGCAGGTTCGTGAACATCATCGAGATAGCGTTCGTATCGTTCGTCACGCGGGTGACGAGCTTGCCGACGGGAATCTCGTTCAGCTGCTCGTGGGACAGCGACTCAATGTGGGTGAATAGGTCCTCGCGCAGGTCGGAGATGATGCGCTGGCCGACGCGCTGCAGAATGACGGCCTGGAAGTAGGTGCTGGCCATCGAGAAAACGAGCACGCCCGCATAGACGGCGACGCCCGCGAACAGCCGCGGCAGCTCGAATTCGCCTGAGACCAGCTCCTCCAGCGCGCCGACGATCAGCGGCGAGATGATGTCATAGGCAATGGAGAACAGCATTAAAAACAGCACAACGACGAATTTCGCCAGGTACGGCTTGGCGTATCCGGCCAGGCGGCGCAGAATCTCGCCGTCGTTCATCGTGCGCTCAAAGCCCATCGTCTCCTTTTTGTCCTTGATGAGGGCGTAGGCCAGCACCAGCAGCGCCGTGACGACACCGATGACTGCGCCTACCAGCAACAGCGGATTTACGTTAGCCATGGCTGCCGCCTCCTTCCTCGTCCTCGAGCTTCTGCAGATCGACCATGCGGCGGTATTCGGCGCAGCTGCGATACAATTCATCGTGCGGGCCAACGGCCTCTACCCTGCCGTCCTCTATAAAGACGATCTTGTCCAGCTGCTCCACCGTCGAAATGCGGTGGGCGATCAGCAGCGTCGTCTTGCCCGCGCGGCTGGTCTTGAGGTTGTCGAGGATGATTTTCTCGGTGCGGGTATCGACAGCCGAGACAGAGTCGTCCAGAATCAGGATCGGCGCGTTTTTCAGCAGGGCACGCGCAATCGAGATGCGCTGCTTCTGTCCGCCGGAGACGGTCACGCCGCGCTCACCGAGTACGGTCTCGTAGCCGTCCTTGAAGTCCACGATGTTGTCCCGCACATCAGCCAGCGCGGCGGCGCGGTCAATGTCGGCCTGGCTGGCGTCGTCCACGCCGAAGCCGATGTTGTGGGCAATCGTGTCCGAGAACAGGAAGTTGTCCTGCGGCACGTAGGCGCAGGCGTCGCGCACCGAATGGATGGACACGGCGTTCACGTCCTGCCCGTCCACAAACAGCGTGCCGTCGGGCACATTGTAGGTACGCAGCAAAAGGTCCACCAGCGCGGTCTTGCCCGCGCCGGTCTTGCCGACGATGCCGACGCTCTCGCCGGGCTTGATGGTGAACGATACGTCCTTCAGCACGTCGTACTCGCCGTCTGGGTAGCGGAACGTCAGATGGCGGAACTCAATGCCGCCGTGCGGGTCGCGCAGGTCGGCGACGCCGTCGCGGTCCGCCACGTCGATGGGCGCATCCAGAAGCTCGGTAATGCGGTTCAGCGATGCCTTGCCGCGGGAGGTCTTTTCGATCAGCATCGAGATGGCCATGATGGGCCAGACGATGGCCTCAAAGTAGCCGATGTATTCCACAAGCTGACCTGCGTTGAACTGCCCGCGCCAGACGAGCCAGCCGCCGTAGCCCAAAATCACGCAGATGACCGACTCGACGAACAGCGTGACCAGCACCTCGAGCAGTGTTGCAATCTTGGTGTAGGCGACGTTGACCTCCTCGTTCTCCTTGTTGAGCCGGCGGAAGGCAATCAGCTCCTTGAGCTCCTTCACAAACGCCTTGATGACCGCAATGCCGGAAAAGTTCTCCTGCGCAAAGTCGGACAGGTCGGAGAACGCCTGCTGGCGCTCCTCCCACCGTCTGGTCATGACTTGGCTCATGACGGTGCCGAGTACGAACATGACCGCCGCCGGAATCAGCGCCAGAAGTGTTAATTTACAGTCCATCCGCCACATCTTGACCAGCGCCATAATGCCCAGCACGGCGGCGTCAAAGAACATCAAAATGCCGTCGCCGAAGCACTCCTGAATGGTGTCGAGGTCGTTGGTGTAGAGGCTCATCAGGTTGCCGACCTTGTTGACCTGATAGTACTGCTGGGACAGGCGGCGGCTGTGGTCAAACATTCGCTCCCGCAAATCGGCGGCCACGCTGACCGCTGACCCGAAGAAACAGACGCGCCACAGGAACCGCCCGATGACCATGAGCACGACGATCCAGATCATTGGCAGGCAGATGTGCTGAAACAGCACCTCCCTGGTAAAGGGCAGCGTCTGGCCGTCCACGATCACCTGCCCCAGATTTACGCCGTTGATGACCAGCCGGTACAGCTCCGGGATGAGCAGCTGAATGTAGTCCACCGTCAGCAGTGACAGAATGCCCAGCAGCAGCACCGGCGCGTGCTTGAGATAGTATCGGTTGATCGCTTTGCCGAAAATCACGGCAATCCTCCCTCCTTTTCCTATTCCTGCTTTGAACAAAGTACGACAAAATGCCGTAAAATATAAGTATATCGTACCAGCGCAGGTTCGTCAATGGGACACAAAAAAGCGACCAGCCATAAAGCTGATCGTATTCCCTTTACTGTGCAGGCTTTTCCAAAATCAGGATATTTTCCCGCAACTGATATTTATGGGATGTGGAATTTTTCATTTGCCATAAAACAACCTCGGCATTGACATAGCCAAGGCGTTCACCGACGATGCGCAACAATTCGGCTGTTTGGATATGCACCATTTTAAATGCGTGAGAATCACTTACCAGCAGGGAAATTTTCCCGCCGGGACGCAGAACACGATAGCATTCGCGCAGCGTGGCGGCCATGCCGCCGAAGTATTCCCAAATCAGCTTTGTGTACAGCTTCTCAAAGCCGCTGGTTGCGCCGTCGCTTTTTAGGCGGGCATCAATCAAATCAGTGATTTGTCGGATTTCAGCAATGTCCTCAACCAATGCCCGCTCGTGATCCTCCTTGTAGATGTTGGTGGTAGAGCCGCGAATCATACGTTTTTTGATTGTGCGGAAGGAGGCAAGGTCAGTAGCATAGCCTTGGAAAATCAGTTCCAGCTTAGAGTGTTTTGTGTATTCGTGATCGCCGGGATAGGGCGGCGAAGTAATCATAAGGGATATGCTGTTTTCTGCGACATAATCGGTCAGAGAGCGGCTGTCGCCCAACAATGTCGTAGCAAGTGTTCGACGCTGCACGTCCGTCACGCTACGCAGATCGGTAAGCATCATATTTACCTTGTCGCGGAAAGCTTGTAGTACATCGGCATCTTCCTTCGGCTTGCCGATGCCGAACCCTGGACCATACTTTACGTTAGATACGGGGACAAGAATAGACGAAATAGCGAACAAAAATAAGTCTCGCTCGGCACCTTCGGTCTGCGCCTTTACGGCGGCTTTCAACAGCTTGATTTTTACCAGTGGTTTGTCAGAAATATAGCGGCAATCCAGTGCTGCTGGGCGGTCAGTATTGGCAAGGGCGGCCAGGTGATCCCTGTCGTCCCAGTCAATACCAGCTGCCGCAGCGAGATAAGTGGCAATGATATGCTGCTTTGCTGCTTCGATGGCGTCACAATTAACATTCCAGTTCAGCTTTTGCTGTGCGGCGAAAACCATAAAGTTATTAGCATCAATACCATAGGACGGAATGCCTTTCAGTTTGCAGACAAGCTGCGTTGTGCCGGAACCGTTGAATGGATCAAGCACAATGTTTCCGTCTCCAGCACGAATCCCTTCCCGCTGTAGCATATATTCCGGGAAGACTGGCGTATAACCCAGTACGAAATTGTACCAGTCATGAAACGGGTAGCCGTTTGCCATGCAGGAACGCCCCTCAAACGTGCCGATCAGAGGCTCTGCCGGATACGCTTGAAGAAGATGCTCGCATACTTTACAGCTGCTTCTTGTTGGGGGATGGTAACTGAATGCCATCAAATACTACCTCACATTTTTACTTTTTCTGCCATGCGGCCAGCGGTGAATCAAGGCGGACACGGACAATCTCTATGATATTGAACATGGCGGCGTCTTTATTCCTTTTGGCGTCGTACAGCGGATTATGATCCAATACAGCCAGTAGCATACCGGTAGGTTCCATTTTAGCAGCGATAGGACGTACAACCAGGTTGAAATCATTGCGCTTATATTTCGTGATAAACGTTTGATACTGACCGTACAGTTGGACAAGATTGATGTCGTCAGAAGTGCTGATCGCTTTGGCCTCCAAAGGATACACATAGATGTTGCGGGAAGTCTCCGCGACATAGTAGCCGTCGATTTCGTTAGGCTGCCATTTCATGGGAGACTGCACGCGCTGGACAGTCTGTCCGAGTATCTGCGAAAGAATATCGCAGTAGTCAATGACACTGAACAGCGATGCCTCGTCGTTGGAAATAAATTTCTGAACAAGGAGGGGAACCTTGTTCACTATCGTGACTTCACGGTCAGGTATTCCCCATTCCAGCCAATCCTGAATGGGAATGGTCTGGCCGTTGGCATCAAATCCGCGGTAAACAAATGTACCGCAATAATTATCACCGCTTTGTCCACCCGGGACGGGACCTGTTTTTTTGCGCAAATCGTAGCCGTATTGGATTACGTGCGCAGGTAGGCGCTGTGCAATGGTGTTTCTCTTCCGCGTCAGGTCAAACACAAAATTTGACCGCGAAGTGGGCGTAGTGCCGCCGGTGGCACGAATCCCCTCACCGACTTCCCGCAAGGTGAAATCAATATCTTCCCCAATATGCTGCGTGCCACAATTGGTTTTCATGTCAAACAGATATGCGAGAACAGCGTGCTTATTGTAGTTTTTCTTTGCCATAGTGAGCCTCCCGGTGGCCGGGCATACAATAGTATGCCATATTTGTTACTTATAGTCAACTTCTTTTTCGAAGTCGAAGAAGTCCCTCATGGAAATATCCAAGGCAATTGCAACTTTTTCCAGGCTTAGCAGTGTAGCGTTGCGCTTTCCGGTTTCGATACCTGCCAGGTATGTCCGATCAATACCAGCCTTTAGGGCAAGTTTCTCTTGGGAAAGACCGCGCTGCTTGCGCAGTGCGCGAATCCGATTTCCAACCTGTTCTGTAATCATAACGACATCCTCCGTTGCATTTCAGCATACCGGATTGTAGCCTATGATTCAACGGACTATAAGTAACAAACTTCATGGAGAAGACAAAGTTTGACAAAGATTATTTTATCAACTGCGGCACTGTGTAACGTATCAGCTCATAGGAGAAGGCTACATTAAAAGAATCCGCGGCGGTACGACTTAGAGGGGGGACGGGGGCGCAGCACGCCCGGCCCTGCGGCAGCCGTTCAGCTCCCGGGTGGATGACGAGCATCGACCCCTACATGCAGAAGCGGATGCTTGCATCCGCGGAAACACAAGAAAAGCCCCTTGCCGAACGTATCGGCAAGGGGCTTTCTCTGGTGCGCGGTACAGGACTCGAACCTGTGACCTCCTGCACGTCAAGCAGATGCTCTACCAGCTGAGCTAACCGCGCATATACGTCACTGCGTTTCAGCGACGTATGTTATTATAGCATACTGCTTTGCGGAATGCAAGCCCTTTTTGCAAAAAAAATCAGTCCAGAATCCGCCCATCGGTGGAAATCGTTACGACCTGCCACGGAATGAACTTGCCGGACGCCTGCAAGGCGCGCTTGGCGGCATTTTCCAGCCCGCCGCAGCAGGGCACCTCCATGCGCACAACGGTGACCTCTTGAATGTCGTTGCTGCGGATGATGGCGGTCAGCTTCTCACTGTAATCGACGTCGTCCAGCTTGGGGCAGCCCACAAGCGTGATGTGCCCGCGGATGAACCGCTCGTGGAACGCGGCGTAGGCGTAGGCCGTGCAGTCGGCAGCAATCAGCAGCCGCGCACCGTCAAAGTAGGGTGCGTTCACCGGCACCAGCTTGATCTGCACGGGCCACTGGCGCAGCTGGCTGGGGGCCGTCGTCGGGGCGCTCTCCCCTGCCTCGGCGGGGTGCAGGGCCTTGGCCATGCTGCCCGGGCAGACGTGCATCGCCTTGGGCGCACTGCCGGGGCAGCCGGGCGTGTGAGCGGCCTTGTGCTGTCTGGCGGCCTGCACGGCGGCCTCGTTGTAGGGCGCGGCCTCGCGCTGCTCAAACGTAATGGCCCCCGTGGGGCAGTGCGGCAGGCAGTCGCCCATGCCGTCGCAGTAGTCGTCGCGCATCAGCGTGGCCTTGCCGCCGATCATGGCGATCGCGCCCTCGTGGCAGGCGGCGGCGCAGGCCCCGCAGCCGTTGCATTTCTCCTGGTCGATGTGAATGATTTGTCGTTTCATGGTCAGCCTCCTTGACTTTGTGCTGTCATTTTACTACAATGGCAGCAAGAGTTCTGTTGTAGCAACAACATGTGAGGTGCATAATTATGGAATTGCCGGATGTACCACTGTTCCGCGGACTGACCGCCGACGAGGCCGAGGCAGCCGTAACTGCGCTGCGGATGCGCCGCAGGGCATTTGCCAAGGGGGAAATCCTGCTGGAGGCCGGGCAGAGAGCCCCGGCGCTGGGCGTGGTGCTGGCCGGGCGGGTGCACATGGAGCACCTGGACGTCTGGGGCAGCAAGACGCTGCTGGGCCAGGCCGGGCCGGGTGACCTGTTTGCCGAGACCTACGCCTGTCTGCCGGACGAGCCGCTGCGGGTCAGCGTTGTGGCCGCAGAAAACGGCGAGGCACTGTTTTTGGAGACCGGGCAGCTTTTGCAGTGCGGCTGCGAGCCGTGGCGCTGGAAGCTAACGCAAAATCTTTTGCGCATTGCAGCGCGTAAAAATCTGGGGCTGGCGCAGCGCAGCCTGTACACTGCCCCCAAGACGATCCGCGGGCGGATCACGGCGTACTTTTCGGTGCTGGCGCGGCAAAACGGCAGCCTGCGGTTTACGCTCCCCTTTGACCGCCAGCAGCTGGCCGACCACCTTGGTGTGGACCGCAGCGCCTTGAGCAATGCGCTGAGCCAGATGCAGAAGGATGGACTGCTGGTGATCGATAAGCGGGAGGTAGAGCTGAAACAGGTGGAGGAGATGTGAGGGAAGCCGTCAGCGGCCCCGACCGCTGACTGATGAGGGGCAACCTTGCGGAGATTGCCTGTAAACGGGTTATTTCCGTGAACTTACCCCTCATCCGGCCCTGCGGGGCCACCTTCCCCCAAGGGGGAAGGCTTGAAGCCTGTATAAAAAAGCCGCCGACAATTATGCCAGCGGCTTTTTTATACATTTATCGTACCACCGTCTCCACCTGCGGTGCGCCGCCTGCCAGCTGTTCCGCGGTGACAGGCTGTACCTCGCCGGGCTGGTCCAGCTTCTCGCGGGCCACGGCCAGCATCAGTTTGATGCGGTTTTCCTGGTTGACGCGGGTCGCGCTGGGGTCGTAGTCCACGGGGGTGATGTTCGCGTCCGGGTGCAGGGCGCGGATCTTATTGATCATGCCCTTGCCCACAATGTGGTTCGGCAGACAGCCGAACGGCTGGGCGCAGACAATGTTGCCGTAGCCGCCCTCGACCAGCTCGATCATCTCGGCGGTCAGCAGCCAGCCCTCGCCCATCTTGGCACCCAGAGAGATGATGCCCTCAGGCTTTTTCATCAGCTCGCGGAACGAGCCGGGCGCGTAGAAGCCGTACTTGCGCATGGCGTCATAGCTGGCGCAGCCGATGCCGTCCAGCCAGCTCAAGAATGCGTCCGCGCCGCCCGCCACCAGCTTGTTGCCGCCGTACAGGTCGATGTCCAGCTTGTAGTTGGCCACGCAGTACTCCACAAAGCCCATCAGGCCGGGCAGGTTGACCTCGCAGTCCTGACTTTCCAGAAATTTTTCCAGATCATTGTTGCCCAGCGGCGAGTATTTGACATAAATCTCGCCGACGACGCCGACCTTGACCTTCGGCACGCGGGTGATGGGAATGGTCGCGTAGTCGGCGGCAATGTCGTAGAACCGGCGCTTCATGTCATGGGCGGAGTAGTTCTTGTCGTCGCGGATCCAGCCCTGTATCGTAGAGATCCACTTCTCGGTCATGGCGTCGGCGTCGCCCCTGTGGTTCTCGTAGGCGTGGGTCTGGCTGCGCAGGGCGACCAGCATATCGCCGTAAAAGATCGACGCAATGACCTTGCGCAGCAGCGGCACGGTCAGCGGCAGACCGCTGCCCTTTTCCAGACCGGAGAAGTTCAGCGATGCTACGGGAATATTGCCGTAGCCCGCCTTGACGAGCGCCTTGCGCAGCAGCTTGATGTAGTTGGACGCACGGCAGCCGCCGCCGGTCTGGGTGATGAGCAGCGCGGTGTGGTCCAAATCGTATTTGCCGCTGTTCAGCGCGTCGAGAAACTGCCCGATGACGAGCAGCGCCGGGTAGCAGGTGTCGTTGTGGACGTATTTCAGGCCCAGCTGCGCGACCTCGCTGCCGCAGTTGCCGAGCACCTCGGTCTGGTAGCCCTCGCTGGCCAGTGCCGCCTGCATGAGCCGAAACTGGGTGACCGCCATGTTGGGAATCAGGATTTTATGGGTCTTTACCATGTCCTTGGTAAAATTGGGAGTCATGTATTCCATGGGTTGCCTCTTACTTATGGTCTTCTTTCCGTTCTTCCAGCGCCGCAAACAAACTGCGCAGCCTTATGTTCACCGCGCCCAGATTTGTGATCTCGTCGATCTTCAGCTGGGTGTACAGCTTGCTGCCCGTCTGCAGAATCTCGCGGGTCTCGTCGGTGGTGACGGCGTCCAGGCCGCAGCCGAAGGAGACGAGCTGCACAAGGTCCATATCGGGGTTCTCGGTGCAGTATTTCGCGGCGGCGTACAGGCGGCTGTGGTAGGTCCACTGGTTCAGGACGGAGGTCTGGAACTTCTGCTCGTGCCAGCTGACGGAGTCCTCGCTGATGACGGCAGCGCCCTGCCGGATGATGAGCTGGTCAATACCGTGGTTGACCTCAGGGTCAACGTGGTAGGGGCGGCCCGCCAGCACAATGATGCGGCGGCCTTCCCTGCGGGCCTGCGCAATGATCTCGGTGCCCTTGTCGCGCAGCTGCTGCATGTGGCGGGCGTACTCGTCGTAGGCCGCATCAATGGCTTCGTGCACGGCCTTCCGGTCCAGCCCCGGGAAATAATGGTCCAGCGTCTGCTGGAATTTCTTGTAGAAATCCTTGCGGCGCTCGAGGTTGAAGTAATCGTAGATGAACTTCGTCGCCTTCAGCTCGGGGCAGTTGCCCTCGAGCACCTCGGGATAGTAGGCCACGACGGGGCAGTTATAATGGTTGTCGCCCAGGTGCTCGTCCAAGTTGTAGCTCATGCAGGGGTAGAAGATCGCGTCCACGCCCTGCTCACACAGCCAGTGAATGTGGCCGTGGCTCAGCTTGGCCGGGAAGCAGGCCGTGTCGCTGGGGATCGTCGCCTGACCGCTCTGGTACAGCTTGCGGTTGGAGAAGGGGCTGACGACGACCTCAAAGCCGAGGCGGCTGAACAGCGTGTGCCAGAACGGCAAAAGCTCGTACATATTCAGGCAGAGCGGGATGCCGATCTTGCCGCGGCTGTTCGCGGGGGCTGCTGCCTTGCGGTAGCCGTCCAGCAGCTTGAGCTTGTAGGCGTAGAGGTCCAGGTCCTCGTTGTTGGCCTTGCCGGTCACGGGCTTGTCGCACCGGTTGCCGGAGATAAAGCGCTTGCCATCGGCAAAAACGTTGACGGTCAGCTGGCAGTGGTTGCCGCACCCCTGACACTGCACGGTGTTGACCTTCTGGCTGAAATGCTCCAGCTCCAGCTGGGTCAGCACGGTGCTGCGGGCGTGCGCGCCTGCCTTGGCCTTGCCGTACAGGGCCGCGCCGTAAGCGCCCATCAGGCCCGCAATGTCGGGACGGATGACGTTGACGCCCATCTCCTTCTCAAAGGCGCGGAGCACAGCCTCATTGTAGAAGGTGCCGCCCTGTACCACGATGTTGCGGCCCAGCTCCTCGGGGCTGGACGCGCGGATGACCTTGTACAGCGCGTTCTTGACGACGGAGATGGACAGACCGGCGCTGATATTTTCAATCGAGGCACCGTCCTTCTGCGCCTGCTTGACAGACGAATTCATGAACACGGTGCAGCGGCTGCCAAGGTCAACGGGCTTGTCGGCAAACAGGCCCAGCGCGGCAAACTCCTTGACGTCGTAGCCCAGCGCCTGGGCGAACGTCTGCAAAAAGCTGCCGCAGCCGGAGGAGCAGGCTTCGTTCAGGAAGATGTTGCTGATCGCACCGTCCTCAATTTTGAAGCACTTCATGTCCTGACCGCCGATGTCGATGATGAAATCCACGTCGGGCAAAAAGTGCTTGGCGGCGGTAAAGTGCGCGACAGTCTCGACAAGACCGCGGTCACAGTGGAACGCATTTTTGACGAGCTCCTCGCCGTAGCCGGTGGTGGTCACGCTGGCGATCTGCAGGCCCGGGTGATCTCTGTAGAGACCGAGCAGCGTCTCCCTGACGAGAGGGATCGGGTTGCCGAGGTTCGGACGGTAGCGCTCGAACAGAATGTTCGCGTCGTTGTCGATGACGACGAGCTTGATGGTGGTGGAGCCGGAGTCGATGCCGATATGTACCGGCCCACAGTCTGCGCCAAAGGGCAGGCAGGGCACGGTGGCCTTTAAGTGGCGGGCGTGGAAGTCCTCGTACTCCTGTTTGTTTGCGAACAGCGGCGGCAGGCTGACGTAGGTCGCCGTGGCGCTGTATTCGTCGAGACGCTTGGCAACCTCGCGCAGGTCGGATTCCTCGTCGGCATAGAACGCCGCGCCCATCGCGACGAAGAGCAGGCTGTTCTCCGGCAGGGTGCCGGTGACACCCAGAGTCTTGTCAAAGCTCCGGCGCAGCGTCTCGGAGAAGGTCAGCGGGCCGCCGAGATACAGGATATTGCCCTTGATGGGGCGGCCCTGTGCCAGACCTGCAATGGTCTGGTTGACAACGGCCTGATAGATCGACGCCGCGATGTCGCCCGCCTGTGCGCCCTGGTTGATGAGGGGCTGGATGTCGCTTTTGGCAAAAACGCCGCAGCGGCTGGCGATGGTGTAGGTGCGGGTCGCGGCCTGCGCGGCCTTGTCCATCTCGTCGGCGCCCATCTTCAGCAGGGTCGCCATCTGGTCAATGAACGCGCCCGTGCCGCCGGCGCAGCTGCCGTTCATGCGGACCTCGGTGCCGTTTGTCAGGAAAAGGATTTTGGCGTCCTCGCCGCCCAGCTCGATGATGCAGTCGGTGCCAGGGGCCAGCCGGTTGGCGGCCACACGGGTGGCAAAGACCTCCTGCACGAAGGGGACCTTGCAGCTGTCGGCCAGGCCCATACCGGCGGAGCCGGAGATGGCTAAGTAGGCGCGGCCATCGGGCAGATATTCGGCGGCAACCTTCTCAAGCAGCGCCCTGCCCTTCTCTAAAATATGGCTGAAATGGCGCTCGTAGGTCGAATAGACGATCTGCCCGGCGTCGTTCAGCACAACACATTTAATGGTGGTGGAACCAATGTCCAGACCAACTCTCATAGGATTTTGCCTCCTGCGGATGGAGTGAAATTGCGGGATATGTGCGCCGGGTCTGCCCCGCGGCGATACAATATCAGATTATATTATACAGGGTTCTGCACGATTCGGCAAGAGTACGGTGCAGGAAAACACGTTGTCAAATGCAGAAATCTGTCCTAAAAAAAACACCGAAGCGGTGCAGGAAAGTCCTGCACCGCTTCGGCATCAAAAGAAAAGAGGAGTATGGATGAAAAACTTGGGGTTCTGTTCTCAGGCCCGGGTCCCTGCTCCCTTCCTGAGAACACTTATAGTATACCCGCCATTTGTGTTAAAGTCGTGAAGGAAAATTCAACAAATTAAGAAGGGTTTGTGAACAAACCAAGCCTTTCCCCCCAGGGGGAGCCGCTCTAAACAAAAACCACCCGGCGCAAAACCGAGTGGTTATGTACAAACTTATTGCTCCTCCCGGCCCAATTTGTCGATCTGATCCTGCAAAAGCTGGGAGATCGGGCGGCGGGTGTTGCGCAGACGGTGGACCGGGGCGGCAGGGGCCGTGTGGTGCACGGGCTGTGCCTTGGCCTTGACGCGCAGACGCTCGGCGGGCTTTTCGGGAGACGGGGCGGCAGGCTTGGCAGCGGGGCGCGGCGGCACCGGTGCGGGAATATCCGTTTCCGGTGTGCCCTGCGCAAAGCTGCGCATATCGGTGCCCAGATCCTTCAGCTCGGCCTCGGTCTGGTCAAGCGCCTGATAGATGGCCTGCGTCAGGCCGTCTAAATCCAGCGTGGCGGCGCTCAGGCGCTCGTCCACGCGGGCCAGACGCTCCCGCACCAGCATGACGCCCGACGCAATGCTGCGGGCATTCTCTGCCATGCGGTTCTTCTGGGTCTCGGCCTGCTGCTTGAGCTCCCGCTCTGCGCTCTCGGCGTACAGGCGGGCATCGGCCAGGATCTTGCCGGCCTCGAGCTTGGCCTCCCGCACCAGATCGGATGTGGGGGCAGCCGGGGCGGCGGCAGTGTTCAGCGCGCGCGCGGCGGTCAGCTGCTTTTGCAGCTCGTCCACCTGCTGCTGCAGATCGTGGCATTTCAGCTGCCAGATGTTGGCGTTTTTCTGGGATTCCCGCTGGGTGGACTGGAAGGAGGCCGTCTTTTTCTTGATGGTCTCCAGCTGCTCGTCCGCCTCGCGGCGCTTGGCCTCGGCCGTGTCTGCACGCTGGGTCGCGGCAGCCAGCTCGGCCTTCAGGGCCTCCATGCGGCTGTCGGCGGTGCCCCGCTCGCTGCGCAGCTCGTCCAGCTTGGACTGCAGCTGCTGCAGCTGGCGGTTGTACTCCAGCTCGTGCTGCTGGGCCTCGTTGGCCAGTGCGTTCATGTAAGCCAGCACGTCATTTTTATCAAAGCCGAACAAGCTGGAACGAAAACCCTGTTCCTGAATGTTCATCGGTTCAGACGGCATGGCTTTTTACATCCTCTCGCAAAAAAATCATTAAGAACGCTTGTTCAGGATGCTGAGCAGGTCGTCAAAGTAATCGCCGTCATCCTCTTCCTCGGCAGGGGCTGCGGGCTGTGCGGCCACAGGCGTGTCCATGCCGGTGCTGAAGGACTGGGTGAAGATCGGGTTGGGCATGACGGGGTTGACCTGCGGCTGGACAGGCTGCACGGGCTGGACCGGAGCAGCGGCAGGCTGTGCGGCGGGCTGGGTAGCGGCCTGTGCGGCACGCTTGGCGTCAACATGGGCCTGAATGGGCTCGTCGACCTCGGGCGTGCTCTCGAAGCCTGTGGCAACGACGGTAATGCTCATCTCGTCGCTCAGGCGCTCGTCGAATGCAGTACCCCAGATGATGTTGGCATCGGGATGCGCGCTCTGGGTGATCATGCTGGCAGCGGTCTCGACATCCTCCAGGCCGATGTCGGGGCTGGAGGTGATGTTGATGATGACGCCGCGTGCACCGGCAATGCTGGTCTCCAGCAGCGGGCTGGAGATGGCAGCCTTGGCGGCGTTCTCGGCCTTGCCGGCGCCCTTGGCAACGCCGACGCCCATGTGGGCAAAGCCGGCGTCCTTCATGATGGAGCGGACGTCCGCGAAGTCCAGGTTGATGAAGGCAGGAATGTTGATCAGGCTGGAGATGCTCTCAACGCCCTGGCGCAGCACGTTGTCAGCGGCCTCGAAGGCGTTCATCAGGGTGATCTTCTCCTGGCTGATGAGCTTCAGGCGCTCGTTGGGAATGACGATCAGGGAGTCGACGTGCATCATCAGGGAAGCGATGCCCTGCTCGGCCTGCGCCATCTTGCGCTTGCCCTCAAAGGCAAAGGGCTTCGTGACGATGCCGACGGTCAGGATACCCAGGTCGTGGGCCGTCTCGGCCACGACAGGGGCAGCGCCCGTGCCGGTGCCGCCGCCCATGCCGGCGGTGATAAAGACCATCTGCGCACCCTTCAGCGCGTTGGTGATCTCGTCCTTGCTCTCCTCGGCGGCGCGCTGGCCGATCTCCGGGTCAGCACCGGCACCGCGGCCCTTGGTCAGCTTGGCACCAAGCTGGACCTTCTGGGTGGCCTTGGAGTTGAGCAGAGCCTGCTGGTCGGTGTTCATCGCGACGAACTCGACCCCGGACAGACCGGACTCCACCATGCGGTTGACGGCGTTGCCGCCGCCGCCACCTACGCCGATAACCTTGATATTGGTTACATTTTGCATTTCTTCGTCGAGAACGAATGCCATGAGTGTATCCCCCTAAAAGTGATGTTGTGAAACCGGATTCCTGGGGTGCACCCACGCATGGGCACACTAATCCGTGATTTTTTACATATAACTGTTTATAAGGATAGCAAATTTTCCGCGCAATTTCAATACCTTAGCGAGAAATTCATAAAAAAATACGGCCTGCCCTGCCCTTTTGGACAACGCAGGCCGCGATAGAGACTGTATTTTTAGTGCAAAGCTACATACTTTGTGTAAGAATGTGAAAAAATTGAGAAGCGGAGCTGCCATGATTGGCCGTGTACCGGGGCGGCTCCCCCGTAGGGGCCGGGCATGCCCGGCCCGGTGGTGTAACGTGAGCGGCAGTCTGCGGGCAGTCTCAGGAGATCTCTGCCCCCAGCCCGCGCAGTGCGGCGGGTAAATTTTCATACCCGCGGGGGATGTGCCCGGGGTCGCGCAGGCGGGTCTCACCGTCCGCGGCCAGTGCCGCCGCCAGAAGCGCCGCTCCGCCGCGCAGGTCGGGCGCAGTGACGTCCGTCCCGTGCAGGACGGCCCCGCCCGGGAGCGTCAGCTGCCGCCCCCTGACCGTGCAGGCCGCGCCCATGGCGGCAAAGCCCGCGGCACAGGCAAAGCGGTTGGCAAACAGGCTGTCGTAAATTTCGCTCTCCCCCGCTGCCGTCAGCAGCACGGCGGCGGCCAGCGGCGCAGTGTCGGTGGCAAAGGCGGGCCAGGCGTCGGCCCGCAGGTGCGCCCCGCCCCGCAGCGGCACGGCGGGGTCACGGGCCAGCCGCACGCAGTCTCCGGCCCGGCTGACCTGCACGCCGGTCCCGGCCAGAAAGTGCAGAAACGAGTCATAGCTGGCCGGGTCGCAGCCCGCAATTTCAATCTGACCGCCCGCGCACGCCAGTGCGGCGGCGTAGGTCGCGGCGGCGATGCGGTCCGGCAGCGGGCGGTGAAAGGCTCCGCCCAGCGGTCTGCCGCCCTGCACGGTCAGCACCGGCGTGCCCGCGCCCTGAATATCCGCCCCGCAGGCAGACAGAAACGCGATCATGTCGCCGATCTCCGGCTCCTGCGCAGCGCCGCGCAGCACGGTCTGCCCCGCGGCGCAGCAGGCGGCCATCAGCAGGGTCATTGTGGCCCCGACGCTGGGCAGCCGCAGTGTAAAATCCACCCCATGCAGCGGCCCCGTGCGCCGCAGCGTGACGGCAATGCCCTCCAATTCGACCTCGGCCCCCATGGCGGCCAGCCCGGCCAGGTGGATGTCCACGGGCCGCGGGCCGAGGCGGCAGCCCCCGGGCAGCGGCAGGCGCACATAGCCGACGCGGCAGAGCAGCGGCGCGAGATAAAATACCGAGCTGCGCATGGCCCCGGCCAGATGCTCCGGGATGTCGCCGCAGAGACGGTCCGCGGGACGGGTGCAGAGGTCCGCCCCGCAGCGCCGCACCCGGGCCCCGACAGCGTCCAGCAGCGCCAGGCTGGTGTCCACGTCGGCCAGACGCGGGACGTCCCGCAGGCGGCAGGGGCCGTCGCAGAGCAGCGTCGCCGCCAGCAGCGGCAGGGTGCTGTTTTTGGCGGCGGCAGGCCGGATGCTGCCGTGCAGGGTGCGTCTGCCGTGGATGGTGATCGTCTGCATGAGCGGGGCCTCCTAAACCTATGATATTGCCAGAAAGCGGGAGGATGCGCGGTAGGGGCCGCATATATGCGGCCCGCAGCCTTCCGGCAGACAGCCGGCTGCCTTACACGCGCGGGCCGGGCATGCCCGGCCCCTACCGGGCGGCATTGTCAGTCAACGGGCCGCCGCTGCATACTCTCCCCTCATCCGGCCCTGCGGGGCGACCTTCCCCCAAGGGGGAAGGCAAGGGGTATCTCTACCCCGTTATATGCCGCGTTCCCTCCCGCTTATTACAGCAGCAGCGGCTGGATCTGCACGCCGCGCAGCGCAGCCTCTAATGTGTCGGGCAGGAGCGTGAAATCGCTTTTCAGGCTGCACGGCTTTTTGTAGCTGTCGTCCTGGCCGAAGGGCACAAAATAGTAGCTGCGCCGCTGCAAAAGCTGGCCCAGCGCCGGGGCACTGCCCGAAAGCCCATCGTTCGTGGACGGCGCGATAATAATGGGCCGTCCGCCGCGCAAAAGGCTTTTTGCGGCCAGCGTCACGGGAGTCGAGCTGATGCCTGCGGCCAGCAGCGCCATCGTGGTGCCGGTGGCCGGGGCGATGATGAGCGCCTCGGCAAGCCGCTGCGGGCCGAGCGGCTCAACGGCCTGCAGGGTCGTCAGCGGTCTGTGGCCGGTCACTTCATATAAGGTCTGCCGCAGGGCCGACGCGGTGCCGAAGCGGGTATCCAGCCCGGCGGCGCTGGCACTTAAAATGGGCAGGACGTCCCACCCGCGGGCAGTCAGGACACGCAGCTGAGGCAGCACCGCAGCAAAGCTGCAAAAGCTGCCGCACAGCGCAAAGGCGACGGTGCGTTTGGATTGGGTGGTCATGGGGCGGTGCTCCTTTCGTCGGAATCGCGTTCTTCCAGGATCGCCAGCACGGTCTGTGCAATCAGCGCCCCGGCTGTCTGCGGTGCACAGCGGCCCGGCAGGGCCAGGGCGTGCTCAGCGTGCAGACCCAGTTCCTCGGCGGCGGCAAAGTCGGTGCCGCCGGGCAGACTGGCCAGGTCAATGATGAGCGCCCCGCCCGGCAGCTGCTGCAGAAGGGCCCGGGGCAGCACCGGCGCGGGGATCGTGTTGATGACGGCGTCAAAGCCGGGCAGCAGTGTGGGCAGGGCCGTCAGGGGCGCGGCGCGGCACCCGGCACAGCGGGCATTGGCGCGCTGCTCGGGGCTGCGGGCGGCCACGGTGACGCGCCCGCCCAGCAGCACCAGCCGCCGTGCCACAGCACGCCCGACGCGGCCATAGCCCAGCACGAGAAAGCCGCTCTCCCAGATCGTGCGCTCCCGCAGGCGGAGCAGCAGCTCAAGACAGCCCTCGGCGGTGGGCACGGCGTTCAGGCATTCCAGCTCGGGCCGCAGAAAATAATCGATCAGCGGCAGCCCGGCCTCCCGCGCGGCCATCCGCACCGGCATCCCGGGGCGGCCCGCTAAGATCAGCGTCCCCTGCCCCGCACCCTGCAGTGCGCGGGCGACCTCGTCACTGACGCGGCCCTGGGACATGGGCAGCAAAATGTAATCGGCTGCGGCGGCATTGTCGGCGGCGGTCACGCCGTAACCCGCACGGCGCAGCACGCGCGCCGCCGCCTGCTGGCGGGCATCGTGCCCGACCACGCAAAATGTTTTCGGCATAGGCGCTCACCTCGGTTTGATTTGCGCCATACTATGCCGGGGCACGTGTACCTGTGCCTTCTGCCTTCCCCGTCGGAGGAAGGCGGCCCGCAGGGCCGAATGAGAGCAGAGTGCGCCCTATTGCCAATTCACGGGCAATTGCGGCGGCTCTGCCCTCGTCAGTCGCTTTCAGCGACAGCTTCCCCCGAGGGGGAAGCCCCGGCACGCAAAAAAAGGCACCCACCTTTTCCTAAAAGATGGATGCCTTTTTACTCAAAAATATTTCAGCCCGTCGCACTGGCCGCGCCAGACGAGGAGCGGGTTGATGGGCACGGTGCCGATGCGCAGCTCGGCCACAACGGTCCTGCCGCTGGTGCCCAGCAGCTGGCCCTGCTTGACATCGTCCCCGGCCTCGACGTCCAGTGCGGTCAGGCCGTAGAAGATGCTCCTGAGGCCCGCGCCGTGGTCGATGACGACGGTGTAGCCGTAGCTGCCGCCAAGGTCCTCGGCCAGCAGCACATGGCCGCTGGCGGGCACGATCATAGAATCCTTCGACTTCTTCGGCTTGATGACGACATTTGTCGAGGTGCGCCCGCCGTAGCCGTAGTTCGTGCTGCGCTCGCTGTAGGAACGGCCCACGTACTCGGTCATGCCGTAGAGCAGCGGCGTGTCAAAGCTGTCCAGGAACGGCTGCACAAAGCCGCCCACGGCCCATTGGATCTCGCCGCCGTCAGTCGTCAGCAGCCTGCGGACGGCATCGGGGGCGTCGTCCGCGCCGATGTAGGGCGACGTCAGCTGGGACTTGGCGCTGTAATCCTTGTAGGAGTAGGAGGCCGCGCGGACCGACAGCGTCAGCGTCTCGGTATAGCCGTCGGCAGTCACGGTCAGCTCGGTGTTTCCGGTCTCGGCGTTCCACGGGATGGGCAGGTAGCAGATCCAGCCGTTGGCGGCCCTGACGAAGCCTGTGCTTTCCAGCGGGCCCGTCAGCGTCGGTTCGGTCCGGCTCATGGTGCTGCCGACACGCACGGCGGCCACGCTGCCCTGCTGCACCGTCGGTGTGCAGAGCGTGACGGACGGCTTGATGCTGACGGTGAAGCGGAACTGCCAGGTCTCGGTGCCGGTGACGCTGGAGCGGTCCTCGGCGGCGCTGTCAGACGCGGTGACGACGAGCTTGGCGTCAAACGTGCCGTTCTCCGCAAACAGATAGCTGCGGAAGCCGGTGACGCTGCCCTCGTACACGGTCCCCCTGTCGGCGTCGGTGATGGTCAGCTGGGTGCTGTAGTCGGACGGCGTCACGATAATATCCGGCGATGCGTCGGATATGGCATCCTCGAGCACAACGGGAGAGGAATTGAGTGTTTCGGCGTAGGTGCGCCTGAAAAAGCTGCCGACCACCGGCACGTGCCACTTGTAGGCCGTGGGAGCAAGCTCCTGGCCGTCAAAGGTGACCTTGACTTCGGGCAGCATGTCAGGCGTGGCGCTGCGGTAAAGCCATGCTACGCCGCCGCCTGCGATGATGAGCACGAACAGCACAACGAGGAGCAGCCACTTGAACATGCCGAACACACCGCGCCCGAGGGCCTGCGGGATCGTATCCTGCGGCTCGTCGTCCTCGTCGTCGGCGGCGCTGTCATGCTGCGGTGCCTCGGGCACCGGGGCAGGCCCGGCAGACGGCGCGGGGTCCTCCTCCAGCCCGGCCATGATCTGCGCAATCGAAAGCTGCGCCGTGCGGGAGATGTTCGCCATGCGTGCGGCCTCAGCGGCAAGGGCTTTATCGTTGGCAAGGTCATCGCTGAAAACAAGGCCGGACGGCTCGGCAGCGTCCTCCGCGGGGACGTCCCCGGCTTGCTCGGGCGTGTCGGTGACGGCTGTGTCTGCCGCGGCGGCCTCGGGTGGCGCTTCTGCCGCAGGCGTATCGTCGGCGGCAGGGGCGTCCGCTGTCGGTTCGGGCTCCGTCCCGGCGGGCTCGGCCCTTTCCGCAGGCTCGGGCAGCTCCGGGGTACTCGGGACGTCGGGCACGGTGGGTGCGGCAGCGTCCTCCCGGGCGGGGGTCTCCGGAGGTTCGGGCTTGCTTTCGGATTTGGGCTCGGCAAGCTCCGGCGCGGCGGGAACGGGGCTGTCCGGTGCGGGAGCCTTGCGCTCCTGGGTCTCGTCAGCCGGGGCTTTTTTCGCCGTCTTAGCAGCCTTCGGCGTCTTGGGCTTTGCGGTTTTTGTTGTCTTTGTGGTCTTTGTGGTTTTTCTGGCCCGCGGCTTCTTGGGGGACGCGGCAGGCTTTTTTGTGCTCTGCCCGTCTGCGGCGGGCGGCTCGGCGCTGTCCGTCGGCGCCGGGGGCGTGTCGGCGGCAGGCTGGGGGCTGGCTGCCTTGCGGCGCCGGGGCTTCGGCTTGGGGGCCTCCTCCGGCTGTACCGCAGTGGATTTCTTATCTTCTTCCATACTCACACTCACTCTTTTAGGGACCTTTATGGATGCCCGGCAAAACGGCAGCGGCACGGCAGGCCGGGTGTGCCGTGTGCAACTATTTTATTCAGCCTCGCGGAATTGCAGACCACTGTTTCCGTCCAGCGCGGTCTGCGGGTCAGTGGATTTGCTGCCGATGCGCAGCTCGTAGATCAGGCTGTGGGCCGTCCCGGCGGTGCCCAGCGGGTCGCCGGCGGACACACTCTGCCCGCGCTCCACGCCGACAGTCTCCAGCCCGTACAGGTAGCTCTTTACGCCGCAGCCGTGGTCGATGACCACCGTGCCGCCGGTCAGGGTCAGCGTGCCCGCAAAGACAACGTTGCCTGCCTGCGGGGCGGTGACGGTCTCGCCGTCCGCGGCGGCATAGGTCAGGCCGGTGGCCTGGCCGCTGCGCTGGCCGTCCACCATTTGGGTGACACCGTACTCCATGGCGACAGCGCCCGCGCTGGGGGCCTCAAAGCGGCCATTCCAGAGCTTGGCGGAGCTGCCCGTTGTGTACAGCGGCCATATAGCGTTGCGGAACTCCTCCCCGCCGCCGGTGTCCTCCTCGGCGGTGACGGTGACCGTATCATACATGGTGCGGGTGACGGTCAGGGTGATGTCCTTTTCCAGGCTCCCGCAGGTCAGGTGCAGCGTATGGTCGCCGCCCTCGGCGTTGTAGGTCACGGGAATATAGCCCATGTAGCCGCTGGCGGTCTTGCGGAACCAGACGGTGCCCAGATCGGTCTCCAGGCTCGGCTCGCCGTCCAGAATGCCGGACAGCTGCACAGCCACGATGCTGCCCTGCGGCGCGCGCTCGGTGCTCAGGGTGACCTTGGGGTTCATCGCCATCGTGTAGCCGGCGCGGTAGGCGTACCAGCCCACGGGGTCGCCGGGGTTGTCCGCACTGCTGTGGTGCGCGGTCACGATGATCTGATAGTCCCCGTTTTGTGTATAGGTATAGGTATTGCAGTCGGCCAGTGCGCCGGTCCAGACCGTGCCGTCGGGCGCGGTGATCTGAAGCTCGGCAGCGGTGACCCAGTCGGGCAGGACGAGCTGCGGCACGGTATCGGTGAAGGTGCCCAGCTTCTGCACGGTCAGGTTCGTCGGGCTTTCGTAGGTCTTGTTGACCTTATCGCCCAGCACCGGGATGACCCAGCTCCAGCCGTTGGGCTCGAGGGTCTGCTCACCGAAGGTGACGGCCTCCTGCGGCAGGGCATCCGTCCCGGTGCGGCTGTAAAGAAAAGCCGCCGTTCCGCCCAGGATGGCGGCAATCATAACGGCGACCATCACAAGCCAAAGCAGCAGTTTACGCATATTGTGTTTTCTCCGTGGCAGTATGGCATTGCCAAAAAGCCGGACGCCGTCAGGTCGGTGCCCAGCCGGGTTGTGGCGGCAGAAAAGCTTCCCCCGCGGGGGAAGCCTTGAGGATCATTTACTCCTTCTCCTCTGCGGGGGCGGAGGGAATGTTCTCGTAGGTGGTGGAATCCTCGTCGTCGTAATCGTCATCCTCGTAGTCGTCGCTGAACAGCAGGCGCTCGTACTCGTCCAGCTCCTTTTCACGGTGGTAGAGATAGAGTGCGGCGGCGGTCAGGGCACCGGCAGCGGCAAACAGGAACGCCAGAACGGCACCGAAGGTGGTTTTCTTCATCATAGTAGTTCTCCTTTTGCAAATGCTGCGCTGCAACGCAGCTTTCGTGAAAAACGCCGCAGCGGGCGTGCATACAAAGCAATAGTGCTGACCTTATTATACCCGACGCAGAGGGCAATTACAACCCGAACATTTGTAAAATATTAAAGGTATTTTTTTGCTGTTTTTACGCGGATTGCTGCAGGACAAAGGGTATATTTGAGCCAAGGGCGGCATGAGGTATATGGGAAGGTTGCAGGGGAGGAATTTATCCCACCCGGAATGTTTGCGTGGCCGGAAACCCTCACGGAGGGGTCAAGACCCCTCCCTACGGTGTGCCGTTCACGGGTGCTTTGTAGGGAGCGGTCTTGACCGCTCCGGGGAAGTGTGCGGCTGCCATCCACTCCACGGGAGGGATAAATCCCTCTCCTACGCAAAACAAAAATGCGGTCTCCGCGCAGGAGGCCGCATTTTTATACGATTTTCAGAACAGCCTATCCACCGGGTACAGCCCATCCTCGCTCATCTTTTTCAGGGCTTCGACCAGTTCGGGCTTGTCCTCGCGGTAGGTGATGCCGTGCCATTTGTCGGCACTGGTCAGCACATGGACATCCGCCTTGCCGGCCTCCAGCGCGTTCGTCACGACGGTGGGCAGGTAATATTCGCACTTCATCGGGTTGACGGGCAGGCTGGCCTGCAGGAACGCGGCAAAACCGGCCTTGGCCTCCTGCACGTAGGCGGGGGTGAAGCCCCACAGGTTCATCGAGACAACACAGTCGGCGGGCAGGTCGGCCCAGCTCTTGCCGCCGTCCTCGCTGTAATGGATGCCGTCGGCGTAGGGCTCGATGCAGGTGCGCTCGGTCACGCTGACGAGGTTGCGGCTCTCGTCGGTCACGCAGACGCCGCGGCTGACACTGCCGTTGGCGCTGACCGTGTTGCCCAGCAGGAAGCCGACCATGGCCCAGGCGTAGCGGTCCCCGTCGGCGTGGGTGCTCAGGTAGTCGTAGATGAGCTTGAAGCCCTGCGGGCCGTAGTAGTCGTCGGCGTTGATGACCGCAAACGGCGCGTCGCCGATGGCCTCCTCGGCCACGAGGATGGCATGGGCGGTGCCCCAGGGCTTGACGCGGCCCTCCGGCACGGTGAAGCCCTCGGGCAGCTTTTCCAGCTGCTGGTAGGCGTAGCGGACCTCGAACCCGGTGCGCACGGCACGGGCACCGACGGCCTCTTTAAACGCCTGCTCGATCTCGTGCTTGATGATAAAGACGACGGTCTTGAACCCGGCGCGGCGGGCATCGTACAGGCTGTAGTCGAGGATGGCCTCGCCGGACGGGCCGACGGGGTCGATCTGTTTGAGTCCGCCGTAGCGGCTGCCCATACCGGCGGCCATGACAACGAGGATCGGTTTGGTAGACATAGGCTTTTGCTCCTTCTTCTAAGACTGACTGCGCTGTAGGGGCCGCATGCCCGGCCCGCGCGTGTATGGCAGACGAACGCCCGCCGTAAAGCTGCGGGCCGCATATATGCGGCCCCTACCGGGCGTCGCCACATTGATTTTTATCTTACTCTTTTTTTCTGCCACTTGCAAGCACCTTATAAAATTCGAAAAAACTGCGCAATTTCCGCAGATTGTGACCCGGTTTGCTATGGCAACTTAAAACAGAAAATGCTATAATGAATAAAACTACAAAACAGGAGGGCTTTTTCCGATGGAACATACCGGAAAACGTGCGCTGGTGCTGGCTGGCGGCGGGGCCAAGGGCAGCTATCAGATCGGCGTCTGGCGCGCTCTGCAGGAGCTGGACTGGACGCCTGACATTATTACGGGCGCAAGCGTCGGCGCGCTGAACGGCTGCCTGTTCACGATGGGCAAGATCCAGGAGGCCGAGGACCTGTGGCGCAGCCTGGAAATTCACGATGTTCTCGAAGTCCCCGCAACGCTCAAGCCCGAGGAGCTGCGCGCGTTCTTCCTCGACATCATCCGCAGCGGCGGACTGAACGTTGAACCGCTGGCCGAGATGATCGACCGTCTGATCGACGAGGAGGCCGTGCGCACATCGCCTATCCACTTCGGCCTTGTCATGACCGAGCTGGGCAGCCTGCGCAGCGTGCAGTGCCCCATCGAGGACATCCCCGAAGGGCAGTTAAAGGACTATATGCTGGCGTCCAGTGCCTGCTTCCCGGCCCTGCGCCCGCGGGAAATTGACGGTGTAAAGTACATTGACGGCGGCTGGCGCGACAATATGCCGCTGGATCTGGCCGCAAAAATGGGCGCAGCGGAGCTGCTCGGCGTCGATGTGGACGGCATCGGCATTGTACGCCCCAACACCACCGGCCTGCCGACGCGCATCGTGCGCAGCCACTGGGATTTAGGTCCGACGCTGGACTTTGACCCCGCCCGCGCCGGGCGCAACATCGCGCTGGGCTACTTTGACACGCTGCGGCTGTTTGGCCGCTGCGGCGGCACGGCCTACGCCATGCTGCCCGACAATGAGGAATTTCTGGCTCGCTTTGCCGAGCAATACCAAAAGCTGCTGGCCGAGGTCTGCGCCCGCGCACCGGAAATTGACCTTGTGGAGAAAAACGCGCGGCTGCGCGCAAACTACCCGGCGCCCTACGCACCGAACCCGAGTGCGCCCACCCGCGGCGCACTGGCCCCGCTGGAGCTGGCCGCCGAGCACGTCGGCGTGCCCGAGGACATGCCCTACACGCCGAAGCTGCTGGCTGCGACCTTCATGGGCAGCTTTGACAAGGACCCGGCAGACCGCTTCCCCGCCCTGCTGGACGGCAGGGACAACACCCTCGTGACCGAGCGTGCCATCGCCGCCGCCGTGCCCGAGGAATTCGTGACCGCCCTGGTCAGCAAGACCCTGGGCGAGCTGCCGATTTTGTAAAAAGGCTTCCCCCTTGGGGCCCCGCCCGCGTTTGCCAAAGTATCGCGCTGTATGGGCCGGGCGGTAAGCCTTTAACGGGTGTCTGCGGCGAACCCGCCCCTCATCCGACCCTGCGGGAGCCCCTCCCGGAGGGGGCCAAGAAGAAAAAAGGAGGCATCCTATGCACACCTATACCGGCGTACCGGCGTCCACCGGCATTGTGGTCGGCCCGGTTGAGCAGATCGACCACGGCACCACCGGCCTGCACCGCATCGTCTGCGACCCGTTCCGGGAGCGTGCCCTCTACGACGTCGCCGTCGTGCTGGCCAAGGATGAGCTGCGCCGTTTGAGCCAGCGCGCCAAGGGGCCGGACGCGGATATTCTGCTGTTCCAGATCGCCCTGCTGGAGGACGAGTCCTTCACGAACGAGATCGGTGACTATATTGCCGCCGGTGCGGGCGGGGCTGCCGCCGTCGAGCGCGCCGAGCAGATTTTTGCGGGCCGCCTGAAAAACGTCGATGATGAGTACATCCGGGAGCGCAGCGTCGATGTCTGCGACGTCTGCCGCCGCGTGGTGGATATTCTGGACGGACGCCCGCGCCGCCGCCTGCATCTGAAGCGCCCCAGCATCCTGGTGGCGGACCGCTTCTTCCCCAGTGACCTGTTCAGTCTGGACCGCCGCATGGTGCTGGGCCTGGCCAGCGACCAGGACAGCACGGTCAGCCATGCCGCCATCATGGCCCGCAGCATGGGCATCCCGGCGGTGGTACAGCTGGGCGGCGGCACTGCGGCCATGGCCGTGGGCCACCGTGCGATCCTTGACGCCGACAACGGCACGCTTATTGTGGAGCCGGACGGTGCGCAGATCGCCCAGGCGGACTGTAAAATTGCATTGAGCCGCCTGCACGGCCAGAAGCCCGACCCCGTGGCCGCCCTGCCCTGCCTGACGAAGGACGGCACGGCCTTCCGCCTGATGCCGACCTGCAACATCAGCGACAGCGACGTGCCCCATACGCGCGGCGCGGCGGGCATCGGCCTTGTGCGCACCGAGACCGCGATTCTGTACGACCAGAGCGACGAGGTGCAGACCACCCGTCTGCGCGAGCTGCTGAAAAGCGCCGAGGGCGTGCCCGTGCTGCTGCGCACCTGCGATACCCGCGCCGACGACGACGCCCCCTGGGCCGGGGAGACGCAGGACCGCCTGCGCGGCAACCGGCTGTTCAAGCCGCAGATCCGGGCGTTGCTGCGCGCCGCCACGGACGGCGACCTGCGGGTCGTGTTCCCGATGATAAAAGATGTGGCCGACTGGGATCGCTGCGTGGAGGAGGTCAACACCTGCCGCGACGAGCTGCTGGCCGAGGGCTGCGAGACCGGCCCGATGATGCTGGGCTGCGTTGTGGACATGCCGTCCGCCGCGGTCATGGCCGGGGATATGATGGAGCACGGCGCGCAGCTGATGGCTGTGGATATTGAGGACCTGACCCGCTACACGCTGGGCCTTGTGCAGAACCCCACCGCCGCCGTGAACCAGCTGACGAACCCCGCCGTGCTGCGCCTTGTCAGCGGCATTCTGGAGCAGGCGCAGGAGCACGGTGCACAGGTCTACCTCTGCGGCATCACCGTGGCCGCCGTGGATGCCATGCCGGCCTATTTAAAGCTCGGCATCCGCACCTTCAGCGCCGAGCCCGCGGCGCTATTGCCGCTGAAGAAGCTGCTGATGGAGCAGGAGCTGACGCAGTAGCGCTGTAGGGGCCGGGCATGCCCGGCCCGCAGGCTTCCCATAAGCAGGGCAATTTCGCGAGGTGCAGGGCCGCACATGTGCGGCCCCTACCGGCAGCTTGCAGGGGAGGCATTCATGCCTCCCGTGTACCTACCGGCAGCACCAAACGCCCCGGGAGGGATGAATCCCTCCCCTACTACTTAAAAAATGAAAATGCCCGCCGTGTTCCCACGGCGGGCATTGTTCATGCGATCAATTACTGAGCAGCAGCCTTGTTGGCGCGCTTAGCCATGCGGCTGATCTTGCGGGCAGCGGTGTTCTTATGGATAACACCCTTGCTCTTAGCAGAGTCGATGGCAGAGACAGCAACCTTAACGACGGTCTCCTTGTCAGCAGCATTGCTGTCGATGGCAGCGTTTGCCTTCTTGACCACTGTTTTCAGGTTGGACTTGACGACCTTGTTGTGCAGAGCCTCTTTCTTGGCCTGAACAACACGATCCTTCTGAGATTTAATATTAGGCATTCGTTCCACCTCCTTGGTTCCCCATAACAGTACAAGTTATCCTACCACATTTTTTTCGGTCTTGCAAGTGTTTTTCAAAAAAAACTTCATGAAAATCGGATTTTTCGCATAAATTGGTTGGGAAAGGGGGTGCCTGCATGGATTTTATGCGCCGTGCCGCCGCCTGGCTGGCGGGCGGGGGGGTGTTTGCCGCGTCCTGCGCCTCGGTGCTGGCGGCAGCGGCCGGCCTGCCGGAGCGGGCTATTTTGCAGCATGCCTTGCTGGCCATGCAGTCCCCGGTGGCCGCAGTGGCCTGCGCCCTGCCGCGCCCCGGGCCGCAGCCCATCCCCACAACGGCACCGGTACAGCCTACGCCTGCGCCGGCCCCGGCGCCAACGCCCACAGCTTCACCCACGCCGGAACCAAGCCCTACGCCGCAGCCCAGCACCGCACCGCAAATCGAGGACGCCGGGCTTATCCGGGCCGAGCAGTTCCGCCACAGCAGGGGAGAGGGCAGCATCTCACTTTCAGCGGGCAGCATCCGCAACAGCACCGCCTGCGCCGACGCCGACCTGCGGGCGGCGGTGACCACCGCAAACCTGCCTTTTGCCGTGGAACTAAACAGCGATGAGCCGCAGGTTTTGATCCTGCACACCCACGCCACCGAGACCTACCAGACCTGGCCCGATTTACTATACGACCGCAGTGCTACCGCCCGTACCCGCAACACCGCGCTGAACATGTGCGCCGTGGGTGCCCGCATGGCCGAGGTACTGAACGCGGCGGGCATCCACACGCTGCACGACGAAACGCTGCACGATTCCCCCAGCTACACCGAGAGTTACGACCGCAGCCGCGCCACGGCCCAGGAGTATCTGCAACAGTATCCGTCGATCAAAGTGGTGCTGGACGTCCACCGGGATGCCATCGAGGATGCCGACGGCACGCTGGTCAAGCCGGTGTGCACCATCGACGGCGCAAGCACCGCCCAGGTGATGATCATTGCCGGGTGCGACAACGGCAGCACCATCAGCCTGCCCAACTGGCG
>OOCD01000351.1_pt1 | contig 35910 bp, 30 predicted proteins | sample 1671791 | NCBI WGS metagenome assembly OOCD01 (sample SAMN06348193, study PRJEB24527) | human gut metagenome | biome: human gut; feature: ankylosing spondylitis patient; material: feces | host: Homo sapiens | place: China | collected 2015-10
CAAAGGCGGACGCCGTTTCTTACTCATCAATGATTTACTTTTTCTTGCCGCCGTGGGTGGCCTTCATGCGCTTTTCGTGATTGAGGATGGTCTTGCGCATGCGCAGATTCTCGGGGGTGACCTCCAGCAGCTCGTCGTCGGCCAGGAACTCCAGGCACTGCTCCAGGCTCAGCTTCCGGGGAGGCACCAGGCGCAGGGCCTCGTCGGAGCCGGCGGCCCGCATATTGGTCATCTGCTTCTTTTTGCAGACGTTGACGGTGATGTCCTCCTGCTTGGGAGACACGCCCACGATCATGCCCTCGTATACCTTGACGCCGGGACCGATGAACAGAGCGCCGCGCTCCTGGGCGTTGAACAGCCCGTAGCTGACGGACTCGCCGGTTTCAAAGGACACCAGGGAGCCGGTGCTGCGGCGGTTCAGGTCGCCCTTATAGGGGGCGTAGCTGTCGAACACGGAGGCCATGATGCCCTCGCCCCGGGTGTCCGTCAGGAACTCGTTGCGATAGCCGAACAGGCCCCGGGCGGGGATCAGGAACTCCAGCTTCATGCGGCTGCCTACAGGGGTCATCTCGATCAGGTCGCCCTTGCGGGAGCCCAGCTTCTCGATGACCGCGCCCACGCATTCGCTGGGCACGTCGGCCACCAGACGCTCAATGGGCTCGCACTTCTTGCCGTCGATGGTGCGGTACAGGACCCGGGGGGGAGACACCTGGAACTCGTAGCCCTCCCGGCGCATGGTCTCGATGAGGATGGACAGGCTCATTTCGCCGCGGCCTGCCACATTGAAGGCATCGGTGGCGCCCTCAAGCTCCGTGACCCGCAGGGACACGTCCTTCAGCGTTTCCCGGAACAGGCGGTCCCGCAGCTGGCGGGAGGTGACGAACTTGCCCTCGCGGCCGGCGAAGGGGGAGTCGTTGACGGAGAAGGTCATCTCCATGGTGGGGGCGGAGATCTTCACAAAGGGCAGAGGCTCCACGCAGTCGGGGGCGCAGATGGTGTCGCCGATGGTGATGTCGCCGATGCCGGACATGGCGATGATGTTGCCGGCGGTGGCCTCGGTGATGGGCTGCTTGCCCAGGCCCTGGAATTCGTACATGGACACGGCCTTGGCCTTCTTGGCCGGGGCGTCGGGGTCGTGATAGTTGCACACGGCGATCTCCTGATTCTGCTTCAGGACGCCGCGCTCCACCCGGCCGATGGCGATGCGGCCCACGAACTCGTTATAGTCGATGGCGGACACCAGCATCTGGAAGGGCTGGTCCAGGTCCGCTTCGGGAGCGGGGATATAGCTGAGGATGGTGTCGAACAGAGGCTTGAGGTCCGTGCCCGGCACGTCGGGGGAGTAGGAGGCGATGCCCTGGCGGGCGGAGCAGAACAGCATGGGGGAATCCAGCTGCTCCGGGGTGGCGTCCAGGTCCAGCAGCAGCTCCAGCACCTCGTCGATGACCTCGTGAATGCGCTGGTCCGGGCGGTCGATCTTGTTGACCACCACGATGACCCGGTGACCCAGCTCCAGGGCGCGGCTGAGCACAAAGCGGGTCTGGGGCATGGGGCCCTCGGCGGCGTCCACCAGCAGGATAACGCCGTTGACCATCTTCAGGATGCGCTCCACCTCGCCGCCGAAGTCGGCATGGCCCGGGGTGTCCACAATGTTGATCTTGGTGTCGCCGTACTGGATGGCGGTGTTCTTGGCCAGGATGGTGATGCCCCGCTCGCGCTCCAGATCGTTGGAGTCCATGACCCGCTCCACCGTCTCCTGGTTCTCGCGGTACACGCCGCCCTGCTTGAGCATCTGGTCCACCAGGGTGGTCTTGCCGTGGTCCACGTGGGCGATAATGGCTACGTTTCTCAGTTTTTCATTCTGCAAAGGAAAAACCCCTTTCTTTTGGGTATAAAAATCTCTTAACCTTCATATTATATCCCCGGATTTTTCCGATTGCAAGAACTTTTTGTGAATTCCGGCTGTTTTTTAGGTTTTGCTTTTCCTTTGACCCGGGACGTGGTATAGTGAGGGGGAAAGGGGGCGTTTGTATGGACCAGGAGACGCTGCGACGGAAATTGGCAGAGCACCGGTCGTCCTTGCAGCAGGCGCGGAGTGAATTTGCCGTGCTGGTGCCGCTGGTGGAGGGGCCGGAGGGGCTGAGCCTTCTGTATGAGGTGCGCCCGGCGAAGCTGCACCACCACAGCGGTGAGGTGTGCTTCCCCGGGGGACGGATGGAGGCCGGGGAGACGCCCCGGCAGTGCGTCCTGCGGGAGACCTTCGAGGAACTGGGCCTTCCGGCGGAGGCCATTGAGATTTTCGGGGACCTGGACTTTCTGTACCTGCGGTCCGAGGGGCTCATGTACCCGGTGCTGGCCCGGCTGGATCCGGCGGCGCCTCTGCGCCCCAGTCCCGACGAGGTGCGGGACACATTCACGGTGCCCCTGTCCTTTCTGCGGGCTCACCCGCCCGCGATCTACCGCTACCCCCTGCGGCCGGAGATCGGGGCGGACTTTCCCTATGACAAGGTGGGCGCGGCGGCGGACTATCCCTGGCAGGCCGGGCACATGGAGGTGCCGGTATACGAGGGGCTTCCGTATCCCCTGTGGGGGCTGACGGCCCGGATCACCTGGTGGCTGCTGGAGCGGTATGGGGACATATTGACAGGTATGTTATAATGTAGCATGGCTGATTATATAGAAAAAAGAGGAAACTGCTATGGAATTTACACAGGGCGCGCCCTTTGACAGCTTTGGCCTGTCCGAGGCCACCATGCGCGCCATACGGAACAAAGGATACGAGATCAGCACCCCCGTTCAGGCCGGGTGCATCCCCCCCATGCTGGCGGGAAAGGACGTCATCGCCAAGGCCCCCACCGGCACCGGCAAGACCATGGCCTTCGGCATCCCCATCATCGAGCGCATCGACCCGGACAGCGAGGACGTACAGGCGGTGATCCTGGCCCCCACCCGGGAGCTGGCCATGCAGATCACCGACGAAATGCGTCAGATCGCCGTGTGCCATGAGGGGGTCCGCCTGGTGTGCCTCTACGGCGGACAGCCCATTGCCAAGCAGATCAACGCCCTGAAGCGGCGGCCCCAGATCGTGGTGGCCACGCCGGGCCGCCTGTCCGACCACATGAAGCGCCGCACCGTGACTCTGGGCCAGGTGCAGACCGTGGTGCTGGACGAGGCGGACCGCATGCTGGACATGGGCTTTATCCATGATGTGACCCGCATTCTGGACAAGATCCCCCATCGGAAGAATCTGGGGATGTTCTCCGCCACCATCTCCCGGGAGGTCATGGACATCTCCTGGGTGTATCAGCGGGACCCGGAGGAGATCACCGTCCAGGCCACCCGGGAAAACAAGCCCGATATCCTGCAATACCGCATCGAGGTGCCCGCCGATAAGAAGGTGGACGCCATCGCCTCCATCATCCGGGCCCAGCAGCTGGACCGGGTCATCTGCTTCTGCAACACCAAGGGCTCCACGGAGCGGCTGACAAAATTTTTGCAGCTGCGGGGACTGGACGCCCAATGCATCCACGGCGACATTCCCCAGCGCAAGCGGGAGGAGGTCATGGCCCGGTTTCGGGACGGGGAGCTTCATGTGTTCGTGGCCACGGACGTGGCCAGCCGGGGCATCGACGTGGACGACGTGGACGCGGTGTTCAACTTCGAGGTGCCGGAGGAAAACGAGTATTATATCCATCGCATCGGCCGCACCGGCCGGGCCAGGAAGCACGGCGTGGCATATACCCTGCTGTCGGACTTCCCGTCCCGCATGCGGCTGGACGATATCGCCCGCAACACCCGCAGCCAGATCATCCCCGCCGTTCTGGGCGAGGACGGCCAGGTGACGCCGGCGGAAAACAAATCCAAGTAAGGAGCGTGGCCCCTATGAAACGACGGATACGGTGGACGGCCCTGGTGCTGGCGGTATGCCTGCTGGCCCTGACCGGCTGCGCACAGCAGCGGGACACCATGACCCTGCGGGTGTGTCTGGACAGCGCGCCCGCCACCCTGGACCCCGCTATGGCGGTCACCGACGCCGAGCGCACGGTGGTGTCCCATTTGTTTGAGAATCTGATGAAGCTCTCCCGGGGGGAGAACGGCAGCATCCAGGCCGCTCCCGCCGTGGCCAAGTCCTATGCCGTGGAGGATAACCTGGACGGCACGGAGACGTATACCTTTACCCTGCGGCAGAATGCCCGGTGGTCCGACGGCAAGGCCGTTACCGCCCACGACTTTGTTTACGCCTGGCAGCGGCTGGCGGATCCGGCCACGGGCTCGCCTCATGCGGCGCTGCTGGATATGGTGGCGGGGTACAGTCAGGCCCGGGAAAAGCAGGACGGAAGCCTTTTGCAGGTGTCCGCCCCGGACGACTTCACCTTTGTGGTGCAGCTGTCGTATAAGTGCGCCTATTTCCTGACGGACGTGTGCGCCGCCAGCGCCACCATGCCGGTGCGCAGCGATGCGGCGGAGCAGGAGGACTGGTCCCTGCACTCCGAGACGCTGCTGACCGACGGGCCCTATCGGGCCACCGCCTGGGAGGAAACGGGGCTGACGGCCCTGGCCGCCGACGGGTATTATGACGCCCGCCGTCTGGGGCCGGACGTGCTGGAGTTCCGGTTTGAGACGGACGGCCAGAAGCGGGCGGAGCTGGTGGAGCACGGCGACGTGGACTTTGCCATGAACCTGCCGGAGGGCGACACCTCCGATCCCTATCCCCAGACCACGGTACTGCTGCTGAACCAGCGGGCCGAGAGCCTGGAGAACGAATCCCTGCGCCGGGCCCTGAGTCTGGTCATCGACCGCAGCGCGCTGGTGGAGGGCCTGTCCTGCGACGCAGCGGAGGGCATTGTGCCCCCGGGCCTGCGCAATACCATGGGCGGCGATTTCCGCACGGAGAGCGGCAGCCTGGTGGACAACGCCCCCGATAACTACGAGGCTCTGTGCCAGCAGGCCAAGACCCTGCTGGAGGAGGCAGGCGGCGTAAAGGCCGTGGGACAGATCACCCTTTTGTACGATACCTCGGACGAGACGGCGACCAATACCGCCATGGCCGTCCGGGACGCCTGGAAGCACCAGCTGGGGATCATCGCCGTTATGCGCGGCGCCACGGCCCAGGAGCTGGCGGAGGCTGTGAACCGGGGCGAATACATCGTGGCGCTGACGACCCTGACCGCTGACCGGGGCGATGCGTCCGGTCTGCTGTCCTGGTGGCAGAGCGGCAGCAGCTTCCACTCCACCGCCTATGTCATGCTGCTGCGGGCAGCGGAGGCCTCGGGCCGGGTGGAGGTCCGGGACGCCTATCTGGAGGACGCGGAGCGGATGCTGGTGGAGGACGGCTGGGTCATTCCCCTGTACTATCCCCATCGCCACAGCGGCCTGGGCCAGCACCTGACGGCTCCCCTGTACGACGGCACCGGGGTGTATCTGTTCTCCGGCGTGGTGCAGCAGACGCCGCAGTAAATCACAGGATTCGGGAGGAAGCACCATGAAAGAGACTGTTTTGCTTACCGGCGGAGCCGGGTTCATCGGCTCTCACATTGCCGTGGAGCTTTTGCAGCGGGACTATAACGTGGTCATTGCCGACGACCTGTCCAATGCCCGCCCGGACGTGCCGGAGCGCATCCGGCAGATCACGGGCCGGGCCCCGGCGTTCTATCACATGGACGCGGCGGACCGTCCGGCTCTGGACCGGGTGTTCCGGGAGCATCCCATTGCCGCCGCCGTCCATCTGGCGGGATACAAGGCCGTGGGCGAGTCGGTGCAGAAGCCCCTGGCCTATTACCGGAACAACCTGGACACCACCCTGGCCCTGCTGGACGTGATGGCGGGCCACGGGGTACACCGGCTGATCTTCAGCTCGTCGGCCACGGTGTACGGCGACGCCTCGGCTCCCTGCCGGGAGGATATGCCCACCGGCGGCTGCACCAATCCCTATGCCTGGACCAAGCTGATGATCGAGCAGATCCTGCGGGATGCGGCCAAGGCCGATCCGGCCCTGTCCGCCGTGTGCCTGCGGTATTTTAACCCCGTGGGAGCCCACGAAAGCGGCCTTATTGGGGAGCTGCCCAACGGCATTCCCAACAACCTGATGCCCTACATCACCCAGACCGCCGCCGGTATCCGACCGGAGCTGACGGTGTTCGGCAACGACTATCCCACTCCCGACGGCACCGGCGTCCGGGACTATATCCACGTGGTGGATCTGGCCCGGGGCCATGTGGCGGCGCTGGAGTTTTCCCGGACCAGCCCGGGCTGGGAGGCCATCAACCTGGGCACCGGCCGGGGCAGCAGCGTGCTGGAGATCGTGGAGACGTTTCAGCGGGTCAACGGCGTGGCGGTGCCTTACCGCATCGGCCCCCGGCGGGCCGGGGATCTGCCCACCTGCTATGCCGCCACGGACAAGGCGGCGCGGCTGCTGCACTGGCACGCGGAAAAGGACCTGGCCGACATGTGCCGGGACGCCTGGCGCTGGCAGCAGAGCCAGAATCAATAACGCACACACAATTCCGGGCCGGTATGGGCGCTGCCTGTTCCGGCCCGCAGCATTCGCAAAAGGAGATTTTTCATGATGCCTATCCGTTCCAGGGCCGCAGCGGCGGCCGTGCATATCCTTACTGCCCTGTGCGCCGCTGTGGGCGTGGTGCTGCAATGCGGCTTTATCGGCGGGAAGCTGAACCTGGCCGTCCTGCAATACTTCACGCTGATGAGCAACATCCTGTGCGCCGTGTACTTCACCGGCGCCGCCGTGCATACCCTGCGCCGGGGCGGCACCTGGCTGCCGGTGTGCAAGGGGGCCCTGGTGATGGCCATGGCCATCACGGGCATCACCTTCCACCTGGTGCTGGCCGCCGGGGACTTCAGCATGGGCCCCACCCAGCTGATCACCAATCATCTGCTGCACACCGCCGCCCCTCTGCTGACGGTGCTGGATTGGCTGCTGTTCGACGAAAAGGGCCGTTACCGCTGGTTCGAGCCGTTCCTGTGGGGCATTTTCCCGTCGGCCTACTTCGTATACACCATGATACGGGCCCGGGTCAGCAGCTTCCGGTTCTATAACGGCTCACCGTATCCCTATGCCTTCATGGACGTGGACGCCCTGGGCTGGGGCAAGGTGCTGCTGATCTTCCTGGGCATGGCGGCGGCGTTCCTGGCCTTCGGCTATGTGCTGGTGTGGCTGGATCATCTGCTGGCCCGGCGGCGGCGGGCATGACAGGCCGGCGGGACCCGGCCCGGGACATGGAGGCCGCCCGGGCCATTGCCCGGCAGGCGGCGTCCCTGGGGGGCGCGGCATACTATGTGGGCGGCTTTGTCCGGGACCGACTGCTGGGCCGGGAGAACACCGACGTGGACATCGAGGTCCACGGCGTCACCCCCCGGCAGCTGGCGGAGATATTGGACGGTATGGGGGGCCGCCTGGAGATGGGGGCCAGCTTCGGCATTTACGGCCTGAAGGGCTATGGCCTGGACATTGCCATGCCCCGGCGGGAGCGGGCCACAGGCCGGGGCCACCGGGATTTCCAGGTCAGCGTGGACCCGTTTCTGGGCACGGAGCAGGCCGCCCGGCGGCGGGATTTCACCGTGAACGCTCTGATGGAAAACGTGCTGACGGGGCAGGTGCTGGACCACTTCCACGGACTGGACGATCTGCGCCGGGGTATTCTGCGCCATGTGGATGACCGGACGTTTCCGGAGGACCCGCTGCGGGTGCTGCGGGGAGCCCAGTTCGCGGCCCGGTTCCGGTTCGCCGTGGCCCCGGAAACCGTGGCTCTGTGCCGGGATATCGACCTGGCCGCCCTGCCGCCGGAGCGGGTGGAGGGGGAGCTGTGCAAGGCGCTTTTGCAGGCGGATCGCCCCTCGCTGTTTTTTGAGACGCTGCGGGACATGGGACAGCTGTCCCCTTGGTTTCCGGAGGTGGAGGCCCTGATCGGCGTTCCCCAGGAGCCGGGCTTTCATCAGGAGGGCGACGTGTGGAACCACACCATGCTGGTGCTGGACCAGGCGGCGGCCCTGCGGAGCCGGGCGCGGCGGCCCTTTGCCTTTATGCTGGCGGCCCTGACCCACGACCTGGGCAAGACCGTCACCACACAGCGGGTCCGGGGACGCATCCACGCCTATGCCCATGAGACGGCGGGAGTCCCCCTGGCGGAGGCTCTGCTGCGGCGGATCGTGGGAGAGAAGGCGGTGACGGCCTATGTATTGAACATGGTGGAGCTGCACATGAAGCCCAACGCCCTGGTGGGAGCCGATGCGTCGGTGAAGGCCAGCAACCGGATGTTTGACCGGTCCGTGGAGCCGGAGGATCTGATCCTGCTGGCCGCGGCGGACGGCCGGGGCACCCGGGGCCGCTGGCCCTGGGAGGATACGGAGCCGTGGCTGCGGCAGCGGCTGGCCCTGTATCGGGAGATCATGGCCCGGCCCCAGGTCACCGGGGCGGAGCTGATCGCCGCCGGATTGACGCCGGACAGCCGGTTCCGGGAGCTGCTGGACTATGCCCACAAGCTGCACCTGGCGGGTATCCCCCACGACAGCGCCCTGAAGCAGACCCTGGCCTACGCCCGGAAGCGGAAATAACCGCACGGCATTTTTTTAGCTTGCAAACGGGATGCTCCTGTGGCATGATAGACGAGAAGCAGTGTATCATGCCACAGGAGGTATTTTTATGCATATCACCGTTATCGGATGCGGGCGCTGGGGCTCGCTGATCGCCTGGTATCTGGACCGCACCGGCCACCGGGTCACGCTTTACGGCCGCCCGGGCTCCCGGCACATGCAGCGGTTTCTTGCCACCCGGCAGAATGACCTGCTGACCCTGCCGGAGTCCATTGCCCTGTCCACGGACCTGGCCTGTGTCCGGCAGGCGGAGACGGTGGTGATCTCCATCGGCTCCCAGGGGCTCCAGGGCCTCATGGACCAGCTGAAGCCCCTGTCCCTCCGGGACAGGATCTTCGTTCTGTGCATGAAGGGCCTGGAGCAGGGCACGGGCCGCCGCCTGAGCCAGATTGCCGAGGAGAATCTGGACCCCTCCAACGCTGTGGCGGTGTGGCTGGGGCCCGGCCACGTCCAGGAGTTTTACCGGGGCATCCCCAACTGCATGGTCATCGACAGCCGCCGGGAGGACGTGAAGCGCCGCCTGGTGCAGTCGTTTTCCAGCGACCTGATCCGGTTTTACTATGGCGACGATCTCATCGGCAACGAGGTGGGAGCCGCCGCCAAGAACGTGGTGGGCATTGCCGCAGGCTTTCTGGACGGCAAGGGACTGTCCAGCCTGAAGGGGGCCCTGATGAGCCGGGGCACCCGGGAGGTGGCGCGGCTGATCCAGGCCATGGGCGGCAGCCAGCTGTCGGCCTATGGCCTATGCCACCTGGGGGACTATGAGGCCACGGTGTTCTCCCGGTACAGCCACAACCGGCAGTTCGGCGAGTCCTTCATCCGGGGCGAGACGTATACGGACCTGGCGGAGGGATACTATACCGTGGAGGCGCTGGTGCTGCTGGGACAGCGGTACGGCGTGGAGCTGCCCATCTGCCAGGCGGTGCACCGCGTTCTCTATTGCGGCGCGGACCCCATGCAGGAGCTGCGGGCGCTGCTGGACCGGAATCTGACCCGGGAATTCGGGGAATGAAGCAAAGGGCCAAGGCCAACCGATCCCGGATGGGCCTTGACCCTTTGTTTTTTGTTTTTATTTTATAATGACGCAGTGCGGGCTGCAAAATTTACCAAGGTCCGACAGCGCATATTCGCGGACGCAGCGGCACAAGCTATGGCTGCGATACCCGAACAGCGGTTTTCGCTGAAAACGCAAGAAAGGAGAACGCAATCATGTCTACCAAGAATACCAACAAGCTGAACGTGCCCCAGGCCCGTGCCGCCATGGATAAGTTCAAGATGGAGGCTGCCAGCGAGGTGGGCGTCAACCTGAAGGAAGGCTACAACGGCGACCTGACCTCCCGCGAGGCCGGTTCCGTGGGTGGCCAGATGGTCAAGAAGATGATCGAGTCCTACGAGAAGAACCTGTAACCATATACGCACAAAAGCGGACGGCTTCAAAGCCGTCCGCTTTTGTGCACAGCCGATGGAGTGCCCAGAAAAATTGTAGGGCGCTGCGATAGGGAAGATCACAGCGCCCTGCATCCGTTACGCCTGCTCCAGGGTCTGGAGGGCGCAGGCCGTTCTGGCAGCCAGACGGGCATTGTTATACACCAGCTGGATGTTGCTGTCCAGGCTGTCGCCGCCGGTCAGCTCCTTGACCCGGGCCAGCAGGAAGGGCGTGGTCTCCTTGCCGTGGATGCCCTGGGCCTTGGCATCGGCCAGGGCCTGCTCGATGGCGGCGTCGATGACCTTGTGGTCCATGGAATACTCCTCAGGAATGGGGTTGGTGACCAGCATGCCGCCCTTCATGTCCAGCTGACGGGCCACATGGAAGGCCTTGGCCAGATCCTCGGGGGTGTCGATCTCGTAGTCCACGGCGAAGCCGGACTTGCGGGTATAGAAGGCGGGCAGCTCCTTGGTGCCGTAGCCGATAACGGGCACGCCCTTGGTCTCCAGGTACTCCAGGGTCAGACCCAGGTCCAGGATGGACTTGGCCCCGGCGCAGACCACCATCACAGGCGTCTGGGCCAGCTCCTCCAGGTCGGCGGAGATGTCCATGGTAGTCTCCGCGCCCCGGTGAACGCCGCCGATGCCGCCGGTGGCAAAGATACGGATGCCGGCCATGTGGGCGATCATCATGGTGGTGGTCACGGTGGTGGCGCCGTCGCGGCCCTCTGCCACCAGAATGGGCAGATCCCGGCGGCTGGCCTTGGTGACGGCGTGGCCGCTCTTGCCCAGATAGTCGATCTCCTCGGGAGTCAGGCCCGCCTTCAGGCGGCCGCCGATGATGGCGATGGTGGCGGGGACGGCGCCGTTTTCGCGGATGATCTTCTCCACGTTCAGAGCAGTCTCCACATTCTGGGGATAGGGCATGCCGTGGGAGATGATGGTGCTCTCCAGAGCCACCACGGGACGGCCCTCTGCCACAGCCTGCTGCACCTCAGGTGCGATATCCAGATAACGATTCATAAGTCATTTACCTCCTGTTGAGAATTGTTTCAATGTTATCCCAGCTCATGGCCGGGTTGATGGTGGTTTCTGCCTCGCAGGCCAGAGCGCCTGCGCCCACGGCCCAGCGGGCCGTGTCGGCAAGGGAATCGCCCAGAACCATCCGGGCGGCCAGGGCGGCGGCCACGGCGTCTCCGCCGCCGGTGGCGTTGGCCACATGGCACCTGGCACAGGGGACCCACGCGGTACTCCCCTGCCGGTCGGCGGCATAGATGCCCTCTGCGCCCAGGGAGATGTACACCGTGCCCAGGCCGGTGTCCAGCAGGCGGCGGGCCGCCTGGGCTGCGTCCTCCGGAGTCCGGATGGACATGCCGGACAGCAGCTCCGCCTCCAGGCGGTTGGGCTTCAGGGCCGCCAGCTTGCCCAGCACCGGCCGCAGCTTTTCGGCCTTGATGGTGGATACGGGGTCCGCCAGAATGGGGGCCCGGCAGTTGTCGCACAGCCAGCGGATGCTGTCCTCCGGCAGGTTGGTCTCCAGCACCACCAGGTCCGCCCCGTTGATGAAATCCAGCCGCTGCCGCAGGAAATCCGGGGTCATGCGGTCATAGATGGCCATGTCGTTGACGGCCAGGGCCATGTCCCCGTCGGGGCCGCAGATATACAGATAGGTGCCGGTGCGGCAGTCCGGCAGCACGGCGCTGGCGCTCAGGTCCAGGCCGATGTCCCTGGCGTTTTCCTGGACCCGGCGGCCGAAGTCGTCGTCGCCCATCACCGTCACCATGGCGGTCTGCTGGCCCAGCAGACACAGGTTGTGGGCGATGTTGCGGCCCACGCCGCCCAGGGACGTGGTCACATGGCCGGGATTGGAGTCCCGGGCCACCAGCTTCCCGGCGGACACCGCGCCGATGTCCATGTTCACGCCGCCTACCACCGCCACATACGGGGCAGTGCGGACAATGTAGCCCTTGCCGGTGATGCAGCCCTTTTTCATCAGGTTGGATATGTGCACCGCCACGCTGGAGCGGGTGATGCCGGCCTTGTCCGCCAGCTCCTGCTGCGAGATCATGGGGTTTTCCCGAATCCACTCCAGCAGCTGGCGCTCTCGCTGGGTCACAGGCTCACCTCCTAAGCAAAAGTTTGTTTTCTAATCTATTGCTTATTATATGCAGAACGCAGGTCATTGTCAAGCCCTCTTTTCAATTATTTCCGCCGCTCCGGGCAAAAAAAGAACGCGCCCCCGGCGCGTTCTTTTTGACTCACTGTTTATTCAGATAATCCAGCAGCTCCTGGGAATACATAAAGGCATGGGGGCTCGCGTCATCCCGGTAGTCGGCGGAGCCGACGGCTATCAGGATATCATCGGGATGGGTAGGCATTAAAAAATACACCGGGGCATAGGAATCTGCCGGGTATTCATAAATCAGGTACGTTCCCTCGTCCAGCTTCATGTACACCATGGTCTGGTCCAGCTTCCGACCCAGTTCCTCTATCTGTTCGTTTCTGTCCAGTTCCGCTTCCATCAGCGACCGGATCATGGTGGTCAGGTGCTCATACGCGTCGCTTCCTTTTTCAAAAACGGACTTTTCCCGTCCGTTCTTGGCCAGGACGATCCGCTCCGGGTCCGCCAGCTCGCCCAGGGCCAGGTCCTGATACGGGTGGTCCCTGTAGTCCTCGGGATTGGCCCACTCCACCTTCTGCCCGCACCCGGCCAGCAGCACGAAGCACAAGGCCAGAGGCAGGAGGATCTTTGCGATTTTCTTCATAGCTTTCTCCTCTCAAGCACTCACTGTTTATTCAGATAATCCAGCAGCTCCTGGGCCTCGGTGGCAGACCAGAAGCCGTGCAGCGTCAGGCTGTCCTCAACAGGAGAATAGATGCCCACAACGCTGTTCTGTGTGTCGGTCAGCTCAAAATATACCGGCGCGTAGGAATCCACCGCATACTCATAAATCAGCCAGACGCCGCTCTCCAGCTTTGCCCCGGACTTTGTACCGTCCAGCTTCCGGCCCAGGTCCTTTACCTGTTCATTTTCATCCAGCTGCGCTTCTATCAGCTGGCCCAGGGTGGATACGATTTTTTCATACGTCTCCGTGCCCTTGTCAAAGCTATTCTTTTCCCGGCCATCCCGGGTCATCACGATCCGCTCCGGGGCGGCCACCTCACCGGCGTAAACATCCTGGGCGGGATGGTCCTTATAGTCCTCCCAACCGGCCAGCTCCACCTTTTTTCCGCACCCGGCCAGCAGCACGAAGCACAAGGCCAGAGGCAGGAGGATCTTCGCGATTTTCATACGACACGTCCTTTCCATTTTCTAACATTTTTCTGTCCTACTCGGGTCTACTTTTGGTAGTATACCATAAGAAAATCGGTTTGTAAATAGAGACTGCAAATTTTTGTTTTTTTTCGTGCTTACTGCTGGTTAAGACAGTTCCTCAACATCGTGTTCAATAACGTCCTGTCGTTTTGTGCAGATTTTCTCTTGCACTGGCGGCTGGATGGGTGTATGATAGCAATCGTTCAATATTGAACTATCTAAAATCGGAGGAATTTTTCATGACCAACGCCTATCAGGTCTATACCGGGGCCCGGCAGCTGCTGGAGGGGTACGCCGCCGCCATGCAGCCCCTGTGCCGCCGGGAGGGGCTGGCCCCCAACGGGGTGGATATCCTGCTGTTTCTGGCCAACAACCCGGGGCTGGACACCGCCCGGGACATCTGCACCTATCGGGGGCTGAAGCCAGGCATCGTGTCCTTCCATGTGGAGAAGCTGGTGCAGGAGGGCTACCTGCTGCGGCAGCCCGCCCCGGAGGACCGGCGCAAATGCCGCCTGGTATGCACCCGGCGGGCGGAGCCTGTGGTGCAGCGGGGGCGGCAGGTGCAGGAAGCGTTTTTCCGCCGGATGACGGCGGGGCTGGACCCCCAGGACCTGGCGGCCTTCCGCCGCTGCCTGGAGGGCTTTCAGCGGAATCTATCGCAAATGACACAGGAGGACGACCAATGACACAGGACAAGAAATTTCTGGGCACGGAGCCCGTGGGCAGGCTGCTGTGGAGGCTGGCGGTGCCCACGGTCATCGCCCAGCTGGTGAATATGCTGTACAACATCGTGGACCGCATCTACATCGGCCACATTCCCGAAACCGGCAGCATGGCCCTGACCGGCGTGGGGGTGTGCCTGCCCATCATCATGATCATTTCCGCCTTTGCGGCCTTTGTGTCCTCCGGCGGCGCGCCCCGGGCGTCCATCGCCATGGGCCGGGGCGACTATGACCAGGCCCAGCGCATTCTGGGAGGGTGCTTCACTTTACAGGTGGCCATTTCCCTGGTATTGACGGCAGTGCTGCTGATATGGAACCGGCCGCTGCTGCTGGCCTTCGGCGCCAGCGGAAACACCATCGAATACGCCGCCCAGTATATGGGCGTTTACGCCCTGGGCACCCTGTTTGTGGAGCTGACCCTGGGCCTGAACGCCTTCATCACCGCCCAGGGCTTCGCCCAGGTGGGCATGAAAACGGTGCTCATTGGCGCGGTGGCCAACATTCTGCTGGACCCGCTGTTCATCTTTGCCCTGGACATGGGCGTCCGGGGGGCTGCCCTGGCCACGGTGCTGTCCCAGGGCATCTCCTGCGTGTGGGTAATCTCCTTCCTGCGGGGGAAAAAGACCCTGCTGCGGCTGGAAAAGGCCGCCCTGCCCATCCGGCCCCGGCTGATCCTGCCCTGCGTGGCCCTGGGTACGGCGGCGTTCATCATGCAGGCCAGTGAAAGCGTCATCTCCGTGTGCTTCAACGCCTCCCTGCTGAAATACGGCGGGGACCTGGCGGTGGGAGCCATGACCATTCTGTCCAGCGTCATGCAGTTCGCCATGCTGCCCCTCCAGGGCATCGCCCAGGGGGCCCAGCCCATCTCCAGCTATAACTACGGGGCGGGCAACGCCCAGCGGGTGCGCCAGACCTTCTGGCTGCTGCTGAAGGTAAGCCTGGGCTACGCCCTGGTGCTGTGGGGCTGCATCCAGCTGTTCCCCGGGGTCTTTGCCCGGATCTTCACTCCCGACGCGGAGCTGGTGGCCTTCACCGCCGGGGTGCTGCGGATCTACTGCGGGGCCCTGTTCCTGATGGGCATCCAGATCGCCTGCCAGATGACCTTTGTGTCCATCGGCAACGCCCCCTGCTCCATCATCGTGGCGGTGCTGCGGAAGTTCGTGCTGCTGCTGCCGCTGATCTATCTGCTGCCCCACCTGCTGGCAGACCAGACCCGGGCCGTGTTCCTGGCGGAGCCGGTGGCCGACGTCATCGCCGTCACAGGCACGGTGATCCTGTTCTCCTCCCAGTTCCGCAAGGCCCTGCGGGGCCTGGAGAACGACAACAAATCGTAATATCCGGCAGGAAAATTGCATATTGTATAACAAGACCTCCGGCTGGGCCGGAGGTCTTGCCAGACTGTCAAAAAATCAGGATTGCCTCCGGCTGGGCCGGAGGTCTTGCCGCTTATTGGTCAGATTTTGATCAGCTCATATTCCCGGGTGCCCATGCCCAGCTTTTCGGCGTGCTCCAGGCAGCTCATCCAGTCCGTCTCCGGATGGAGATGGTGGAAGTGGTCATGGCCGCAGTCCCCGGCGGCAGCGGCCCCCGGCAGGGGCGGCTGGGCGTTTACCGCGTCCGCGCAGGCCATGTCCAGGGCCACCGGATCGAAGGAGGCAAACATGCCCACATCGGGGATGATGGCCGCGTCGTTCTCCGGATGACAGTCGCAGTTGGGAGACACGTCGATGACCAGGCTGATGTGGAAGCAGGGCCGCCCGTCCACCACCGCCTGGGCATACTCGGCGATCTTCCGGTTCAGATTGGTGACCGTCTCGTCCCAGTTCACCCGGATGGCGTCCCGGGGACAGACGGCGATGCACCGGCCGCAGCCCACGCACCTGCTGTGGTCGATGGTGGCCTTGCGGTCCGTAACGGTGACGCCGCTGTGGGCGCAGATGCGGGTGCAGGCGCCGCAGCCCACGCAGTGGTCCTGGGCCACATGGGGCTTCCCGGCGTTGTGCTGCTCCATCTTACCGGCCCGGCTGCCGCAGCCCATGCCGATGTTCTTCAGCGCGCCGCCGAAGCCCGCCTCCTCGTGGCCCTTGAAATGGGTCAGGGAGATGAACACGTCCGCGTCCATCACCGCCCGGCCGATCTTGGCCTTCTCCACATATTCGCCGCCGCGCACCGGTACCTCCACCTCGTCGTTGCCCTTGAGGCCGTCGGCGATGATGATCTGGCAGCCGGTGGACAGGGGAGAGAACCCGTTGAGCATGGCGGCGTCCATGTGGTCCAGGGCGTTTTTCCGCCCGCCCACATACAGGGTATTGCAGTCGGTAAGGAAGGGCTTGCCGCCCCGCTCCTTCACAAAGTCCGCCACGGTCTTGGCCCAGTTGGGCCGCAGGAAGGCCAGGTTGCCGGGCTCGCCGAAGTGCAGCTTGATGGCCGCGAACTTGTCCTCAAAGTCGATCTGGCCCATACCGGCGGTTTTCATCAGCCGGGTCAGCTTCTGGGGCAGATTTTCCCGATAGTCGGCCCGCAGGTCGGCCCAATAAACTTTCGATGCCATTTGGAGATCCTCCTTGAATCTTAATTGCCCATAGTGTATCATATTCCCGTAGAATTTGTCACGTTATTTTGAAGGGAGGCGGCAGCATGCGCCTGCTGACCTATACCGTCGCGCCGGAGCAGGAGGGCTGGCCCCTGCGCAGGCTCCTGCGGCAGGAGCTGCGGATCTCCGGCTCGTTTCTCTCCCGGCTGAAGTGGCGGCCCGGAGCCATTCTGCTGAACGGGCAGCCCGCCACCGTGGCAGCGCTGGTCCGCGCCGGAGACACCGTTACCGCCGACGTGTCGGACCTGCCCGGGGACAATCCCCATATCCGGCCGGTGGACTATCCCCTGGACATTCTGTGGGAGGACCAGGACCTGCTGGTGCTGAACAAGCCTGCGGGCATCGCCATCCATCCGGCGGCCCTGACGGAGGAGACCGTCACCGTGGCCGGGGCCGTGTGCCACTATCTGGGCCAGGGGAGCTTCCACTGTGTCAACCGCCTGGACCGGGGCACCACCGGGGCCATGGTGGTGGCCAAAACCGGGTACGTCCACCGGCTGTGCATGGAGCAGCTGCACTCCGGCGATTTCCGCCGGACCTATCTGGCGGTGTGCAGCGGCGTGCCCAGCCCGGCGGCAGGGTCCATCGACCTGCCCATCGGCCGGGAGCCGGACTCCCTGCTGCGGCGGCGGGTGGACCCGGCGGGTCTGGCGGCTCACACGGACTATGAGACCCTGTGGCAGGGGCCGGACCGGGCGCTGCTGCGGCTGACTCCCGGCACCGGCCGCACCCACCAGCTGCGGCTGCACCTGTCCGCCATTGGCCACCCGCTGCTGGGGGACTGGCTCTACGGCACCGAGGACCGAACCCTGATCCCCCGTCCGGCCCTGCACTCCCACCGGCTGGAGCTGACCCCCCCCGTCACCCGCCCCCGCCTGACGGTAACGGCCCCGCTGCCGGAGGATATGGCCCGGCTTCTGCCGGAAGATATGAACAAATCTTGAAAAATGCAAAAAAAAGGTAGAAATTTTGACAGTGTATAGTATAATAGCCTATACACTGTCTTAACGCCGCGCCCCGGCGCGGAATCTATTTTCGGAAGCGGGAGGAACGTATGCGGAACATCTGGCGCATCATCAAGGCGGACGCCCGTTCGCTGTTTACGCATTTCTTTGCTCTGGCCGTGGCCCTGGTCATTGCGGTGCTGCCCAGCCTGTACGCCTGGCTGAATATCTACTCCAACTGGGACCCCTACGGCAACACCGGCAACATCAGCATCGCCGTGGCGTCCTTGGATAAGGGCTGGACGGAGGAGGACGGCACCCAGGTCAACAAGGGCCGGGAGGTGGTGGAGGATCTGCGCACCAGCACCAGCATCAACTGGGTGGCGGTGGACACCAAGGAGGAGGCCGAGCACGGCGTCTATGCCGGGGATTACTACGCCGCCGTGGTCATCGGCCAGGACTTCTCTTATAATATGTACCACATGCTGACGGAGTGGACCGGCAAGCCCACCATCACCTATTATGAAAACTACAAGAAAAACGCCGTGGCCACCAAGATCACCGACACGGCGGTGTCGTCCCTGAAAACCACCATCAGCAAAAGCTATCTGGACGTGGTGGTGGACGCCGTTTTCCGGGGAGCCAACGACCTGTCGGACCAGCTGAAGGGCGACGACCCCGTGGGCTCCGTTCAGGGGCTGCTGGGCCAGGCCCGGAGCCTGCTGCGCTCCTGCGCCCAGACCGTGGACGCCTTCCAGGCCGCGGGCCAGGATAACAGCAGCTATCGCCAGGACCTGTCGGACCTGGTGGCGAATCTCAACCAGAACCGCCCCGACAGCCAGGAGCTTCTGGACACCGTGGCCCAGCTGAACCGCCAGGTCCACGCCGCCCTGGATAAGGCCCAGGCGGCCCTGGACAAGGCCTTTGACGCGGCGGAGAAAATTCTGAACGGCATCGACGTGGACGCTCAGCTGCCCCAGATTCAGGAGGACCTGCGGGACGCCGCCCAGACCATGGACGATATGGGCGATAAGCTCACGGCCTGGGCCAGGTCTATCGCCGTGGAGGCCGGGCCCGTGGGGGCCGAGGCCGCAGCCGCCGCCCAGCGCCTGGCGGACAGCTGCTATCAGCTGCGGGACCGGCTGAACACCGTGGCCGACGGCATCCGGCAGAACTCCGCCGTTTTGCAGGACACCATCGCTTTGGTGGCCCAGCTGGAGAAGCTGACGGACACCCTGCTGACGCCGGTGTTCGGCGATGTGACGGATGATGTGAAAAACGTTCTGGACCAGACGGAGGGCCTGCTCCAGGGCCTCCACGGAACGGCAGCCGATACCCGGGACCTGCTGGCAGCCGCCGGCGCGGCGGCCGGCACCCTGGACGGTCTTATGTCCCCGGGCCGCGACGCCATCGGCCAGGCCATCGACAAGCTGGGGAGCCTGTTAGGCGGCCTGGAGGACAGCAACAGTCCGGACTATCTGGACACCCTGCTGGACATCCTGGGCGGCAGCCCGGAGGATTACGGCGCCTACTTCTCCCAGATGGTGCAGACCACCGTGGAGCCGGTGTATCCCATTGCAAACTACGGCAGCGCCATGGCCCCCTTCTATTCCGTTCTGGCCATCTGGGTGGGCGGCGTCATGCTGGTGGCCATTCTCAAGCCCCACGCCCGCCTGGAGGGGCTGGTGGACCCCAAGCCCCATCAGCTGTTCTTCGGCCGGTACTTCCTGTTTTTCGTCATGAGCCAGATTCAGGCCGCCGTCATCGTGGCCGGGGACCTGCTGGTGCTGAAGATCCAGTGCGTGGAGCCGGCGCTGCTGTTTGCCACCGGGGCCATTACCTCCCTGGTGTTCAGCCTGCTGATCTACGCCCTGACCGTGTCCTTCGGCGACGTGGGCAAGGCCGTTGTAGTGGTGGTCATGGTGCTCCAGATCGCCGGCTCCAGCGGCACGTTCCCCATTGAGCTGCTGCCGGACGTGTATCAGAAAATCTATCATATCTTCCCCTTCCCCTATGCCATCGACGCCGTGCGCGAGTGCGTATGCGGCCTGTATGGGACCACATGGCTGAAAAACATCGGCTGCCTGCTGATCTTCGGCGCGGCGGCCCTGGTCATCGGCCTGCTGGTGCGCAAGCCCTTTATGGGACTGAACCATTTCATGGAGGAGAAGCTGAAAGAAACGGAAATGCTGTAAGAAAGGAGGACTCCCTATGGACGAAAAGAAATATAGCCAGCTGTATCAGGCCCTTTTGCAGGAGGTCCTTCAGTTCCACAGCGGCAATCAGCGCCGCATCCGCAAGGGAATGCTGAGCCTGCTGCTGGTGCCGCTGGCATTTCTGGTGCTGCTGTTTTTATCCGACGGCTCCCGGGTGATCTTCCTGCTGCTGTGGATCGTATCCATGTTCGGCATCGCGGCGTATCTCATCGCCGTGGAATATGTGGACTACGAAATGCAGAACAAGGTGAAGAAGATCACCCAGAAGGAGGTGGAGCTGGATCAGCTGACGGCCCTGCCCACCGGCATGCCCCAGCTGCTGCCCCATCTGCGGGGCCGGAGTCAGGAGAGCGAAGCGGTCCCGGAGGAGCCTGCCCCGGAGGAGCCTGCCCCGGAGGAGCCTGCCCCAGAGGAGCCTTGTCCCGCCCCTGTCCCGCCTTGTCCCCAGCCTGTCCCGCCCCGTCCCGCCTCTGTCCCGGTACAGTCGGAGCCCCTGCACCCGGAGCTGGCCCTGACCCTGTCCGACCTGCAGGAGAGCAGCCGCCAGCTGGCCCAGGGCTTTGAGCAGATGTCCCGGGAGCTGGGCCGCATTTCCCGGTATATGGGCGATCAGGACCGGCGGTCCAGGGAGGTGCAGGCATGAGGAATATCTGGAGAATTTTCCGGGCCGACTGGCAGCGCATCAGCGCCAGCGTGGTGGCCGTGGTGGTCATCATGGGCCTGTGCCTGATCCCGTGCCTGTATGCATGGTTCAACATTTTTTCCAACTGGGACCCCTACGGCCCCGACGCCACATCCAATATCCGGGTGGCCGTTACCAGCGAGGATGAGGGCTATGAGCTGCTGGGCCTGAAGCTGAACATCGGGTCCATGGTGCTGGACGGCCTGAAAAGCAACAACCAGATGGGCTGGGACTTTGTAGACAGCCGGGAGGAGGCCCTGGAGGGTGTCCGGTCCGGCAGGTACTACGCCGCCCTGATCGTTCCCGCAGACTTCACCGGGGACTTCGTCAGCATTCTGGACACGGACCTGCGGCACCCCCAGATCGAGTATTACGAAAACGAGAAGAAAAACGCCATCGCCCCCAAGATCACCAACAAGGCCAAGACCGCCGTTCAGGACGAGATCAACGCCACCGTGGTGGAGACGGTGACCAACGCCGTCACCACCGTCAGCTCCGTGTGCAGGGCTCTGGGCCTGGACGCGGACGACGTGTCCCAGGGAGTCATTGAAAAGCTCAGCAGCGCCCAGGACAGCCTGCGCACCCTGGAGGAGACACTGACGGCCATGCAGACCCTGGCGGACCAGACGGACAGCATCCTGGCCTGCGCCGGGGTGGTCAGCGGCGACCTGGACAGCATCGTCAGCGGCAATGACCTGTCCGGCATCCAGGACGCCCTGGACCGGGGCATCGGCCGCCTGAACGAGACGGAGGCCGAGATCGCCCGGCAGCTGGAGGATATCGACGCCCAGATCGACGTCATCGCCGACGACATTGCCGCCGCCGTGGGAACGGCGGAGGATGTGGCGGGCTTTCTGGCCGGTCCCGCCCAGCAGCTGGACCAGCGGCTGGCGGAGCAGCAGCAGCGGCTGGAAAATCTGCGGGACTTTGCCGCCGGTTATCCCGCCGTTCAGGAGCGGCTGGGCAACGCCATTTACCGCATCGGCGAGCTGCGGGACCTGCTGAAAACGCTGGAGGACCCCGGCCAGCTGGAGACCTGGCGCCAGGAGGTACAGGCCAAGGTGGATGAGCTCCGCCAGGAGCTGCGGGAGGCGGCCCTGCGCATCAGCGGCAGCGTGAACCAGCGGCTGGAGGAGCTGAACCGGGATGTGACGGAAAAGCTCCAGACCCTGCAGAGCGTGTTTGACAGCGTATCCGGCAATCTGTCGGCCCTGGGCGATAAGCTGACCCGGTATCAGGAGGCCATCCAGTCCACAGGCACCACCCTGAGCGGGGCCATCCAGCTGTCGTCCACCCTGCGGGGCGACCTGGGGCAGCTGGCCCAGGATATGGACCGCATCGTCACCAGTGACGGCTTCCGCCGCTTTGTGGAGGTGCTGGAAAACGACCCCGAGGGCCTGGCGGACTACCTGTCCGACCCCGTGTCCATGGAGACGGTGCCGGTATACGAGATCACCAGCTACGGCAGCTCGATGGCGCCGTATTACATCATGCTGGCCCTGTTCGTGGGCTCCCTGCTGACGGCCACCATGCTCCATGTGAACGCCCCCATGCCGGAGCTCTTCCGGCTGCGCCCCTGGCAGCGGTTCTTCGGCCGGTATCAGCTGTTTTTCCTGATCGGTATGATCCAGGCCCTGGTCACAGGACTTGGCTGCGTGTACTATATCGGGATGCAGTGCCTGCATCCGGGGCTGTTCCTGCTGGCCTGCTGCGTGTGCAGCCTGAACTTCACCATGATGAACTACGCCCTGGTTTACGCCCTGGACAACATCGGCATGGCGGCCTCCGTCATCATCATGGTCATCCAGGTGGCGGGCTCCGGCGGCGTCTATCCCATCGACGTGCTGCCCGGGATCTTCCAGTCGCTGTATAAGTTCATGCCCTTCCACTATGGCATGGACATGCTCCGGGAGACCATCGCCGGACGGTATGAGAACGTGTACTGGAAGAATCTGGCTGTGATGGCGGCCATGTGCGTGCTGTTTGCGGTGCTGGGGATGGTGCTGTATTACCCGGCCCGGCCCCTGAACCGGCTCATCGCCCGCAGCAAGGAAAAATCCGGCATTATGTAAGGAGGACTGCTGCCCATGAATGCAAAGCATGACCTGGCGGAAGCCCTGTGCCAGCTGCTGGAGACAAAAACCCTGGAAAAGATCACCGTCAAGGACATTGTGGCCCGGTGCGGTGTGAACCGCCAGACGTTTTACTATCATTTTCACGACGTGTACGACCTGATGCGCTGGATCTTTGACCGGGAGGCCGCCGCCCTGGCCCAGAGCATCCGCAGCAACGGCAGCGACTGGCGGCAGGAGCTGCGCACCATCACGGACGTGCTGCGCAGCAAGCGTCACCTGGTGATGAATGCCTACCGCTCCGTGAACCGGCGGGATCTGGAGCGCTATCTGATGCAGGGCTACGGCCCGGTGATCCGCCGCATTGTGGACCAGGCGGCTGTGGGCCTGGACGTGACCCAGGGGGACCTGGAGTTCGTGTCCCGGTTCTATGCCCGGGGCCTGCTGAGCGGCGTGTTCGACTGGATCGAATCCGGCATGCCGGAGAGCATCGGCGACGATCTGCGCCGGTGCATCCTGCTGCTGGACGGCAGCCTGCCCACCGCCCTGAAAAGCGTCAGTGAGAAATAATCGCAAAGCCTCCGGCTGAAGCCGGAGGCTTTGCTTGAGACTGTCAAAAAAGTAGGCTTGCCTCCGCCTTCGGAAAGGAAGATAGTTACGAAAGAAACCCATCAGGGGTGTCTTTCGTTTTCAATCACAGCATTTTCAGAACTTTCATGAAAGCTCTGAAAATGCTCAGCAGCTTGTCAAAAAGGATTTTTGGCAAGCTGCGCAAAGCCTCCGGCTTCGGCCGGAGGCTTTGCTTTTCCTGCCAAATCCCCGAAAATACGCCCCGCCGCCCCTTGTCAAGTCATTCGGCGTTTGCTATAATAAAATATTATTTGCAGTACCGCGAAAGGGGTGTCCCGTCATGAAATATCAGCAGTGGAGCATACCGGGCCTGCCTGCCCAGGCGGTGGACCGGCTCACCGGGGCCGGATACCCCTATCTGGTGTCCTCCGTGCTGGCCTCCCGGGGCGTCACCACACCGGAGGAGGCCGCTGCCTTCCTGGAGCGGGACCGGGAGCTGCCCTATTCCCCGTTTTTGATGAAGGATATGGACCGGGCTGCCGGGCGGGTGAACCGCGCCCTGGCCGACGGGGAAAGGATCGCCGTGTTCGGCGACTATGACGTGGACGGCATCACCGCCACGGTGATTCTGGTGGATTACCTCCTGTCCCGGGGCGGCGACGTGGTGCACTATATCCCCCGCCGCATCGAGGATGGGTACGGCCTGGGAAAGGACGCCATCCTGTCCCTGCATGACCAGGGCGTCCGGCTGCTGGTAACGGTGGACTGCGGCATCACCGGCGTGGAGGAGGTGGCCTATGCCAACTCCCTGGGCATGGACGTGGTCATCACCGACCACCATGAGTGCAAGGAGGAGCTGCCTCCCGCCTGCGCGGTGGTGGACCCCCACCGGCTTGACTGCGGCTATCCCTTCAAGCACCTGGCCGGGTGCGGCGTGGCGCTGAAGCTGGTGCTGGCCCTGGGGGGCGAGAGCCGGGAGGAGGCCCTGCTGTCCCGGTACTGCACCCTGGCCGCCATCGGCACCGTGGCCGACGTGATGCAGATGTCCGGCGAGAACCGGACCATCGTCTCCCGGGGGCTGGCATCTATCGGCCGGTCGGATTTCATCGGTCTGCACGCCCTGCTGCGGGAGGCGGGCCTGTCCGACAAGGCCGTCACCTCCGTGCAGATCGGCTTTGTCCTGGCCCCCCGCATCAACGCCGCCGGCCGCATGGGCGCGGCGGATATGGCGGCGGACCTGCTGCTGAGCACCGATCCCCACCAGGCAGAGCGTCTGGCCCGGGAGCTGTGCGCCCTGAACCGGGAGCGCCAGAGCGTGGAGCAGGCCATCTATGCCCAGGCCGTGGAGCAGATCGAGCAGTCCCCGGCCCAGGAGCGCAGCGCCCTGGTACTGGCCTCGGATACCTGGCACCAGGGGGTGGTGGGCATCGTGGCCTCCCGTCTATCGGAAAAATACGCCTGTCCCAGCTTTATGATCCATCTGTCCGGCGGCACCGGCAAGGGGTCCTGCCGCAGCTGGGGCGGGTTCAACCTGTTCGCCGCTCTGGAATCCTGCTCCGACCTGCTGCTGGACTTCGGCGGCCACGAGCTGGCGGCGGGCTTTACCATTGAGGAAAAGAACATTCCCGCCTTCCGGCAGCGGATGAACCAATATGCCCGGAAATTCCGGGGGGGCAAGGCCCCGGTGTCCTGCTTGCAGGTGGATGTGTCCATCGGCCAGGCGGGCCGGGTGACCCTTTCGGAGGTGGAGGCCCTGGACGCCTTAGAGCCCTATGGCGCAGGCAACGCCCGGCCGGTGTTCTGCCTGCGGGGGGCCACTCTGGAGCGGGTCCAGAACGTGGGCCAGAACCGGCATCTGAAGCTGCGCCTGTCCAAGGGCAGCGCCCAGTTTGACGGCATTTTCTTCTCCGCCGTGGCCCAGACCTGCGGCGTGGTCCCGGGCGACCGGGTGGACGCCGCGTTTTACCTGCAAATCAACGAATTCCGCAGCAGCCGCACGGTGCAGCTGCAGATGGTGGATATCCGCCCCTCCCTTTCCGGCAGCGCCCGGGAGGAGGAGTCCCTGCAATTGGTAGGCCGCTGCCTGCAGGGCCAGGAGCTGCGTCCCCGGGACGCGGTGCGCCTGCTGCCCTCCCGGGACCAGTGCGTGTGCCTGTGGCGGGCCTTGCAGCACACGGTGCCCCCCGATGGGCTGGAGGCAGACTATCTGCCGCTGCTGCGGCGGCTGTCCGGGGCCCTGCATGGGGCGGAGCCGTTTCTGCGGACGGCGCTGTGCCTGGAGGTGTTCCGGGAGCGGGGGCTGCTGCAAAGCCTCCGCCAAGGCGACAGCATCCGGCTGCATCTTACGGGCCAGGGGAAAAAGGTGGCCCTGGACCGGTCGGAATATCTGCTGCGCCTGCACCAGGCGCTGGACGCCGCGAAAGGAGGGGGACGCTCATGACAGTGGAAGAACGATACCAGCACTTAGAGGACACGGTGCGGGCCTATAACCCCACCGCCAGCTTTGACAAGATCCGGTCCGCCTATGAGTTTGCCGCCGCCGCCCACCAGGGCCAGCTGCGCAAGGACGGTTCACCCTTCGTCACCCATCCCCTGGCTGTGGCCCAGATCGTGGCGGAGGAGCTGCACCTGGACTCCGAGTCCATCGAGGCGGCCCTGCTCCACGACACCATTGAGGACACCGCCGCCACCCACGAGGACATCGCCAAGCAGTTCTCCCCCACGGTGGCGGATCTGGTGGAGGGGGTCAGCAAGCTGACCCGGGTCCACTATACCTCCAAGGCCGAGGAGCAGATGGAAAATCTGCGCAAAATGCTGCTGGCCATGTCCAAGGACATCCGGGTCATCCTCATCAAGGTCTCCGACCGGCTGCACAATATGCGCACCATGGAGTACCAGACTCCGGAAAAGCAGAAGCAGAAGTCCTTTGAGACCCTGGAGATCTATGCGCCCATTGCCCACCGGCTGGGCATGCAGAAAATGAAGTGGGAGCTGGAGGACCTGTCCCTGAAATACCTGGACCCCATCAGCTACCGGGAGATCGTGGACGCGCTGAACGAGAAGGCCGCGGAATACGACGGCTTCATGTCCTCCATCCACGACCAGATCACCCAGCGCCTGCACGAGTCCAATATCGACGGCTATGTGTATGGCCGCATGAAGCACCCTTATTCCATCTATCGCAAGATGTACACCCAGAACAAGTCCCTGGACGATGTGTATGATCTGTTCGCCTTCCGGGTCATCGTGGACACGGTGTCCGACTGCTATTACGTTCTGGGTATTATCCACGACCTGTACAAGCCCGTGCTGGGCCGGTTCAAGGACTATATCGGCACTCCCAAGCCCAACATGTACCAAAGCCTTCACACCACCGTTATGGGCCAGAACGGCATCCCCTTCGAGGTGCAGATCCGCACCAAGGAGATGCACGAGGTGGCCGAATACGGCATCGCCGCCCACTGGAAGTATAAGCAGAACGGCCAGGGCGGCGGCGACGAGGGCCGGTATGAGTGGGTCCGGCGTCTGCTGGAGAATCAGGAGGGCACCGACGCCGAGGAGTTTATCCACTCCCTGAAGGTGGACATGTTCGCCGACGAGGTGTTCGTATTCACCCCCCGGGGCGACGTGATCAACCTGCCCGCCGGGGCCACGCCCATTGACTTTGCCTATAACATTCACTCCGCCGTGGGCAACCACATGGTGGCCGCCAAGGTCAACGGGCGCATCGTGCCCTTTGACTTCCGGCTGAAAAACGGCGACATCGTGGAGGTGGTCACCTCCCAGTCCGCCCACGGGCCCAGCCGCGACTGGGTGAAGATCGCCCGGTCCAGCAACGCCCGGTCCAAGATCCGCCAGTGGCTCAAGCGGGAGCGCCGGGACGAGAACGTGGTCACGGGCCGCGCCTCCTTCGAGTCGGAGCTCAAGCGCTGCGGCGTGTCCCTAAAGGAGCTTACCAACGACGAAAACCTGCCCAGTATCCTGAAAAAGCTCACCTACCGGAGTCTGGACGATCTGTACGCCGCCATCGGCTACGGCGGCATCAGCAGCCTGAAGGTCATCGGCCGCATCCGGGAGGATATCCAGCGCATCCTCCACCAGCACCAGGTGGAGCGCCAGGCGGAGGTGCCCGTGGAGGGTCACCCCGAGGTCACCCGCCCCGCCGTGCCCAAGCGCACCCACAGTGAAAAGGGCATCATCGTGGAGGGCCTCAGCAACTGCCTGGTGAAGTTCTCCAAATGCTGCACCCCTGTCCCCGGAGACGACATCGTGGGCTTTATCACCAAGGGCTACGGCGTGTCCGTCCACCGGAGGGACTGCCCCAACGCCGACCCGGCCCGCCGGAGTCCCAACGAGGAGGGCCGCTGGATCAAGGTGTCCTGGGCCGACGATGTGGAGGGCACCTTCCGCACCACCCTGCAGGTGGTGGCCAAGGACCGCATCAACCTGATCATGGACATCTCCACGGTGCTGTCCTCCACCAAGACCCATGTGGGCTCCCTGAACGCACGCTCCACCCCCGACGGCTTCGCCCTGATCACCCTGGATACCGACATATCCAGCAGCGACCAGCTGAAAACCGTTATGCGCCGCATTGAGCAGATTTCCGGCGTTATGCGGGTTACCCGCCCGGCGGGCTGAGAAAAAACACAATATATCAACTGAAAAGGAGACTATATTACCATGAGAGCAGTGCTGACCCGCGTGAAAAGCGCCTCCGTATCCGTGGACGGCAAAACCATCGGCCAGATCGGACCCGGCTTCCTCATCCTGCTGGGCATCACCCATGACGACACCGAGGCCCAGGCCGTGAAGCTGGCCGACAAGCTGACAGGCCTGCGCATTTTCGAGGATGAGGACGGCAAGATGAACCGCGGCCTGGACACGGTCAACGGTGAAATTCTGGTGATCTCCCAGTTCACCCTGTACGGCAACTGCCGCAAGGGCCGCCGCCCGGAATTTCTGGCTGCCGCCCGGCCCGAGGTGGCCATTCCCCTGTATGAAAAATTCGTGACCCTGTGCCGGGAAAAGGGTGTTCACACCGAAACCGGCGAGTTCGGCGCGGAGATGCTGGTGGAGTCCGTCAACGATGGGCCCCTGACCCTTATCGTGGACACGGATCAGCTCAACGCGTAACAAAACCGTATATCCTGCCGGGCGGACGCCGCTGTCCGCCCGCTTTTATCCTGAACAGGAGGTTTTCCCCCATGAAAATCGATTCCATTATGGTAGGCCCCATTATGACCAACTGCTACCTGCTGTCCGACGAGACGGCGGGGGTGTGCGCCCTGATCGACCCCGGCGACGAAGCGGACCGGGTGCTGGACATGGTGTCCCGCTCCGGCTGCGCATTGCAGTACATTCTGCTGACCCACGGTCACTTTGACCACACCACCGCCGTGCGCCCCATTCTGGAGCGGTACCCGGATCTGCCGGTGTACATCAACGAAAAGGACGTGGTGGACGGCCGCCGGGGCGACATGGAGCTGGTATTCTCCCGCCTGCCGGAGCACAACCAGCGCTACTATCACGACGGCGACACCCTGACCCTGGGCAGCCTGACCATCACCGTGCTGGAAACTCCCGGCCACTCCAAGGGGTCCGTGTGTCTGGTGGTGGGAGATGTTATTTTCTCCGGCGACACCCTGTTCCGCTGCTCCTGCGGCCGGACGGACTTCGCAGGCGGCGACTGGCGGGAAATGCTCCGGTCCCTGGGCCGGCTGGGGAATCTGCCCGGGTCCTATCGGGTCTATCCCGGCCACGACCAGCCCACCACCCTGGACTATGAGCGCCGGGCGAACCCCTATGTCCGCCAGGGCATGAAGTAAGCGAGGCGCCGCATGAAATTGGTATTTCGCGGTCACGACGACCGCTATGCGGTGGAGCAGAGCCTGTTGGCCTTTTTCCCGGAGGAGCGGCCCGTATATCAGACCCCGGAGCCCGGCGAGGACAACTGGGCCCGGGTGGACCTGCACCAGGGGCCGGTATACGCCACCGCCGTCACCGAGATCGCCCACGGCGGCAGGCTGGGCCGGGGGACCTCCCGGGCCCTGCTGCGGGACGTGACGGACGAGTATGAGCGGGAGCGCCTGCGGCAGAAGGCCGTGAAGCTGAGCTTTTTCAAGGCCGCCCGGGAGATCACCGGCCTGACCCCGGCCTGGGGCGCGCTGACGGGCATCCGCCCCGGCAAGCTGGCGGCCCGGCTGCTGGAGCAGGGGAAGTCCCCCGCCCAGGTCAGCCGCATTTTAGGGGACACCTACTACGTCTCCCCTTCCCGCCGCCGTCTGGCGGTGGAAACGGCCCAGGCGGGCCTGCGGGCCAAGGCGGACCTGCGCCCGGAGGACATCTCCCTGTATATCGGCATCCCCTTCTGCCCCACCCGCTGCGCCTATTGCAGCTTCGTGTCCCAGTCGGTGGAAAAGTCCCTGGGGCTGATGGAGCCGTATTTAGAGGTGCTGTGCCGGGAGATCACCGACGCCGCCCAAATGGTGCGGGAGACGGGCCTGCGCATCAAGTCCTTCTATATGGGCGGCGGCACCCCCACCACCCTGTCCGCCCGGCAGATGGACCGGCTGCTGACCCACCTGAACCGCAGCTTCGACCTGTCCGGCTGCGCGGAATACTGCATCGAGGCCGGACGGCCCGACACCATCACCCGGGAAAAGCTCCAGGTGCTGCTGGACCACGGGGCCGACCGCATCAGCGTCAATCCCCAGTCCCTGGAGGATGAAGTGCTCCGGGCCATCGGCCGCCGCCACACCGCCCGGGACATTGAGGACACCATGGCCCTGGCCGCCTCCATGGGCTTTCCCCATGTGAACATGGACCTGATCGCCGGGCTGCCTGCCGACACGCCGGAAGGCTTCCGGCGGACCCTGGACAAGTGCCTGACCTTCGGGGCCGACAACATCACCGTCCATACCCTGAGCCTGAAAAAGGGCAGCCGCATCCTGCTGGAGGGGCTGCCCATCCCCACGGCGGCGGACGTGGCCCGGATGCTGGACTATGCCGACCCCACCCTGCGGGCCGCCGGGTTCTCCCCGTACTACCTGTATCGCCAGAAGTACATGTCCGGCAGCTTTGAAAACGTGGGCTGGTGCATATCCGGGGCGGAGGGGCTGTATAATATCTATATCATGGAGGAGCTGCACAGCATCCTCTCCCTGGGCGCAGGCGGCTCCACCAAGATGGTGGACCCGGTCCGGGGCCGCATTGAGCGGGTGTTCCACGCCAAGTACCCCACGGAGTATATCCAGCGTCCCGAGAAGATTGCAGAGAATCTGGCGGCCTTCCGGGCATTCCATGAGAAAATGAAGCGGTAAAGGGAGAGGAGGTTCCATGTCCCAGGGCAAGCAGTCATTTTTAGGCGGCGCCGCCCTGCTGACGGTCACCATGCTTGTCACCAAGGCCATCGGCGCCCTGTACAAGATCCCTCTGGGGAACCTGCTGGACGAGCAGGGCATGAACTATTTTTACGCCGCCTATAACATCTATAACCTGCTGCTGATGGTGTCCACCGCCGGGCTTCCTCTGGCCCTTTCCCGGCTGGTGTCCCAGGCGGAGGCTCTGGGCTGGGTAAACCGGCGGCGGCGCATCGTCTCCGTGGCCTTCTGGCTGTTTCTGCTGCTGGGGCTTCTCAGCAGCGGCCTGATGTTCTTCCTGGCCGGGGACCTGGCCGGGTGGATGCACAATACCCGGGCGGAGGACGCCATCCGGGTGCTGTCTCCGGCGGTGCTGTGCGTGTGCCTGGTGTCCGTGATCCGGGGCTATACCCAGGGCATGGGCGATATGCGGCCCACCGCCGCCAGCGAGGTCATCGAATCCGCCAGCAAGCTGGTGGTGGGCCTGGGTCTTGCCTGGTGGCTGCTGCGGCAGGGGTACCCCTCCCACATAGCCGCCGCCGGGGCCATCGCCGGGGTCACGGCGGGGGTGATTCTGTCCCTGCTGGCCCTGAGCGTGTGGATGCTGTCTCACCTGTCCCGGGACAGGGGCCGGGATGACCCGGGACGGCGGCGGGACATCCTGCGCCAGCTGCTGGCCATCGGTGTGCCCATCACCGTGGGCTCCGTGAGCCTTTCCGTCATCAATCTGCTGGACCAGTCCATCACCATGGGCATCCTGCAGACCTCCTGGGGCCTGACGGAGGCCGAGGCCGGGGGCCTTTATGGGGTGTACAGCTACGCCGGGAACCTGTTCGCCCTTCCGGCGGCGTTTATCTATCCCATGACCATCAGCCTGATTCCCGCCATCGGGGCGGCCCTGGCCCGGGGGAACCGGGCCTCCGCCGGGCGGCACACCGCCGCCGCCTTCCGGCTGACGGCGCTGTTGGCTCTGCCTGCCGGGGTGGGGCTCAGCGTTCTGGCCCGGCCCATCCTGGAGCTGCTGTACCCCGCCAAGGGGGCCCAGACTCTGGCCGGGGCGGCATATCACCTGCAGATTCTGGGCATAGGCAGCATTTTCGTGTGTCTGATGGCCCTGTCCAACGGGATTTTGCAGGCCTATGGCCGGGAAAAGATCCCCCTGTGGAGCCTGCTGGCCGGGGGCGGGCTGAAGATCGCCATGAACTATCTGATGATCTCCAGCCCCGACTACGGCATCCAGGGTCTGCCGGTGAGCACGCTGTGCTGCTACGCCCTGATAACCGTGCTGAATCTGATGGCCATCGCCCGATATGTGCCGGAGAAGCCGGATTATTTCCGGGTGTTTTCCCGGCCGGGTCTGGCGGCCCTGGGGATGGGCGCGGCGGCATGGTGGCTCCACCGGCTGCTGGCAGACCTGCTGCCCGGGGGGCTGGCCACCCTGCTGGCGGTGGCCCTGGCGGCGGTGATCTACGCCGGGGCGGCGCTGCTGCTGGGAGCCGTGGACCGGGAGGAACTCCTGGCCTTGCCCGGCGGGGAGAAGCTGGCCCGGCTGCTGCGGCTGAAATAAGCGAAAATTTCGTACATTTTTCATGAAAAGGAGCCTTCATAGGCTATTTTGCCGATAAGAGGACTTGCAATAGGAGTGGGAATATGGTACATTTTAGAGAGAAAGACCGATACGACTACGGCGACCTGCTGGAGATCATCCGCATTCTCCGCTCGCCGGAGGGCTGCCCCTGGGATCAGGTGCAGACCCACGCGTCCATCCGCCGGGGGCTTCTGGAGGAGGCCTATGAGGCCGCCGAGGCCATTGACCGGGACGACGCCCCTCTTTTGCAGGAGGAGCTGGGGGACGTACTGATGCAGGTGGTGTTCCACGCGGACATTGAGCGCCAGCGGGGCCGGTTCACCATGGAGGACGTGGTGGACGGCGTGGTGAAGAAGCTGATCTTCCGCCACCCCCACGTATTCGGCAGCGCCGCCCCGGAAAAGGATGCGGAGTCGGTCCTTGTCAGCTGGGACGCCATCAAGCGCCGGGAGAAGCACCAGCGCACCACCACCCAGGCCATGGACAGCGTGGCCCGGTCCCTGCCCGCCCTGTGGCGGGCGGAAAAGCTCCAGAATAAGGCGGCCGCCGACGGCTTCGACTGGCCGGATATTCAGGGAGCACTGACCAAGCTGGACGAGGAGGTGGGCGAGCTCCACCAGGCGGTCCGGGAGGGCGCCAACGTGGCCGAGGAGCTGGGGGACGTGCTGTTTGCCGCCGTGAAGGCCGCCCGCTTTGCCGGGGTGGACCCGGAGGACGCTCTGAACGCCGCCTGCGAGAAGTTCATCCGGCGCTACGCCGCCGTGGAGCAGGGAGCCGCAGGCCGGGGCGTGCCGGTGTCGGACCTGACCCTGGCGGAAATGACCGACCTGTGGAACGGCGCAAAGCAGCGCCATGACTCTGACGGTTTCTGATGCGATGCATATCGCTTTGGGATAGATCACTGAACCAAGGAAAATTTTTAGGAGGACTATCATGAATAAGACCGAACTGATCGCCGCCGTGGCGGAAAAGACCGGCATGTCCAAGAAGGACACCGAGGCTGTCATCGCCGCCACCCTGGGCACCATCACCGCCGCCCTGCATGAGGAGGAGAAGGTGCAGCTCATGGGCTTTGGCTCCTTCGAGGTGAAGAAGCGTGCCGCCCGCACCGGCCGCAACCCCAGAAGCAAGGAGACCATCCAGATCCCCGCCTCCCAGACCCCCGTTTTCAAGGCCGGCAAGGCCCTGAAGGACGCCGTGGCCAAGTAAAAGAACAGACCATTCCGGCGGCGCGGGGTTTTTCCCGCGCCGCCGCGTCTGTCGGCAGACAATCGCCGAAGCGACGCCCCTTGGCTCCCCCCTTGGGGGAGCTGTCGGCGCAGCCGACTGAGAGGGGAAATCGCTGAACAGAGCAATTATGCCATTCAGAAGCCCCTGCAGGCCCTCTCAGTCACCTTCGGTGACAGCTCTCCCAGAGGGAGAGCCAAGTAGGGGCCGACGTCCTCGGCGGCCCGGGGTGGGGGATACGGATTCCCACGTCGGCCCTGCGGGCCTCCTCGGAATGACATAACAAGGAGGCTATCAGGACGCGGAACGGCAGGGCCCATGTGCCCTGCCGCGTAGGAACAGGATGGTTCCCGGAACCCCCCGAACCCATTACCCATAAAAGGAGACGCAATATGGCAAAGATGACATGGCTGGAGCGGCGGTATCGCCGGGCGCACCTGGAATGCGTGCGCCACATCACCATCGACCCCCGGGGGCCCGGGGTGGTGCGCATCCACATGATCCCGCCCCAGACGGAGGACGCCGGGGACCCGTTTCTGCTGCTTTTGAACGGGGCGCAGCTGGTGCCCCTGAATCTGAGCTGGGCCATCCTGCTGGCCAATTTCATGGACCAGCTGGAGCCCTGGAGCGGCCGGGAGATCGGCCAGGAGGACTGGCAGTCCATGCTTTCGGCGGCGGTGAAGGCCACCCGCCGCACCTATCCCGGCACCGGGAAAGCCGTTCTGCTGGGGGACCTGGAGCTGATGCTCCGCAGCATTGTGGCCATCGCCCGGGGGCAGGAGCCTCCGGCGGAGGTGGGAGCCCTCTCCCTGGGCGAATACGCCGGGCGGATGTCCGCCCCCCACCGGATGGACCTGATGATCAGCGCCATGACCCGGGAGGGCCGGTGGCACTGCAACCAGAAGTGCCTGCACTGCTACGCCGCCGGGCAGACCCTGGGGGAAACGCCGGAGCTGACCACGGACCAGTGGCGGGAGCTTTTAGAGAAGCTGCGCCGGGCCAACATCCCCCAGGTGACCTTCACCGGCGGGGAGCCCACCCTGCGGCCGGACCTGCCGGAGCTGGTGGAGGCGGCCCAGTGGTTCGTCACCCGGCTGAACACCAACGGCCGCCTGCTGACGCCGGAGCTGTGCCGCAGGCTGTTTGAGGCCAGCCTGGACAGCGTGCAGGTGACGCTGTACGACGCCCGGCGGGACGTCCACAACGCCCTGGTGGGGGCGGAGGGCTTCGACGACACGGTGCAGGGCATCCGCAATGCCGCGGCGGCGGGGCTGATCGTGTCGGTGAACACGCCCCTGTGCAGCCTGAACCGGGACTATGCCGAAACCCTGCGGTTCGTCCACGGCCTGGGGGTGCGGTACGTCACCTGTTCGGGGCTGATCCCCACCGGCTCCGCCGCCGGGGAGGAGAGCCGGGCCACCCGGCTGAGCCAAGAGGAGCTGACGGACATCCTCCGCCGGGCGGCGGAAACGGCCCACGGCCTGGGCATGGAGCTGGACTTCACCAGCCCCGGCTGGCTGCCGGAGGAGACGCTGCGCTCCATGGGCCTGGCCCTGATCCCCAGCTGCGGGGCGTGTCTGTCCAACATGGCCGTGGCCCCGGACGGCACGGTGCTGCCCTGCCAGAGCTGGCTGGAGGGGCCGGGCCTGGGGAACCTGTGCGCCGACGACTGGGCCGCCATCTGGGACGGCCCCCAGTGCCGCCGCATCCGGGCGGAAAGCGCCAAAATGGAGCATATCTGTCAATTGCAGCAGGAAGGGGGATGCTGACCATGCGGAAAATCCTATGCCGGGCGCTGCTGTGCCTCTGCCTGGTGCTGGCCCTGGCGCCGGTGCCTGCGGCCTATGCCCAGGACCTGGACCGCATCGAGTCCTATGATGTGGACGTGACCCCCGACACCCAGGACGGCAGCCTGCGCATCCAGGTGACCCTGGAGTGGACGGTGCTGGCGGAGGGGCCCGTCAGCTGGGTGAAGATCGGCGTGCCCAACGGCAGCATCCGGGAGGAGACGGCCCTGACGGACAACATTGACCGCCTGAGCTTCGACAACAGCTATATGTATGTCTACTTCGACCGGGACTACAACGACGGCGAGACCTTCCGGTTTTCCTACAGCTGGGTCCAGGAGTACATGTATGCCCTGGAGGGCGATACCGTGTCCTATGACTATACCCCCGGGTGGTTCGACGAGACCCGGGTGGGGCAGATGACCCTGACCTGGCACGACCCGGCAGGGGTGGACGGCGCAGGCTCCGACGGACAGACCGGCGGAGACCATGTGCTGGCGCAGACCGACCTGGCCCACGGCCAGCAGATGAGCTTCACCGTCCTCTATGACGGCTGGCCCACTCAGCTGGCCCAGGACGGCAGCCGGGACAGCCTGCCCACGGATGACGATCCCTCCGTCAATCCCGGCTACGACCCGGATTACGACGGGGACAGCGGCTTCGGCATCGCCTGGATCATCATCCTGGTGGTACTGTTCATCGTCATCCGGATCCTGTCGGCGTCGGACGGCTATCGGGGCGGCTTCGGCACCCGCTATGTGTTCGTCAACGGCCTGTGGTTCCCGGCGGGACCCGACGGG
>OOCD01000360.1_pt1 | contig 35433 bp, 39 predicted proteins | sample 1671791 | NCBI WGS metagenome assembly OOCD01 (sample SAMN06348193, study PRJEB24527) | human gut metagenome | biome: human gut; feature: ankylosing spondylitis patient; material: feces | host: Homo sapiens | place: China | collected 2015-10
AATCTATACTGCTGTAAAAAATCTGGTCGCATCTTATTTAGTGAATTTCTAACATCTTTCATGCCCTTGCGTATAGCCTTGGATATTACTTTTAATTGTGCTTTTGCCAATTGAGGATTTTTATCAATCATAGTGATACACGCATCAACGCCCACAGCCATTCCTGCCAAAGCATGTCCTATCGTATCGTGAAGTTCTCTAGCCAAACGCTTGCGTTCATTTTTTTCACCAAATTTTTCCGTAACAATAACATATTTTTGCATTTTTTTATTTATCATTGCCACCATGGATAATTTTTTACTGATATATTCATTTTCTTGTATCTGCTTCAAGATATAAATAATCATAAAAATTAAACACATTGATTGTGAGAGTAATGTCGCAATCGCAGCTCCATGAAATCCTATTTTAAGAATGAAAATAGGGTCTAAAACGATATTTAAAATTGTCGATATAAGCATAGCAATCACTTGAAATATTGTATTTCCAAAACTACGAAGAACCGCTGTAAAATATAAGTAAAGATATACAGCTATGTAACCTAAAATGTAAATTGATAAATAATCTCTTGCCATGTTCATTGTTTCCGCTGGCGTATTTAATGCTGCTAATATAACAGGCAAAAACAATTCCAAAATAAAAGTAATGAACAAAGAAAAAATTACTGCAATACAAAAGGACGTAGAAATCACTTTCTTTTTCTTTTGTTCGTTTCTAGCTCCTATTGCCTGCGAGAGCAAAATAGAAATTCCATTTGTTGCTCCCATCGCAACAGAAGTCAAAAGTAGTACGATAGGTGTAGAATTAGTTAATGCAGCATACGCTAATTCTCCGAGTAAATTTCCAATCCAAAGACTGTCAACCAAGTTATAAGCCATATTTAAAAACATGGCTACAATCATAGGTAGTGTCATTGCCAGCAAACATTTTTTTGTATTTCCGTTTATAAAATCTAGTTTTGTGTTCATATAATTCTCCTTACTGAATGAATATCATTCATTTATTATTTAAAAATTTTCCCTGCCCGTAAAAGCAGGGGAAAGATTATAGCTTGAATAAGTCAAATAAAATTGCTTTTATCTTTCTGTTTTTTTCTTCTGGTGTTAAATTATCATCTGTCAAAATTCCAAGCTGACCGTATACACAAAAATTAGCATATGATTCTACATCAGAAATATTAAGTTCTCCTGTTACATTTGCTTTTTTTATCAGCTTTACAACGACAGGTACTAACTTTTTGCATATACTTAAAGAGAGCAAGTCGTGAAAAGTTTTATTTTTTTCATCATGGAATGTATCATAATATGTATCATTTGTGCTTTCTGATAATACTTCCATATGATTTAAAATATCCTTTATGGAATCCTGTTCGATATTGATGTTTGTTTTTAATTTATCGACTAATATATTTGCATACTCATTGACTGCTGTTTGAAAAGAATATCTTTTGATGGAAAATAGCGGTAACATAGTCCTTGTGCCACTCCGATTTCTTTTGCAATATCAGATATGGACGTTTTTTCATATCCTTTTTCAGCAAACAATTTCATAGCGGTTTCTAATATTTCTTGCTTTCTTGCTTCTGGTTCTTTGGAAATACGCATACAATAACCTCCTTTTCTATAGAGTAGCATTTACAAAATAAAGTGTCAATGACTGATATTCACTCAATCTATTTAGTCGCAAATGACATACAAGAAGTAATTCCGATACGCTCCCAATTAACATTATGAAATTTCCTTAATAAAAGGTGAATCATTTCTTTTTTTGAATATATCTTTACATCACCTTCCTTGCTGTGCTTCATATACATGTTCATTAGTTGTCGTGCAAATAATGGTTGCCAGCAATCACCAATAATAATTATGCCACTGTCTTTTAAAACACGGTATGCTTCATCTAATACTTTTTCTGGTGCTGGATAATGATGAAAAGAATCATTACAAATGACAATATCAAATGTATTATTCTTAAAGGGTAAATCTTCTGTATCACCTATTACAAAATGAGCATTGTTAATCTTTTTTTTATTAGCCATATCAATCATTTTATCAGATATATCTATACCTGTTAAATCTTTTGAATGATATATTTGTTGTATTTGATAAAGAAGTTCTCCTGTACCGCACCCTAAATCTAAAATAGAAGAAAAATGTCTACCTTTTAGCATATTTAATATGTAAGGATAAAGGGTTCTGGCGTGTTGACCTTTTATATCCTTATCATAAGTAAGTGCTTGTTGGTTAAAAGCTATTTTTGACATTTCTTTTGTATTGTCCATAAATATAAGCCTCCTTTCAGTTTTGTATTATACAAGCTATTGAAACGAAAGTCAATGAATAATATTCATTCATTTATATGAAAAGACTTGCACTTCATTCATATATACGAAATGCAAGTCTTTCATCATACTATTTTACAATCTTCCAGTTACTATCTTTTTCCAGCGTCAAATCAAACTGTGAAATCTGTGTTGCCTTTGTCCTTTGGTCGAGATATTTTACCGATACAGACACTTTTACTTGTTCACCGTCCTGTGTGAAGATTGGATTTACCAGCTCCGAGAACACATACTCACAGTTTACAGGTTCCAGCACATTCCCCGATACATAGTAGGCAAGTTCTTTTTCTGTTGCGGTAGGATAGAGCTTAAAGAATGTTTCCAAGAACTCTGTCACTTCCTCCATAGTGGCAGCGTCCACCGTTCCGTCTGATTCCTTGACTTTTGGTTCATAGCTGGATTTTGTCGGTATGCTGCTGATGGTCGGATTCTGCGTGATAACCATGTTTCCGTCACCATCTACATGAACCACCACCATATAAGCGGAAGTGTAACCGATAGAAGTTTCGCCCTCCGTTACCGTCTGATCTACCGAGTAGACAACGGTAAAGTCGTCCGTTCCAGCCGCTTCAACCTCCCAAATCTTAACGTCCGTCACCGTAGAGCTTGTGGGTATATCCTGTCGTACCGTATCAACATTCAAATCCTGCAAGCTCTTTGTCAGATATTGGTTGATGGCTGCGGTTCGTTTCTCAATGGATTCCTGCGTATTGCTCCAAGAATAGTAGGACTTCGCAAAGGCTTTTACAAAGTTCTCTATCTTGTTGGTATCAACGATACGTTGCTCAATGACTTCTTTCTCATGTACCGTGTGCATATCAATGGCGGTGAAATTCTTATACACCCCAAAGCTGACGCTTGCAATCAGCACCAGCCATAAGGCAATCACGGTTTTCTTGTGTGTGCCGACTTTCATCACAGGCACTTTTTTCTCTTTCTTTGGTTTCGATTCCTTATCCTTTTTCTTAAATAGCATAGCACCATTCCTTTCTAATTGGTTTTCACCCGTCCGGCACCAATCAAGTGTTGCTGCCAGTACGAGCTTGTTAAATCTGCATATCCGATAGGGTCGCCAGCATGATGCATTCTGTTGTTTCCAGCATAGATTCCTACATGAGTGACGTATGTTCCAGCGTTATAGGTTGAGTGGAAGAATACCAAATCACCAGCTTTTGCCTGTGACAGCGGTATGTGCTGCGTAGCGTCATACTGTGCCTGTGCGGTACGGGGTAAGCTGATACCAGCCTTTCCGTAGCACCACTGAACCAATCCCGAACAGTCAAAAGAAGTGTTGGGATTGCTGCCGCCATACACATACTTCCAGCCTTGATACTTCAACGCTTCATTGAAGATTGCCTGTGCGGTAGCGTCACTGAAACTAGGCACAGCCAAATACTGGCTGACTAATTTTACATAGAACATATTCCCGTACTTGTAACGCCAGCCGCCATTTTCTTTTATGGAAATGTCATTCTTATAGGTGACTTTGACACCGCCGGACTTGTCCTTTGCGAAACTGACCGCCAACTCAAAGGTGTACTTTTTCCCATGACTGGAAACGTAATCAATGAAGCCGCCGCCATAGTTATAGGACTGTACCACTGTGTTGATGTCACAGTCTTTTGCTTCTGCGGATTTCAAAAGCTCCGAGAAGTATTTACACCCCTGTTTGATGGAATCCTCCACGGATAGGGAGTTAAGCGGTAATCCTAAAGATTCACTGGCTTGCATAACGTCTGTCGTGCCAGTGCCGCCGGATTCCACCTGCATAATCGCAAGCAGATAGTTCACATAGTCAGAGATTCTGTATTCCTTTGCATACTTTTCTACCGTAGACTGATGTTTCAATACTTCCGCTGATAGGTTCAGTCCAGAAAAATCAAGACTGGAAGAACCACTTTCTTCATCATCTGAGGTCACGATAAACAGAAACAGAAGCAGACAGATAATCACTGTGAAAATCCCACCGAACACAGCAAAATGCCTTAACTTCATTTCTTGCCGCCTTTCTTACTTGTAGATTTCTTCATTGTTGATTGATTTGTGGTCTTTTTCTGAGCCGTCTTTGTCTGCTTCTGACGTTGTACCGTTTGCCTTGAAATATCTGTGGTAGCTTGTGAATGTTTATTTACTGCTGATGAAGCCTGTTTATCTGCCGGACGGGATTCTCTGACAACCTGTGTTCTTACATTCTCCTGTGATTTTGTCACAGGCTCCTTACTCTTGCTTGATTGCGGCTGCTCCTTTGTCACTGTGACAGGACGCTCTTTGACATTCTGCTCCGGCTTTAAAGCTGCCGCCTGTGAACCCGATTTTACAGGAACAGGCGTTGTGGCTGGTCGCTCATACACCGGGGCAGCTCTCTTTGTCGCTGATCCGTTGCTTTGTCGCTCCTTATCCACAATCGGACGTTGCGGATTCTTTTTGTCTGACTGCGGCTGTTTCGATACCGATTTTTTATCCACAATTCCACGCTTTGAGGTAGACTGTGATTCCTGTGTATTGCTTTGTGAACTATGTACGGTCTGTGAGGAATCCGTCTGACTTTTCTTATCCGGCAATGCAAGCGGCTTCTGTGATTTGGAATCCGGCAGAGCTGGCGGCTTGCTGTTACCTCCACTGGAAGAAGCAGAAGTATTGTGATTTGCTCTGGTATGCGTATTACCTGTCTGTTTGGTATTGTCTGCCTTTTTCGTAGAAGCAGAAGCAGCCGCCGCACCAGCCGCCATTGTCCTACCGATTTTACGCTCCAAGCGTCTTGCCCTGCGGTTGAGGAACATATACGGGTGTCGCATGATTCGTCTGCTGACTTGCTGTGTATCGGAAGATTGCAGGCTGAACATTGCCATCAAGTCACCTAATTTAAAATAGATTCCGGCAAAGGTGACTATCTGTAGAAATGCCACCATGAAAAACGGATAGCCGGAGGAAATGGAATAAAACATAGTCGAGATACTAAAGGCTGTGGTAATAATCAGTGTGATTCCGGCTCTCATCATAATGGTATTGAACAGCTTCGTAAGAGCCTTTTTTGCCATGCCCTCATAAGTCGGTATCATGGAGAGGATAAAACTAATCGGCAGGAACATGGCGTAAATGATGAATAGCACCTGCGAGAAAATCATCATGCCGGTAAGCAGAAAGACAAATGCCGAGATACCAATATTGAAGATAAACAGGAACACTACCATACCTAAACGGGTCATGGTCTTTGTGACGCTCAAATAGTCATTGTCCTTATCCTCGATTTCCTCAATCACAACGTCCTCTCTGTCGTCCGTGTCTGGACTTTCCGATAACAGGCTTTCCACACGCTCAGAATTGAGCGTTTCTATATCCGATTCCCCGTACTGTAAAAGCAGCCACGGTTGTTTCACCTGTATGGAAAACAGGCTGTCTCTTATTAAATCTACGCTGTCTTTTCCTTTGCTGTTGGAATCGGGCAGCACGATTTTTGTACCGAGCGATAATGCCGAGCTGCTTATATCTGCGGAAAAGTCATTGATTTTGCTGATATAGTTTGGGGCATAGGCAATAAAGGACGCTGACAGAATAAATACCACAAGAAAGTTGATAACCGCATGAATGGCTTTTGTGGTTTCTCTTTTTAACAGTCCTGTGTATGCCACATAGATTCCCATTACCAGAATGAGGATAAGCAGGAATCCTACATAAAATCCCTCACTGGAAAAGCCATTGGAAGTCACACCAGCTAATGTCTGAATGTTCTTTCCGACAGAGCTTGCAGTATCAGAGATGAAGTCCAGCTTATAGGCTTCCTGTACTACATAGCCTGTCGCATTGGAGATATAAAGGCTCACCGTCCAGACAAAATTTGTGATAGCGTACAAGCCATACTGAATACTTTTCCCAATTCCATCAAGCCAGTTCCACGGTAGCCAATCCCAACTTGAATCCACATAGAAATCAAGCTGATAATTCTCTAGGGGATATTTAGAGTAGGCGTTGCTGTCGCTCACCGTATTATCCACCAGTCCAGCCGCATAAGTCACCGTTCCTGTGATGGATAAAATCATCAGCACGCCGAGAATCACACACAGAGCGATACCGAAGAATCGTAGGATTTTTCGTTTTCTCATAGGCTTCACCTCGTTTCTTCTGTCTGTACTGGCGGTCTGGTATCAAAGGCATGGAACAGGTCAGAGAATACAGGGTGAATCTGGATAACGCCCACACGCCCATACAAATCTTGAAACAGGCATTGTCCGTTTTCCAAATCCCTAAGTCGTTTCTGGTTGCCCTCGTCCTCCTTATCCACACCGAAAAATTCAAGGGTATTTTTGATTTCTTTTATATCTGTGCTACGAAAGGCAAACTTCAAGCCGATATTGTTCTTCATCTTTTCGTCGTCCACATCACAAGAGTTTTGTGTCACAAAGTACACAGCGGCATTCATGGAACGACCAGCACGAATCAGCTTGTTAGAGAGTGCTTTTCCCTGTGCTACCTGCAAGAACGTCCACGCTTCGTCCAAATCCACCATCTTGAAAATGCTCCTATCCGAATGGATAAAATCTAAGGCAAAGGTACTGATAACGATAAGCATTGCCACGGAAAGCAGCTCCATTGTGGTATATTCTTCAAATTTTGTGTCCTTGTCTGGCAATACAAGGTCAGCCACCTGTATGATGTTAAGCTGTCGGTCTAAACTGATGGATTGTTCCACATCACCGTCCGAGAATAACAGGGGTGCAAAATCATAGTCCGTCATGCTCTCAATATGGTCTGCGATATTCTCTGCCACAAGTGAACCATCTTTGCGGAGTTCATCAATGACACGGAGCAGTCCTCTTTTTTTGCTCTGGGTAACAGAACGGATTGCACGCCTTAATACAGGGAACTTCTCACCGTCACGGGAAGAAATACCTGTAAGGAATGTTAAAATATCAATCGCAAGGCTTTCAGCGTCTTTTGTACGCTTCATAATCACATAAGGGTCAAGAAGTCCTTTGTTCTTATTCTCGCTGGTAAGGTTGACGATTTTGATTTCATGTGCAATGTCGGGTAGTGTTTCCTGCCAGTTGCCACGCTCTGATTTAGGGTCTACAATGACCGCTTTTCCTCCAAACAGCACCGCATAATAGATGATAAGGTTGTTACAAAATGACTTGCCACCGCCAAGAGAACCAAGAAAAGCGGCAGCTAACGCATTGGTGACGGAACCCTTAACGCCCTGTGCCGCAAGGCTGGGTTTCAGATATACATTTTTTCCTGTATCAAGGTTATAGCCGATATAGATACCGTCCGTTTCCCCAAGCTGCTGTGTCGCACCGAATCCAAGTCCAGCCAGAAAGTCAGAAGTGACGTATTGGATATAATCATTGATATATCTTTTGCTGGACGGGATAAACTCACCATGCAACCCCAACATATCACCGAATGGGCGTACCAGCTTCACATTCAAATCGTCGTAGAAGTCCTTGACTTCATCACAGCGGCGTTTCAGTTCTTCCAGAGTATTAGCCGCCACACGGATAACGTAGGACAGCTTATACATGGATTCTTTGGACTGGTCTAAGTTCGTTTCCAGCTCATTGACTGAATCCAGAGCTTCCATGACGTTATTTCCTGTTTCGTTGTTGGATTCCCAAGCATGATTATCCAAGTCTTTCAGCTCTTTCTTTTTGTTCCTAACAGTCGTCAGAGCCTTTTTGTTGGTGACGATTTCCACATTCATAGAAGTGGAAACGGGGAACGTGAATTGCTGTTGCTGATAATAAAATATCTCGCTTGACGGAAAATCCAGCTCACCCACGATATTGTTAATCGTGAAGTAGGCAACAAAAGTTGTCTGATCTTCACGCTCAATCTTTAGGTATCGCTGGTTTTCTTCAATCATGCAGCGTGTCGGACGGATAAGGTCATATCGCTTCACCAGTGTTTCACGCTTTGACTTTCTTATCGGGAGGTCATAACTGTAATCACTGTAGGCAACGCCGGTATTCCCGTAGATATGTTCCAAGAGGTAGCCGAAGTCGTTCTTATCTAGTCTGCGGAACTGAAAGCGGCGTGAGATTTTGCTTTCCAAGAGTTTTTCCATCTTTAGGAAACGGTTGATTTCATTATTACTCATGGAAACAAAGTCACCCATCAGCTTGTGATTGACTTCATAGATAAAATCCGCAAAGGTCATAGCTGCTGATTTTCGCATACCCTTGAAGCTGATTTCTTCCTCATTTACCAGCAGCTTGAAGCCAAGAAAAAAGCGGTAGTCAATCTGATTTTCACCAATCATCTCAACCAACGCTTCTGTCTGTTCATCTACCTTTTTACAGGCAATCTCTTTTAATCTGCCTGTGATTCCCTTTTTGGAACGCTCCTGTACTGCACGCAGGCTGTCCTCTGTGGCAATCTGTAGGGCATGGATTTTTCCGTCACGGTTCTGGGCGATAAGCTGACGGAAGTTGTCATGCACCATGTATTTTTCTTCTGGTGACAGGAACGAATAATTGTAAGGTGTCAGCTCATAGTAGGCAAAGCACTCACCGTCATGATTGAACACCAGATTGTTTTCTATGTACTTAATCGGGAACATACATCACACTCCTAACTGCGGTCACGCTTGTATTGAATTTCTGATTTTTCAGTTTGATAGCTTTTCCTGCATAGGTCACTTTTGGTCGGAGGAAAAAGCTCACACAGGATTTTAGGAATCCAAAAGGCTTTTTTCCGTCAAAGGTCTTTTGCGATACAAACCAAGTGAACGCCACAGGGATTCCAAAGTATTTGAGAAATGCACCGTCAATCATGTTAAAGGGCGGCAGCTCCCCAAAGAGAATCACCACAAACAGCGACACCACGAACCAAGCCATCTGACTGAATGTGAGCGGGAACGGGAGTTGAAAGTCGTTGATTGCATAAATGACTTTTTCCACGCTCCATATGCTTGTATAGCTTTTGATTTTCTTCAATTTTCACAGCTCCTTTCTGTTCTAAAATGGAAACAGCAGCCTATGTTTCAAAGCTGCTGCAAAAAAATAACCAGTGTCATTTCACTGGCAGATAAAAAATATTCAGTTGTAATTGTTAATACGAGCATTCAAACACGCCATGATTGGTGACGACAAAACGCCCCTCTAAATCAAGGTCACGCCCGTAGGCTTCATAGTCTATGTAACTGCGGATTCTGTCTGGTATCTCACCCAGACTTTGACATTCATCTATGAAGTAATAGGCAACGTCTGTCATATCGTCACAATCGGGATAATGGATAATATCGTCTGCATGTTCGCACAAATCTTCCAAGCTGCTGTAATAGCCTAGCAGTTCCGATAATTCGTCCTGTATGTCCTCTGGTAAGTCCTCCACCATTTCACACAGGCGGTTGACTTCCTCAATGGGTGTGTACTCGTCAATCTCAAAGGGTAGCTCATAATCATGGATTGCGTATTCTTCGTATCTGTCATTCAAGCCGATACGTTCTGCCATCTCGTCATAATCAACGGGCGGCGTAAACCACGCACCCACAAGCTCACCCTCGTTGTATTTCCCAAGATTGGCGATATAGATTCGCATTTCTTCGATACCACATCACCCCTTTACTGATAGCGGAATACGCCGCTTGTGGTAAATAAGTATCTGTCGTCCATTTCCAGCTCACTACCATAGGAGTGATAGTCGATATGTTTCAACAGTTCGTGAGGAATCTCACCAAAAACATATTCTTCACGGATAAGGTATTCTGCCAGAGCTGCACCGTCACCCACATCATAGTAGCGTATCTCGTCCTTGTGGTCGATAAATTCCTCGAAGCTGGAAAACCATTTCTGCTGAATGGCTTTCATTTCATTGCCGATAGGCGTACCCTCCAATTCCAGCACCATGCGGCAGTTGGCGTTGATTTCCCAGAGTGGCATATCGCTGTGCAGGTCAAAGGGCAGCTCATAGTCTGCAATTTCAATCTGTTCTTCATGCTCCACACCGATTTTTTCTCGGACTTCCTCAAAGTCCACAGGGCAGTTGAACCAAGCACCGGAATATTCTTCCTCACCCTCACGATACGGTTTTGTATTGTTTAACAGGTAGATTCGCATTTCCTGCATGGTCTGTCACTTCCTTTCATCATATCCAGTATTCCCATTATAACAGCATAATCTACACCGAATACATAATGAGAAAACTTTTCTAACTGTTCTTTTGGATAATCAAGTGGTGAGTGCTGCTTGATGATTTCCCACACCATACGTTTGCGGTAGGGAAGGTCGGAAATATTTTCACAGCCGACACGCTCTTTCATATCCTCAAATATATCTGTTTTCATGTTGTCCTCCAATCTTAAAATTTGCATAGAAAAAGCAGCTAACTCAAAAGAATTAACTGCTCTTTGTCTATGATAATTTGATTCCTATTTGTTTCAAAATTAAAGTAAGTTCTTTTCGCTTTTCTGGGTCTGGTGTTCTGACTAAAGTATATCCTTCTTTCTGTATCTTTCTTAATATATCAAATGTAATATCTGCTCTAGCATTTAATTTATATAGAGTATCATCCGACATAGGTACTTTACGAAGATACCACCAGAAAGGTAAATCCAATTTACTTTTAGCATATTTTATAGTGTTGACAAAGTATGTGTCCTCATTATAGTAATTAAAATATGGTTTGTCCTCTAAAAGATGTTTTTCCATATTTTCATAGAAATCATCTAAATGATTGTCAACTAAAATCTTTTCAAGTATTTGAGGAGGAATTTCACTCAAATACTCTGTTATCATACCAGTATTCAAAATATTTAAAGGCGTATAATAATATTTCTTTTTAGCGGAAAGAACAATGCTCAATACTACACTTTGATTATCAAATGCGTCAAAATATACATTGACATTAACATTGTGATATTGATAGTAAAATTTTAAGCAAGTAGCCTTTGTTTTTTTAGGAATACTGTTATAAATATCTACTAAATAGGCTTTTGTACTTTCTTTCATACAAAACACTCCTTTCAAATTCTGCTTAAATTATACTACTTTTACACAATAAATACAATTTACGCCCCGATAATCTTATTGAATAACTGCAACAGTACGTCTTTTACGCCAGAAGCATTGAATACCAAGCCGACAGCGATTAAGGCAATCACCAAGAATCCAATCAGTTTAGAAAACTCACGCTTGAATCCGAGATATACGCCGATAACCGCAATCGCCATGAGTACCAAACTCTGTGCGTTAGATAAAAACCAGTTGTATAAGTTCTGTCCGAAATTCATTATTTTCTGCTCCTTTCCATCATTTCAATTTCTCTTTCTGCGGCTGCTCCAAGTGAGAACAGGAATAAATCAAATAAGATATGCTTCATGTTGTCATTCCTCCGTTTCTGTAATCATTTCCTCTGTGGAAGTTGTCTGCTGTTCAATCAGCTTTTTGTGACGCTCCGTGAGCTTCGCATGGTCTAAAATGTCTTTGAGATAAGTCGTACCGTTGGTACTGTCAATCTTCTGTAAGACTTTCCAAGTGGGAGCTACCTGTCTGCTTATCCAGTTGAGCGTCCGAGTGAGCGTATAAGGCTCTGGTTTGGTCGTCAGTTTCAAACGCCCACGATCAGAGCCGATAAAGTACGCCCATTTCTCATTGGTCTGCCATTCGCTGCGTCTTTTCTCCACCTCCTTGTCAGCGAACCGCATATAACGGTTGATAATGTCAAAAGCGGTACGCTCTGCGTCATGGTAGGTCAGCAGGTCACGCACCGCATAATAGGCTCGCTCATTTTTCAGCCGGATTTCAAAACGGTTCTTGATTTTCGTATCTTCAATGGGTATATCGTATTTCACATACTGCTCATAGTTCTTTTCATAGATACAGAAATAAACCTCTGATTTGAGCGAACCGATATAAAGCGTATTTCCCATTCCGTATCTGTCCTGTTCATTGCTTCTCACCAGCTCACCGCTGCGGTAACTCTTGAAGCTGCGGAATACGGAAATACATTCTTCACGGTTGCATTTCTCTGTCAGCTCTGGAATATCCAAGATTCCTGCCATATCGTTGATGGCAAGGTCAAGACGTTTCATCACACCTCCTTCCACCAGAGCGTCCATGAGAAAGTCATACCAGCTCCTATGCTGTGCCAGCAGATAACTTTCCATCTGCCGACAGCCTTTGCCTTTCAGTTCCAGCAGTGTGCCTTTCTCTTTATCGGGTGATGTCAGCACGAACACATCACCAAGCACATAATATTCCGCATAGGAGTAGAATCCGTAGTCCTCATGTGTCATTACATCCAGCTTTAATCGCAGAATATCTTCAACAACGTGCCGAACGTCCTGTGTGGGGAATCGGATTCTGACGTAATCCAAGACCATTTCCAACGGATTCTCTGGATTCAGCTTTTCCAGAGCGTCCGTGAATTTCCCCTTGATTTCTTCTGTCAAGGCTACTTTTCCAGATTCAATCCTGCTGACATACTCACGACTGATACCAGCCATGACCGCAAGACGATTCTGGGAAACGCCGTACTGCGTCCGTTTTTCCTTAAAATCGTTTATCCAATCGGTATCATTCAGTTTCAATCCCTCCAATCGAAAAAGAAATGTGACAGTTACCGATTTTGTCACACTCCTTTGAATGTTTGAAAAGTCCTCTGTTTTCAAGGACTTTTTGATATGTAATTGACTGTTTCCAGATAATTTGTGCCCCCCTGTTAGATAACGGGGGCAGATAGTTGGGGCGGCTTACGCCACCCCAACACAGGCTAGTCCGTACCTGCGTCTTTCGCTCCGCACGCCGCCTGTCCGTCCTGCCTGTTTTGTGACAATCTTCCTATCTCTTTTAAAAAGTCATGTCCTTTGGGTACAAGGGGAGTGTAAAACTCGGATATGACACTGTTTCCCGTATCAACATAGCCACGCCCTTTAATCTGCTTCAAGAAAAAGTCCTTGTCTACTTCACCGAACATCATACTGTATCCAAGCTCCGACATACGCCCAAGAGCCACACGGAAATTGAACTGGTCACGGATTCCATCACCGAGATACTTTGCGTCTGGACGCTGACAGGCGAGAATGAGAAAATATCCTGCCTGTCGTCCGAGCATGACTATCTGTTTCAGCTTGTTAAGGACAGCAGCATTCTCCTTTGTGGTGAGCATTTCCATGAACGCCACATATTCATCAAAAATAAGGAAGTGGGGAGATAGTCCTAAATAGGCATAGTTTTCACCTGTCCTGTAATTCTCCATGAGCTTCATTGCTTCACTTCTTGCCATCATACCGTCATAGAACCTGTCAATACAGGCGGTTATATCGTCTTTCTTGTACCAGACTTCCGGCATGACAACGGATAAATCCGCAAGGTCAGCGTTCTTTGGGTCTAAAATATACATGACTGCATTGCTGCGGAGCATAGCTTCAATGAGTGTGAGAATAAAATACGTCTTTCCTCCACCAGTACCGCCAGCAATCAGCATATGAGGGAGCTTGTCATACTCCCACCAGACATTTTTCATCAGACGTAAACTGCCATGTTCAGCCTGTACCTCATTGATAGTGATTCTATTAGCGATAGTGTCATAAAGTAAGACATACTCCACATAGGAATCATGTAGCTCTTTTGACACCAGCTCACAGTACAATCCTGTTTCCAGCTTCTTTTCCAAGTGTAAAAGTTGGTCTTGATATTTCCCTAATGTAATTTCTGTACGAATATACAATAGACCATGTTCCATACGGTAATACAGTTTTGGAAAGTAGTTGATTTTCTCTTTCTTGCCGGACGCTGGCAAGTCCTTAAAAAATCCGCTGTCCTGTGTGGATTCTGATTCATACCAGCCATTCTCTAAAATCATGCGTGCCAGCTTTTGACGGTGAAAAAGCTGTTTCACTCTGTCATACTGGAATCTGCGGTAGAAAAGGGCAGACAACACACAGACCAGAGTCGCCACAATGATAGTCACTATCCTATATGGTGTAATCGGCAAGTAGACGCTGCCATCTTCAAAAAGTGAGATTGCTTTCCAATCCGTAGTGATGATTGACTTTAGGTTCAGCAGCATAACCACCGCAAGGAATAATAGAAGCAGCAAACCAGCCGAGAAACGAAAAACCAGTGATTTATCACTGGCTCTGATACGATATCCTCTGTATGTTTGTAATCTCATAGTTCCTCCTTTTAAGCATAAAAAGCAGCAAACTCCATAGAATTTACTGCTCTAACATTTATTCGGAAAAATACTCCTTTTGATTAATTTTTTCTAATTCACATATCAATTTATAATACTCTGCAAAAAAATTATTATTACATTGACTAAAATCAACATCATTTGGAACAACCAATAATGTTTTCATCATGGAATGATAAGTGGAATTTAAGATATCTTCAAGAACTTTCATAAGTTCTACAGAAATATCTGTGGGATAATATTTGTAAAGTTTATCAATTTCATCTTCGGTTTTACGAATACACTCTCCAAGCCATTCTCTTACAGAAAAATAAACCATATTTTCTCGAGTAGTCCTATTTGCATTTAAAACTTTCACTTTATCTGAAAATCGTAACTGTAACAAACTAGACAATTCTTCAGCAGTATAATCAGTACCTGTATGACCATCTAAATAAATTTCTGCAAGCGAAGATAGACTGTTTCGCATATTTTTTATAATTTGTTTTAATCGCATAGAAACATTTCTTCTAGCAATAGAATCCCTCTTATTGTTAGGAACATAAACTTGTGTGATATAAAACATAAAATTTATTATATATCCAACAGATAATTGAAATAAAAGATTAAACCATTGTTCGGCTCCTCTAAACAGTTCGGGCAAATCCAGTGTTAAATAATATGAAGTAATGATGACTATAGATATTATAAAAAATGCAGAAATAAGCGTATTTCTTTTTATGAATATAAGAATATTTTTTCTTAACATTTGTACTAATTCCTTTCCATCGATTTATCTATATGCCAATAATTATAATATCATTTTGCAGATGAAGCAATTATTGCTTATTTATTTTTGTTACTGTTTGTGATGGATTTGTCATAGTGTTTGACACAGAATGCTTATTCTTCAAGACAATATCATCTGCCTTGATATACCAGTCAACGTCTGCACCTTGAAACGTAGCGGTTGCCACCGTATCAGCCACAGGATTGATGATTTCCACCTCTGCATTGTAGTCAAATTCCTTTAACGGAACAGAAGCCGGAATACTTACCTGTATCATACGTCCTTGTTCTTTGCACTTCAAATCGTAGGTACGTTCTTTGATTTCTTCAGAAACCGTACCGTCCTCATTCTGGATATGTACCTCTCGTCTTAATGCGGAGAATTTCAATACTCCGAAAGTCTTTTCCTTGTCAATAATGATTCCGTTTGCTAATCTCATATACTCAATACCTCCTTATGCTTTCACCATATCGTCAGCCGATAAGATATAATTTGTGAATCCTCTTGTACCGATTTTATAACCCTCTGCAGTGATTTTGGGATTGATAAGTTTTACCTTTTCCTCTGATTCAAAGTTCTTCTCACCAGCAGAAGCAGGCAGCACCACGATAATATCATCTGCTCTCTGTACGTCCGAATAAAGGTTGAAGCTACGGGAAACGACCGTCATACGTCCGTTGATCCTACGCTGTTCCACCTTATTCTCACCAGCAAATTCTAAAGTTCCGAATGTTTTTTCCATATTTGGGATAACGTGTTTTAATTCCATAAATTGTTTACCTCTTTTCTTTCTATATTTTTAATGATTGATTGTGTCATTCTGCTATCGGAATAATATCTGTCTGCCTGTGAATTATCAAGGGCAAGCGTTGTGCTGCCGCACCCTTGACAATCCCCATTCAGAAAGATAAATGTTAATCAAGCAGAATTTAGTTGAGTTGCCAGCCACGGACTGACTTTTTTTATGATGGGAGGTGAACGGGGAGTTGCTTTCATAAACCGATACCTCCTGTATTATTTAGACTTCTTTACTCTGCGGAATCTCTTATATCCGGCAAAGATAAGACCAGCAGCGGAAATTCCCATCATGGCGAACAATGCGACAAATGGTGTGTTGTCACCTGTTTTTGGTGAATCGCTTGTCTTTGTTGGTGTGCTAGGTTCTTCTGGTGCCGTAGGGGATTCCAGGTTTTCCTTGACCGTCACAGTCTGCCCCTTGTCCTTGATGTCCTTATGTTCAGCTACCTTGATAGGCTCGTCTGGATTGGTTACGTCATATAATTCTTCAAATGTCACAAGCTCTTTGCCGCCAAGCTCCGAAGCATTGAATGTAAATTCAATCTGAACCTCCATTTTAGAATCCTCGGCAGTAAAAGTAAGGTCATTTTCTACACGCTTGCCATTCATTAGAAGTTCAGCATTTTCAGACTTCACCATTTCCCAACCTTTAAGAGTGTATTTCACGCCTTTTTCAAGACCATCTAAAGTGACCGTATCAACGATAGTTACTTTGTCGTCTGCTTCAATCGTCTTTTCACCTGTCGCCTTATCAGTAGCGGTTGTGTGCATAGTGATGATACGTTCCGTAATCGTCACTGTTTGCCCCTCGTCCTCAATATCTTTATGTTCTGCCACCTTTGTAGGCTCGTCTGGATTGGATAAATCGTACAATTCCTCGAATGTCACAAGGTCTTTGCCACCAAGAGCAGAAGCATTGAACGTATAGGAAACCTCAACTTCCATTTCTGATTTTTTCGCAGTGAATGTGTAATCATTTTCCACAGGTTCACCGTCAATCAAAAGCTGTGCATTTTCAGACTTCACCATCTGCCAGCCTTTCAACTGATATTTTGTGCCTTTTGTCAGACCATCTAAAGTGACGGTATCAACGATAGTCACGCTCTTTCCGGCAACGATTGATTTTCCACCTGTCACCTTATCTGTGGCAGTCGTATGGATAATGATTTCTGGTTCATATTCATCTGTGAGTGTACCCAAGTCCACGACTACTTTATTTCTTGACACCACTACATCAAACGCCGGAATCAGCGTCATTCCTTTGTTGGAATCGCAGCGTAATTCTTCGATTGTGTAAGTATCGTAAAGCAATGCACCTTTGCTGTCGTCTGGTGTGGAAGTACCAAACCAGATACCGTCCTCACTGGTCTTTCCGGCGTTGGTATTCTGCTTATGAGATACCCAATCAGAGGAAGTGGAAAACTGACCATTTGCGTCTGTCACAATGATATGGCTCTCACCAGTCGTCTTGCCTGTGATCCTAAAGGGAACATTCGCAAGTCGCTTGTGAGTGCCAGCACCGATTTTTACACCCTCAATATCTCCACGCTTAATCTGGTTGTAGATGGAATGTGCTTCATCTGTTAAATCCACGATTTTTCCATCTTCTGTGATTTCAAATTCAATCGGTTTTGCACCGTCCGTCAAATATCCCTCTGGGGCGTTGCTTTCCTCAATACGGTATTTTCCGTATGGTAATGTATCGGCGGCAGTTGTAGCGATACCGTCAACGCCAGTATGGATTGTTTTGACGACTTCATTCTTGTTGTATAACTTGCCATCTACCAAGACAGCGTTATCATTTAAGGAAATGATTTCAAAGGCAGTATCTTTCAAAGTCGCACCGCCTTGTGCTTTTGTATCTTTGGTTTCAAGGTCACGTTTCTGGATTTTGACACCGCCACGGATAACCTTGTCTAATACGGAATACTGGTTGCTGCCGCTTAACGCTGCAAGCTCACCATCTTCTGTAATCTGTGCCACATAGACACCTTTTATCTGTTCAGAACTTCCGGCAGCCTGCATATAAGCACCCTCCAATAAGTAACCGTTTGGAGCTGTCTTTTCTTTTACAGTGATAGTACCAAGCGGCAAGCAGATAGTACCATTCTGTGTATAGAAGCTGTCACCCAATACCTTGTAGGAATCGGCTAATCTTGTGATGTAATGGACTTCATTGTTGCTGTCTTTTTCAGTGGTTGTCTTTGTCGTCCATGTGCGCGTTGGTTCTGATGGAAGATTGTCTTTTGTATAGTAACCGTCATAATACTTCCAGACGAACTCCGCACCCTCTAAAGAAGCGTTACCCTGTGGCGTAGCTTTGGAAATTTCCATATCAATCTTGAAAAGCTCAACCAAAGTGTCAGTGACTTTTGGTTTGTCGCTGACTTTTAAAGTCGTAGTTTCATTAACCTTGACCGTCATAGTATAGACGTTCTTATCTAACTGGAATCCCTTTGGAGCTTTCGTTTCTTTCACATAGTATGTCGCAGCTCTTAATTCCACAGTGTCCGTATTACCATTGGCATTTGTCGTAAGTATGGCAACAGATTTCGTGCAGCCTTTATCAGAATAGACACCATAAGTCGCACCAGAGAGAGAATAGCAGTCATTCCCGTTTGTGACTGTGGTATTACTGGAAGATTTCTGAATCTTGCCATTGCCGACAGCCAGCTCTGCGAAGAACTGTCCTAAATCCTGCCCCTCACCAGTGTAGATATAACCGTAACAGTCATAGCGTCCTTTGTTTGCCGCTACAAAGGCTTTTGCTCCGGCGAACACTTCATCTTGTACAGCTTTTGAGATTTCATCATAAGAAGCTCGTACATTGTCGCAGCTCCACCCAAGATGGGCACTCAATCTCTGCCAGACTACTAACTGTCTTAAAAGATAGGCGTGCTGGCTGCTGATTCCGCTATGGCTTGCGGTATACTGTTTGACGTATTCAAGGGATAAGGCAATATCGGCTATCTGGTCGTCACTCAAACATGTACTTGCGTCACTTCTGGTCTTATATCCATTTTTGAAGTTAGTGTTAATATCGACACAGTAAGCGTCCTCACCCTCAACGGTCATATGCCCCTCGTTGAATGTAGAGCCGATAGAACCATCATTCATTACTTTCTCAACGATTCCTACACGCTCTGATGATTCTGTCCAGTATTGCGTTTCCGCAGCATGGACAGCGGTTGTGGGTAGAGCAGTAAAGACGGTTGCAAGAGTGAGAACACCTGTAAGCAATCGTTTCAATATCTTATTCATTTTTTGATTCTCCTTTCATTGGGTAAAAAAATAGACGCTCATTTCTGAACGTCTGGAAATAAAAAAGGAATACCGTTTTTCAAGTATTCCTAATTCTATATGTTATTTAACTGTATTTATGTGATATGAAGTTGTTTGCTGCTGTTATGCCGCTATTTGTTGTTGGTATCTCGATGGTACATTACCATCGCCAAATGGATGTATGCAAAGGAAATCGTGAATAAAAATTGGAATTAATAGAATAGCATCAAGCTCTTCCGTCTCAATAATGTGATTGAAATTCTCACATATAGAATCTATTGCTCCTGGCTTTTCAAATGGAGCTAATGGAGTAAACAATACATGCTCTTCTCCTTTTTCATCTGTTGAAACAATCACATTCTGTGAAATCTTAAACTGTCCACCAATGCTTTTCTCCGTATATTTATACAAATCTCGATGAAGCTGCAAAATATAGTTTGATCTAATTGGAATATACTCATAGCTTTCGTGAATTGTATTTAACACATCCCTATATCCAAGGATTTCCTCCTCATCACGGTTCTTAGGAGTTGTCTTCTCCTCACACAACTGCTTTAATCTAGTTGAAGTTGTACGTATTCCTTCTATAGCATTTGATGCCTCTGTACTCTGCCTTTTAGCTATTTCTACAAGCTTCTCCAACTCTTCTGGCTTCTGCCTAAGATATACTTCCTGCCTACCTTTATATTCATGAATCTGCGCAACAAGTGAAATAATCTCACTATCCCATGTTTTATTTTTTAAAGATGAATAATCAAAATCTCTCATAATGCATCTCCTAATTGTTCGTTTTTCTCCTAAATTATATCTCGTATTAGGAGATAATCCAATCTATAGGAGATAAAATACTTTGTTAGTATTTTCATTTATAGGGATCTTATACTTCTCCAGGACTCTACTTTTCTATGTAGAACTTCTCAAAAGAGAAGTCCATCCTTACTTGGCTTTTTTACCAGCTTTTTGAATTCCATCCATTGTAGTAGATACAATCCCAAGCCTCTTTGCCAATGCAATATCATTTTTTACATTCTCATTCACCTTGGTACTGCAGGCTACGACCACTCTTGATCTTCTAAGAAGTTCCTCTGCCATATCAAGGCGATCCTTCCATCGCCATTTCCCATGATATATCTGAGGCATAGGAAAACTTCTTCTGGTAGGATTTCCAAAGCTTCTGCATATTAGAATCATTCTGTATTTCATCGAATATTTCCTGTGCATCATTTAGATGATATTCAGTTTCTCTTTTCTTGGCAGTTGCAAGTAATGCCTCACCTAATACTTTTCCATTCAGCGTATTTCCATAGAGTTTGATCAGAATATGAATATCATAATAATCTCTCATACGAGTATTGGTAATACCCCTCGAAATCACCGTTTCTAACTTCTCCGCCAGAACTGTTTCCAAATTATATGCCCATACATTTATAGACCGTTCCTCCAGCATCAATTTAAAACTGTACTGTATTTCTTTTGGAGTAATAACATCTCCGGTAGAAATATCAACCTTTAATGGTGTTCTTACACCATTAAACTCTGTTTCCATGCTGACTCTTACCCCTGGATATTCTGCTTCATCCATAATCTCTGTAATCTGCTTAATTCGGAATGTCACCCCATCCTCCATTGGGAAAGAAATAATATCCATAGTAGCGCGAGCATCCAATCCAACCATCGCTGCCACCAGCATACCACCCTTCAAGATAAATTTATCCTGATATTGTGAAAGGGAAATCCGCTCCAGAAAACGTTCCATCATATAATTCCGCATCAAAATCTGTGCATCTGCGGATTTCTTTTTTGACAGGTTTCGAATTAAGTCTTTTAACTGTTTAGCCGTTTTTATCATAACAGTACCTCAAAGTATTGCCTCAAGATTTTATCTACATGGAATTCTGCCGCATACTGCATAAGCAATCGCAGATTTTTGTCTTTTCGCTTTGCATACTGCTTCAATGCAGTTTGGAATGTCTGTATCTCCGTATTATTCCGATTTCTGATGATATCACAGATAGTTCTCTCCATATTATAGACAGGTACCAAATGTCCAAAAGATGTCTGCATTGTAGTGATCCCTTCTCCATGCAGTTCCTTTTTAATTGTATATACCTTAATACCATCGTCTTTTAGCTTTGACGGATTGTATCCGGTCTTTACGGTAATCTCATACTCCAGTGGTTCTCTATCTGTCAAATCATGTAAAAAGAGTGCTGTTTCATGAGAAAATACTGCCTGCTTGCATCGAAGATGCACCAAATACATCACATCCGTCCATGTGTTCTTTGTGGCATAAACGCCATGTGAAATTTGCTCCATATCATTTGCTTTTACATATTGGTAAAGTGCCGTTTTTGAAATCCCCACATCTGTAATCTGTGATGTCTGAATCATTCCACCATTGGCTGTAATCAGTTTTTCAATTTGTTCACTCTGTTTCATGCCATTACTTCCTTTCGTACTAATATCGTATTACATATTAGCACGAAAGGAAATACGTCCTAAATTATTTTCTTTAACGAAAAAGAGAAACCTTTGCATCAAAGATTTCTCCATAATGTCCGAAAACTGGTTTCGTTATGGTGCTTTTCCACCAAATCACAGGCCTCTCACCTGCTCGGCTTTATTATCCTCTATGCTAAAGAGTAATTGCAAAGTTTTAACGTTGCCAGTACAACGGAAGCAAACACCTTATGCTTCGTGTCCTGTTGTCAGGAAGAGTTTTCTCTCTTGGTACTTATATTATGATCACGATTTCAGAAAATATCATCCCTTTCATCTGGTTCCAGACAGTAATTGTCAATTACCATGTCTTTTTTGTGATTCATTAACAAATAGTGTCTGTCTGATGCTAGGAAAAGATATTCTGCGTGCCATATGTAATGATATCTTTCTTGATTCCACCCCTAAGAATGGGGCATTTCTGCGACAATTTTCCGGATACATTTTAAGATTTCTGCACCCGGCTCCCCATAAGGCAGATATTCCGTATAAGGCTGAAAAGCATTATCTTTGATCGAAACTCCGGCAATTGCTGCCGCCCACATGCATCCAAGGGCATATCTCCCATAAAGATAATGCATATGGAAACCGTCACGACAGATCGAACGGTCTCCTTCTTCCTGAAAATAAGGTGTTTTGCGAAGCTTCTGAATCATTTCTCCGCAGGGGATCAGCTGCAACTGATATTTTCCGGCCATAGCAGTATAGGCACTTTGCAGCCTGTCAAACATTTCCTGTTGATCCCTGTTATATCTGGCAAAGCTTTCATGGTCACTGGACTTCTCATACGCCCAGGTTTCATGGAGAAATAACCTGGCCTCAGGTGCATTTTCCCGAAAATAAGCCACTATTTTCCCAAGAAAAGGTTCATAGGTATCCAGCCAGCCGCTGTCATGGCTTGCCTGCTGCGTAACGATGACATCCCATTTTGCCTCTTTCAGCACTTCCTTTACGGTTACTCGCCTGTCGGTTTTGGTTCCGTTAAACTGGAACTGATACTCTCTTGCGTTTTTCTCTATATTGCGCCAGTGCTTCTCCAAAGAGCAGCCGCCGATATACAGATTAACCACCTGGTTCTCAACACCTGCTATCTCCAAAATCTGATGCAGATAATAAGTCGCATCCTCTGAAAAGCTGTTCCCCACTGCCAGTATTCTTAGCATGATCTTCCCTCCGTGAAAAATTATAGATACTCATATATTCCTTGTATTGCATCTGCAATATTCATCTTATCTTCCAGCCTGATTCTATTTATCTTTTTGTAACCTCGCACGGACAAATCGAGCAAAGCAAGCTTCTCACACTGTACATAACCTTCCACTTCCGTTGTTGAAATTAAAATATGCAACGGTTCCTTCACAGAATCGCTCAATATAGGGCAAGCAATTATTTCACCGGAAGTATTAAACAATCTTTGCTCACTATCAGCACCGGATACATCACACTGACCGCAGCCGGCAGACAACGTGCAGAAGATGTATTAGAACGGCATACGCTGCTATTTCCATTCCACCTCTATACTGTGGAGCATAGTCGTGTTCTGCCAGCCGCCCGTTCCCGGCGTTCCCGTATGCCAGACTAAAATTCCACCCTCCTGATTTCCCGATACTTCCGTCTCCAACCGCAATTCATGTGCATAACCTTTTTCCATCTGGCAAACAGGCTGAGGCGTATCACATTCAGCCGTAGCAGTCAGTGTTGTTCCTTCCAATCTGACCGTTACACAAAAACCGGTGAGATAACAGGAAACCATCTGTAATGCCGTCAGATATCTGCTCTTTCCGTCTCTGTATTCCACCAGTGCCATTGCCACTGCATCGGAAGCTTCCTTTACGCGGATTACACGCAAAGCATATCCTGTCAACTTTTCTGTATGAAACTTGATTCCAAAATCCATGTACTGTCCTGTACTGCCAAACCCCTGGCCCGCCGTCTTTGCCGGGTCAGCCTTTACCTTAAGGCTCATATCACCATACTGTTTTAGGACAGGCGTAAACCGAAGTCTGGCGCCCTGGGTATTCTGATAGAATCCCACACCCTTACTTCCATTGCCTGTCTCCCCATATTGCCAGGCAGGAATACTGTTATTCATCTCCCAACTTCCAAAGGTGGACGAGTTAATCTCTATGTCGATTGGTCTTGCACAATCCAGAGTCCAGCTTCCGCTCCTTAATTCCGGCTGATTTTCATCCGGTAATTCAGAAAAATCTGTAAATAAATACTTCTCATCCACTTCGCCCTCCGTCACAGGAAACGATGTCATAACCTCTTTGGCAGTTCCCGCCAAACCTCCAGAAAGCCTGGGAATGATGACTGCCTTGATATATTTTCCGATATCAGCCGCTGTGAAACGATAGCTTCGAAGCGGAATACCCCTTTTTGTCACAGCGCAGAGTACAGCCCCCGTTCCCGTTTCAGTATCACATCGATACCAGGAAATTTCCGACGCATCAGTGCGCTCTTTGGAAGACAATTCATAGGAAAGCGTCACACATCCTATTTCTCTTTCCTTTTTCATTACAGGTTCTCCCGACAGTTCCGGTGCAGGCAAGCGGAAGGGTTCCACAGAAATTGCAACCGAAGCCTCCAGACCGCTCTCCGTACACCCATGAACCACAATTTGCTTCACCTGTTCGCTGCGATTGCAGTCTGCAATCCGGCAAGAGCGCTCCGATTCCGGAATCAGTTCTGCATAAACCATATCGCTTTTCTCCAAGAAAAAGTCAACCCGCTCTTGGCATTCCTCTCCCGAAAAGAGGTATACATTTGCGGTCACATGAATCGTTTCTTCTCCAAAGGCAATTTTTTCCCTGTCTGTATGTAACTGCATAAAAGTCGGAATTCGCAGTTTCCCGGCTTTTTTCGAAATGCTCGGTTCTCCCGGAGGATTCCATCCCTTACTGCCGCCCAACAGATTTTCAATATTGATATATCTCTTTTCCTCATATTCGAAAACATATGCTTCCAGCGCTTTCTTACCCTGAAGCTGTACTGTTTCTTCGCTGTCGTCACCTCCAAGAGTGACCGGCTTTCCGTTTTGAACAACTCCGTACTGATAACATTTTAGTGAGGGCAACGGATACTTGGTCCAGCCAACTCTCACAGGTACGTTTCCCTCTGTTTCATAGCGACAATCAATCAAAGCGACCTGTCCACCCTCCTTGGTAAGATACTGTTCTGCCTCTGTTCCCATGGTCTTAATTTTGCTTCGGAAAATACAGTCAATAAACACAGCTCCCGTTCCTGTTGCCTGATAAATGGGGCGATTACCATAAAAATCAAAATCGCATCCCACATACACTGCATTTCCGTTTAAAGCATCATCTGTGCTCTCAAAATGACACTTCCGGTACAATGCGCGTTTTGCCCCACAAACGGGCACCAGATTTAACCGACTCACAAAACGGCAATTGTCGGCACAGAGTTTTTCTCCTTTCTGAAAAGCAAGCTGCGCCTGGGTGACAGTCTCCGTTCTCTTTTTCTGATTCAATGCCGGATTCGCTGGATAGACTAAATCTACACTACAATAGTTTCCAATCGTCACATTGGCAAGGTACAATTCCTCTACCCGAAAACAAAACAGGGTATAATTTCCGTTACAGGCATGGGACTGCCCTCGGTTGCCTGCAATCACTATGTTTTCCGGATTTTCAGATAATCCTACTACTTTTAAAGCTCTGCTGTCTACATGCATACCGAAAGGAGCCCAATCCCCTTCTTTTTTCTGCATGGTATCTGTTGCCAGCGGGTCATCAATCCAATAGACATTGGGAGCAATATACATGACAGTAGGATTTTTCAGACTCCCTTCCGAAAGTTCACGACCGGCAAAGGCCTCCCGGATATCACAGTAGGCATGCGGATGCCAAGCTGCCTCTTTCCGGGAAAGACTGCCATCCAGCAAAAGCGTGTGTTCATTCAGTTCCCTGTATTCTCCCTTATATATAAAACCCTGTTCCTTCCAAATGATGTCCAACTTTAGTTCCTCTCGGTCATAGTATCTTCCTGTTTGCTATCAACAATTCCGTTTTGGCACAACCGTGTCACATATATTACATAGGTAACACATAGCATCACTGCTGCCCCACACCATGCTGAGACTTCTGCAATGGCCACTCCCTGAAATCCCATCCGGGGTACCAAAAGGAACCCAGTGACCACACGCATTACAACCTCAAGTACTCCCGAAAGCATTGGTACAAATGTTTTACCCAATCCCTGACATGCATTTCTGGTGACAAAAAGCCATCCTAAAGGGAAAATAGCAATCCCTGTAATGAAAAGGAATTCCCTGGTATAAGATATGACAATCGGATCATTTAACATAAGCCTTGTCAACGTCTCCGGAATAATCAGCTGAACCAGACAAATAGGAATATTGATTAACGTAGACAGTAAGATGCCATCCCATACTCCTCTTCTGATTCTATTTATCTTATTTGCGCCGTAATTCTGACCTGTGAAAGTGAGTACGGCAAGCCCTACTGCTCCTCCCGCCTGTTCAAAAAGGCTGCATAATTTCATACAGGCTGCATATGCCGCAACATAAAGAGTTCCCATGGCATTCACAAAATATTGCAGGATCATTCCTCCAAATGCCGTGACAGAATTCATGACTGCTACCGGCATACCCTTAAGCATGAGATACTTTACAATATTCGTTCTGATTTTCCAGTCTGATGCCGTGAACTGCAGCTCTTTTATTCTGCGTATATAAAGATAACAGTACAGCAAAGAAAACACCTGTGCCAAAACAGTTGCAAGAGCAGCACCTGATACTCCCATTTCCCCCGGAAATACAAACAAAACATCCAATATGACATTGATAATGGAAGATAAAATCATCGCAATGAGCGGGACTCTGCTATTTCCCACACAGCGCAACAAAGTCATGGCAAAATTATTACATACTGTTACTGTGCTGCCAATCAGAATGATTCTGAAATAACTAATTGTATCCTGCATCATATCCTGAGGCGTATTCAGAAAAGTAAATAAAGGTCTCATTGTTAACAGACTAAGGATTGTAACAAGAACACCGATTCCAAGACAAATCAGCACTGACATAGCTGTTTCCTGTCTCATTTTTCCATAATCCTGTGCGCCAAAGGATTGTGAAATATAAATTCCAAGCCCACCTGTCAGCCCAATCATAAATCCAAGGATAAAGAAATGCACGGAGCCGGTATTCCCCACAGCCGCCAATGCTGCATCTCCTATACCTTTTCCAACAATAACCGAATCTACAAAATTATAAAATTGCTGAAAAAAATTTCCTGCCAGAATCGGAAGAAAAAACTGAACAAGCAGTTTCATGCAATTTCCTTCCGTCATTCCTTTTGTTGCTGTCTTTATGTCAATCACGTTCCTTCCTTTTCCTGTCTATTTTCCGCTTCATTGGTATATTATCACGCTCTTTTCTAAGTTGCAATCCATTCGGTCCCTCCATTCCAAACATTTTTCTCGGCTATGGACTTATTTGTATTTCTATGGATTTTTCAGTTTTGGCACTCACAGAAATTTTCCAGATATTCGTCCACTTTTTCCGTGTTTACCAACACTGATGTTGTATCATAAAAGTTGACAGCCTATATAGCAAAAGTAAAACCATCCGGTAAAAAGGCTGGTGGACAGAACGGACATCAGGGGACACATTTAGCGGTAATAACAGCTCCGGATAAAATAGTCAAACATATGCCTTCCGCATGTGAAGGGTGCCCACATTATCAGATATGCAAGGGCACTGCATTCTTTTATGTTTTCAGTAAACCAAGATTGAGAACTACAAGTAACAACAATTTCTTCATTACCCAATTTTGTATTATTAGATATTTCTGATAAGCTATCTAAAAACATTTTTTCTAATTGTTCTAAACTTATCACATTAGCAGGTAAAAAAGAAAAAATATCTAATACTTTATATTTACCCATGTAAGCCACCTATCCCTCAGCTCCGCAAGCATTATTTAATGCTACAGTTTTTAAATACTGACATCTATTGATTTCTTCACAAAACCGCTTCCGCTATTTGCAAGTGTACTTTCAACAGACTCTCTTGTAATGCCATCCAATACCCCAAACGGAACTGGCTTTCCAATCTCCCACTTTGGATCAGCTTTTCTTGCGGCATCCAAGAACGCCTGCCGATATGCACGCTCATACTGCTGCATAGTATATCCTGCCGCCAATCGGTCATTTTTCTGTACCTTGTGATACATATTCGTATACACGTCTGAGCGTTTTGTCGTGTCTCCATTCAGTACGCCGTTTTCACGCAGAAATTCTTTCTTTGTTTGTTCAAACATCTCATCCTTGCTACTCTCAGGAATGGTAATGATACGTTTCCGGCTACCTTCATTTTCTTCTGTCACCAGAAGTCCCGCCAGTCCTGTCGTCGGGTCAATATAATCTCCGTCCTTGTCGTAACTTTTCATCAGATTTTTAATACCTTGAATGTTTCCATACATTGCCCCATTTGCATTTGACATCATCTGTTTTATTGCCGCCTTATATTGCTTGCTGTTCGTATCAATGCCCGCCGCCCTTAACTGTGCCTGTACAGAACTGCTGTTTAACTGCGACAACTGAAAGCTACCTATAGCACTTGCACCTTTTGTGCTTTTTGTTCCAAACATACTGTGAAATAAAAAACTGTAATCTGTTATTTTCGACATAACCTCATCCTCCTTGAAAAATTTAATATGAAATCCGTTTCACTCTGTTTCTCCTATATCTTATTTCTTCCATAAGTTTCAGGTTAACATCCACAACATTTACTTTACCGTCATTGTTTGCGTTAAATCTATGCCCACACCAATCTTATTTCAATATACCAACTATATATGTCCTTCCCGCCTTGATGAGATTTTCGGCAAACCGCTCTGGTACTTTCTCTGGCTCATACACTTTACCATCACCAATACCTAAACGTTGTTTCGTTTTTTGAATATCATTTATCGCATTGATTTGCTTGATGTTCCATTCTTGATATTTTTTTCCAAATCTACTTTCAACAAACTCATCAAATTCTTCTTGCAGAATAGCTAACTCATCCTCCATTGTTAATCTTCTAACACCGCTTCCGCATTCTTCAAACCAATGCCATGTTACATCAGCACATCCGGCAGACAGCTCTATTTCATTGTTGCAGGAACTGCCCTGCCCGTCCTCTGTGGCTTATTAGGGATAATTTTCTGCTATGCCTTGGCATCAAAGCTACTCTGCATATTATCCACATTTACCGTCTCTTCACTTGCCAGCGGAATCCCTCTCTTTGCATTCCCCCATGCTTCATTGTAGATCATGCACATTTCCGTCTGTCTGGATGCCTCCGCATTGGTGGTATACATCGTCCACCCATTATTGGAATAAGTCGCGACCATCTCCCCATTCTTATCGTAAAACTCTATGTAATCGCTGTTGCCTGACGGCAATTTCTGATATTTCACTTTCCCTTCAAGCAGCGTTGCCACAAAATCTATCGGCTTTAGCACATTCTGTCTGTTTCTTGAAACAGCTTTTAGCCCGGAAGTGATGATTCCTTTTCTGTCTGGGGATACTTCTGATGTGTAGCTTTTCATCAAACTGTTAAATCCTTCGGATTTGTTTTGGAACTGCCCTTTTGAAAAATCCTCATAAGCCTGTTCCCTGATCTGCTTCCGATATTCTTCATCACTGATGCCGCTTTTCTTTTTGGAGAAAACATATTTGTCATTGAAGTCCGGCAGATGGATACCACCTATACTTCCTGTTCCTGAAAAATATCTGTTCTGCAATGAACTGTTGGATAAATTAACCCGCATTATTCCACCCTCTCCTGTAAATTACCTAATCTGTTCAGCACTTCATACATCCGGCCATTGCCAAATATATAATTTTGCAAAACAAGCGGCTTCCCCACCTGCCTGCTTTCCCGGTACAGCTTCATATAAGCATCCTTCGCTTGATAAAAGCTGTCTTCCAATTCTTCCATCTCTTTTGTTGGCATTTCAAAAATTTTCCCCTGAATGACCTGCCCCTGGGCTGCTATTCTTGCACAGGATTTCTGCCATGCCGCTTCCTGCTCAAATTGTATATCCAGCCACTCTATCTCATCTTCTTTTGTCAGCGGCGTCCCATCTACCTTATAATACTGTTCATTTTCATAGCGCTGTTCAATTTCAGAATACAGCCTTGCATAACTCAGCCCACAAGCATTTACAACATCCGAATAGCCATACTGCCCTTTTTCTTCCCTAATTTCTTTTAATATTCCGGCTCTCATATCGCTGAACGATGTAACCGAATGCACAACTGTATGCTTAATTTTATCCATTAAATTTTCCCTGTTTTTCGATAATTGAGAAACCTCTAAAGTATCCTTATGAAACACTTTCTGGTATTCACTTTGACTTCCCTGAGATTTCAAACATTCTCTATTAGGTTTAAAGCCATCCTGCAAATGTACAGGATAATTGGAAATACTAATTGACATACATTTTTCTCGTATGATTGACCATTTACTAATCCTGCCATTTTAGACAGTCCACTGCAAAGTTGTTTTTATGTAACTGCCTGCTCGAGCAGGTAAGCGTACCGCCCCCTGCCAGGGTAAACTTCTTTTCAGCAAGATTGCTGTTTCTCCCCTCCGTTGCTCCCCTGCAGATATCCGTCCGGCTTGTTGATAAGCAAAGTCAGGTCAATCGTCCTCCCAAAGCAGTCCACGCCTTCAGCTTTATTACTCTTTCAGTAATAATCATTGGAAACTTTTTCATTTTCCTTGATAACTTTATTGAAATTCTGCTTCACGGCAAATTTCTTCGGATTCCAATGGATTACTTGGTTTGATAATGATACACCATTCATTACACTATACCTCACTGCCTGTCGCGGTTTCCGTCATAACATTTGCGTCATAAGCATTGGAAGCCATCGCTATCTGCCTCTTACTGCTCCATGCCTTTGTCAGCCTGCTCCTCTCCAATTCCTGCTTTGCAATCTTTTCTTCCAACGCCTCCTGCTGAAATTCCTTCATCTGCGCCCGCTTTTCCAAATATTCTTCCAGCAGTTCCTTCTGCCTTGCCTTTTTCTGCCGTCCGGCATCAGTTCCCTTTGCGGAGGAACTCCCGGAATAACCGTCATTCTCCTTCATGCCCTGCGTATAGCCGTAACATTTCTCATATGTGTCATCTATATGCATATATGATATTTGTGGAATATAGTTTCCAAAATTAACTGCCTTATTCTTCGCTAAAGCGTCTAATATTTTCTTCTCATATTCCGGATCAGTCTGCATTCTTTTATAAGCGGCATCCGTAATATCTATAATATCATTTCTATTCCGCTGCGATGGATGTGTATATAATGAATTCATCTTTTCATTAAAATACGCCTTGTATTCCTCTAAAGTCATATCTTCTGGGGAAACCTGACTTTTGTCTGTGACCTTTTCCGCAAATCCCGCTTGTTTTTCCTCCTTCCTCAAACCCATGTAACTCTTTGCTGTTTCATAATAACTGCCATAAACTGAACCTACATCCATTACTACATTCTCCTTCCTTTTTCATATTTTTTTATTTTATTTCCTTCTGCTGCAGCATTACTGTGACTTTAAACACATCGTTTTTTATTTTGATATCCATATCTCCAAGATAATGGTCTGCCACATTCTTTACATTTTTTAACCCTATTCCATGCTCCATCAAAATATCCGGCAGATCGCTCTGTTTCGTTGTCATCGGGACGATACCTCCATCTTCCCATATCACTTTCCCATCAAAGCTGTTTTCCACTTCAATCAGTAGGAAATGATTCTTTTTCTTTAAAGTCAGATTGATATATCGCTGTTCCTGCTCCAGTTTCTCGCAGGCTTCTATGGCATTGTCTAAAAGGTTATTCAGAATGATACCTATATCAAATGCAGAAATTGTGTCTGTTTCCCCCAAGTTAAATTTTACTTGAAACGAAATACCTGCATTTTCCGCTTTCTGGTATTTATCATTGATAATCACATCTGTGACCGCATTTCCTGTATTGAATTTATAGTCCATAGTCTGTATGGTTTCATCCAGTTTTTCGATATAATTCTCTACTTCATCATATTTCTCACTTGCCACCAGCCCTTTTATATTCGTCATATGGTTTTTCATCTCATGCCTTACTCTGCGAATGCTCCCGTAGAAGTTCTCTGCTTCTTCCAGTCTCTGCTTCATGGCTTTGACCTGTTGTTCTTCCACAAAATGTTTCTGCCGTTCTTTTTGAAGCTTCCTGTAATTCTGGTAGATGTATATTGCCGAAATTTCCCCCACATAGATAAGAACCGCAATTATCGGTAATTTCCACAACATTTCCTGCTTGTCATCATACAACAGAAAAACTCCACCCTCGATTTGCACTACGGAAAGGTCTACGCTTATTCCTACAATCATACTCCCTACAATATTCAGTACTGAAAGGAATATCGTTTCCTGCCATCTCAGCATAAACGGTTTCTTTACGATTTTTATCACGACACCTGTCATAATCAGTAATACCAACGTGTACGATAAAAGCAGGATGCCCATACCTATCGCCATACCCAGATAAACCCGAAATATATATTCCTCACTCAGAACATCCAACCCTCTAAATATGCTCTCCACTGTACATTGATAAATACTGTCTGCAATCAAATAACTTAACGCATGAAAATTGTAAAACAGCAGCAGTATGAATACCGCCTTTTCCAAATGTTTTTGGTATTTGCAAAAACAATATCCCAACACAATGACAGCGGACATTGTATATCGTATTACCCCCGGCTTTTCCAGCCATAGCCCCATGCAGATATTCATCACTGCCAATATTCCTGCAACAATCCATATCCCTTTCTCCCACCGAAAAAATACATTCCACAATACCAGAAAAAGAACGATTTGCAGAATAATAGGATAGATTTCAAAAAGCTTGCGAATGATTTCATATGTAACCTGACTCAATTATCTTTCCTCCAAAATGTATTCCAAATAACGCTTTACAAAGTCCTGATATTTATACTTGGATATCAGCAGACTGTCCCCGTTTCTCATTTTCACCTCTGTCCGGTCATATCGTTCCACATATTTTATGTTAACCAGATACCCTTTGTGTATACGGAAAAAATCCGGCTTAAGCTCGCTTTCCAGTGAGCTGATCTTGTCATAATATTCAATTTTTTCATGCCGCAAATACAAGGTCACTTTCCGATTACTGCTTTCAATATAGTAAATATCATCTGCTGAAACACTTCTTGTTCTATTTCCATTCCGAACTAATACTTCTTTTGGTTTTTCCTTTTTCTTTGCCATCAAATATTGATACTCCCGTATGGTCTGTGCAAAAACCTGCTCAAAATTGCTTTCCTGAATCGGTTTTACAATATACTGAAAAGCATTAACGGAAAAAGCCTCCTGCATATATTCCGGATATCCCGTTACAAATATCAGAAGCGGCAGGCTTCCCCACACTGCTTCTTTCTTGCTTTCCATCTGGCTCCTGAGCTGCTTTGCCACAGTCATTCCATCCTCATCTCCCATAGAGATATCCAGAAAAAGTATGTCTATTTCTTCTGCATTTGTCTCATCCTGAAACTCCAATAATTCCTTGCCCGATGAAAACTCTGTTATCTTACAAAAAGGTTCCTGCTTCTGTATCAGCTTGCGTATGTAAATGCGTATATTTTCCTCATCATCGCAAATTGCTATGTTCAACTGTTCCACCTCATTTTCATGGTTCATTATCAAATATGGATAACATCATCTATTGTTCATTTATATTATCGGCAGATTTCTTTCTTTAAATTCGGAAATGTTGTGACTGGACTTCTGAATGTTGCGACTGGACTCTAATCTTCCCGACAATTATCATCTGAATTGATTTTCTCCATCCGTAACCTTGCCTGTTCCCTTTGTTCGTCACTTAACCTTCTCGGCTTACGATAACCACATAACAGGAAAAAGCAGATAGATTGCTACCTGCTCTTTCCATAAACCTTTACAAACTTGCTTCCTGACTCTTGGTCTTTGGTTTTTCCGGTTCTTTCTTCTGCTGTTCCGATTTCACTTTCATCTGTGACAGCTTTTCCTTGACGGATACCCTGCTCTTTTCTTTCTCTTTTTCCTTTCCGGTATCCAGTCTGGCACAGACCTTATCCAGCTTCGCTACTGCACCGTCAATCCGCTCCACCTGTTTCTTTAAGGCTGAGATATGCTTCTTTACAGGCATATTCAGTACCCTTGTAAAGGCAACGCCCTCTTTTTCGTCCGACACTTCCTTTGTACCTTTTCCGGTTAAGAGCCTTCCCACGTTGGCAACGCTGTTCCCGATCTGCTTGAACTCATCCCCAATGCTGTCGATCTGGTTGGCAGTCTTTTCATAACTGGTAAGCACATCCACCATCTTCTCCCGGCATTCGGAAAGCACCGACTGCACACCAGAAATTCCTTTCTGAAGAACCTTATTCATTTCCTCCCTTCCCTTTTCCTTAAAGGCGGTTACTGCCTGTGCTGCGGTGTCAATCAAATGGTCTTTCAGTTCCGATAAACGTTCTGCAAGACTGCTTACCTTCTCCTGAAGGTATGACACCTTATCCAATAGCTGACTTTCCGTTGCTTTCGGCTGCCTCTCCTGCATCTTTTCAAGCTGCTTTCGTACTTCTTGCAGTTCGTCCACCATAGCGGAAAGCTGCAACTGCATCCCGGCGATATACTGCAAGACCTCCATAAAGTCCTGTGAATGCTCTTTCATGCCCTGCTGTTCCAAAAGCTCCATGAACTGTTTCATAACGTCCATTTCCCCTGTGTTCTGTTCTTTCTTTGGTTCGTTTGCTTCCATAGCACCCTCCTATAAACTTTCTTCTTTTCCTTTGCTCTTTGTGACTTCCGGTTTCTCCGGCATCTTCTGATCGGATATTTTCTGCTTCATCTCGGCAAGTTTCTCCTTGACGGATACCCGCCCTTTAGAACCGTCTGCTAACATCCGCTCCTTGTCATGCTCTGCGATACGCTCCGACATCAGGAAACTTGCAACAGGCTTTAACGGTTCATCAGCCACCGCCTGTATATCTTCCGCCCTGTCCGGCTCGCCTTCCTGCGCCTGTGTGCTATGCTCTCCGGTTTCGTCCTCCGGCTCATCATCGCCCATATCCAACGCATTATCGCCCTTTTCGTCCATGTTAAGAAGCGCATTTAACTCTGCAAGGCGCTCTAGCTTCTCCGACAGTTCTTGCTCCTGTGCAAAAGGTTTTGTGACTTCCACCTTTGCGGTTTCAAGCTGATGTTCCACGTTGGAAAGCTTCTGCTCCACATCTGCCATTTTCCCGGTCATTCCCTCTAACGCATTGGAAAGTCTTTACAGATTTCCACCTCATGGCTCAGGCTTCCTTTTAAGCTGATCGTAAACTTGGAGAAGAACGAGTCAAAGGACACGCTCATCTTAAATCCCTGAAATTCCCCGATTGTGACCGCCATGTTTGGCTGTTTGGCGCTGCGGCACATATCAATTAAAGCCGCACCCGCTTCCTTTTTGTCCGTATAGGTACGGTTGCCTATCTTCATGGAAAAAGCGTTCTTTCCACGCTCGGCTTTTTCCACGGCGTTCCATAGGGTCTGGCGGTCTG
>OOCD01000381.1_pt1 | contig 34170 bp, 32 predicted proteins | sample 1671791 | NCBI WGS metagenome assembly OOCD01 (sample SAMN06348193, study PRJEB24527) | human gut metagenome | biome: human gut; feature: ankylosing spondylitis patient; material: feces | host: Homo sapiens | place: China | collected 2015-10
CGACCATAGCGATAGCGCTTGCGAGGCCGGGTGCGAACTGTCCATGACCGGTAAGAATAAAGCCAACCATTCAAATTTCCCTTCCGAAGGTATGTGCAATACGAGTCCGATGATTTTCGGAAGCCAGCGGGCGCTCGCCCTTAAAGCTTCTTGGAAAGCGTTCGTTGAAGACCAGTGGTTTCTAAACTGGTAGTAACCACGTGACGTGTTGTTGTCACTATATCACCCCAGAAGAGGACGCTTTCGTTGATTCATACAGTAAAACGTTTTTGCACCGCTCACGGTGATAAATCGACCGTTCACCGCTCGTTAACACTTCTACCTGCAGTTTTGAAACCGTTTCGAAATGCTTTGGCAAAAGATCGGATCTTTTCCTGTGTCTAAACAACGTAGGGCGGCTAAATATAGCGTGTAGAAAAAATGCAGGTCATTGTGAAGATTTGTGAATTGGTCTTTTTGACTTAATACCAGTTAGAACCAGTTTAGAAATTATCGGTGAACGGTAGTTTTCGACCGTTCACCGGTTACTCGCAATCGTTTGCAGCCGTTTTCCTAGATGAATTGGGGAGACTCGATGAAGCACTTGCGCGGTTGCAGGGTATTTCAATACTCGTCCATCCCCCGCGCGCCAAACTCCCACTCCCTGAATATGCCATAGCTCTCGCTATTCGTCTCACAAACATTACTTACTCTAATCTGTAATTGTTTATCGTTTATCATTAAGTATGATATAAGATACAAGTATCATCCATGACATCGGTTGGAGGAGCTATGATCCGCTGGAACGTATCCAAATCGAATGAAGCCATCAACCGTGAACAGGCAATAGCCGATCTGAGGAAGTTCACTCGCTACTGCAAATGGGCCACAATCTGCACCACCGTGGCGCTCGCCCTGGGACTCCTCGCAGTCATTGCAATCGACCTTCTACTCATATTGCCTAGCCTCTCCCAAGGGTTCTGTCTCCAATCCGTAGAGCTTAAGGCTGGCGAAGGACCGTGTCTCGCTCTCGTCGGCACCAACGCACAGACCCCTCTTATGCTTGTCGCCCACGACGGCCACACTGCCATAGGGAGCGTCATGATGACATGTCTCGCGCTTGCCATCTCGCTAAGTGCATACAGGCTATTCTCCAATATCGAAAAGGCAGGCAGGCCCTTTGACCTCGAATGCATCCGCACACTACGTCAAGTAGGACACTTGTTCCTCATTGGCGGCGCCGCCGTGAAACTTTTTGGTGCCATAGTCACGGGGCTAATACTCTCAGGATTTGGCGGCAGCTTTACAGATGCGCTTGGCGACCAGCTGCTCGATGCCTCTATGCTCTTTGCAGGCCTGATTATTAGCCTGATTGCCAGCGTCTTCCAGTACGGGTGTATCCTGCAAATACAAGATGACGAGTTGCTCTAGGGGGAATCCATGATTATTCTGCGGCTCGACCGCATGCTCGCCGAACGCAAGATCTCATCCAAAGAGCTTGCGGAACGCGTGGGTATCTCCCAGGTCAATATGTCGCGTATCAAGACGGGCAAGGTTTCTGCCGTGCGCTTTTCAACTCTTGACGCGATATGCCGGGCACTCGACTGCCAACCAGGCGATGTGCTGGAATATATGCCTGACGATGAAGCCGATAACCTTTTTGGACTTAAAGATGAATAGCCATAATTAAGCCGCCAATCACGCCCTCAACGCAAATTGCCCGCCAGAACGACTTCCGTACTGGCGGGCAATTTGTTTTCTATCAGCTAGATGCTCGATGAGCCGTGCAACTCTTTACGCAAACAGGCCGTAGATGCTGATGTTGGCCTTGGCGTAGAGGCCGTTAGCATACTCGGTCCACTTGGAGCTGGCACTCGAAGCCTGCGAGGAATACTGCTGGTAGGCGGTGTAATAGGCGGTCATGGCCTGCTTATAGGTAGCGCTATCGGCCGTAAAGGCATCGTCAGCGAAGGCCTTGGCATAGGTGCTATCGGCGTCCTTCCAGGTGCCCTTCTCGCTATCCCACTCGTCGCCGGCAAGGTTGATAATATAGTCGGCGTAGTCCTTGCTCGCGGTCTCCTCGTTGCCGTCAGCAGGCTCGGTCGGGGCGGTTGGCATGCTTGCGGAGCTATCGCCGACCTTCTTCTTGTAGAGCTTCTGCAGCGTCGCGGACTGGCGGACGATCTGCTTGGCCTGGTCCTTGGACACGCCGTACTGTTTTGCCATGGTCTTGTAGTCGGAGGTGCCGATGGAATCCTCGGCGTACTTCTTCATCTCCTTAGAAGAGACGGTAATGCCCTCGTCCTCGGCAGCGTCGAGCAGGATCTTGTTGCGCACGTAGGACAGGATGACGTCGGCAGAAGGAGCGGTGTAGTTGCCATCGCTATCCTTGACGGTGTCAAGGCTGTACTGGCTCTCGATGGCCTCGCGCGCAGTGATGTCGCTCTTCTTGCCGTTGTAGCTATAGCTTGCCACGGTCGAATCGAGCTGGTCCTCGGTGAGGGTCGCCGAGCCGACACCCTTACCGCCAAAGCCGCCATTGCCAATAAAGAAGCCGACCACCGCAGCAATCACGATGGCGACCACAAAGGCGGCAATCATCGTCTTCTTATGCTTGGATGCATGGTCGTCCGTATCGGAGTCGTCCTCGTCCTGCTCCTCGGGCATCAGATTCTCGTCAGCGGCTTCTGCGGCGATCTGAGCCTCCAGACGGGCGTCCTCTTCCTCGGCCGTCGTGCCAGCTGCAATATGCTCGGCAGACGTACCGGCGACCAGGTCGATCTTCTCGTCCTCATCACCATTGGGGCCTTCGCCGCGCTCGATGATCTGGATGCCGTCGATCTCGTCCTTCTCGTCCTTCTTTTGAATCAGACCCATATCAGTTACTCCTTGTTAGGAAACATAGTCCTCAATAGAATACGCCCGACGGAGCGCCGGGCGTATTGATTCTTAGGTTATACGCAAACACTTAAGTACTATTTAGGCGTTTGCAGCGTGCATACCTCAGACCAGGTGCGCGATAACGGCATCGGCAAAGGCCTGCGTGCCCACAGCGCCCTCAACGGAGCCGGTCTGGGCACGACGCACGTCACCGGTAACCTGCTCACCCTCGTTGAGCGTGGCAGATACGGCGGCACGAATGCGATTGGCAGCATCGTTCTCGCCCAGGTGATCGAGCATCATCGCAGCAGAGAGGATCTCGGCCGTGGGGTTGGCGATATCCTGGCCAGCGATATCGGGCGCGGAGCCATGCGTTGCCTCGAAGATGGCGCAGTCGGCACCGATGTTGGAGCCGGGGGCCATACCCAGGCCACCTACCAGGCCGGCGCACAGGTCGCTCACGATGTCACCGTACAGGTTGGGCAACACCAAGACATCGAAGTCGTTGGGGTTTTGGACCAGGCCCATGCAGGTGGCGTCGACGATCTTGTCGTTGAACTCGATATCGGGATAGTTGGCGGCCACCTCGCGCGCAACGCGCAGGAACAGGCCATCGGTCGCCTTCATAATGTTGGCCTTGTGCACGGCCGTCACCTTTTTGCGGCCGCAGCGGCGGGCATACTCAAAGGCATACTCCACAATGCGGCGGCTCTTGGCGATAGAGACCGGCTTGATCGAGATCGCGGAATCGGCGGCGAAGGTCTTTTGGCCCGAACGCTCGACGAGCTGCGAGAGCTCCTCGACCTCGGCAGCGCCCTCATCGAACTCGATACCGGCGTAGAGGTCCTCGGTGTTCTCGCGCACGATAACCAGGTCGACGTCGCGGAAACGCGAGCCGTCGCCCGGCTGCGACAGGCAGGGGCGCACGCAGGCGTACAGGTCAAAGTGCTTGCGCAGGGCCACGTTGACGCTGCGGAAACCCGTGCCGACCGGCGTGGTGATGGGGCCCTTGATGGCAACCTTGGTCTCGGCGACCGCATCGAGCACGTGCTGGGGCAGCGGCGTACCAAACTCGTCCATGACGCCGGCACCGGCCTCCTGGACGTTCCAATTAATCTGGACACCGGCAGCCTCGACCACGCGGCGCATGGCCTGCGTAATCTCGGGACCGATACCGTCACCGGGAATCAGGACTACATCGTGCGCCATAATCTGTTACTCCTCGTCTTCGGCGGCCTCAGATTTTTTAACGCTAGCACGCTTCTTCTTTTTGGAGAGATCCAGGCCAAAACGTTTAACAAGCATTTCGCAAATCTCGCTCGAACGGGCCTTGAGATAGCTGCCCTTACCGTTCTCGGCATCGAACTTAAGGCGCAGCGCAAGCTTCTCGGCAACCTCGGCGTCGATCTCGCCCTGGCAAAACTCGTACAGGCAACCGAGCATGTCGCGATACTCAAGGTCGCCGTGGTAGCACTGGATGGCCTCGTCCAGGATGGGCCAAGCCTCGCGCGAACGCTCGACGCTCGTGGCACCCCACACGCACAGCAGGCGGAAGGCGGCATAGCGCAGCGTGGAGGAGATCTCGTCGAACAGTGCAGTCTCGGCGCCCTCAAAGGCATCGCCCAGCTGCTCGGGGCAGGTGGTGGCGAGCGCCGTCAGGGCATCGAGGGCCTCCCAGCGGGTCTGCGCCTCGGGGCGGTCGAGCGCCTCGATCAGCGCGGGCACGCAGGGCACGACGCGCTGCGGATCGCGCTCGGCAAGCAGGTGCAGCACGCGGGCGGCAAACTGGCGGATGCGGCGCGTGGGGCAGCCGAGCTCCTTGACCAGGCGGTCGACGGCGTTCTCGTTCTCCTCTGCCAGCTGGAGCTGTGCCAGCTCCTCGTCGGTGAGCTGTTCGTCTTTGTTTTCTGCCATAGTTACCTCTTCTTACTATTTCTTAGCGTGCTTGCCAGCACCCTTGCTGTCATCGGTGACCGAGATGAGCTGTCGATCGGCCGCGCCATTGCGACGCGCATGGCGGCGTTCCTCAGCGTCGCCCGCGTCGGCGGCGGCGCGATGAGCCTTGTTGACGTTAAAGACCTCGTCGTGCTTGCGCCACGGACCGACGGACTCGCCAAAGCTCATCTTAAGGCCGGCGATAAAGCCGCCGAGCCAGCCGATCGGCGCAAACTGCACCAGCGGGAACAGCGAGAACACCCAGGTCAGCAGGACGACTGCCGCCGCGCCTGCAAAGTTGGCGATCCAGTAGTCGCGCTTGGTGATCACGCGCTTTTCGCAGGCCCACTGGCCGCACAAAAAGCCAATGTAGATCGCAAAGAGAAAGAGCACCAGCGCAAGCACCACGAACGTCCAGCTCATGGGCGCTACTCCCCGTGATGGTGGCCGCAGCAGCACTCGTGGCCGTCGTCATGGCCGTGGCCGCCGCAGCACTCGTGGTCCTCGCCGTGATGGTGACCGCAACCGCACTCATGGTCGTCGCCGTGCTCGCCGCAACCGCAGCCTTCCTCGTGAGCGCCATGCTCCTCAGGACGATACTGCGACCAGTCCAGACCGGCGGCGATGGCGTCGGCCTCCTCCTTATAGAGGACCGTGATGGCCTGGGTGCCCAGCTTGGCGCCACCGATGGCGTCGAGCATGTCGTAGAGCGTAAAGGCCACGTCGGCGCCGGGCAGCGCAAGCTCGCGATCGTCGGCATAGGCGAGCGCCAAGCGCAGGTCCTTAATGAAGTGCTCGACCATAAAGCCGGGCTTGTAGTCGCCGTCGAGTGCCTTGGGCGCCAGGCTCTCCATGGCGCCGGACTTGCCGGTACCGCCCAGGATCATCTGGCGGGTCTTCTCCAGGTCAAGGCCGCTCAGCTCGGCAAATGCCATGGCGTCTGCCATGCCGACCATGCAGGCGCCCAGCGACACCTGGTTGGCGAGCTTGGCAGCCTGGCCCTTGCCGGCGCCGTCGAAGCAGCAGATGTTGGCCGCGAAGGTGGCAAGGATGTCGCGGACCGGCGCGATGTCGTTCTCGGTGGCGCCCACGATAGCCGTAAGCGTGCCGGCGATAGCACCAGACTCGCCGCCGGTGACGGGGCAGTCAAACGCCATGCGACCAGAAACCTGGGCGGCCTCGGCAATGTCACGGGCGAGCTCGGGCGAGCTCGTGGTGAGGTCGATCAAGACCGCGCCCGGCTTGGTGCACGCGAGCAGGCCGTCGCCCGCCAGGTAGAGCTCCTCAACCTCGGAGGGATAGCCCACCATGGTAAAGACGACATCGGCGTTAGCCACGGCATCTGCCGGCGTATCGGCCCAGGCGGCACCGCGCTCGATAAGCGCGGCGGCCTTGGACTTGGTGCGGTTGTTGACCGTGACAGGATAGCCAGCATCCAGGATGTGGCCGGCGATGGGGGCACCCATAATTCCGGTGCCGATAAATGCGACAGAGAGCTTGTTTGCCATGAAACCTTTCCTTTTGGGTTGGGTGTTGTTACCAGGTTGAATACTCGATGCCAGCGTTTGGGCAGTGAGTTGGGATCGATTACGGCCGCGTTACTTGCCTACTGACCGCGCACGCGGCGGGCAATGCGGTCGGAAAGCGACGCCTTGTCGGCGCGGTTCTTACCCCAAAACGCGCAGGCCACCATGCCGGGGCCCACGTGCGAGCCAATGGTGGGACCCACGGAGCTGCGAATGATCGTGACGTCGGCGCAGCCCTCCTCCTTGCGGATAGCGGCCTCGAGCCAGTCGCCGTCCTTTTCGGCATCGGCCGTCATGATGGCGATGGGCATGGTGCGGTCGGGCACGTAGTTCTCGCGGAACGACTTGAGGATGGACTTGAGCGCCTTCTTGCGGCCGCGGTTGACGCCGATCAGCGACAGCGAGCCGGCAAGGTCGTAGGAGAGCTCGGGCTTGACATCGAGCTTTGCCGTGAGCTGCGCCGCCGCGGGCGGAATGCGGCCGCCGGCAGCCAGCGCATCGAAACTCTCGAGCGTAAAGTAGCCGTGGACGTAGGTCTTTGCCTCGTTTGCCCAATCGACCAGCTGCTTGGCGGTCAGTCCCGCCGAACGCTGACGCACGGCCTCGAGCGCCAGGAGCGCGCCGGTCGCGCAGGGCAGAGCGTTGTCGACCACGTACAGCTCAAAATCGGGATACTCGGCACGCACGGCATCTGCCGCCTGGCACGCGGAGTTGTAGCTCGACGACAGCGCCGAGGTAAAGCACAGGTAGACCGTGGGCGTGCCCTCTTTGGCGCACTCGGTAAAGAACTCGATATAGCGACCGAGCGACACAGCCGAGGTGGACACGCGGGCACCGGCGCGCATGCGGTCGTAGAACTCCTTGGGCGTGATGCTCGACCAGATGTCGTCCGTACGCTCCTCGCCATCGATGATAAAGGGGAAGCCCAAGATATCGACATCGAGGTTCGCAGCGACCTCGGGGCTAAAGTCGCAGCAGGTATCGACGACGATGCGGCAGCGGTCAGAATGGCCGGTAGATGCAGCCTTGTCCATCAAAGCGACTCCTTACGTAAAAAAGGCGACCACCCGCATGGGATGGCCGCCAACCGTTAACTCATGCAAGTTAACGTATTTTACTCGTCAAGTGTTTCGATGCGGGGCTTGATGATGCCATATCCACCATTCTTACGGTGATACACCACATTGATAAGGCCGGTCGTCGCGTTCTCGAACACGTAGAAGTCGTGACCGAGCAGATCGGTCTGCACCAGCGCCTGCTCCTCAGTCATCGGGGTGACGTCGATGACCTTCTCGCGGACGAGCAGGTCGTCCTCTTCCTCGGGCAGCAGCAGGTCGGCCAGATCCTCGACGCGCTCGACCGGCGCGACATCCGCGGCGCTGGCACCGCCCTGGCGGTTGTCCACGACCTTGGTCTTGAACTTACGCAGCTGGCGGGTGACCTTATCGGCGGAGAGGTCGATGGCGGCGTACATATCTGCACCGTGCTCGGCAACGCGAATCACCGAACCGCGGGCACGAACCGTAACCTCGACGATTGCCGGGTTGGGGTTCGAGGGGTTCTTCTCATAGCGAAGTACAACGTCGACCGTCATGGGCTCGATATCGAAAACCTTGAGCGCCTCGCCGATCTTCTCATCCACATGCGCACGCAGAGCATCGGTTACCGTCGTCTTGCGTCCAGAAACCTTGATATCCATACGTGGCTCCAATCTGCCTCGGGGACTTACTGTACTGGCTATGTACCCATTGCCGTGCATTTAATCACGCGGATTCCTAAAGACCCGAATAACGATTGCTTGATACCGCATACCGAAGTCTCGCACTTTTCCGTGGCAAAGTGCGCTATGGGAGGGCGTCGGCGGCTTTGTATTTGGTCCCGAAAATTGGCTTTGACCTGCTGGTTTTATTGGGATGAAAAAGCCGGGCTCCCCTATTGGGGAAGCCCGGCAGTGCGTGTTGAAACCGTGAAGAGGTGTCCTTTCCAACGTATAGGAGACACCACCCCTAGCAATAACTAGCTATTGAGTTTGTTAATGTCGTCGTCAATGATGGTGCCTTCCTGGCTGGACGATTTGTCCTCGGAGGATGCGGTCTCATTGTTGGAATCGGAGGACTCGCTGCCGGAGGACGTGGTCTCACTGGACTCAGAGTCGCCCGGCTGCACGTTAGCGCCCGAAACCGTCTTAGTGGTGAGGTCGTAGGGCATCGTGCCATACCAGACAGAGTGGACCGCCTCGAGCGTGCCGTCGGCCGTAATACCGTCGAGGGCATCGCTCACGGCACGGCACAGCTCGTCATTGGACGAGAGGCCCGCAACACCAAGCGTCGAGGGTGCCTCGAGCGCACCGACATAGGAGACCTCGCTCATCAGGCGTGCAAGGTAGCCGCCGGCCGTGGAGTCGCAGATCACATAGTCGACCTCGCCGGACTCGAGCGCCTCAAAGCACTCGTTGATGTTGGAGTAGGTCTTTTGGTTGGCGGTAATGCTCTGCTTGGCAAGCGCCTCCTGCGAGGCCGAGGACATCTGGACACCCAGGGTAGACGTGTTAAGGGTATCGGTGGAAACGCTTAGCGACCCACCATCGCTGGTTTTACCAAACACAGAAGCGGCATCGTACAGGCAGGTGCCGAGCGAGCTAACGTCCCCGTCTGTGGAGTTGATCTCGCCGATAAAGATATCAGCCTTTTTGTCGCCGAGCGCGGAACCTGCCGAGGACGCATCGACAAAGGCGACCTTAAGGCCCATGCGGCTTGCGAGGGCGCGGGCGGCGTCGACCGCATATCCCGTGAGCTCGCCGTCGGCGCCCTGCATGGCCTGCGGCGCATCGGAAGTATCGAGGGCAACCGTCAGGGTTCCGGGAGTGACCAGGGCATCGTCCGACACCGCCGGCGTGACTGTCTCGTACTCGATCTGGTCGATCGTGGGAGTCGTGAACGTAGACAGAGGGTTGAACGCGCATCCGCTCAGGCCCAAAACGGCAATGACCGCTGCGGTCCCAGCACCTAACCGAGCCGCGTGCATCAAGCTGCCCCTCACCATGTCCACTACCCTGCCTTCTGTGTCGTATACAATCCGTGCGTTGCGCGGAATATCAGGTTGTTCCCACCAGCTGACCTGGTATTTGACCCCACACTTGCGCACCGGGGTGTTTGCTCGGGAGGCCGCAGCCACCTTCACGACTGACCCGCTCGCCCGCGAGGCGGTATTGCCCCAAAGAAAGTAGAACGGACGGTGCGGCTTACATCTAGGACGCGCCATGATCGCGCCGCGCGCACGCGGTCGCTTACGTGGATCCCTTTGACCGCGTCTGTCTTGGACTAGGACGGGCATTTCGTCCGTCCGCAACCACAGCCTGGCAGGAACGTAGCGCATTATAGCTAAGTTCAAGCTAAAGTTTAAGGTTAAGGGCGTCATTCGCATCGTGCGCACAGATTTTGCAGGTCGGAGTGGGCTATTCGTGCCCCTATGAAGCCCGGAGCTCCCCTACGGGGAGCTCCGGGGCGCCCTTCTTAGGGTGCCGTGGCCAAAAAATGGCAAATATGAGTACTGTCACCAATTTAGTAACAGGTAATTTTGGTCTCTCGGACAGATTTTGCGCTCAGTGTCGCCAACCTGATGCTTGGTTATTCTACATTTGTTTATTATCTTCTTACTTTATGACGCCTCCGAGTCCTAAATTCCTTGATTTTGCTGTTACTGATTTAGTGACAGTACTCATATTTGCCATATTTTGGCCAGGGCATATGATTAACCCCCTATTTTCGACGTGAATTAGACCGGCTTAAGCCCAAAACACGCCCGCAGCGTGTTAAGCAACGCCTCTTGCTTCTTCCTGCGGGCATCGACACGATTCCGGTACCGCTTTCGCATACGCTGGTGCATGCGCCATGCGAGCGCTTCCATCGCTTCCATGTCACAGAGCATTTCGTTGTTGACCGTCGCGACCTCGATTCCCATAGTAATCAAGCCCGTGTTGCGCTTTTCATCATGGATACGTCCCCTCCGAGAGGAATGGCCCAGCTCACCGTTGTATTCCAGGTCAAACCGGGCTGCCTCCTGATATGCATCGCAAACTGCATGGGGCATCCCCGAGATTGCCTGCGCACGGTCATCGAACTCGATCTTGTAGTCGGTCTTAAAAGGTCCGCAGGCAAACCCGCCATAGGAAAACGGAAGCGAAAACAGGGCGAGCATGATGCACTCCATGGGCGAGAGCAGGTTTTCCGAAAGATAGGGACACAGACGCAGCAGCTGTTTGGCCACATTCCCCTTGCATGCCGCAAGGTAATCTGCCAGACGATCGGGCATCAGCACCGGCTCGACTTCAAAGTAGCCCACGTCTGCTGGCTGGTCCTTGTCCTTTGCAAGTTTATTCGTAACAGGCGAGGTGTAGGGAGGCAGATACTTCCCGCGGTCGCTCAGTGAAATCTTAGAGCACAGCTCCTGGGCCAGGGCAAACGCCTGGATGCAGCCGACCTCACGCGCAACGGCAACACAAAGGGCCTCGGGAGATAGGCTGTACACCCCCGGTTCCACCTCTAGAATCGAGCCGGCGGGCAACCCGGAACACACGGACCAGCCTACGCCAGGCATGCGGCGGCGCTGCGCCGCAGATCCCACCAACAAGCACAGATCTTCCTGCACCTCGCCACTTTTGGCTCCAATTCGCACCAAGTCAGGAAGATAGATATCCTCGGTCGAGGGCGACGACGTGCGCAGCACACGGCGCTCTTCATCGGGATTAAGGTCCTTCCAGCTGATATAGCCCATCTGCCGGCGCTCGGCGCGCATCATGCGAAGCGCCGAGGCACCTGTTAGGATTACGGAAGCCGCTAGTTGTTCGTCTGTCGGCTCGTTGCGCCGCTCAATCTTCACTGCCACAAAACCACCCCTACCAAACGCGTGCGATAGCGAGGCCATCGACTGCCGCAGCACCGGCGCGCTTGAGTTCCGCCGAAGCCGCTGCCATCGTCGCGCCCGTGGTGATAACGTCATCGATAAGCAGTAGGCGGCGGCCGCGCACGTCCTCAACCGTCTCGTACATGCCTTGGGCACGCTCGCGGCGCTCCTCACGACCGAGTTCGCGCTGGTCGCCATGCCCGTACTTGACGAGAGCATCGAGCAGGGGAACACCCGACAGCTCGCAAAATGGGCGCGCGATGGCTTCCATATGATCGAAGCCGCGTCGCCGAAACGCCGCCGCAGTCGCGGGCACAAACACCACTGCATCGGCGCCGGACAACACGCCGCCGTAGCGTTCGGGCGCCGCGACCTGGGCATGTAAGGCGGTGTCGTATAGCAGCTCTGCCAGATACGGCGCCAGGCGTCGCTCGCCCGCGTCTTTGTACGCTTTAATGATCCGCGGCAGCGGATGCGTGTAAACGGCACATGCGAGGCACCGGTCGAGCGCTTCGGCCATCGCCGAAGACGTACCCTCGACCGAGCACTCGGTGCACAGCAAGTCTCCAGACGGGGCGCCGCATCGAGTGCAGCTATGCCGCGGGTCGATGAGTGCAAGCGCCGCCAAGCAGTCTTGGCAAATAAGCGTACCGGCGCGCTCGCAGCCGGCACATCGTGTTGGCGACAATGCCTCGAGCGCCTCGCGTGCCACCCGCTCGGCAAACGGTAGTAATTCGTCCGCAAACGGTAGGGCACCGACACCCTGCAGACAGCTCAATATGTTCAGATGGCTCTTCAAGACACAACCCTCCCTACGTTCGGTCGCAGGGAGGGTTGTTGATTCGGCGCTATGATACCCCGATGCGCTCGGGGCAAGGCGGGCTAAATCCGCTCGCGGGCGCTATTCGCCGGCGGGCGGTTGTGGTGCGGACGAAGACGGGGTCGAGCCCTCGCCACCATCCTGGCGCGGCTTGCGGGAACGGCGACGGCGACGGCGCTTTTGACCCTGGTCGGCCGAGCCCTCGCCACCACGGTCCTCGCGCGGCTCGCGCTCGTCGCGAGCGGCGCCACGCGAAGCCTTAGCAGCAGCTCCCCCGCCATCTCCGGGACGACGGCGCGTGACCTTGACCTCGCCATCCGAGACCTGATCGGCCACGGAGGGCACTGAGGGCTTCTGCTGTGCGCCCGAGGAATGGCGACGGCGCGGACGCGGCGCGCGCTCCTCCTCACCACGTGACTTGCCGCCCTTGTCGACAGGCGCATCGGAGGCCGAGGGACCCTTGGAAGCGGCACCAGCCTCGCGAGCAGCTGCGGCGCGGAAGGCGTCCTCGCGCTCCTCGCTCGACAGATGACGGCGACGACGGCGCGTGGGATTCATGCCACCGCCGCGATTCTGCTGCTGGGGCTGTTGAACCTCGCGCTCGCGAGCGCCGTTCTTGCCGGCGGCTGCGGCCTCGCCGGCATCGGCAGAGCCCGCACGCTTGCGGCGGCGACGGCCGCCAGCGGCCTCCTCGGCCTCAGGCGCCTCGGCCTTGCCGCGGCCCTTTCCGCGGCCACGGCCCTCGCCCTGGCCCTGACCGGCGCGAGCATCGGAATCGGCATCGCGACGACGGCGCTTGGGCATCGACGTGCCAGCAAGACGGTCGGCGCTCGACAGGCCATCGCCCACGTCGACGCCGTTCTCGCGGTCGAGCTCCATGAGCGCCAGGCGCATCTCGGGCGACTCGATGCGCTCGAGCACGTCGCGCGTCACGCAGTCGGGGCGGCAGTTGCAGCCCTGCTCGGCGGCCTTCTTTTTGCAGCCCTCCGAGCACGTCATATCGGCCAGGTTGACCTTAAAGACTTTGCCGTTCTCCAGGCGCAGCACCAGCTGCTCACGCGGCGTGTCATATTCCTGAATACGCGCCTTGCCAAGCGGCGTATCGATGAGCGTCTTCTTTTTGGGCGCACGGCTCTTAAAGTCCTTGTACGCCTCGAACTCATAGCGCAGGCAGCACATCAGGCGGCCGCAAACGCCGCTGATCTTGGACGAGTTGAGCGGTAGGTCCTGCTCTTTTGCCATGCGGATCGAGACGGGCTCAAACTGTCCGCCAAAGCGCGTGCAGCAGAGCTCCTGTCCGCATTGGGCGTAGCCGCCCACCAGGCGGGTCTCGTCGCGCACGCCGATCTGGCGCATGTCGACGCGAATGTGCAGCGTCGAGGACAGGTCCTTGACGAGCTGACGAAAATCGACGCGCTCCTCGGCCGCAAAGTAGAACACGGCCTTCTCGCCGCCAAACAGGTACTCGACGCCGACCGGCTTCATCTCGAGGTCGAGCTCCTTGACCAGGCGGCGGAAGTCGACCATGGCCTCGTCGCCCTGGATGGCCAGGTCGTCGGCAAGCTGCAGGTCGATGTCGCTCGCCACGCGCAGCACGGGCTTGAGCGGCTGACCGATCTCGTCTTGCGGCACCTCGAAGGGATCGGCCGTGACCAGGCCGATCTCGGTTCCGCGCTCGGTAGAACAAATGGCATAATCGGCCTCGAGGATATCCAGGTCCTGCGGGTCAAACCACAGGTCGCGCGAGGCGTAGGTAAACTTAACGGGTACGACTAACGGCATTTCAGTGCCTTCCTGATATCGAACAGCATGACCTCGATGGCCAGCTGGGGAGTAACGTTTCTGGCGATGTTGCGCTCAGCGGTGGCAACCGCCTCGAGCGCCTGGGTGGCACCCGCAACATTCGTCGCCGCGGCAAGCCGCCCGATCGTGTCGCGCACGTCCTCGTTCACCACGTCTGCCGCCTCGTCCTGAAGTGTCAGCAGCACGTCGCGCATGAGCGTCCGCACGCTCGCCAGCGCTTCCATGATACCCGAACGCTCGCGCGCGTTGAGTTCGCGCTTGTTGCGGTCCTCAAGCTGCTTCAATGCTCCACGCGACAGGTAGTCGGCGTTTTGCTCGAACACCTTTTCCTGCGTGGACTTGACCTCGGCGAGCGGCGCCTTAACGGCGACGATGAGCGACTTGGCGCGACTGAGCACGTCGGCCTCGTCGGCGGCAATGAGCGAGTCGATGGCACGGACCATCTGACGGCGAGCGTCCTGGCGCTCGGCGCTCTTGAGGAACTCGATGCCACGCGTGGGGCTTCCCGCCACGGCAACGGCCATACGGCAACGCGCAGGGTCCTGACCGGTGGCACGGCTCACGGCCTGCGCGGCCACAGCGGGCGATACCAGCCGAAACGGCACGCACTGGCAGCGGCTCACGATGGTGGGCAACATCACGTCTGCCGAGGTGCCCAGCAAGATGAACATGACGCCCTCGGGCGGCTCCTCGAGTGTTTTGAGCAGCGCGTTAGCGGTGTTGGCGCGCAGCTGCTCGGCACGGTCGATGATGTAGACCTTGGCCTTGGCACGGATGGGCGCCAGGGGCACGTCGTCGAGCAGCTCGCGGGTCTGGGCGATGAGGTAGCCCGTGGCGCTCTCGGGCGTGTAATAGTGCACGTCGGGATGCGTATGGCGCGCGACGCGCACGCAGCTGTCGCATGCGCCGCAGCCATCCTGCTCGCACAGGAAGGCTTGGGCGAGCGCCCACGCGGCGTCGAGCTTGCCCGCGCCGGGCGCTCCCAAGAACAGATAGGCGTGCGATGCGCGACCGCTGGCGACGGCGTTGGTCAAAAAGTCGCGCACGCGCTCTTGGGTGTCGAGCTTGGCCAGCAGGCTTGCCTGAGCGGGGGCCATGTTACTCGGCCTCCTGGGCAAGCGCAGCGGTGACGGCGTCCTGGGAAATATCGAGGCCGTAGGCGCGAACCTGCTCGACCGTCTTCTCGAAGACTTCCTCGATGGTCGCGGTGGCGTCGATGAGCTTTACGCGGTTTGGCTCCTCGGCGGCAATTGCGCAAAAGCCCTGGTAGACACGCTCTTGGAATGCCATGCCCTTTGCCTCCATGCGATCTGCCGCACCACGGGCTGCCATGCGCAGCGCCGCCTGCTCGGGCGTGATGTGATAGACGAGCGTGAGCGCCGGATGCGTCCCCGCAACGGCCAAGTTGTTGGCATCGCGCACTATCTGGCGGTCAAGGCCGTCGGCAAATGCCTGATAGCAGGTCGTGGAATCGTAGAAGCGATCGCACAGAACCACCTTGCCGGCTGCGAGCGCGGGAGCGATGACCTCGTGCACCAGCTGGGCACGCGCAGCCTCGTAGAGCAGCAGCTCGCAGGTATCGCCCATTGCCGTGTTGGCGGGGTCGAGCAGCAGGGCGCGAATCTTTTCGCTGATGGCGGTACCGCCCGGCTCGCGCAGGCTCACAACCTGGTGGCCAGCGAGTTCGAGCGCGCGGGCAAGCAGGCGCGCCTGCGTGGACTTGCCGGCGCCATCGACGCCCTCGAGCGTGATAAAGCTATGTTGAGCGGGCTCAAAAGCCATGGGCGCAGCCCCTTCCTACAAGGCGCGTAAATGCAGATATATCAACCAAGCCATGATACCCCAGCGTCCGGCGCACCCCAAATCGAACCTAGTCATTAGGGCGGCAGTTAGGGACGATCCTAAACTGCCGGCAGAAAAGGAACGTCCCCAACTGCCGGCTAAAGTTGCGGTGAAATAGGGACTGATTGAAGCTCTGAGACCGCCAAACAGTCCCTATTTCACCGCAACGTATGATGGGGAATTTTGGATGCTGGGTATAATCGTCGTATTGCATTGAAATGTGGCGAAAGGAGTGGCAATGTCTCGGTATTGCGCCTCGTGCGGCAAGCTTCTTGAAGATAATGCCAAGTTCTGCACCTCGTGCGGTGCACCCGTTGAGCAAACAGCCGCGAGCGATAGCCAGCCCGCTTTTGAGCAGACCGGCTCCCTTGATACGCCGCAAGCCAAGGCGGACGACCCCCTCGCCTATAGCCCCGACCCCGCCGCAAGGACCGAAGCCGTCGAGACCACGCAGCGCATACCCGTCGCGAGCGGCTCGCCCCAACAGCAGCCGGCTCCCGCATACGCGCCCGCTTCGCCACAGACCCCCGCTCCCAAAAAGAGCGGCACCGGGCCGCTTATCGCCGTTATCGTTGTGCTGGTGGCGATCATCATCGCCCTGGTCATCTTCTTTGCGATCAGACCGTTCGACAACGCCGCCACGCAGACGACTGCCGAGGTAGCTAAGCTGCACCATGACGTCGACGACGATGACCTAAAGCCTCTCGGCAATCCCAACAGCCTGTACGACGATGATGACGATGACGACGAGGATGGCGGCGAAGCAACGCTCTCCGAGCAGAACCTCTACCGTCGCCTGAGCGAATACTACGACTTGCTCGAAGATCTCGACAGCCAGGTCCGTGGCTGCGCGCAGAACTTCAACGGCAACTATCTGGAAGAGGATCGAACCACCCGTCAAAATCTCGCCGACGTCGCCGAGCGCACGGAGGACACCATCGAGCAGTATTACGACATCGTCGAGGACCTGGACGTCCCGACGAGCTCCAAGAACTACAGCTCCTGGAAGGATATCATCGCCCTGTACGACGACCTGGATCACCGCATTGACGCAATCTGTGATGCCTGGGAGATCAGCCTGAAATACGCCAAGCCTGCGGACCACAAGAATGAGATCGTGGCGCCGCTGTCGCGCGACAACGTGGCGGGCACCAATGACAATAAGTACCGCCTAGACTTTGAGGAGCGCTATCCCGGCGCTAAGCCTGTCGAGGTGAACTAGCGCTTTGTCGTTCCCGAGCCGGCAGTTAGGGACGTTCCTAAACTGCCGGCAGAAAAGGAACGTCCCTAACTGCCGGTCAAAAAAACGAGCGAGGATCGCGGGGTCCTCGCTCGTTTTTTTGGGCAATGTTTCGACTGCGCCGTTACTTGTCGGCGGCTGCTTTCTTGGCAGCCGACTTCTTCGCGGTCGTCTTCTTGGCGGCAGTGGCTTTCTTAGCCGTCGTCTTCTTTGCCGTGCTCGCCTTGGTTGTGGTCTTGCGACCGCGGGCGGGCTTCTTCTCCTTGGTCGGGCAGTCCATGTTGACGCAGATACGCCACGGACCGCGCGCCGTGTTGACCACCACGATGGGGGCGCCGCACTCGGGGCAGGTCTCGCCCGTCGCCTCGAGCTTGCCGCGCGCCGGCAGCGGATAGCTCACGCCGCAGTCATCGTAGTTGGTGCAGCGGATAAAGCGCTTGCCGCTCTTCTCGCTCTTGTGCGCGATCAGGTCGCCGTGACGTCCGGCCTCGGCACACACCTTGCACTCGCCCACCTTAAGATCGGGCTCGTAGTTGGTGGGGCACGTGGGGTTCACGCAGATCTCGAAGGCCTTCTGGCGGAATGGCTGGCACTTGATGCGCGGCGCGCCGCACTCGGGGCACACGGCGGCCTCACCCTCGAGCGGGCTCACCTTGACGCCACTCGGCACCGGATAGGTCACGTCGCAGTCGGGCCAACCCATGCAGCCGATAAAGCTGCCGCGGGTCTTGGCGCTCGTCTTCATAACCAGGTCCTTGCCGCACTTGGGGCAGGCGCCCACGCGCGCATCGGCCGTGACGGCGTCGCTGATGGCGTCGCCCAGCTCCTGCGTATGCTTGAGCAGCTCGTCGAGCACGCCGGCCAGCAGCGCGCGCGAGTGCGTCACGACATGCTCTTCGGTGTCCTCGCCGCGCTCCACGCGGGTCATGTCGCCGTCGAGCTCGCTGGTCATATCGGGGCTCGTGATGCGCGGGGCAAACTGCGACAGCGCGTCGATGATGGCGATGCCCAGCTGGCTCGGCTCAACGGGATCATTTTTGAGATAGCGCACGGCATACAGGCGCTCGATGATGCTCGCGCGCGTGGACTTGGTGCCCAGGCCGCGCTTTTCCATCTCCTGCACGAGCTTGCCCTGGCTGTAGCGCGCGGGCGGCTCGGTCTGCTTGGCCTCGAGCTTAATGTCGAACACATCGACCGTGTCGCCCTGCTCCAACGGCGGCATCTGCTCGTCGCGCTTGAGTCCGTACGGGTACGCCTCGCGGAAACCCGGGGTCACGAGCACATCGCCCGAAGCCACGAACGGCTCGCCGTTCACGTCGAGCTCGAGCTTGGTGTTCTCGATGGTCGCGGGACCCATAAGCGTCGCCAGGAAGCGGCGGGCGATGAGGTCGTAGAGCTTGCGCTGGCCGCCATCGAGCGTGGACGGATCACCTTCGCCCGTAGGGTAGATAGGCGGGTGGTCGGTGGTCTCGACCTTGCCGCGCGTGGGCTTCATGGGGCCGGCGAGCACCTTTTTGCATACGGGCGCCAGCGCCGGGTTAATCTTTGCAAGGTCGCTCACCACGGCGCCCAGATCGAGCGTCGCGGGGTACACAGTGTTGTCGACACGCGGGTAGCTGATGAGGCCCGCCATGTAGAGGGACTCGGCGATGCGCATGGTGCGCGCAGGCGAGATGCCCTCGGCTGCAGCGGCTGCCTGCAGCGAGGTAGTCGCAAACGGCGTGGGCGGCTGCTGCTTGCGCGAGCGCTTGGTCACCGCGGCGACGGTTGCCGTCGCAACGCCGTCGACATGGCCGTACGCCGTCTCGGCAGCGTCTTTGTCGGTAAAGCGTGCCGTCTTGTGAGCGATCTTAAAGCGGTCATCCTCGGCAGCACCCTGTGCGGCGCCCATGCCGCGAATCTGCCAATAGTCCTCGGGCACAAACGCCATGCGCTCGCGCTCGCGCTCGACCACCAGGGCGAGCGTCGGCGTCTGCACGCGGCCGGCGGAACGCACGTTGCCAAAGCCGCCAAACTTGGCGAGCGTCAGGTAGCGCGTGAGCACCGCACCCCAAATGAGGTCGATGTGCTGACGGCTCTCGCCGGCGTCGGCCAGGTTCTGGTCGAGCGAGACGAGATTATCGAAGGCCTGCGTAATCTCGGCCTTGGTAAACGAAGAATACTGGGCGCGGGCGACCGGCAAGTCCGGCGCAACCTCGCGCACCTTGTTAAGAGCGTCCGAGCCGATCAGCTCGCCCTCGCGATCGAAGTCCGTGGCGATAATGACGCTGTCGGACTTCTTGGCAAGGTTCTTGAGCGAGCGAATGAGCTCTTTCTCGGCCGGCAACTTAATGACGGGCGCCCAGGTGAGATAGGGCAGGCTCTCGAGCTTCCAGCCCTTGATGGAAATGCCATCGGCAAGGAACGGCTTGCGCTTGGTGTCGTACGGCGGGCGGGCCAGGCCATCGGGCATGTCGGCCGGCAGCATCTCGCCGTCCTCGGTGACCGAGTACCATCCCAGCTTTTTATCGAACAGCACACTGTCGCAAAAATCGGGTGCAAGGATGTGACCGGCAAGGCCGATCGTCACGCACTCCTCGCCCTTCCACTCAAAACGGTAGATGGCGGTGTTGTACACCTTGTCCTTTTTGGGCTTGCCCGTGGACAGACGCTCGGCGATCTGACGCGCGGCGTCGTTTTTCTCGGCGATGATGAGCTTCAAAAGAGGCTCCTATCTCGTATCTCTGCGGCTACGCCCGCCCGTATGGCGGCCGACTTACGCCCTTGCTTGCTCAATCTGCCCGATGAGCCAATCGCACCAGGCATCCATGCCCTCGCCCTTGCGCGCGCTCACGGCAAACCGCGGCGCCTGCGGATTGAGGTCATCGAGTGTCTTAGTATACCTATCCATGTCAAAATCGAAAGCCGGAGCCACGTCGACCTTGTTGAGCAGCTGCGCGCCAGCGTGCTGGAAGATGCCCGGGTACTTGATGGGCTTGTCGTCGCCCTCGGGCACCGAGAGGATCATGATGGACAGGTTCTCGCCCAGGTCAAAGTCGACCGGGCAGACCAGGTTGCCCACGTTTTCGATAAAGATGACGTCGATGTTCTCCAGACCGACGGCCTGGTCGAAGGCATCGACGGCCTCCATGATCATGTTGCCCTCGAGGTGGCACAGGCCGCCCGTGTTGATCTGAATGGCGGGCATGCCGGCTTCCTTCATGGTGATGGCGTCGACGTCCGAGGCGATATCGCCCTCGATGACAGCACAGCGCAGGCCGGCTTTGTCACGCAGGCGCTCGTTGGTGCCCAGAATCGTGGTGGTCTTGCCCGAGCCGGGGCTCGACAGCACATTGATCACATAGGTGCATGTCTCATTAAATCGCTGACGTAGCTGATCTGCCAGGCGCTCATTGCGCGACAGGATCGGCGACGCGATATCAATCGTTTTCTCGGCCATACTCAGCGCTCCTTACTTTTGCCCCTTTATACCCCGTCCCCAGGTGGCTGATGGGCTAATCGTCGGGGGTTTCGATTTCGATACTTGCGATGTCGAGTTCGCGGCCGTGCAGCAGGCGCACGTTGGCACCACCACACTGGGGGCAGCGGCAATGGAAGCGGTCGTGGTCAAAGACCTCGCCGCAGTCCAGACATTCGCTTTGCGGATGGATCTCCTCCACCGCAAGCTCGCAGCCGCGCGTGAGCGGATCCTCGTCGCGAAACGTCTCCCACGCAAAGTCGAGCGCCTCGCGCACAACCTCGGTCATATCCCCGATACGCAGCGTCACCAAAACGGCGCGCGAGGCCCCCGCCCCACGCGCCGCGCGAATCACTGTATCGAGTATGCCGTTGACAATGCCAACCTCGTGCATACCGATTTACTCCTCGTCGTCCTCATCGTCCGAGAACAGGTCCAGACGGCTCACGAACAGGCCCTCCTTGCCCTCGCGCGCGGTGATGACCACGCGGGCGATGGCGAGCGAGATCTCGTAGAGCGAGAGCAAGGCGCCGTACATAAGACCCAGCGTGACGGGCGAGCCGTCGGGCGTGATCACAGCCGAGCCCACAAGCAGGCCAACGTACACGTAGCGCCAGGCGCTGCGGAAGGCAGCGTAGGACACGATGTGGAAGACGGACAGGTAGAAGATGATGAGCGGCAGTTCGAATGCCACACCAAAGCCGATCATAAAGAGCAGCTCCATGTTGACGTAGTTCTCCAGGTCGGGCAGCGCGGTTGCGACGGCAGAGGTCTCGCCGATGAGCCACTCAAAGCCTGCCGGGATAATGATGAAGTAGCAAAAGATGGCGCCCAGGAAGAACAGAACCGTCGAGGCGAGCACCGTGGGCACGACCCATTTGCGCTCGTTGGGGCGAAGCGCCGGCAGGAAAAATGCCAGGATCTGCCAGATAATCATAGGCGTGCACATGACCACGGCCATCTTGATGGCCAGCGAGAAGCGCAGTCCAAAGCCGCCGAGCGTGGTGGTGATGTAGAACTTACCGTCCGGCACAAAGGAGCGGATGGGGTCTTCCAGGATGTCGAGCACCACGGGCGTGGCGAAATACAGCACGATGGCGGCGGCAAACACCGACACGACCACGATGGTCAGGCGGCGACGGAGCTCGCCCAGGTGATCGAAGAGCGGCATGCGCGCAGGTCCGATAGGCATTACTCATCGCCTCCCTTCGGGGCGTCGGCGGCAGCGGCGTCGTCCTCGGCCTCGAGCTCGCGAGCGAGCTGGTCGACGACGGCCTTGCGCTTGCGGGGACGACGGGCGTAGAGGTCAGCCGTCGTGGGCTCTGCCGGCTCGGGCTCGGGCTCCGGCTCTGCAGCAGGCTCGGGCTCGACGACAGGCTCGGCGGCAGCGGCAGGCTCGGCACCCTCGGCCTTGGACTCCTCAGCAGCACCCTCGCCCTCGGCGGCAGCCTCGCTCGCGGCCTTCTCGGCAGCAAGACGGGCGCGACGCTCGGCAAAGGTCTCCTTCTTGGCGGGCGCTGCCGTCTCGGCGGCATCCTCGTCTGCATCGGAATCGTCATCGACGGCAGCCTTCTTGGGCTTGACCGGGGCCGACGCGGCCTCGCTCACCGGATCGATAATCTCGGACTGAACAACGGCCGTCATCTTTTCCTGCGTCTCGCGGAACTGACGGATGGCACGGCCAATCGTGCGGCCCATCTGCGGGAGCTTATCCGGGCCAAACAGCAAAAAGCCGAAGACCACGATGATCGCGAGCTCACCCTCTCCAATACCAAACACACATACCTCCAAGGCTCGATGTGAGTCGAGCCCGCACCGCGCCATTCGGCCGGAACTCGTCTATTCATTCGGTCAAGTATAGCGCCCGGACGCCAAAACATCCGAGCGCATCACAAACATATGCCAAACGGCACGCCCTTTTGGGGACAAAGATTATGCAGCGGTGATCGAAATCTCCTGGTCGACACCTAACAGCTGAACCACGCGCATCACCGGAGGCTGCACATTGGTGCAGCTAAAGCGCTTACCGTGGTCGACCGCGTGGTGCGCGGCGCCCACGAGCACGCCAATGCCCGTCGAATCGATGTAGCTCACCTGGGCAAAATCGAGCTCAACGGCCTCGGTGGGCTGCTCGAGCGCCAGGTCGATGGCATTGCGCAGGCTATCGGCGTTAGAGATATCGATCTCGCCGGTCACCTTAATGGTGTAGAGCTCTGGCGTGGGGTTGGTGGAAATACCCAAATCCATGTATACGCTCCTTTACGTATCGAAAGTGCGGATAGTACGGGAAGCCGCGCGTTAGGCACGCTCGGCACGCGCAAGCTCGGCAGCGACAAGCTTAACGGCCAGCACCAGCACATCGAGCGCGGCCTCCAGGTCCTCGACCGTGGGATAGCTCGGCGCGATGCGGATGTTGGTGTCGCGCGGGTCCTTGCCATAGGGCCAGGTAGCACCGGCCGGCGTGAGCTTGACGCCCAGGTCGGCGCAAAGCGCGGCGACCTTCTGGGCCGAGCCCTCGGGACCATCGAAGCTTACAAAGTAGCCGCCGCGGGGGTGCGTCCAGGTGGCGCAGCCCGTGTCGCCCAAGCCCTCGGTGAGCTTGCGCTCGACGGCCTCAAAGCGCGGGCGCAGGAACTCGGCATGCTTTTTCATGTGCTCCTTAACCGCCTCGATGGTGGGAAGGAAGCGCACGTGACGCAGCTGGTTGAGCTTGTCGGCGCTGATGAGGCCGGCCTTCAGGCGCTTGGAGAACTCGGCGATAACCGCGGGGCTCGCACCGATAAAGCCGATACCGGCACCCGGGAAGGTGATCTTGGACGTCGAGGCAAAGGCCACCACGCGGTCCTCGGTGCCCGCCGCGCGGGCAAAATCGAAGATGTTGGCGAGTTCGTCGGTCTCGTCGTACAGGTCATGCACGCAGTAGGCGTTGTCCCAGAAGATGCGGAAATCGGGCGCGGCCGTGGGCATCTCGACTAGGCGACGCACGGTGTCCTCGCTAAAGGTGATGCCCGTGGGGTTGGAATACTTGGGCACGCACCAGATGCCCTTGATGGAGTCGTCGGCGGCAACGAGGCGCTCAATCTCGTCCATGTCGGGGCCGTTGTCGGTCATCGCAACGGGGACATTCTCGATACCCAGATCGGCGGTGATGCCAAAGTGGCGATCGTAGCCGGGAACGGGGCACAGGAACTTAACTTTCTTGCCGTCGTGCGCAGCCTCGTAGGCGTCCCAGGGCTCGCTGCCGCACGAGCCACAGCGCCAGAACATGCCGGCGATGTCGTGCTCAATCAGCAAACTCGACGAGCCCAGCACGAGCGTCTGCTCGGCAGGGCAACCCAGGAACTCCCCAGCCAGCTTGCGTGCCGAGGGAATGCCCTCAAAGCAGCCGTAGTTGGAGCAGTCGACGTTGCCGTCGTGCAGATCGGCGTCGGCGTTGAGGATATCGAGCATGGGTCGAGAGATGTCCACCTGGGAGGGCGACGGCTTGCCGCGGGCCATGTCGAGCGCCAGGCCCTTGGCCTTGACCTCGGCGACCTCGGCTTTGAGCGCCTCGATGGCGGCATCGAGTTCGGTGGTTTCCATCTTCTGGTAGATCGTCTGCATGGGTGCGACCTTTCGCGAAGCGGTACGTTGCAGTTCGTCTAAGTATAGACCGCCACCGCCGCAACGGTATGAAGCCGTGATAGATTAAGTTCATCGCAATGAATTACGAATCGCCGCGCATGGCGGCGTGGGGCGCCCAAGGAGGCACTATGGAGTACGGATCGTTTAGGGCCGAGGAATTCGGCGACCTGCAGCGCCTGGTCGACGGGCTGTTTTACGACCGCCATGCCATCGACCGCCTGGACCTGATCGTACAGGCCGAAATCTTGGACCTGGCACCCGATCTCATGGAAATCGTGAACCTTTTGCCGCCCGGCTATTACGACCGCCAGTCACTTTGCGACCAACTCAACTCCGCCTTGGCCGCCCACGGCTGGGGCGCCATCTACGGCACCGTGGAATAAACCTAGTCGGTTAAGAATGTCCCCAATGACTAAAACGCCGCCTGTGATGGTGTTCACAGGCGGCGTTTTCAAACTTGTACGTGCTCTTACTCGTCTTTGGGCGAGGGATGCTTGCAGACCACGCTCATGTAGATCATGCCGAGCACGGCTGCGGTGACCGAACCGGCGAGAATAGCGGCCTTGGCTGCAAGAACCTCAAACTGGGCCGTCGGGAAGGCAAGGCCGCTGATGAGAATCGACATGGTAAAGCCGATACCGCCCAGAATGCCCACGCCGGCAATCATGTGCCAGTTGACATTGTGCGGCAGCTCGCAGGCCTTAAGCTTAACCAGGGCAAACGTCATACCAAAGATGCCGATCGGCTTGCCCAGCAGCATGCCAAAGTACACGCCGAGCGTCACCGGATCGGTGAGCAGCGTGCTCATGTCCACGCCCACTAAGCGAACCTGAGCGTTTACGAACGCAAAGATCGGCAGGATCACAAAGTTGACCGGCGTGGAGATCAGACGCTCCATGCGGATAAGCGGCGGGGTCACGCGGTGCATGACGCGCTCGACCTTGGTAGTCGAGACGGTAAAGTCATGCTGGCCCAGGATGTGTGCCTCGTCGTCGTAGCGGTCATCGAGCAGCGGCAGGCACTCGCCCAGCCAATCGGTGAGACTATCGAGCTTGACGCCGCACTTGGCCGGAATGGTGAAGGCCAGGATGACGCCAGCAAGCGTAGCGTGCACGCCGCTCTTGAACATGCAGAACCACAGCAGCAGGCCCAGCACCGAGTACGGGGCAAGGCGGTAATGCTGCGTCTTGTTGAGCCACACGAGCGCGCAGGTCACAAGTGCGGCGGCGCCCAACCAAAACGGATTGGGGCTCTGACCGTAGAAAATGGCGATGGCGGCGATGGAAATCAGGTCGTCGGCAATAGCGAGCGTCGAGAAGAACACGCGCACGCCGTTGGGAACGCGATTGCCCAAAAGCGACAGCACGCCCAGCGCAAAGGCAATATCGGTTGCCATGGGAATGGCCCAACCGTTGCGGGCACCGGCATGGTTAAAGATCAGGTAGATGCAGGCGGGAACGACGACGCCGCCCACGGCTGCCAGCATGGGAAGCATGGCCTGACGCGGATTCTTGAGCTCGCCGACCGTCATCTCGTACTTAAGCTCAATGCCCACCAACAAAAAGAAAATCGCCATGAGGAAGTCGTTGACGAAAAGCTCAACGGTGAGACCAGCCGTAAGGTTGCCCAGGCCCACATACAGCGGGGTCTCCAAAAAGTGATGGATGGCCTCGTAGGCATCGGTGTTGGCGCAGATAACGGCGGCGATAGCGGCGAAGACCATGACGGCGGCGGAAATCGTGCCGTTCTCGGCGATGCGCTCCCAAATGTCGTGACGTTCAAAGCGCTTGCGTTCACGAACGTTGAACAGCTGCTCGGGTGCTGCCATGGGCGGCTCCTTTCTCGGGAAAGCTCCCGTCTTAAAAAAGCACGGCCCGCCCAAGTGGCGGCGCCGCGCTCTAACGTATTACGCTTGCATCTAGCCTACCCTGCACGACAAGCACGCAGGCGTGGCCGAAAAGCGGAACCACAGGTTGAACATTATTTGCTCAACGGCACGGGCGCGCCTGCCCAAGAGACGACGCAGCGCCGTGCACAAAAAACGACCGGAGCGCGGGGCGTCCGCGATCCGGTCGTGGCGTTTGGTCAACTAAACCTAGCAGGCGGCCATGATGGGGGCAGCGACCTGCTTCTTACGGGAGAGGACGCCCGGCATCCAGACGCCGTCGTGCTCGTCGGCAATGTCCAGGCCCTTCTGAGCAGCCTCGGTCTCGCCCTCGAGCAGGACCTGCGAGCCCTCCTCCATGATGTCGGTGATGCACAGGACAATGCCATCGGCACCCTTCTCGGCGGCGTAGGCACGCATGGCCTCGCGAATCTCGTCGATCATGCCGAGCGCACGACTCTTGTCGACGGTCTCGTACTGGCCGATGAGCAGCTTCTTGCCAGCGGGCTCGAACATCTTGATGTCGTTGCCGACCATCTCGGCTGCAGTGAAGGAGCCGGACGGGCGGGTGAGGAAGACCTCCATGCCAAACTTGACCGGGTCGACGCCCACCTGCTCGCCGAGCTTAGCAGCGACGGCGCGGTCGACATCGGTGGTGGTGGGGCTCTTGAGCATGAGCGTGTCGGTCATCATGGCCGAGAGCAGCAGCTTGGCCTGAACGTCGGAAAGCTCAACGCCGAGCACGCCGGCGAGCTTGGTGACGATGGTGCAGCTGGAGCCCCAGGGCAGGCAGATGTAGTGCAGCGGACCGGCAGTCTCGAAGTCGCCGATGCGGTGATGGTCGACAACGCCAAAGACCGTGGCGTCCTTAAGGCCGGCGACGGACTGGGCGGACTCGTTGTGGTCGGTGAGGACGACGAGCTGACCGGCCTCGACGGACTCGATCACGCGGGGCTCGGCAATGCCGGCGTCGGCGAGCAGCTTGGCGGACTCGGCCGGAAGCTGGCCCAGTGCGCAGGCCTCGTAGGTGTTGCCGGCATACTCAACCTGGTTGAGCAGCTGGGACAGGACGACGGCGCTCATGATGGCGTCGTTATCGGGGTTCTGGTGACCAAAGACAAGAACGTTTGCCATGGATATCCTCCACTTGATATGTGTACTTGGACGTAGCTATGGTAGCACGCTGACGCCGAACCCTATGAGATGGAAGGGCCGCAGCACAAATTGGGGCAGGCGCTGAGGCAAAGTCTGTCCCCTCTGCACCATGTGGTGCAAACTAACCTGCCCCCTTGCGTCAGCTATTTGCCGGCGGCGCGCAGGGCTACGCAGGCGGCACCGATGATGCCGGCGTCGTTGCCGAGCGAGGCGACCTCGATGGGTGTCTCGCGCGAGGCAGAAAGCGCGTACTGCTTAAAGTGCTCGCGGACCTTGTCGAGGTAGACATCGGCCGAGGCGGATGCGCCGCCGCCGATCAGGAACATCTCGGGGTCGACCACGTTGGCGATAAGCGCCAGAGCGCGACCGAGATAGTCGGCCATGGTATCGGCCGCGGCTAGCGCGAGCTTGTCACCCTCGCGACAGGCCTGGAACACGTCCTTGGAATCGGAGGGGCCGGTGAGCTCGATGGGGTCGACGCCCGCCTTCTCGCACTCGGCAAGATAGTTGCTCACCACGCCGGTAGCGCTGGAATACTGCTCCAGGTGGCCATGGCCGCCGCAGCCGCAGGTGCGCTCCTCAGCCGGGTTCAGGCACATGTGGCCAATCTCGCCGCCGGCACCCACAACGCCCGACACCACGTCGCCGTTAACGATAACGCCGCCGCCCACGCCGGTACCGATGGTGACCATCACGACGTTCTGCACGCCCTTGGCAGAGCCGAGCCAGGCCTCGCCCATGGCAGCGGCGTTGGCATCGTTTTCGTACTTAACGACCGCGTCGGGGCAGTGCTCCTGAATGGCGATCCTCAGCTCGGGCAGGTTAATGGCAATGTTGGCCTTGACCTTGGCATCGCCCGATGCCGGGATGGGGCACGGAACGGCCAGGCCAATACCCGCCACAAAGGCGCGCGGAATCTGGGCCTTGGCGACCACCTGGTCGATAGCCTCGGTCACCGCGGCAAAGCCCGCAGCGTCAACGATGGGCGGCGTGGGTACGCTTGCCTTGGCCAGCAGGTTACCGTCCTCGTCGAACAGGCCCTCCTTAACCGAAGTGCCGCCGACGTCAATGCCGATGTAATACTGCTTAGGTTCCATGGGAGCCCACCTTTCTCGTTTAAACATTGCCTGTATGGTACCGCTCCCCAGGCAAAAACCTACCAAAAAGGGACAGGTTTGTTTTGGCAGGTTTTATCTGGGGAAACGCAAATGGCCGCTCAACAGACCGCGCAAGACCATCCCCAAAAATAAAGGCACCGGGAGGCGGAGACTCCCGGTGCCCGTCAAAGGGACTCTGTTGTCTATTGGACTGCACGGTCCATCTCGGCGATAACGCCAGCTAGGCTTTCAGTGCCTGCAGCTGCTTGTGGATTTCGATGAGCTCCGTCGCCATGACGCGCATGGTCTCGGTGCCGGCCATCTGGTCCTCGGCATGCAGCAGAATCAGCGGGGCCTCGCCGTTACGCTCGCCGTTGGCCTCCTTTTTAAGGAGCCCCATATGGACATCGTGGCCACCGTTATAGGCCTCGTCGCCCTGCTTGATAAGCTCCTCGGCAGCGTCAAAATCGCCCTCCTTGGCCTTTTGCACGGCATTGATGTACATGCTCTTGGCGGTACCGACGTAGCTGATGATCTCGAAGCAGGTCATCTGCAACTCGTTCATATCCTCCATATGCTGCACCTAGCCCATCACGCTGACGCAGTGGTCAATGATGCCGGCAGCGTTCATGCGGCCGTAGTCGACCATGTTGATGACCTCGACCGGGAAGCGGCCGGCGGCCTCCTTCTCAAAATCGCCCTTGGTGTAGCCGATCTGCGGACCAAGCAGCAACATGTCGCACTCGTCCAGGTGATCGTGGGCCTCGTTCATGGGACGAGCCTCGACCTCAATATCCAGACCACGGTTTGCAACCTCGGCCTGCATCTTCTGGACCAGCAGGCTCGTGGACATACCGGCATTGCAGCAGAGCATGATCTTCTTCATGGTTTCCTCCTTATAACTGCGCGGCGCGCAGACGACGACTGGTTTCATTCTTTGCGGCTATTGTTCCCACCCCCCTGCATCTTTACGCAAGGGAGAGAGCTGCGGGCACCGGCACCGCGCACCGGCGCCCGCAAAGGTGAAAGGGACGAACGTTAGGCGTTCTACTCGGCGAGAGCCTCCTGCTTGGCGATTGCCTTCTCGGAAATCTTCATAAAGGGCAGGTAGACGGCCATGCCAATGACAATCTCGAGAGCCTGCCACACGCCGGCGCGCCAGTCAAAGCCCGTAGCGAGCAGGGCATTGATGACGGGAGGCATAGTCCAGGGCACCTGGGCGATGCAGGGGCTGATGATGCCTGCGCAGGTAAGGCCATAGGTGATGCCGATGAACAAGTCGGGAAGGAGGACAAACGGAATCATGAGCGGCAGGTTGTACACGATGGGGTAACCGTAGATAACCGGCTCGTTGATGTTGAACAGACCAGGCAGGATAGCCATCTTGGAAACGGTCTCGGAAGCCTTGTTCTTGGAGAACAGGAGCGTGTCGAGCAGAAGCATGAGGGTGCAGCCCGAGCCGCCGATGAGGGCGAAGCTGTTAACGATCTGCATGTTCATGTAGTGATCGGGCTGGATGGTGCCACCGGCGGCAAAGGTAGCCATGTTGTCGACGATGAGCATGGTCAGGATCGGCTCGACGGTAGCGCCAGAGATGGTGGACTGGTGAATACCGACGCAGAACAGCAGGTTGGCAAGGGTGTAGATGAGGATAACAGCCCACGGACCGGCGTTCATGATGTTCTTGAGCGGGTTGGAGATGCACGTGGAGATGATGGTGCACAGATCGGTGCCGGCGCACACGGCGAGCAGGGCTGCGGCAAGAGCGAAGATCGCGAGGTTGAGCAGCATCGGAATCATGACGTTGAAGGAGTTGGAGACCGCGGGAGGCACGCCCTCGCCCAGCTTAACCTTGAGCTTCTCGACGCCAGAAATCTTGATGAAGAGCGAGACGGAAAGCAGGGAGATGATAATAGCCGAGAACAGACCGTTGGTGCCGGTGTTGGCAGTCGAAAGGGCGCCCGTGACCTCGGCGGAGGTGATCTTGTCGGTGAGCAGCGGGCTCGTGGCGGCAAGCGTGGCGGTGATCTGCTGCGGCATCATGATGACGAAAGCAGAGATAGCGACGACCACGCAAGCGAGCGGGTTATCGAAACGCTTGTTCTTAGCGAGGCTGTAGCCAATCAATCCGGCCAAGATAATGGCAGAGACGTTGAGGGTGCCCAGCGTAATTGCCGAACCCCACGTCTGAAGGTTGGCAAGGCCCGCCGCATCGAGCGGGAACAGGGGGAACACGACGTTGTTGATAAGAACCGCGATACCCGCAAGGATATAGAGCGGCGTGATGGTCGCGAAGGCGTCGCGCAGGGAACGCAGGTGAACCTGGTTTCCCACCTTCGCAGAGACCTCGGCAAACTTGTCGAGGAAGCTCTTTCCGTTGTCACTGGCCATGATTGCTCCTAACTATCAAATCCGGCCTTTTCCTATGCGCACGGTGGTCTGTCGCCCTCTGCCACCAGATGTGCCATGTGTTGCGCGCGGCGGCGCGTGGTCTGGGCGTTCGCCCGGTCGCTAATCAACCACATGGGTCGTGGCGACCTGTTTGAGCCAGGCCGCCGACTTCTTAAGACGGCGCTTGTAGCCGTCCATAAGGTCGACCTCGACAAAACCGTAACGGTTCTTAAAGGCATTGGCCCAAGACCAGTTATCGATGACGGCCCAATAATGGTATCCGCGGCACTTGGCGCCCTCGTCGATGGCCTTGGCCACCCACTCCAGGTGCTGGCGTACAAAGTCGACGCGGTAGTCGTCCTGGATGGTTCCTTCGGCGTCACGGTTCTTGTATTCGTCCATGATGCCGATGCCGTTCTCGGAAACGAACCACTCAAGATCGGGGTAGTTCTTGGCGCAGTCCATGCCAAAGTCGTAGAGGCCCTGCGGGTAGATCTCCCAGCCGCGGCTCTCGTTCATAACGGCGTCGGGCCATACGTACTCGTCGGCAAAGTGCGGCAGGCCGTACTGGTCGACCTTGCTCGCCGGCGCTTGAACGCGCGTGGGGTGGTAGTAGTTGCAGCCGAGCCAGTCGACAACACCCTGCTTAAGAATCTCTTGGTCGCCGGCACGGAACGGGAGCTTAACGCCGCCCTTGGCCAGGCTGTCGAGCACGTCGGCAGGAAGCTCGCCCTTGGTAATGAGGTCAAGCCACCAGCGGTTGTTGATGCCGCTGGTCATACGCACGGCCTCGAGGTCTGCCTCGCTGGGGTTCTCCTTGGTGTAGACCGGGGTAAAGCAGTTGATCATGCCGATCTTAGCATCGGCGCGAATAGCGCCCTCGTCATAGGCGCGACGATAGTTGGCCACGGCCAGCGCGTGCGCCAGCGAGATGTGATACTGCACGGTGCGGGCGCGGTTGAAGTCGTGGAGCTGCGGGAACCACACGCCCTCCTGATAGCGCTGCTCGGGCTCGACGATGGGCTCGTTAAAGGTGAACCAGTACTTAATCTCCTGGCCAAACTCGCGGAAGGCGACGTCGGCGTAATGCGCGTAAGCCTCGACGACCTCACGGCTCTCCCAGCCGCCGCGGTTAAAGAGGTAGGTGGGCATGTCAAAGTGGTACAAGTTGACAAACGGCTCCAGGCCGGCCTCGCGAGAGGCGCGGAACAGCTCGTGATACCACGCGGCGCCCTCCTCGTTCAGGTTGCCGTCGGCATCGAGCAGACGGCTCCACTGGATGGAAGTGCGATAGGTATCCAGGCCCAATTCCTTCAAAATGCGAAGGTCTTCCTGGTACTTGGCCATAAAGTCATTGCCGGCATAAGAGCCAACGCAGTTGTAGAACGAACCCAGATCCTGGATGGACCAGGTGTCCCACAGGTTCTCGAGCTTGCCGCTCTGATTCCACTGACCCTCAGTCTGCGGGCCGGACATAGCAGCGCCAAAGAAGAAGTCACGGGGCAGCTGATACTGTGCCATCAAAGTCCTCGCTTTCGTGTCTTAGAGCTTCCGGTTGGAGACGGGTTTGCTTTGGCAGGTTATCCGGCGCGGGCGCGCACCGGTCATACCGATATCCAACCTGCCAAAACAAAGCCGTCCCCAAACAGTACAAGGAAACGCCAATGCATCTCGCTTGTTGTCTGTAACTATAGCGCTCTAATTTTCTATGTAAAGCGTCTTTTTCATTTTTCTTTATCGAACTTCTTTCATGAAAGCCATATGGATGCTTTTTAAGTAGGTATACTTTCTAAATATCGACGCAAATATGAAGGGAGGATTGCATGATTCCCAAATACGAGGCGATAGCTGCAGATATCCGTCGAAGCATCGAGGACGGCGCACTTAAACCGGGCGATAAGTTGCCCACCGTCGTTGAGTTCTGTGAGCTCTATGGCGTTTCCAAAATCACCGTCAAACGAGCGATTGAGCAGATCACCGAGGAAGGCCTTATTACCAGCCGGCGCGGATCGGGCACCTACGTCAAGGACACGGCGGGGCTTCCCGGCCAGGTGTTTTTTCAAGGCAAGAACGACCGTGCCCAGGGCTTTTCGTATGAGCACCGCGGGGAAAAGGTGACCTCGGTGGTCTACGATTTCTCGATCGTCAATCCGCCGGCAGAGGTTGCGACCCAGCTGGGAATGGCCGAGGATGACTTCGCCTATCACATCGTGCGCGTGCGCCAGGTCGACGAGAAGCCCATCGTCATCGAGTACACCTATATGCCGCTCGAACTGATCCCGGGCCTTAAAAAGAAGGACCTGTACGGATCGGTCTACGGCTTTATCCGCGAGCAATGCGGACTGAAGATCTCGAGCTTCCATCGCACCATTCGCGCTGTCGCGGCAACTGAGGAAGAGGCTGAGCGCCTGGATACCAAACCCGGCTCTCCCCTGCTCGAACTCAACCAGATTGGCTTCTTGGATAGCGGCACCGCGTTTGAATATTCTATCTCGCACAACGTAGGCGATCGCTTTGAGCTACACAACGTAACGCTGGCATAAGTTTTTGTAGTCATGCGGGCGCTCACTATGGCTCGTTTGGAGTGGGCGGCCGCGCAACACAATGGGGGTATGAACATGTCCGACTTGATTAAACTGACGCCGATCTTCCACGAGAAGATCTGGGGCGGCCGCCAGCTCGAAACCGTATTTGGTTACGACATTCCCGAGGGTCCCATCGGTGAGTGCTGGGCCATCTCGGCCCACCCCAACGGCGACTGCCAGATTGCAGAGGGCCCGTATGCCGGCCACACGCTGTCGTGGCTGTGGGCCGAGCACCGTGAGCTCTTTGCCAACTGCGAGGGCAAGGAGTTCCCGCTGCTCATTAAGATTCTGGACGCCAAGGACGACCTTTCGATCCAGATCCATCCCAACGACGAGTACGCCGCCGAGCACGAGAACGGCAGCCTGGGCAAAACCGAGTGCTGGTATGTGCTGGACTGCGAGCCCGGCGCCACAATCATCGTCGGCCAGCGCGCCAAGGACCGCGCCGAGGCTGCACAGATGATCGAAGACGGCCGCTGGGACGACATGCTCAACGTGCTGCCGATCCACAAGGGCGACTTTTTCCAGATTGATTCCGGTACCGTCCACGCCATCAAGACCGGCACGCTCATTTTGGAGACGCAGCAGTCGAGCGACGTGACGTATCGCCTGTACGACTACGACCGTCCCGGCACCGACGGCAAGCTGCGCCCGCTGCATATTGAGCAGAGCCTCGACTGCATCGACTTTGATGTTCAGGCACCGACCGACGGCACCGTGACCGCGCCCGAGGTCGACGGCGTGACCGAGCTCGAGTCTAACTCCTGCTACACCGTCGATCGCGTGCGCGTCAACGGCAGCAAGACCTTGGAACAGCGTTGGCCCTTCATGTGTCTGTCAGTCATCGACGGCAAAGGCACCGTCTGCGGCGACCCCGTCCACAAGGGAAGCCACCTGCTAGTCCCCAGCACCGTCACCTCCATCGACCTCGAAGGCAAGATGGAACTGATCGTCAGCCACCTGTAAGCTACCGGTCCCCGAGCGCTCGCCGGGATGGGGCGCGGGGTTTGGTCGCCTGCTCGGACAGTCCTGCTCGCACGGAGAGCACA
>OOCD01000395.1_pt1 | contig 33480 bp, 16 predicted proteins | sample 1671791 | NCBI WGS metagenome assembly OOCD01 (sample SAMN06348193, study PRJEB24527) | human gut metagenome | biome: human gut; feature: ankylosing spondylitis patient; material: feces | host: Homo sapiens | place: China | collected 2015-10
GGTTCCCGAAGAGTAAAAGTATCGCAGAAAATGTGTTCATTTATTTTATTGTTTAAGTATTATTTCGTTCAATGGGAACAAAATAAGAAAGAATATTTGTATAATACAACAAATCTATATCAAAATTGATTAACTTTGCAGCGATTTTTGAATAAGGAAAATTTTCCGTAATTAAAAAAGAAGAAAATGAAAGCATTTGTATTTCCCGGACAAGGGGCGCAATTTGTAGGTATGGGAAAAGACCTCTACGAAAATAACCCCGTAGCCAAAGAGATGTTCGATAAGGCCAACGAGATATTGGGCTTCAATATCACCGACCTGATGTTTAACGGAACAGACGAAGATTTGCGTCAAACCAAAGTTACCCAGCCTGCTATATTCTTGCACTCGGTAATTTTGGCAAAAACGATGGGTGACGATTTTAATCCCGATATGGTAGCCGGTCACTCGTTGGGTGAATTTTCGGCATTGGTAGCCGCCGGAGCACTTTCTTTCGAGGACGGTTTGCGTCTTGTCTCGGCACGTGCGCAGGCTATGCAGAAAGCTTGTGAAAAAACACCGTCGACAATGGCGGCTGTGTTGGCTTTACCCGATGCGAAAGTAGAGGAATTGTGCGCTTCGGTAACCGAAGGTGTCGTGGTTCCTGCCAATTATAATTGCCCGGGACAAATTGTTATATCGGGTTCTATCGAAGGTGTAGATGCTGCCTGTGCAAAGATGTTGGAGGCCGGTGCAAAACGGGCTTTGAAACTCAAAGTGGGTGGTGCTTTCCATTCTCCTCTGATGGAGCCGGCTCGTGCTGAATTGGCAGATGCCATCGCTCATACCGATTTCCATGCTCCGAAATGTCCTGTTTATCAGAATGTGAATGCAGAACCTCAAACCGATCCTGAAACGATCAAGAAGAACCTTATCGCTCAATTGACCGCTCCGGTACGTTGGACACAAACTATCCAAAACATGATCGCCGCCGGAGCCGATACGTTTGTCGAGGTAGGACCGGGAGCTGTGCTGCAAGGTTTGGTAAAGAAAATTTCGTCGGAAGTAGCGACTTCGGGAATCCAGTAAGTCGTATACAATATTAGTAAAAGAGCGGTAACGAAAGTTGCCGCTCTTTTTTTGTTTCCGGTTTATCGGGAAAATCGCTTTCTGATAAATTTGTTTTGCACATTGAGCTGTGAGGGAGTTTGGCGAGAAAAGTGAACATGTTTGCTTTGTCTTTCTCTCACCTTGTACTATCTTTGCAAAGTTGCGAAGACGGGCTGTGGTTCGGCATAATCAAATAAATTTGCTTCTGCGCTCACCTTGCACTATCTTTGCATAATGATTTTCTGAATACTATTTCGGATACAGAGGTTACGACGACCTCGGCTATATTCAAGTTGATGCTGAGTTTGTTGTTGGGGGGTATCGTGGGCTTTGAGCGAAAGCGGAAAGGCCAAGTAGCCGGTGCTCGTACATTTGCGCTCATCTCTATGGGTGCAACGTTGGCGATGATTATCTCTATCTATATTCCACAGGTTTATTTGGGATTGAAAAACGGAGACCCGGGACGAGTTGCCGCACAAGTGATTACAGGTGTCGGTTTCTTGGGTGCGGGAGCCATCATTCAAACAAAAGGTTCGATACGAGGTCTGACCACAGCTGCCGGTATTTGGATGGTGGCGGCTTTGGGTTTGGCGGTAGGTGTAGGTCTTTATGTTATTGCGATTATTTCGACCATATTGATATTGTTCACATTGGTGAGTTTGGAACAATATGAACGTCGGACGAATTTAGACCGGGAAGGAAAAATTATACATTTGAAAGCGGCCGAGATTGTCGAGGATTTGACCCGGTATGAAAAATTATTGGGTGAGTATAAGGTTTCGTTACACAATGTGTTGGTAGAATATAATTATTCGGAACAGAAGACCGATTTGAAATTTATCGTTTTGTCTCGGTCTACGACCGATTTTGTTTCTCTTTTTTCCCATATGCGTAATATTTACCGAACGGAATATATTTCACTTCAAAACGAGATTTGATTATGGAATTGGATGCCCTCATTACCGATTTGGCTCTTATTTTGATTGTGGCTGGGGTAGTGACATTACTTTTCAAGAAATTGAAACAGCCCGTTGTATTGGGTTATATTGTTGCCGGTTTTTTAGTGGGTCCCAATTTCGTTTTTTTCCCTACTATAGTAGATGAGGGTGATATAAATTTATGGGCAGAACTGGGTATCATTGTACTTCTGTTTTCTTTGGGATTGGAATTCAGCTTTAAAAAACTTTTTCAAGTAGGGGCATCGGCCGTTCTTACAGCGCTAGTCGTTGTATCGGGTATGATGCTGGCAGGCTACGGAGCCGGTCGGTTATTACATTTTACGTATCTCGACAGTATCTTTTTGGGAGCCATGTTATCTATGTCGTCGACGACGATTATCATCAAGGCCTTTACCGATTTGAATTTACGCAAGAAGGCTTTTACGAATTTAGTTTTTGGAGTGTTGATTGTAGAAGATTTGTTTGCCGTGGTGATGATGGTGGTACTTTCTTCTATTGTCGTGAAGAACTCGTTCGAAGGGGCGGAACTGTTGGAGAGTATCGCTAAATTGGTCTTTTTCCTGATTATTTGGTTTGTTGTGGGGATCTCCATATTACCCCTGATTCTGAAAAAAACACGTAAGTTTTTAAATGACGAGACTTTGTTGGTCGTTTCTATGGGGCTCTGTTTGGGTATGGTCGTTTTGGCTACTTATGCCGGATTTTCTTCGGCTTTGGGAGCTTTTGTCATGGGATCTATATTAGCCGGTACGAACGAAGCCGAACGGATAGAGAAAGTCGTTCAACCGGTAAAGGACCTGTTTGGAGCCATATTTTTCGTATCGGTAGGTATGTTGGTCAGCCCGGCGGCTCTCAGTCAATATGCATTGCCTATCTGTTTGCTCTCTATTGTTGTTATTGTAGGACAGATATTCTTCGGTACGGTGGGTATGTTGGCTTCGGGACAGACTTTGAAAATATCAATACAATCGGGGTTCAGTTTATCTCAAATCGGTGAGTTCGCTTTTATTATAGCCTCGTTGGGAATGTCGTTGAATGTGATCGACAAATTTCTGTATCCGATAGTTGTGGCAGTATCGGTGATAACTACTTTTTTGACTCCTTATTGTATTCGGTTGGCCGACCCTGCTTATAGTTGGATTGAGCGACGTTTGCCGGAGAGGTGGCTTGCAGCTATCGACCGTTATAGTCAGAGCCGAACCGAAATAAAGCCTCATAAGGCAGTATGGAAAGAGGCTATTGCACAATATTTGTGGAGAGTACTGCTTTATTCGTCGCTGATCGTAGCGATAATTATGGTCTCTAAAATGTGGTTTATACCGTTGATGGTGGAAATTTTGCCTGAGTGGGGGCGTATGATCGCCGCTATCGTAACTTTTGTAGTGATGTCGCCGTTCTTGTGGGCTTTGATGGTTAAGGAGGTAAGCATGTCCTTGATAAGGAAATTGGGAGAGGGGAGTGTAAACCGGGTTCCATTGACTTTGATGATAGTTTTCCGCATATTGCTGGCTTTGTTTTTCGTTATATATTATCTTTCTATCGTCCACTCTCAACGTACCGGTGTGTTGTTGGGACTGGGCATATTCATTGTTGTTCTCATTTTATTGTCTAAGCGCATACAGAAGCAGTTCATGCGTATCGAAAATATATTTATGGATAACTTGAACGAAAGGGAATTGCGAAAGACAGGACGGAATACGAGCTTGGTGAGCGATATGCATTTGGCCTATATGGATGTAAATGCTGACTGTCCGTTTGCCGGGCGTCGCCTAATGGATTCCGATTTACGCAAAGAATATGGAATCAATGTCGTAAGTATTCAGAGGGGAACTCGGCGAATCAATATCCCGAAGGGGGAAACCCGAATTTTTCCGGGAGATACGATCGGTGTTATTGGAACAGATGATCAGATTCAATCTTTGCTTACCGTAGTGGAAGGTAGTGAATCGCCCGAAGAGGAAACCGATAACAGGGAAGTCACATTTACGCATGTTGTTGTTCCCGGGAATTCGCCGTTGATCGGGCAAACGAGCTCGTCGTTGAGCATTCGTAATAAGAATAATTGCCTCGTTGTGGGAATAGAACGTGCAGACGGAACATTTCATCAGCCCGACGGACAAACTTGTTTTGAGGCGCACGATGTGATTTGGCTTGTCGGGGAGCCGGATAATATCAAACAGTTGATTCAGGATAAAATAGAAAATCATATACAACATACATAAAGACCTACGATTATGCAGGAAAAAATTATTATTCTCGATTTCGGTTCTCAATACACGCAGTTGATTGCCCGTCGGTTGCGGGAGCTGAACACGTATTGCGAAATCTTGCCGTACAATAAATTCCCTTACGGAGAAGAGGGAATTAAAGGAGTGATTCTCTCGGGGAGTCCCTATTCGGTGAACGATCCTAATGCCCTTTTTGTCGATTTGAGTCGTATCCGTGGTGTCTATCCGGTACTTGGCGTTTGTTACGGGGCGCAATTTTTGGCTCATACGTCGGGGGGAAAGGTCGAGTCTGCCGATACCCGGGAATATGGTCGTGCCAATTTGGCTTGGCATGATGAGAACGATCCCCTCATGCGCGGTGTGCGGGAGAATTCCACCGTATGGATGTCGCATGGCGATTCTATTACGGTAATTCCCTCTACCTTCACCCTTGTGGCCAGTACCCATGAAGTAAAGACAGCGGCTTTTCATATCGAGGGCGAACCGACATGGGGTGTACAGTTCCACCCAGAGGTATATCACAGTGAAGACGGCACGCTTCTGCTGACGAATTTCGTACGTGATATCTGTCACTGTGATATGGACTGGACACCGGCATCGTTTATCGAACATACGGTAGCGGAATTAAGTACGAAATTGGGAGACGATAAAGTGGTATTGGCTTTGTCGGGAGGTGTCGATTCTACTGTGGCTGCCGTGTTGCTTAACAAGGCGATCGGTAATCACCTTACCTGTATCTTCGTCGATAACGGTTTGTTGCGGAAAAACGAGTTTGAGAGCGTTCTTGCCAACTACAAGGATATGGGGCTCAATGTCTTGGGCATAGATGCTAAGGATTATTTTTACGAACAGTTGAAGGGGGTGACCGAGCCGGAAAAGAAACGGAAAATTATCGGTAAAGGTTTTATCGATATTTTCGATCGCGAGGCTCGTAAGCTGACCGATATAAAATGGTTGGCGCAAGGTACTATTTATCCCGACGTGATCGAATCGCTTTCGATTACGGGTATGACTATCAAATCGCACCATAATGTGGGAGGATTACCCGAGAAGATGAATTTGAAACTGGTGGAGCCGTTGCGTCTGCTGTTTAAAGACGAGGTGCGCCGGGTCGGTCGGGAACTGGGTATCAGCGAGAAACTCATCGGACGTCACCCTTTCCCCGGTCCCGGATTGGCTGTCCGTATACTTGGAGATATCACACCCGAGAAGGTACATATCTTGCAGGAGGCAGATCATATTTTCATACAAGGACTTATCGACAACGACCTGTATAATAAAGTGTGGCAGGCGGGAGTCGTTTTGTTGCCGGTACAGTCGGTAGGGGTGATGGGCGACGAACGGACATACGAGCGGGCTGTCGCCCTCCGAGCCGTTCTTTCGACCGACGGTATGACTGCCGATTGGGCTCATTTGCCTTATGAGTTCCTTGCCAAGGTATCTAACGACATTATTAACAAGGTGCGTGGCGTGAATCGGGTTGTTTACGACATCAGTTCTAAACCGCCTTCGACTATCGAGTGGGAATAGTCGATAGATTTCGGAATTTATAAAACAAGCGGAGCCAATTTCCATTTGAGGAAATTGGCTCCGCTTCTGCATTATGGAGAAAGATTGAATTTATTTTTTCTCGGTAAGAGTGAACCTGATTGTACCGGCATTGACTAAATCTTCGTGGAAAATGAATCGTCCTTTATGTTTTTTTCCGTTTACCGTGATACGGTCGGTGTAGATAGCCTTCGGAGAAGGCCGTTCGCACTCGATGACCAGGGTGTCTTGGGTATAATAACGAGGATCGAGATGGAGTATAATCTTGTCGAAGGCAGGAGCTACGAGGGTATAACGGGGTATTCCCGGACAATCGGGATAAAGTCCCATCATACTGAATACGGCCCATGCTGACATCGTTCCTGTGTCGTCATTGCCGGGTATGCCATCGGGTTGATTCTTGAAGTATTTTTTCAAGAGCGAGTTGACTAGCGAGTCGGTTCTCCATTCTTCACCTTTGACTTGGGCAAAAAGGTAGGGGTAAGTGATGTCTGGCTCATTTGCCGGATCGTAGAAATTTTCATCGAATACTTTGCGCAACTTGGCGGCGAATTTCTTTTCTCCTCCCATCAATCGTTTTAGCCCGTCGATGTCGTGGGGGACATAGAAGGTGTAATTCCATGCGTTGCCTTCGTGGAATCCGGGAGCTGGTTCGAAGTTGAGACCTTGCAGGGGATCGAACGGCGTGTAGAACGAGCCGTCTGGCAGTATGGGACGCAGTGTCCCGAATTCTTTGCAATAGTAGTGTTTGTAGCCCAACGAACGTTTGGCGAAGGTTTGGGCATCTTCTTTGTGCCCTAAACTTTCGGCGAAGCGGGAGAGTGCGAAATCTGCCAGATAGTATTCGAGGGCGTGGGATACGGAGTTGTCGAATTGCTCGCGTAAGGGTACATATCCCAGTTTCATGTAGTCGTCGTTATCGGTGCGTAAAATATTTTCGCTACCGGGAGCAGTCGCCGATTTTACCATCGCCTCATAGGCTGTTTCTGCATCGAAGTTTTTAAGTCCTCGCAACCATGTGTCCGCCAACATAATGATAGCCGGATCTCCCGACATGGTGAGCGTTTCGTTTCCATAAAGTTCCCAGCGAGGTAACCAACCCCATTCTTTGTACATGTCGATGAGGGTCTGTACCATGTCGAGTTGCTTTTGGGGATAAGCGAGGGTAAAGAATGGGTGTACGTTGCGGAATGTATCCCATAGCGAGAAGACGGTGTAGCGATCGTGCCGGGTGGTGAGTATCTTGTCGCTCTCCATAGCGGGATATTGCCCATTGACATCTTGGAGAATGTTGGGGTGAATAAACATGTGGTATAGTGCCGTATAGAAGATGGTTTTTTGTTCATCGGAACCTCCTTCTACTTCTATTCGGGAGAGTATATCGTTCCATTGATTCCGGGCATCGAGGCACACTTTGTCGAATTGGAATCCTTGCTGCTCACTGTCGAGGTTTTGGCGGGCATTCTCGATGCTGACGAACGATACGCCCATTTGTACTTGAATCTGTTCTCCGGGTTTGGTATCGTAGGAGAAGAATACTCCTATGTCATCGCCCGACATTTCTTTGGTGTACCGGGTGTAGATTTTGTACTTCCCGTTATCGGGATCCCATTCGGCCTCTACACCGGTCATAGGTCTTTGTTTTTTCCAGTATCCCGATTGTAGGGGCTTTTTGTCGACCCGTATCACGAAGTAGATAGGGAATACTCCCTGCCGGTTGTAGTAACAAAATCCACCGAGGAGCTTGCTACCTTCGTATTCGGTATCGCTTACTTTACGGACGGTCGCTCCACTCTCGTTGGTGAGTCCTTCTCCTAAATTGAGCAATATGTGGCTTTCACCGCCCGGGTAGGTGAATCGGGCGATGGAGGTGCGGGGTGTAGCACTCACTTCTGTATCGATACCGTAGCGAGTGAGCTGGTTGGCATAGTAGCCCGGGTGAGCTTCTTCTAAAGCGTATTCACTACCGTATTGCTTGTAATCGACATTGAGTTTTCCGTTTGTCGGCATTAATAGGAGTGACCCTAATTCGGGGCAGCCCACGCCGCTAAGGTTTACATGAGAAAATCCGGTAAAAAATGTGTTGTGGTATTCGTAGGGAGTGGACCACCAGCGTGCATCTTTGTCATATACGTTTTTGTCGGAACCCATTACATTGAATGGTGTGACCGACATAAGGCCGTTAGGACAGATTGCACCCGGATTCGTCGTTCCGAAGTTCGTTGTTCCGATGAAGGGGTTTACATAAGCGACAGGCTCGTCTGCCGATAGTGTGGCGGACGAGACTGTCATTATGATTCCCGCAACGATGAGATTGCGAATGTTCATAAAAAATCAGATTGTTGAGTTCTTTTTGGTAAATTCGATGATTTCCGAAATATATCCGAATGCCATTCCCACGACTGTGTCGGCCGCGCCGTAATAGACCGCTACTCGATCTTCGTCGTGAAGGGCTGCACAAGGGAATATAACGTTGGGTACGTCGCCTTGCATCTCGTAGGGCATTGCCGGAGCAAGGAGATAGGGTTGTGTACGATAAAGTACTTTGGAGGGGTCTTCACGGTCGAGAATTGCCGCTCCCATAGAGTAACGGAATCCGTTACAAGTGGTAATGACACCGTGGTAGAACATGAGCCAGCCTTCGTCGGTGAGGATAGGGATAGGGCCAGCACCTACTTTGGTACATTGCCAAGCGCTCACGGGGAAAGGTGTGGGAGAGAGTACGTGCCGATGTTCTCCCCAAAATTTCATGTCGGGGCTGTAACTGATATAAATATCGCCGAACGGAGTGTGTCCGCTGTCACTCGGTCGGCTCAATAAGGCATATTTCCCATTGATCTTTTGCGGAAACAGTACTCCATTGCGATTAAAAGGCAGAAGGGCGTTTTCACATTGGAAAAACTCTTTGAAATCGAATGTGTAGCCTACACCGATGGTCGGACCGTAGTAGCCGTTACACCATGTGATCCAGTAACGGTCTTCGATCCAAGTGACACGGGGATCATACTTGTATTCAGATTCTATCATATCGGTATTTCCTGCTTTGAATTTAATGGGCTCATGTTCGATGTCCCAATGAATACCGTCTTTGCTGAATCCTGCAAAGATATTCATTTGCACGGCTTTGTTATCGCAACGGAATACTCCGGCGAACCCGTCTTCAAAAGGTACTACGGCACTGTTAAAGATGCTGTTGGAAGAGGGGATATGGTAGCGGTCGATTACCGGATTTTTCGAATAACGCCACATGACGTCCGCACATCCTGCCGGACGGTCTTCCCAGGGCATAACCATTTTTTTTGTCATATCGTTTTTTCTTTTTTAATGTATATGTGTTTAATGTTTAATCGCGATTGAACGTAGATCTGTTTTTTGTCATCGATTACTTTCTTTCTTCGAATCATCGTAGGTGAACGGAATGAAGTAGGTGATTAGTAACGATGGTATTGTAGCCAACAATACATAGATAAAGAATCTTTCATAGCCTAGCCAATCACTGAAAAATCCACTCATCATACCTGGAAGCATGACACCGAGGTTCATAATACCCGAAGCGAAAGCGTAGTGTGACATTTGGTGTTTGCCCGGCGCTATCTGTTGCATCATGAAGAGTGTGAGACCCACGAATCCGAATCCATAACCAAAATATTCGATAACGATACCGGTTCCTATCAGATAGAGATTTTCGGGCTGGAATATGGCTAATAATGTGTAGGCTACGAATGGAAAGTTGAATACGCAACAGAGGGTGAAAAGCGTTTTCTTCAATCCTCGACGCGAAACGTAAACTCCTGCTAACAATGAGCCTAAAACAAACGCAGCTGAACCGAACACTCCATTCAATGTGCCGATTTCGGTAAGCGAAAGTCCCAATCCGCCGATATCGCGTGAAGAACGCAGAAATAGCGGAGCGATTTTCATGATAAATCCTTCTGCAAAGCGGTAGAGTATGATGAAACAGATATAGTAAAAGATGTGTTTCTTGGTAAAGAAGTTTTTAATGACCTCCCATAGCTCTTTCGCCACATCGGCGCTTGAACGCTTTTCTTGGTTCGGTACTTGTGTGGAAGGGAGTACTTTTGAGTGGTATAGCCCCAATAGCAACAACAGTGCCGAAATGATGATAAAAATAATCATCCACGCTTCTTTATAGGCGGGCATATTCGCTTGAATAGAGGCTCCTTCGGATGCGCCGAAATGTTCGGCTAGCATTCCCGCTGCTGCTACCAATCCACCGTTGGCTACTAATTTCGCAATGTTGTAGAAAGCTCCTTGTACACCGATGTATTTTGCTTGATCTTCGGGAGATAGTTCGGCCATATAGACGCCGTCACAAGCTATATCATGCGTGGCTCCACTCAAAGCGATGACTGCCATTGTGGAGATACTGATCGCGAAAAAATAGTCGAAGTTCAATGAGAGAGCTACTATACCGAATAATAACCCACTCAGTAACTGAGTGACGACAACGAAAAATTTTTTCGTACGATACATTTCTAAAAAAGGACTCCAAAGGAACTTTAATGTCCACGGTAACATGATGACAGAAGTCCAAAAGGCAATTTGGGTATCGGATATTCCTAAGTCCTTGAACATGAACGTGGAAACGAGATTTACCGCTATAAAAGGAAGCCCCATGGCAAAATATGCCGTGGGGACCCATGCAATAGGATTTATCGATTTTTCTTTACTAACCTTCTTCATTTTCCCAGATTTTGTCTTTTTCTGTTCTATAAATGAGATATCGATTATTTGATTCTGATTTCATCGGTGAATAACCAGCCTCCGGTAATGCCGTTCGATAATGCCTTGTAGCGGATATAGCGAGCTTTTGCATTACCTTCCCAACCGAATTCTTTGAATTGAAGCGTTTCGATGTCGGGTGAAATGTCATTGTCGACAGTCGCGAGGGTATCGTAATGTTCTCCATCGACAGAGCTCGATATGATAACTTGTTTGGGTAACCATACATAGGGACCTTTAAGCTGTATGAATTCGGCACAGACTTGTTTGATGTCGGTTTCTTTACCGAGATCAATCGTTACATCGAAATCACAATCGATAAAGCCTTGCCAACGGTCGTCGTTGTACATCCAACCACCCCGGACGCCATCGACCAATGTTTTCTCTCCCTGAGCGGCGTAATGATTGCTATAAGGATTGGCATAGGTTACTTTTTTCCCGATAGCCAGATGGTTTACCTTTTGGTATGATTCGGGTTTATCGCCTATTTCTTTTTCGAGAGGGAAAGGATTATAACCCTGTTCTCGAAGTATATTTACCGCTTGAAGGGCTCGGGTGTGGAAATTGTCCCACTTTTTGACCTCGGAAGGAGACCACCCGATTTCGGCGAGTGCCAATATCCGAGGATATATCATGTATTCGTAGTGTTCGGGTGTGGGTATGTGCTCGGTCCATACATTTCCTTGTACACCTAGAATAAGCTCGGCTTCTTTCGTGGAAAGCGAATCGGGGACCGGTTCGAAAGAGTAGACTTTTTCCAAAGTAAGATACCCGCCAATGGCCATCGGTTGAGTGTTGGGGGCATCTTGAAATGCATCGAGGTAGCAGTATTTACCGGGTGTCATGATGGCTTGGTTTCCGGCTTTTACAGCTTTGATGCCACCTTCTTCTCCCCGCCATGACATGACTGTGGCCGTAGGAGATAGCCCGCCTTCTATGATTTCGTCCCACCCGATGATTTTACGACCGTGATCGTTTAAGAACTTTTCAATACGGTGTATCATGTAACTTTGCAATTCGTCTACCGAATTTAAGTGCTCGTCGGCCATGCGCTTCTGACAACGGGGGCATGTCTTCCAACTACTTTTGCTTGCTTCGTCACCTCCGATGTGAATGTATTCAGAGGGGAAAAGGTCGATTACTTCGAGTAAGACGTTTTCGAGGAATTCGAAAGTTTTTTCGGTTCCTATGCAAAAGTCGGCATTGACATAGGGTTTACCGGAACAAGATAACTCTGGGTAAGTAGCCAATACTTCTTCGGAGTGTCCCGGCATTTCGATTTCGGGAATGATGGTGATATGACGTTCGGCGGCGTAAGCAACAACTTCCCGAATGTCGTCTTGTGTGTAATATCCGCCGACGGCACGAGGATCGTCTTGCTCACAGAAAGTGCGACCTCCTACCCACCAGTCGTTTAATTTATCGAATGGCCTCCACGCTGCGAAAGAGGTGAGGCGGGGATATTTCTTTATTTCGATTCTCCAACCAGCACCGTCGGTCAAATGCCAATGCAACCGATTCATTTTGAAATAGGCCATCGCATTCAATTGTTTTTTGACAAACTCTTTATCAAAGAAGTGGCGCGAAACATCGAGGTGCAATCCCCGGTATGGGAAACGAGGGGAATCGTTGATCGTCAGAGCGGGAAGAGTTTTGTTATCGCCGTTATTCAACAGTTGCAGAAGTGTTTGGAGTCCGTAGAATATCCCGGTCTCGGTATTTGCCGACAGGCGAACACCTTTTTTATCGATTTCGATCCGATAGGCTTCATTTCCTGTCACGATGGAACTATCGCAGAGGTTCAATTCTATTCCGTTATTGCCGGTAGCCGATTCGGCAAAGGGAACGGAACCGAGCGATGTCCCTTCGAGATAGTCGGTCAGAGCTTGACGACTTTCTGCGGAGAGGTTCGTATAGAACTTGGTCTCGGGTGAAATTACAAAATTTCCGCTGTGATACTCTACCGATCGAGGCATAGGTATGACATCAATTCCTTTTCGTTCAGAACAACTGTTCCCGATAAGTAACAGTGTAGAGATGAGAACGGCTTTGAATATATTGTGTGTATTCATGCGTTTCGGTAATAATCATTAGTTGATAGATATTTCATCGACAAAAAGCCAACCTTTTTCACCTTTGGCTCCGTGCCATGCCGGTATTTTGTCGGTGGTATCGATAACCACCCGGATTTTCGAGGCGGGGACGGCAGGAAATTCGCAGGTATATTCCCGTACTCCGTCTTGGTCTTGTTTTTGTGTTACCGGAATTTCGAGTTTTCCGATTTCGGTCATCGGGTTGTCTCCATTAGTCGCATAGACTTTTATTTGGGTGGGCGGGAAAATGTACTCGGAATATTGTACGAGCGATCCTATTTTGACCTGACTTATCGTTTGCGTTTTTCCTAAATCGATTGTTGCATCTAACGGTGTATCGATAAATCCGAGCCAACAACCGTTGCTGTAATTGAAATCTCCATGTATGCCATCGGTGAGTACACCGGCTCCTCCGAAAGTATATTTTTCACTGGGTGCATCTTTCAGTTGGGGCATGTGTCCTGTGGCTTTATTGAATTTGAAGGGGCGCACGAGTGTGCGGGTTTCGATGCCCTTGCGTACGACGATGGCTTTCAATGTGCAAGAATCATTTTCGGTACGGATTTCTATCGGCTCGGTATATCGGGTGCTGTTTGTCGTTGGTTCGGATCCATCGAGGGTATAGTAGATGGGAGCATTGCCTTGTGTGCGGAGTGTCGCTTCTATACAGCCTTTGGATTCATTTACCGAGTATTCGCCTTTAACTTCGAATATATGTTTGGCATAGTTGAGCCCCATTACATCGTAGATGGCAAGGATATGGCCGATATTATCGAGGAATCGGTCATAACTTTTGTTTTCGACTTGATCCCATTGTACTTCGCTCAGTGCTGCCAATCTGGGAAGTATCATGTATTCGAGGTGCTCGGGAGTGGCGATGTATTCTGTCCAGATGTTAGCTTGTGTACCTAATATGAATTTGGCTTGTTCTTCTGTAAGACTTTCGGGTACGGGATTGAAATTGTAGATCATATCGACCGGGTTATAACCGCCGATAGCCAAAGGTTCGTTTTGTGTGTCTCGAGATTGGTAATAGTCTAGATAGAGAGGTGCAGTCGGTGTCATGATGGCATAATGCCCTTGTTTCGCCGCTTCGACACCTCCGTCAATACCACGCCATGACATGACTGTCGCATTGGTGGCGAGTCCGCCTTCGAGGATTTCGTCCCACCCAATGATTTTGCGACCGTGTTCATTGAGGAATTTTTCCACGCGCTCGATTGTATAGCTTTGCAGATAGTGCTCTGCTTTCCCATGTTCATCGTCTTTGAATCCTAATTTTTGGATATGGGCTTGGCAAGCAGGACATTTTTCCCATCGAATTTTGGGACATTCGTCACCTCCAATATGTATGTATTTCGAGGGAAATATATCTATGATTTCGAGCAAAACGTTTTCAATGAATTCGAATGTTTTTTCTTTTCCTACGCAGAGCACATCGTCACGGATACCCCACTGTCCGGAAACTTCGTACGGGCCACCCGTACAACCTAATTCGGGATAAGAGGCCAATGCCGCCATCATGTGTCCGGGAAGGTCTATTTCGGGAATAATGGTAATACCCAAATCGGCGGCGTATTTTACCATATCGCGTAATTCGTCCTGTGTATAGAATCCACCATAGGGGGTAGTGTCGTAGTTATCCCATTCTTTACGAATCATGGTTTTGTTGCGAATACTGCCCACTTCGGTCAGTCGTGGATATTTTTTTATTTCTACGCGCCAGCCTTGATCGTCGGTGAGATGCCAATGCAATGTATTTAGTTTGTGAACAGCCATTACGTTGAGAATCCGTTTTACTTCGTCTAATGTGAAGAAATGACGGGCAACGTCGAGGTGCATTCCCCGATATCCGAAACGGGGAGCATCGTTTATCGTGGCACAAGGAACCGACCAATTTTCATCTGCGGAGAGTCTTTCTCCATAGATCGCTACCGGAAGGAGTTGTTTAACGGTTTGTAGCGCATAGCGTACACCGTTGGGCGTAGCTGCGGTTATTTCGATTTTCTTTTTGCTTATGTTTAGCCGATAAGCCTCTTGGCTCATAGTCGTATCGATTTTTACGATCATCATATTTTTGCCTTCTTTTTCGGCTATTTTTAAGTCCTTGCCGGCTGTTTTACCGAATTGTTCTGCAAACTGAGCCAAGATTTCATTTACTTCGTCTCCACATTCCGGTGAAATAAAAATCTGTGTGTCGTCATCGAAAGAAAAGCGTCCCGACATCTGTTCCATGTCATTGGGATAGGGTATTAATTCATAACGATTTGGGTTGTCTTCACTTTGGCAGGAGATTAAGGAGATTATCAAGGCCACAAGTGCGAGATAACGATTCATATTTTTCATAACTGTTTGGATTATGTGATGTTAATATCTGATTTCGTTTATTGTTTGACCGGGGTGTTTCCCATTTCCATTACAATTTTTCCGCCTTTCATAATGTCGCTATGCATGAAGAAAGGAGATTCGAGCAAGATATTATCAAGGCGAATGCTCTGTATATATTTATTGGTTCGGGAATTGTTGTTGGCGATAATTTCGAATACTTTCCCGTTGGGTAGATTTATGGTTACCTTATCGAAGATAGGACGACCGACAGAATATATGGGTGATCCGGGACATACTTGATAGAATCCCATCGCATTGAGCACATACCAAGCCGACATTTGACCGCAATCTTCGTTGCCCGACAATCCGTTGGGGTTGTTGAAGTATTGGGTATGGAGAATCGTATCGATCAACTGTTGGGTTTTCCACGATTGATTCACGTAGTTGTAAAGGTGAACGATGTGATGGCTAGGCTCGTTTCCGTGCGCGTATTGTCCGATGAGTCCCGATATATCCGAAGATACGAGAGGGCCTTCTATCTTTGATTCGGCGATAAAGAGAGAATCGAGTCGACCAATGAATTTTTCCTGACCTCCCATCAAGGCGATAAGTCCTTCTATATCGTGAGGAAGGAACCAAGCCCATTGCCAAGCTGTTCCTTCGCAATAATCGTCATTGCGGTGGTCGGAGTAACGGGGATTAAATGGAACGTGCCAATTCCCTTTCAAGTCTTTACCACGCATGAATCCGGTTTGCGGGTCGTAGTAATTGATGTATGATTTAGAGAGTGCCTTGTATTTTTCGTAAGTGGCCGTATCGCCAATTTCTTCTGCCAATCGAGCGATGCACCAATCGTTATAGGCGTATTCCAAACCTTTGGCTACCGACTCGTTTTCTTTTTCGTAGGGAATATAACCTATTTTATTTTTGTAGTATTTAGAAATGGGAATCAACCCGTTGACCATTCTGCTCGATGCGATAATACCGGTCGTATCATATACTGAGCTGCGGATACAGGCTTCGAGCAATTCTTTTCCATCGATTTTGTCGAATCCCTTCATATATGCGTCGACAATTACGGGTATAGCATGATAACCAATCATCGTAGCTGTGTAATTTCCTGCTAATTCCCACATGGGCAGAATACCCCCTTCGTGGTATTTTTGCATAAGAGACATCACCAATTTTTCATTTAAATCGGGTTTGATGATGGTCAATAGTGGATGCAATGCACGAAAAGTATCCCATAGTGAATAAACCGTGTATATTTCTTTGCCGGGTTTGGTTTGATGTATCATTTGGTCGAGCCCACGATAGCGCCCGTCCGCATCGGAAAAAAGGCTGGGGTGTATAGCCGTGTGGTATAGTGCTGTGTAGAATATCTGTTTTTGGGTTTCGTTATTACCTTCGACTTGAATGGTTTCCAAGTAGTCGTTCCACTTATTTTGTGTAGCGGTCATTATACTGTCGAAGTCCCAAGATGGAATTTCGGTTTCGACATTCCGCTGTGCTCCTTTTATATCTACGGCCGATATACCTACTTTTACAAGCACTTCTTCGTTTTGTGCCGTCGGGAATTGGAGCAGTGCTTTTTTCTGTTCCAATTTACAGGATTTTCCATCGCGCACGATATCGATGACCGTGTCGACGATATGGCAAGTGAATGGTTTGGAAAATTTCATGTAAAAGCCTATACATTGATTTTCCGCCCAGCCTTTGGTCTTTTTCCACCCGACTATTTCGGTATCGCTGAGCGAGGCGAGCTTCATATCGATGTTTTCTTGTCCTTGTAGACTGTAATCCAAATCGACGATAAATCCTGCCTCTTTACTTTCGGGGAAACGATAACGGTGCAGGGCCGCCCGAGGTGTCGCCGTTAGTTCGGCTGTCACGTTGTAACGATCGAGTTCTACCGAATAGTATCCCGGTTTTGCCACTTCTTTGTAGTGCGAGAACGGTGAGGCATAGGCGGTTTGTTGGCAACCGTCTCCCAAGTAACGATAGTTTTGTTTTCCTACGGTGGGCATTAACAGAACGTCTCCGTAGTCTCCACAGCCCGTACCGCTCAGATGGGTATGAGAGAATCCGTTTATCGTGCTGTCGGAATAGTGATATCCCGAGCAGGCATCCCACCCGTATATACGGGTATCGGGACTGGGCTGTATCATTCCGTGGGGGGCGACGGGGCCGGGGAATGTGTGTCCGTGACCTCCCGTACCCACGAACGGGTTTACATAGTCGATGTATTGTAACTGCGTTTCTGTGAGGTTAGAACAGCTTGAAAAAAGCAGTAATCCCAAACCTATCCATAGCGTTGTTCGTTTCATGTCCTTTGTTTATATGTGATGATCTTTTTGTTCTATCTTTTTGCTTTTATCGTATTATTTTACAGGTCGATAAATCCCCGTTTGTATGCATAACTTGCACGATTAATATTTGTGGAATATTCGAGCCGAATGTTGTTTCAAAGATACATTTATTCACGTTAAAATGGTTTATTGTTTTTCCGTTTAAGTCGAATAAAATTATATTTTGTATCATATCGTCCGATTGTACGATCAGCCGATTATTGTTTGTATATATGGTTAGACCGTCTTTTTTTATGTTATTTATGGCGGTGGGTTTCCCCGGTTTTTCTACATAAGGAGTCCCAACGGGAAGTATTTCGTAAAGATTGGGAATATTCTCTTTGTTCCACTCTATTTTCACGGCTGTTACCGTATCTATTTCATGGGTGTCTATGACTGTGCACAACGGTTCCAAAGACCCTTTTTCGATCCATTCGGAGCCATTGTTGACATATATTGACGGGAGTTTGCGAGTGGAATCGAAGATGGTATTGTGGAAAATTTCAATCGACTCTATCGTTATATTTTCGATAAAACGGTGTTCGATATATCCTGCTTCGCCAGCTTGGTAGTTGGTCGAAAGGTCTTTGTCGGCGAGGGTGGCTATTTGCACTCCGCTTTGGTCGGTCGTTTGGGTGTATTTTTCAGACATATCCGCTTTAAATTCGGCTACTTGTAACCAATAGCTACCTACGGTATTACGAATGATAAAGCGAACATATCGTGCCATGAGTCCGTTGGCATTGCAAGTAAACGAACGGGTAGAGTCGAGATAGCCGTTTGTAAATTCGGTTACCGTTTGCCATTGGTTGTTATCGGCGGAGACTTCTATCGCTGCGGTTCCTGAGAGCTGGTCGGTCTCTGTAAATGTGATGCTTATCTCGTAAATGGGCTGAGCCGAAGGGTAGGTGAGAAGAATATAATCGCCTGCGGCTTGTGCTTCGCTGCTCCAAAAGAATGTCGAGGAATTTCCATCGACGACGTTGTTTATGGAGTAAGATTGATATTGTGACATATTGGTGGATGCCTCGGCTTTGACTTCTACGGAGGTGAGGATACGGGAAACCGATAGTTGGTTAAAATCTACGGCGACTTCTTCTTCCGAAATATTCTTAATTCGGATATATGCGGTTTTTTGTTCTCTGATGGGTAATTGTATCGGAGTCCACTGTTTTCCATTTTCCGAAATCTCTACTCGAAGCGTTTTGTCGGCCGTGATTTCTTCCACATTTATTTTTTCGATGTTTCCGAAATAAATACCTACGTATTCGTCTTTATCGAGATCGAGTCCGTTCAATCCGGTTAATCGGACCGTTTCGTTCTGAGCCGTCAATTCTACACCTTGCAAATTCTCGATGTTGGTAATTATTTGCAAACTGTCTTTTGCCGGCCATAATCCGGGGATACTGTTTCCTATTTTTTCTACCAAAAAGTCTGTGAACGGGCGCAAATGGCTATCTCCCGGTTTCACTTCATAGAATTTTTCGGTGGTCGAAGTTCCATATCCTTCGAGAGCGCTTACGAGATAGGTAGAGTCGGAACTCATACCGGTGTATAGTTTTTTCAATCGTAGGTATTTTTCCCAACCTTCGGAGCGGGACATGGAGTTTCCATATTCGAGCATATCCAATGCGTCGAGCGCTATCGTACTTATGTTTTTCAACTTGGCGTTCCAACAGCGAATGTCCTCATACATCAATCGGTAATCTCTGTGCGGACTGTCTTTTAGGGTTTCGATGTACGTGCAAGCCTGTTTAAGATTTTCCAGTTCGTTTCGCAGCTTGTCGGATTCCGGCGGGAAACTTTCGCCGCCGAATTTCTCCATGAAATTGTCATAGAGCGTTATCATTTCTTCGTCCTCGACCAACGTGTTCGAGAAGCGGGCGAAGCATTTGATCGCTTCGGCAGTCTGCGTATCGCCGGGATCGGCTATTCGGTGAAATACTTCTTCCCAGTTTTTATGAACGTCGAAAGCGTTGGGATTCCAACTGTAATCGGCCGCTCCGAACAAGGCGATTTTCGAAGCCTGTGCTTGGTTCATCGGGTTCAGAATAAGCCCGTTGAGCGTATTGATTGCACCGGGTTTTTCAATTGTCCAGTGAGTTGTTAACTCCCGCATGTAGATGCGGTCGTCATGATCGTCGTTTACCGGATTGTTCCACCACATGACAGGATTTCTTCCCACGCGTCCGGCCATATCGTCGATGGCCGAGGGGCGGATATTGGAGAAGCAGTCGTATCCGGTAAAGGCGATGACTACTTCGCTATCGACTTTTTTCAGGTTGTTTAGAGTGTAGGATGCTCCGTAGTTGAGAGCGTAAGCCGTGGGGACGAAAAAAAGAGGTGCTACTTGGTCGTCGGTGTTGTCGGTAGTGTATCGTTCGCGTATTTTTACTTGCACTTCGTTGGCTAAATGAGCTTGCATGTCCCCACTGGGAGTGTAGGTCATGTCGTCGATGAAAACACCGAATCCTCGTACACCGAGGCTATAAAGGTGATCGAATTTTTTCATGAGGGCGTCGATACCGGGAGCCATAGCCGATTCGTTCGAAAAACTGATCCCTTGTTGTAATCCGGGGTGTGCTGCCCAGATGAAATCGACGTTGCATGCTTTTGCTGCTTGCACCATTGTTTTCAAATCATCTTGGGTAATCATACCGAAAAACCGTTGCTGTTCGGTGAGCGAGGTAGGATAATCGTCCCTCCAATTACCGAGGTGGTAGGGATCCGATTTCGGTCCATACACGAATACGTTCATTTTGAATCGTTTACAAAATTCAAAAAGACTGATACGGTTTTCCACCGAGTAGGGGTGTCCGTAGAATCCTTCTACGATTCCCCGATATTGAGTGTGTGAATAATCTTCGAAAGTAATTTGACGAATCGAGTTGCCGTCGGTTTGCTCCAAAATTTGTTCGAGCGTGGCAAAGGCATAAAATTCGGAACCTTTATCATTACCCAGAACGACGATGTCGCCGTGAGGGTGTAGGTCGTTTATTTGCAGGAGATAGGGGTCGAATTTATTATCTCCCGTGTCAAAAACGGCAAGGGGCAAATTGTTTTCTACGGCATAGCGGTCTGCTGCGCCGTCCGAGCCGTTGATTCCTATGTAGAGGTTCGTATTCGTCTGCGACGGGTTTGTGGAGAATGCGATGGTATATCCTGCTTCTTCGAGGACTTCTTTCATGCGGTTACGGGTCACTTCTCCGATTCCACTTTCGCAAATGACATTTATTTGTTGCGTCAATTCGATAGCCTCTCCGGTTTCGACAACTTTTTGCGGAGTGGGGTATATGGAGTATGTTTGAGCATGGTTTTTACTCAGTATCGTACCGAATACCAACAAAGCAAGCAGGGTGAATATGTTTCTCATCGCTAAATGTGTTTAAGCAAAAAGCTTTTGTTTTTGATATAAAAAAGATACAGACTATATTTTGTGTTTCATGGTTTTTCCGAGTTGCGATATAAACCGGTAGGGGTGTATTAAAGCCCGACGAAATCGGGGTGAACCGTGCGAACCATGGTATTTTTTGAAAACACCCCGCACTCACACGAGGCAGGCGGGTACGGGGTGTGGCCATGAAAACCTAATTATTTTTTGAAGCGAATGATTGTTGTGTTTTCGCCCATCGAAACCTTAGCCAGATAAATGCCGGCAGGAAGATTTTCGAGATTGGTTGTCATTTCGGTAGCTTCGGCAACTGCCGTTCCCAATAAATTATAGATAACAGCCGTTGCGCCTTGCGACATATAGAGCACCTTGTCGTTGTAGTAAGCAATAGCCTCGGCCGTTACGCTTTCGATGGCGGTTGCTTTTTTTGTTCGACAAGAATATTTACTCCTGTTTCAGCGACAGGAATAGGATCGCTGACGTTTTCAAGCGGAGTTCCGTCCACAGTAACAGAAGCAATATCGAGTATTTCACTACGATCTACGACATAAAGATTACTGTATTGTTTTACATAAGCGGAAGATGCCAAATGGGGATCGATATTGACATTGAAACGGTGAAGTTCGAAGAGGTCTTCTTCTCCCCACGGTGCATTGTATTTTACTAATGTAAGGGAGCGCCCATTGGTTTTTTGCAAAGCATCTGCTGTTGGGAAGTTACCACTGGTAACGGTTCCATTTTTACGATAATAAGCGTCGATGTCACCAGCGAGATTTTCAACCGTCGTGGCATCGGCGGACTCGGGTAGGTAGTGGGCTACCAATCCTTCGGCATCGGCTTTGGGCCCGAACATCGAGGCTTCGATTTCCTCGGGGGTGAGGGTTTTGTTCCACAATTGTACTTCCTCTACTTTACAAGGTATTTTGTTGTATTTGGAGTCCCCGATGGCGAAGTCGCAGGCATCGTAAAGCAACGCCAAACCTCCGTCTTCTACTTCTTGCGAGATAGCCTCTTTCCCGTTTTTATATACTTTGAACGTTCTTCCTTCATTGCTGGTTACCAGCGAAATAAATGCAAATTCACCCGGATAGAGTGTCGTGTTCTCAGATACAGCCGGAGTGGGAACACCCGGACAACCAGTCGAGTTTCCGTCCCATTTACGATACCAAACGGCTAGTTTACCGTCTTTTACTCCCACGCCGTAGGAACCTTCGACAGCCCAAGTGATACTGTTTTGAACATGCCCCATGAGGACTCCGTTGTAGCCCATAGGAGAAATCCAAGCCGAGAAGGTGTAATTACGAGACCGTTGGTCGCTCTCCACTTGATTTTTATCGGTGTTATGAGAGCCTAAAACCGTATCGCTGAACCGTAACTGACAGTCACCTGCCTCACCGTAACCGGGAGCCGACATCAGCATGGCATCGCCGGTACTGGCGAGCTTCTTGAATTGTGCGGCAAAATTGGCATCGGCGCTAGCTACGAAGGTTTCGCTTGCATATATTTCGTCATTGTTTTTTATCGATACCAGTTCGTAACCGGTCAAGGGTGTAGCTGCGACAGAAAGAACAGTACCTTCGGGTACTTGGGCTCCCGATTCGATCGGAGTCTCACCGTTTTTAATCGTTAATGTTCCGTTTTCAGGGGTAGCGATGTTTATCGTATATCGTTGGATATTGTTTTTTACGGTTATTTTTATATCGTGATATATCCCTTCCTTGAAAGAAGGTGCATATGTATTAATATCGTCCATCGTCGTAAATATCATACGGAACAGATAGACAGTTCCTTCTGCGGCATCTTGGGGTATGGTAATACTGGGAAGAGTACCATCGGGAGTAGGATTCGGATTGTCTTCTGCGTGTACAAGTACTCCGTTTGTCTCGTCGTTATAAGGATTGCTTGGTCCCGGAACTCCACATTGCAAAAGCCGGGTTATTTCTTTTGACGAATTGGCATCGGTGAAGATTGCAAAACGTCCCCAAAACGTGGTTATTTTAATGGAAAATTCTACTTTGGCTCCCGGAGCGACGAAAAGTTCCTGTTCGATTTTTCCTGTTGTGAGATCTTTGAGGTCGGTGTAGTTTTCCAATGCACCGGAGGTGCTAAGTGAAATGACTTTTCCACAGTTTCCCGGAGCTGTAAACGACGGGGCCTCATACCCGTCGAGAGGCTTTTGAGCGTTTGCTATGGTACTCCCTAACAAGAGAGCCGCTAATGTAAAAAGATAATTTTTTTTCATAAGATGATACTAAATAATATTCTGATTGATTTAATAACCCTCCGCACAAGTCCTTGTGCGGAGGGTTTGAATGGCCTTGTATTATTCGGCTACCACTTTGAAAGATTTCGCGCGTTTGCCGTCTTTCGACACGACTACATAGTACATGCCTTTGGCAGCATTTACCGTGAGCGTGCAGATTTCGCCGGCCATAGCTTGGTGCTTTTTGGTAGTTACCTGACGACCTTGTGCGTCGAAGATGTCGATAACGTAGTTACCGTCGGCTGCGAATTGCAGGTTGACATTTTCGATGAAGGGGTTGGGGTATACCGTGAGGTTATCTACCAAGTTGCCATCGATACCCGAAGAGGGGAGAACTACGATATACTCTTCTTTCGTCTTCGTATCCGAGCCCCAGCCGTTGGCAAGCGTCAAGGTGACGTTATATTTACCGTCTTTGTTGAATGTAACCGATGCGTTGTCACCGGTGTTTTGAACTTCGGCATCGGCAACGGCGAATGTCGATGTCGTAGTGATGGGCAATGTACCCGACATGGCCGGGTTACCTTGAATAGCGATATTGGCCGGTAATATGTGTTCTTCGTTTGCAGAGGTGTTTTCACCGCCTGCACCTTTCACTTCGATATAGGCAGCCTTGTTGTCGGTAACCAAAGTACCTTTGTTTTCAAACACTTTTTCGCCTTCGTTGTAGTTGTCCGATTCGAACGTCCAGTAACCTTTCAGGTCAGAGGGGATTTCTTTACCGTCGTAACCTTTCATGGCTTCTATTACTTCGGTATCGCTCAATGCCTTGTGCCAAACTTGTACATCGTCGATGACACCGGAAAATCCGGCATAGTAAACGCGAGAACCACCGATGTAGATGTTTGCAGCTTTAACGTTTCCAGTTCCACCGTTATTATCGTTGTAATTGTATTTTGAAGCATTACCTTCTCCTACTTTCTTACCATTGAAATAGATTCTTTGTTTGCTGCCGTCGAATGAAATGAGGACGTGTGCCCATTGACCTTCGGATAAACTATAAGATTCGGTTCCGGTACGGTTACCGTCTGTACAACAAGCCAAGTTGGGAATTTCGTGTTTGTTGTTGTTTCCGTTGAAATAGTATTGCGATTCATTTCCCCACATAGTATAAGAAATGATATTGTTATCCAAAATGCGTTGTCCTCCGTTGTTGAATGTCTCAGGCCATACGTCTACCCAAAGGGCTCCCCAGTTATTATCGGGCCAGTGGATATCCATATTGCGTTGCTCGATCAATCCCATACCGAATTTAGCGAACGTGAATTTTTCGGGTTTTATCCAAAGACAGATTGAATATTGACTTTGATTCATCGGCAAGAAATCCGATGGAATACGGAACATATAGGGGTCGTCTACCTGCAAACCACGAGAAACCGTACCTTCGTTCTTTTTGCCGGTGTAGCTGAGTGTTACTTCGGCAGTACCGTCTTCGAGGGTTACGTTGGTGTCGGATGCTGTGAAATCGGTAATCGAAGGAATTGCACCTGTGCTTTCGGGAGAAATTTGTACATAGCCGCGATAAGAGAGTACACTCAAATCTCCTTTGGTGAGTTTTACATCGTAATAACCTTCCTCTGACAGTGAAGTGGTTATCGAACGACCGCCATCTTGGGTGAATACGGCATTACCGCCGGTGGTTGCGTTAAAGATTTCCCAAGAGAAAGGTTCTTCTTGGTTGGGGTCGATCAACGAGAGGGTAAATTCCTCGCCGGCTTTGATTACCGCTTTGTTACATTCGATACCGTCGACGAGTGTGAGGTCGGTAGTCAGATAACTAGTCCATGTCGTTTCGCTCTTCGTTTTTCCGTCGGGAGCTACGGCACAAACACCGATTCGGTAATCCGAGATTTCATTGTTGGCCGATACCGGAGCGCCTACTACGTAGTGTGCCCAAGAAGAAGTCGTTCCGCAAAGAACGGGCTCTCCGTCTTTTGCTTGTACGTAAACTTCGAAGTACCAAGTATCTACATCTTCGTTATAAACGGGTATGGAGGGATCGGAATCGTTTTTGGAGGATTCGCAATCCCAGCTAAATTTGAAATCGATCGAGTTATAAGTACGTTTTTTCAAGATTTTGCTTTCTTCGGTAGTGATGACCGGTTTGATCGGTGCAAAAGTCTTTGCTGGAACAATAGCCATTTCGCCGATGAATACATCGTAGTTTGTCGGGGTATTTTCGAATTTGAGACCGATGAGGGCTACATTTCCGTTCATACCGATTTCAGAGGCTTTCTTGGAGAAGGTTGTCCATTGTCCTTCTTTGGCTCCGGTAATGTCGCAAGAGTGCAATGTAGATTCCGACCCTACGAACGACCAAAAGAGTTTCATGTGCGTATCTTCGCCGCTATTTAATTTGAAAGTCATCGATACGTCGTCGGTTTCAGAAACGTCGAAGTTGGTCTTGAAGAGACGAACGTTGGATACTTTCGTAGCTCCGCTCATGTGTAGGGCCGAACCGGCATACCAAGCATCTTCGTAAGTGAATCCGCATTCGATACCGTCTTCGGGTACGTTATTGCTGTCGTCTGTAATCCACCAGCGCCATGTGGGCAGGTAGTCCTGTACACCTACGTTGAACCATTTGTTCCCGAAGGTTACTTTTCCTTCGTTACGGAAGGTTTTTCCGTTACCGAGTCCGAAACGGGTTACGAAAGGCAACTCTTGCAGTACGCTTCGGGCGGGCAGGTATTCTGCTATACCGTGAAAGTTGTTCATAGCCGCTTCGCTGGAACTGGAAATTCCGTCTTTAATAGCCGGGCGTTTTGCCGGGTTTCGGTTACCGCCGGAGAATACTTGCTCTTGCTTTTCGAGGTAACAGGCTTGTACAGCTTCGTCACCCGAACCGAATTCGGAAGAGTTCTGGTAAATCATATTGGTGGTGTGGTTTCCCCAAAATGCGATAGACATTTTGGTGTTTTTCAACGTAGACCACGGACCTCTTGCCAACCAGTTTCCTTGAATGTCGTAACCGGCATAAAGGGTGTAGGGATTGGCTCCAATTTGTTCGGCGTAGCTAGCCGAACTGCTTGCAGAATATCCCCAATCGTAGTTGAGCATATACATGTCGACTACTTGTTTGTTGTTTTTCCACAACCAATCTTGTTTGCTACTACCGAAAGAGGAACCTAAATCCATAGATCCTCCGTTAGAACCTACTCCATACCAATATACGTGGAATTGCCAACCGATCGATTCTGCATATTCCCGACATTGGGAGAAGAAGTCTTGCAAAGCAGAGGCTTGGGGAACCGGACCTTCGGGGTTGATACCGACACCATCGAGACCATAATAGCGAAGGAATTTTACGAATTTTTCTACGTATTTGAATTTTCCGCCTTCTTTTTTCACCAGCATATTTACATTAGCTGTTGGGCTGGTGTTATCGCCTCCCCAAGAGTCGAAGAAGATGAGACCGCCGCTATTGGCTACACCGTTACGGTGAGTAACGTCGCTGTATGCACCCGGTACACGTACCCACGGGAGAGACCAGCCGCCTTGCGAATCCACGTAGGACCACATACTGAAATTATCGCCGTCGAATACATATCGCGGTAGCGATTGCCAGTAAGTGTCGGATATACCCATCGGCGTCCACATACTGAATTTGCGGTCTTGCGTCATGGTGGGATCTACCTGTGTTGCCGTGTTCACGAAACGTTTTTTCATGGGGACACGGGCGATGTAGAAGTTCTCGTCTTCGGAAAGGGGGACTCCCGGTTCCCAAGATTCAAAATAGTCATAAAAATCGAGATAGACTGTTTTTTTATCACCTCCGGCGATAGAAATTTCTTTGGTCGGTAAGAGTTCTACATAGGGAGCGTGGGTAGGAATGTTTTGTGCATAGTTCCCCACAACTACCGAACAAGCCAATACCGATAATACTAATTTCGGTGTTTTCATGTTTTTTGTTTTTAAGTTAATAATAGGATCTCAAAAAAGTTGTTTTTTATTTTAGGGGAGAGAGTGTACGTTTCTATACGCTCTCTCCGATTAAATTTTTAGTTAGAAACTTCGGTTTCCCAACGACGATTGTCGCCCAATCCGGCAGGGTCTTCTACGTCCCACCAAAGGGTAGTGCGCATCAGGTTACTTCCTCCGAGGGCTTGGATCCCCGACGTATTGACATCTTGGGCGGCTGCCGCATCGGTCATGTTCCACGGAATACGGCGAATCATACGACCTTTTCCCAACGAGCCGTCTCCGATATCGTTGACGGGGAATATGCGAGGATAACCGGTACGGCGCAAGTCGTTCCATGCTTCAAGTCCCATAGGGAACTGAGCGAGCCATTTTTGGGTGATGATTTTTTCGAGCTTTACTTTATTGTCGTCGCTGTTGTTGATTTTTACTCCTACGGTAACCAGACCTTTGGTGTTGTTGCGTGAGTTGTGCGGATCCACGTAGTCGATAGAAGTATCTGCCGATTCTTGATTCCAATAGGTTTGGAAGTCGGGTTCGGTTTGTGCGATGTCGTAATCGTCGAACATGGCAGCAACACCTCTCAGATAGTTTGTATTGACCGATCCGCCGATATTCCATCGAAGGGCTGCCTCGGCTTGCAGAAAGTAACGCTCGGAGAGTTTGAAAATGGCGAGCGGGAAATTTGCGAAAGCACTTGTGACACCTGAAAATTTGGTGTATTGGTTATTATCGTCCCGAGGTGTGAGTTGGATTCCCGTGCGGACTCCCACAATGTCTTGTTGTGCTTGCCACGTCGTTTCTCCGTTTTCGTCTCGTATGGCATCGCTATTTTTTTCAAAAATTTTATCCATGAAAGGTACTTTGAGTCGTTTCATGATGTTTTCGAGCGAAGCGTTTATACGTGTGTCGTTCCAAAGAATGGAGATAAATGCCAACGGGTGATTGGTTCCGTTATTAACCATCGTGTTGTACTCGATGCTTTTTTCGATAAGTCCGTCGTCGATAGCCGATTGCGCTTCGGTTTTAGCTCTATCGGGATTGACGTTGGACATACGCATGGCCATGCGCAGACGAATGGAATTGGAGAATTGTTCCCATGTTTTTACATCGCCGCAGATTTTGTCGTATTGAGCCAGAATCTGATTAATGGTATCTTGATGTTCTTCGGAAGTAGAGGTAAACTCTTTCAATATTTTCCCCGCATCTTTGAGATTGACGAACAGGGAGTCGTAAATTTGATCCATCGGTTCGTAGGTTACGGGAGGTTCCTGCACATCGTTTTTATAATCGGTCCACGGGAAAGGTCCGTACACATCGGAAAGTTCCAATGCAGAGAAACAATACATGATGTTGCACATGGCTCCGATTTCTCGCAGATTGAGGTCGGCAGCCGAGCGCATTACAGGTAAGGCTGCTTGTGCTACGTTGAAAAAACTGGCTTTGGGACCATCGCAGTATTGTGCAAAATACCGATAGGTAGAGGGCAGGTTCCCGCTAAAATTTTGTGTTCCAGCCATGTATCCCGAATAATTGTCGATGTGAATGTTGAATTGTACTTGATAGACGTGTGCACCGTTCGATGCTCCGACATCGTGCATTTTTTGCTGTGCTGTCAGGAACATACCGGCTGCCTGTTCATAGTTCTCGGCAATAGAGAGGTCGCCCGAACCGACTTCGATGTTGGAGTTCAGATCGTCGAGCAGAGGGTCGCCGCAACCGATTAAGGAGATTGCCGCGGCAAAAACGAATGCTGATAAATATACTGTTTTTTTCATGATGTTATGTTTCGTTAGAATGATGCTTTAAGTGAAATACCGAAAGAACGGGTAGTAGGCATACTGAAAATATCTACGTTACCCAGAGCATTTTGTGTACTCAACGAAGTATCGGGGTCGATGGGTGCATCGATGTACAAGAAGAACAAGTTACGGGCATTGGCCGATACCGTGAGGTTCTTGCTTTGTCCGAAGAGATTGCGGAACGTATATGCCAATGAAATCTCACGAAGACGGAAGTTCGTAGCATCATATACGTAGTTGCGTCCTACGGGTGATCCACCGCCGATAGTCTGATAATATTGGTCGACCGGAACGACTTGGTTTGTTCCCGGGATATACATGCCGGGCTTGGTGACAACACCGTCCTCGGAGGTCCAATAGAGGTTGTTGTTAAGTGCATAATCTCGTGCATCGGCCGTACGTTGCGATGTGCCGAAATAGTCGAGGTATGCCTCGGTGAAGGAGATGACTTTACCGCCAATTTTTCCATCGATAAGGAAATAGAAGGAGAAGTCTTTGTAGTTGAAGGTGTTGGACCAACCGAGAGTGTGCTTGGCATTCATGTTGCCGAGGTATTCGTTGGCTTGTCCATTGAGTTTGAATGGAGCTCCGGTTTGAGGGTCGACAACGATTTCTCCGGTTATTTCGTCTCTCATAAAGTCGACGGCATAGAGGTCACCATAAGAACCGCCTTCTTCGAATTTGATTTTCAGACCGCTGAGGTTACCCATATCGATTTCGTGGATATATTTTTGTCCGTTTTGCTTACGGGCCACCGTGAGAATTTTGTTGTCGTTGTAGGCGTAATTGAAGTTGGTAATCCAACTGAAATTGTTGTTGGGAGCGAAGATATAGGATGCAGTCAACTCGATACCTTGATTCCGTACCTTACCACCGTTGATATATATTTCCTTGCCGGCAGCACCTTCGTATTTCATGAATTGGTTTTTCATGATGGCGTTGTAGTAGGTGGCTTGTAACGAGATGGAGCGATCGAGCAAACTGATGTCGAAACCAGCTTCGAACGATTGTGTGGTTTCGGGTTTGGGATTTTTGAAGTTAATGATCGCACTGCTGATGTAGGCTCCTGTCGCCGGATTACGTTTTGCCGATGCGAGGAATAGGTTATTAGGAATAGAGTTACCCACCTCGGAGTACGAAGCCCGTAGTTTCAATTCGTTGATTTGTTCGGGTAAGGTGAGTATCTTGTTCATTTGAGCGGATGCACCTGCCGAATAGTAGGCAAAGTGGGGATCCATATCTTTGAACTGTGTAAAGGCGCGATACCAGTCGTCTCGATAACTACCCTCGACCGTTACTTTGTCTTGCCAAGTAACTTGTGCCGTAGCGAAAATGGCTCGTTCCCAGTTTTTGGTAGTAAGTCCTCCGTAGTTTTCGCTACTGTTGAGATAAATATCGGAGAGAACGAATTGGTTGCACGAGAGGTCTTCGGTATAGGGTGCTCCTGATTTGGCAATAGGAGTAATCATCCATTGATCGTAGGAAGAGTTCATCATGCTACCGCCGGCATTGACCCCGATGGTGAAATCTTTGAATGTTTTGTTGTAGCTTAACATGAAATCGCCGTAGAAGTCTTGCGACTTGGTATGGTCGAGAATAAGGCGACCCCGGTCAATCATTTCGGCATTACCCCATGTGGTGGCGTATTGTCGGTTTTCGTCGTTGCGTTCGTTGTAGTCGTATTTGATACGAGCTTGCAAATTGAGGCCGTCGATGATTTGCCAGTTGGCAGTAATACTACCGAATGTGCGGTTAATCACTTCTTCGCTGGTCATGCGGTTGAGCAACCACCACGGGTTATTGAGGTTGATGGCATCGGTGAACCAAACTTGTTTGCCATAGTTGGCATCGGAAAGGGTAGATGTCTTGCCCGATTGTATCACCGATATGGGTAACCCGTCTGCTCCGATTTCGGAAGCGATGTAGCTATATGGATTGGACTGCCACGTTGCGCTGGTGTCGTAATAGTTTTTGCGATACCAATTCATATCGATGTTACGCGGTGATGTATATACTTGATAGATGGGGTTGAAGAACGTACCACCGGTGGGACGGTTTTTTGTTTTTTGATTGATGTAATTCGCCGAAATATCGATTTTCAGTTTGTCCTTGAAGAAGGAGAAGTTTTGCCTCAACGAGATGTTGTGCCGTTCGAATTTATTGGTTTCGACGATACCGTTGGCTGTGGTATTTCCGTAAGAGAAATAGGTTTGTGCCACTTTTGTACCCCCGCTCAATGCGATGGAGTTGTTGAAGTTGGTTCCTACCCGGTAGAAGTCGCTGATGTCGTAAGCATTGCGGGTGAGGTGATAGGGGGAGTTTGCGGTGTCGTAATATTCGTCACCGAGAGTGTTCATGCGTTGTCCCCAGCTATTAGAGTTCATGGTGAATCCGTTTTCGACCGACCCGGACATTTGTGCTCCATATCTGTTTTGTAACTTGGGAAGTTTCAAAGGAGTCTCGAATGTCGTACTGCTCGATACATCGATACGGATTTGTCCTTCCTTACCTTTTTTGGTAGTAATCATAAGTACACCGTTAGAGGCGGCACTACCGTAAAGCGCTGCGGAGTTGGCTCCTTTCAGCACGGTAATCGATTCGATGTCGTCGGGGTTGAGTTGGGAAAGGGCATCGCTACTTTCTTTCGAACCGTCGACCATCATTGTAGCACCGCCGCCGTCCATATCCATTTGTCCGGCCACGCTGTTTTGCATGGGCACACCGTCGATTACGATGAGCGGCGAGTTGTTACCCAGCATAGACGCATTACCCCGTAGAAGGATTTTGGAGGCTCCACCGGCTCCGCCGGAGTTAGGCGTGATGACCAAACCTGCGCTTTTCCCTTGCAACGAGTTGATGAGGTTGGCTTCTTTTGCACGAGTGAGTTCGTCGCCTCCGACGGTTTGCGTCGAGTAGGAAAGGGTTTCTTCTTTACGAGCGATACCCATAGCCGTGACTACGACTTCGTCGAGCAACTTCGTGTTGTCTTGCATCACTACATTGATTTTATTTTGTCCGTTAATGGGGCGTTTGATAGTTTGGTAACCGATGTAGGAAAATTCCAATTCGTTGCTTCCTGCCGGCACTTTGATAGAGTAGTTACCATCGATATCGGTTGCCGTCGCTACACTGGTTCCCGCAACCTTTACGGTGAGGCCGATGAGTGTTTCGCCGGAGGCATCGGTAACGTTACCGGTTATAATTTTCGTGTTGGTACTTTGAGCCGTCGCACTTGCGCTGGCGACATTTCCTTGCGCAGATGCGGCTTTTTTCGACAACATGATGTTGGGGTTCTGTATCGAGTAAGAAACGTCGGTCCCTTTGAACATGATATCGAGTATTTCGCTAACCGTCTTATTTTGAACGTTAAGGTTTACTTTGCGTTTCGTGTCCACTTGGGTGTTGATAACAAACAGACACTGAGCTTCTTTCTCGATTTTTTTCAAAACTTCGTCTATCGGAGTATTTGCCTCGGATAGGGATATGCGTGAATACGCATCGGCACTTGCTTCGAATGCGTAAGCCAGTGCTAAAACTGCAATAATTGCTTTTAAACTTTTTCTATACATACGTGTGTTTTGTGGTATTCAAAAGTTTTGTAACTGAAATAAATAAATTGTTGATTTTAAAATGATAGATAAGAGATGGTGTGCTTTTATGTATTCATAGGCTTTTGGATATTATTTGTGTTTAGAAGTGATTTGTATTGTATTGAGTTCTTTATCCCATTTGAAATCGAAGTTGAAATCGTGTTGAAGTGCTTGCAACGCATGTTGAATGCCATTGTAGCGATAGAACTTACCAGTGTAGTGCTCGGTGCTTTTGATGTCTTTGTCGATACTGATTTTTACACCGAAACATTTTTCGAATCCTTCCATCAGTTCGTCGAACGATTTGTCCTTAAAGTAGTAGATACCGTCTTTCCACAGCTCGGTTTCGAAGGTGCGGATTACCGATTGCTTGAACTCGCCGTCTTTGAATTGTGCCCGGTATCCGGGTTTGAGCATTGCGCTTTTTTCGCCCGACGATATTTTTACAGAACCCTCGATGAGCGAGACCATGAAGTCTTTTTCTTTGAGTGTGGAAGTCACGTAGAATTTGGTTCCCAATACTTTAACTTTTCCGTTAGGCGTATTTACGATAAATGGTTTCCAACGGTTGTGGGCGACTTCGAGATAGGCTTCGCCTTCTATTTCTATATTGCGTTGCATTCCCAAGAACGACGAGGGGTATTTTATCGTGGAACCTGCATTGAGCCATACTTTTGTACCGTCGGGCAGGAGCAGGGTATTGCTGTTACCGGCGGGTACAGTCAATGAATAGAGGGGAACGATGCGATCGCCCATCGTGAGATAGAAACTGCCGAATGCTACCGACAACAATAGTATGACAACGGCGGCGATACGTAGAAGTTGTGCACGGTAGTGGCGGCGGAAGTCGTATTTGGTACGCTGTATATTGTCGGTCGATAATAAAATGGCATTGTATATGTTGCGTTCACGACAGAACTCTTTGAGGTTTTCGGGAGAGGCTTTTGTCCACTCCAAAACTTGAATGCGCTCCTCTTTGGTTGCGCAATTTCCGAAATATCTATATAATGTTTTCTTTTCCATACATTATATAAACCGAAAAACAGGGTATATCCCTAGTAATAAAATAAATTTTTTTTGAGAAAAATGAAGAGTGGATTTGTGTTTTTATAGTTTGTTGGTTGATTTTCGTGGTATTTTAGTCGGATTTCGTTACAGCGTGGCTCGGAATTTTTAT
>OOCD01000422.1_pt1 | contig 31796 bp, 13 predicted proteins | sample 1671791 | NCBI WGS metagenome assembly OOCD01 (sample SAMN06348193, study PRJEB24527) | human gut metagenome | biome: human gut; feature: ankylosing spondylitis patient; material: feces | host: Homo sapiens | place: China | collected 2015-10
GATCCGGCCAGCTCCGCTGACGACCTCGGCTTCAACATCGGCGCCCGCCCCGACGCGGCCGCCAAGGAAGACCAGAAGGCCGAAGAGCCCGAATACCAGTGATCCCTCGGGCTGCATGCGGTCAATACGCCGCGTGTAGCTCCGCCAACGTGAAATAAATAACGTACAGAGACCTTTCCGGTTTGCACTACCCCTCAGTCAGCCTTGGCTGACAGCTCCCCTGACAAGGGGAGCTTGGGAAGGTCTCAAGAACAGAAACGGATTAACAAGTGCTGGACGTCAACGCATTTGACAAGATTCGCATCGGCCTTGCCACCGCCGATGACATCCGTGGTTGGAGCCACGGTGAGGTCAAGAAGCCTGAAACCATCAACTACCGTACGCTGAAGCCTGAGAAGGACGGTCTGTTCGGCGAACAGATCTTCGGCCCGACCCGTGACTGGGAGTGCGCCTGCGGCAAGTACAAGCGCGTGCGCTTCAAGGGCATCGTCTGCGAGCGATGCGGCGTCGAAGTGACCCGCAGCCGCGTGCGCCGTGAGCGCATGGGCCACATCGAGCTCGCCGCCCCGGTGACGCACATCTGGTTCTTCAAGGGTGTGCCTTCCCGCCTCGGCTACCTGCTGAACGTCACCCCGAAGGACCTGGAGCGCGTGATTTACTTCGCCTCCTACATGGTCACCGAGGTGAACGAAGACGAGCGTCACAACGATCTGCCCGGCCTGCAGGACGAGTTCGATTCCGAGATCAAGCGCCTTGAGCAGCGCCGTGACTCCGACATTGAAGCCCGCGCCAAGAAGGTCGAAGAGGATCTCGCCGCCCTTGAGGAGGCCGGCGAGGCCAAGGGCCCGGCCCGCACCAAGTTGCGTAACGGTGCCGAGCGTGATATGGCTGCCATCCGCACCCGCTACAACGACCAGATCGCCCGTGTGGACGCCGTCTTCGACAAGTTCAAGAAGCTCAAGCCCGGCGACATGGTCGACGACGTGGACCTGTGGCGCGAGATGCAGGACCGCTACGGCGATTACTTCGACGGCTGCATGGGCGCCGAAGCCATCAAGAAGCGCCTGCAGTCCCTCGACCTGGAGACCATCTCCAAGGAACTGCGCGAGGAGATCAAGGACGCTTCCGAACAGCGTAAGACCAAGGCCCTGAAGCGCCTCAAGGTCGTCAACGCCTTCCTGACCACCGGCAACAAGCCGGAGGCCATGGTGCTCGACGTGATCCCGGTCATCCCGCCGGACCTGCGCCCGATGGTCCAGCTCGACGGTGGCCGCTTCGCCACCTCCGACCTCAACGACCTGTACCGCCGTGTGATCAACCGTAACAACCGTCTGAAGCGACTGATCGAGCTCGGCGCCCCTGAAATCATGCTCAACAACGAGAAGCGCATGCTGCAGGAAGCCGTCGATTCCCTGTTCGACAACGGTCGTCGTGGCCGCCCGGTCACCGGCGCCTCCAACCGTCCGCTGAAGTCCCTGAGCGACATGCTCAAGGGTAAGCAGGGTCGTTTCCGTCAGAACCTGCTCGGTAAGCGTGTGGATTATTCCGGCCGTTCCGTGATCGTGGTCGGTCCGTCCCTGCGCATGCACCAGTGCGGTCTGCCGAAGCCGATGGCCCTCGAGCTGTTCAAGCCGTTCGTCATCAAGCGCCTCGTGGACCTGAACTATGCGCAGAACATGAAGTCCGCCAAGCGTCTTGTGGACCGCGGCGACGCCGAAGTGTGGGGCGTGCTCGAGGAGGTCATCTCCGAGCACCCCGTGCTGCTCAACCGTGCACCTACGCTGCACCGTCTGGGTATTCAGGCATTCGAGCCGATCCTGGTGGAAGGCAAGGCCATCCACCTGCCGCCGCTTGCCTGCGCCGCATTCAACGCCGACTTCGACGGCGACCAGATGGCAGTCCACCTGCCGCTGTCCGCTGAAGCCCAGGCTGAAGCACGCTCCCTGATGATGGCTTCCGACAATATTCTGAAGCCGGCTGACGGCCACACCGTGACCATGCCGAGCCAGGATATGATCCTCGGTTTGTACTACCTGTCCACCGTGCTGGAAGGCGTCAAGGGCCAGGGCCGCGTGTTCTCCTCGCTGGAAGAGGCCGAAATGGCCCTCGACCGCCACGAGATCGACATGCAGGCCAAGGTGCTCATCCGCCTGCCCGAGAGCTTCGTGCTGCCGAAGAACTGGGAGCCCGGCGAAGTCAAGGTGCTCGACCCGCGCGAAGGCGAGGACGAGGTCGTCAAGGAAGAACGCTTCCACGACGGCACCGTGCTGTTCGCCACCTCCTACGGCCGCATCCTGTTCAACGAGACCCTGCCGACCGACTACCCGTTCGTCAACGAGCAGGTGGCCAAGGGCCGTCTGTCCAAGATCGTCGATGACATCGCCATGCGTTACTCCACCCAGCAGGTGGCCGCCACGCTGGATGCCCTGAAGGATCTCGGCTTCACCCGCGCACCGTGGTCCGGCGTGTCCTTCGCGTTCTCCGACGTGAACGAGCCGCCCGAGCGCGACGAGAAGATCGCCGAGTACGAGGCCAAGGCCGACAAGGTCAACGCCAACTACGAGATGGGTCTGTTGACCGAGGAAGCTCGCCGTCAGGAACTCATCGACCTGTGGACCGAGTGCACCGCCGAAGTGTCCAAGGAAGTCGAGGAGAAGTTCGACCCGACCTCCAACCTGGCCATCATCGTGCAGTCTGGTGCACGAGGCAACATGATGCAGATCAACCAGATTGCAGGTATGCGAGGCCTCGTGGCTAACCCGAAGGGTGAGATCATTCCTCGTCCTGTGAAGTCCAACTACCGCGACGGCCTGTCCGTGCTGGAGTACTTCATCTCCCAGCACGGTGCACGTAAGGGTCTGGCCGATACCGCACTGCGTACCGCAGAATCCGGTTACCTGACCCGTCGTCTGGTCGACGTCTCCCAGGACGTCATCGTGCGCGAAGAGGACTGCGGCACCAAGGCCGGTCTGCCCATCCGCGTCGCCGAGCGCGACAACGACGGCAACCTGGTGCTCGTCAAGGCCGCCGACGGTGGCCCGTACTCCCGTCTGCTCGCCGCCGACGTCATCGACCCGGCCGACGGACAGACCGTGCTGTACAAGCGCGACGACGCCCTGTCCATGGACGTGCTCAACGACCTCGTGGCCCACGGCGTCGAGGAAGTCAAGTGCCGTTCCGTGCTGACCTGCGAGTCCAAGCGCGGCGTGTGCGCCAAGTGCTACGGCTGGTCCCTGGCCACCAACAAGCTGGTCGATGTCGGCGAGACCGTCGGTATCGTCGCCGCCCAGTCCATCGGTGAGCCTGGTACCCAGCTGACGCTGCGTTCCTTCCACTCCGGTGGTGTGGCCGCGGCCTCCGATATCACCCAGGGTCTTCCCCGTGTCACCGAGCTTTTCGAGGCCCGCACCCCGAAGGGTGAGGCCCCGATCACCGAGTTCGCCGGCAGCATCAAGATCGTGGAGAACGATCGCGGTCGCCAGATCATCCTGACCCCGGACGCCGATTCCGGCGCACCGAAGGAAGACGGCGTGATCAAGCCGATCACCTACCAGGTCTCCAAGCGCGTGCCGCTCAAGGTTGCCGACGGCGACCACATCAAGGTCGGCACCCAGCTGGTCGAAGGTTCTGTGGACCCCAAGAAGATCCTCACCATCCTCGGCAAGCGCGCCGCCCAAGTCAACATCGTGGAGGAAGTGCACACCGTGTACCGCTCCCAGGGTGTGGATATCCACGACAAGCACATCGAGGTCATCGTGCACCAGATGACCCGTCGCGTGACCATCATCGACTCCGGCGACACCGACCTGCTGCCGGGTGAGCTGGTGGACAACGCCCGCTTCCGCGAGATCAACCGCAACATCGTCAAGAACGGTGGCCGTCCGGCCGTCGGTCGTCCGGCGCTTATGGGTATCACCAAGGCGTCGCTGGCCACCGACTCCTGGCTGTCCGCCGCATCCTTCCAGGAGACCACCCGCGTGCTCACCGAAGCCGCCCTCTCCGAGAAGGTCGACGACCTCAAGGGCCTCAAGGAGAACGTCATCATCGGTAAGCTCATCCCGGCCGGTACGGGCCTCGCGCGCTACCGCAACGCCGTGGTCGAGCCTGACAAGGCCATCCGCGACACCATCTACCCGAACTTCGGTCTGGGCGGCGATGGCGATCTCGGCGACGCGAGCTTCTCCGACGCCGACCTGTCTGACCTGAACTTCTCGAACCTCGAGTTCGGCGATCTGAAGCTCGGCGACGACTTCAACCCGGATGATTTCTACTCCGATCAGGGCGGTCAGCCTGACATCGAGGAGTAAGTGAGAAGGTCCTAGAAAGGATGCCCCTTCTAGGACTCAGATCTTGCGTTAATCGCAATAAGATGGCCCGGAACTATATCAGTTCCGGGCCATCCGTATATTTGCCATTGTGATTTTCCTGTTGAACAAGAGCAGGCAGCCGCTCGTTGCTTGATTACTCAAGCCTGTTTTTCGGTGAACTGGAAGAACTGGTCTCCGATACGCACCGTGGCAGGCGCGCTGAGCTTGAGCGGTGTGCCCTTGGTGACTTGTGTCTCTTGGTCATTGGTGATGATGTAGGTGCCGTTCAACGAGCCGTAGTCCTCGATCCACAGCGCGCCATCGGTGTCGATGCTGATGGCGGCATGGTTGCGGGATGTGGTGCGGGTCGGGTCTACGATACGCACCGCCTTGGCACCCTGCGGCACATCCATGGAAGGCTTGCGGCCCAGCAACGTGCTCTTATCGATCACGATGGTCTGGCCGGTGACATCGTTATGCAGCAGGTACGTCTTCTTCGGTGCCTTGGACGTGAACGAGGAGGAGAGCACGGTGCTGTCCCAATCCTCGATGTCGTTTTCGGCGGCGTGCGGTGTGGTGTCTGCCGGAGCGGTGGCAGCGGGCTCAGCGGCGGCGGCCGTGGCGGCAGGCTCTGCGGTAAAAGCGGTATTGGTTGCCGCTTCCGCGGTACTGGGCTGCCCGTAGTCGTTCTGCGGTTCGGCTGTGCCAACTGCGGAATCCGGGGTGCCTTCCACCGGATCGTCAGAATACCAACCCAGTTCAGGTGCTGGAGGGTAGGGAAGTTTGGCCATGATGATGCCGTCCTTTCACTGACGGGAAGCCAGAGCGGCGTTGATTGCCGGGTCGCCGAGCTGGCCCAGCCATTCGATCAGTGCCGGATAGGTGTTGGGATTACGTGCGATGCAGGCGCGTAGTTCAGGCGCGTACTGGGCAATCTGGGCGATTTGCATCTGGTCGGTGGTGGTCAGGGCCTGTTCGGCGGTGAAACCGTAAGGATTGGTGGCCACAGGCTCCTCGAATGCCGCCTGAGCCGCGGGCTGCTGAGCCTGTTCGGCGGCGGGCTGCTGGGCCGCCTGTGCCGTGGCTTTCTGATCCTGAACCGGGCCGCCGAATGCCTCGGCAGTGAACCCGTATTGCGCCAGGGTCTCGCGGGCGCGATCGTCACCGAACTCGGCGATCCAACGCTTCAAGCCGGGATAACAGCGCGGATTCACGGCGACATTGGCACCGAATTCCGGATTCTCGTAGGCGATTTTTGCCAGCAGAATCGGATCCGCGTTCGGATCCTGAACGGCAGCGACCGCAGCATCATAATCAACCATGGGATTACCTCCTTATGTTCGCTCGGTTATGCCGAACGTATGGTCCGTAGTGTTTGTAGTGTTGCGTCTTCAATGGCGCCGATATCCTCACCTTCGTCCAGCCTGAATGCGCTGAACGCATGATGTTCGGGTTCGGTCAATGGCATATCGGCCACAATCACAGTGATATTGTCGGTTCCGCCCGCATCAAGAGCGGCCGCCACCAAGGCGTCCACGGCCTCCTGCGGACTGGAATGCGCCGCGGCGATGGCCGCGATCTGTTCGTCCGGCACCTCGCCATGCAATCCATCCGAACAGATGATGAAGCGGCCGGTCAGATCGGCGACATATACGTCGGGCATGATGCCATCCGGATCACCCAGACATTGGGTGATGATGTTGCGTGGAATGGTCGCCTCCGCCTCTTCCGGCAACATCTGCCCGGAATCGATGGCTTCTTGGCGCTGGGAATGGTCTCGCGTGATGCGGGTCAGCGAAGCGGCGTCCCACACGGGAATGATATCCGTGGCGGGAGCATCGGCATGCGCCAACGGACTGAGATGGTAGGTGCGGGAATCGCCGACATTGACCACATAGGTCTGGTCCGAGAAGTCCTGATCATCGGCGTCACTGAACAAAGCAGCGCTGCGGGCGCTGGCGGAATCCGCATGATCTTGGGGCAGTACCAAACCGGAGCAGGTTGTGCCGGCCACGCCGCCAAGGCGGTCTCCCAGATCGAGAATGTCGTGCTGGGCCCGTGCCAAGGTGTCGTCGATATCCTGACGGGTGCGTGAAGGCATGGCGGCCAATTGTGCGAAATGCTGGCCAGCCAACTGGCTTGCCTGCTCGCCGCCTTTGCCGCCGCCCATGCCGTCACAGACCATGAACACGCCTTGTTGCGCGAATCCGGTGTCTTGGTTGTTTTTGCGCCTAAGACCCACGTCACTGGTCATCGCGATACGGATGGAGCCTGTGGTCATGACGCCTTCCCCTTCTTACGCGTGCGCTTGACATGCGTCGTGTGCGGCTTTGCTGCGTGCCCATTTGACAGTATAGCCACGCTTTTCAGGGAAAGTCGTGTACGTATCCTCCTGAAACGCGGCAAAGAAGCGAGCATTGCCTTGCGTAATTGGTCGACTCCTGTCCAATATGTGGTGGCTTGGCCCGATTCAATGTCTTGCCCCGAGAACGTGGCGTAGTCGGCTTCCCGGCCAAGCTGGATCAAAGCCTGGTCATCTGTGCCGAGTTGACGGGCGATGGCACCGGCCTGATCTCGACGAGTGCCCTTGGCTGTGATGCCGCTTTGCTCGGCAAGCATGCGTATGGCATTCCAACCTGCTGCCACACGGGCTTTCGGACTGCCATGCCGCCGCGCTCGTGCCAGCAGTATGGCCTTGAACATCAGAATCAGACCGCAGGCGATGAGTAGGGTCCACAATGGGCTGCCGTACAGGGCCACCTTGCGGGTCACTCGCCAGAACCGCGCCCAGAACAGGTTGGTCGGCGAATCATCGGCGTCGGCGCCGGCCAATGAGCTTTGGCCCTTGGCTTGCGTCTGATCGCGCAGCGGATCGGTCAACGGCACTGGGGGTTGCCGGACCAGCGTCTGCGGATTCGGCGTCAGGTTCTGGTTTTCATCAGGCATCTTGGTCTCCTTGGGCGTCGGATAGAACGCCACCCATCCCAGGCCCTGCAATTTGATTTCCACCCAAGCGGTGACATCGTTGCCGGTGAATTCGATTTTGGTGCCATTGCCCGAGGTCTTCTCCGTGCGGGCATCGGTGATTTCGCCATCCTCGTTTTTCGGCAGGAAGCCCAGGACCACACGGGAGGGCAGTCCCAGATCACGAGCCATCAGTGCCATGGCGGAGGCATATTGCTCGGAGTCGCCCACCATGGCCGTGCCTGCCAGCAGCTTGTTGATGCGGTAGTTGCCATGGCCGGCATCGGAGGGATGGTCGCCTTCAAGTCCATGAGAGAACCATCCGGAGTCTTTCAATGTGTCAGCCAACGCCGTGGCTGCGGCACCGCCCGAGGACTGCCCGCCGGCAATGGACGTGGCCAGTTTGCTGGCCGAATCGGGAACATCCTGGGCTTCTGGTTGGGTGATGCGGGCCGCAGCCGCACTGCTGATCTGCTTATCGGTGGGCTTGCGGGCGATAATGCCGGATTCGGTATAGGTGAGGCCTTTACGCGTGCCGGCGGGAATAATGGCGGAATCGGTATCCGTGTTGTAGTAAAACGTGTCATTGCCGTTGTCGGCATCGTTGGCGAAGCTCACGCCAGTGGCCGCTCCCGCCAGCGGCAGCCAGGTGTCGGTCAGTTCCTGATCGACGGTGAAGGTCGCAGTGAAGGATTTACCCTGCTCATCCGCCTTGATCGTGGTGCCCACGCGATGATAATTCGAGGAGTCCGTGGCTTCGGAAGAATCGGACAGGTTCCATACTGTGCCATCGAATCGATCCATCACCGCAAGTTTGACCGGTGTTCCGGCCGGCAGATTATGAACGGTCAGCAACACGTCTTTTTTGTGGTCCTTGATATAGGATCGCATGCCGCTGAGCGGGCTGGTGTAATCGTAGGGGCTTAACGGCGGATCGTAGCGGTCACGCAGCACGAAACGGTCCTGTGGCACCAGCAACGTGCCCCCGAAAGCAAGGCCGGCAGCGAGCACGACGATGATCAGCGCGGATATCCAGCGCCCCCCTTCCAGCAGTTCAAGACGCCAAGACAGCCAGATAATCAGCAGCAAGGCAAAGGCAATACCGCAGATGGCGCGTTGCCAGCCGCTGTCTGTGCCCAGCAGGGCACATACGGCCACGGCCGCCGCAAGGGGCAGCACTCCCACCAGAGACAACCATGCGTTGGCATTAATGGCAAACACGCCGGTGAAGAACGTAAGCCACAGGCCGATGGTCCATACCGCCATCAGCACGCCGTCTTGCGTGCCCAGAGGCGGATCGACGGAAATAATGTACTTGAACGAGCCAAACGTCATTTCCCAACCTGAACTCAAGGTCTTCAAGGTGGGAATCACGTAATGGGACGTAGTGGAACTCAGCGTTACCACCGGGCCGATGATGAATTGGGCAAACGCCAGAAACACGATTTGCCACCACAGTCGCAACGCCGGCAACATGCCCGCCAGAGCGATGATCGCGCCCAGCAAGGTGGCCGGTACAGCGGCAATCGCCCAAGTGGCCACGCCGCCGTACACGTCGATGAGATTGGCTTGCGCCAGCAACATCATCGCCGCTATGAGTACGAGGCTGGCGATTCGTTTGCCCCACGGCTGGCGACTGAGGCCCATGCCGCGAAGCACATTGCCTCTGGTCATCCAGATAACCGAATGTGTGGAGTCGGCCCAGGAGCCGGTGGTGGTGGAGGTCCCGGTGTACGTGCCGGAGGAAGTGCCGGTGTATGTGCCGCTCGATCCGGCGTACGCAGCGGTATTGGTATTGGTGATACTGGACTGGTCGAAGGTCATGCGAGCACCCCCATGATCAGCGGGAGATCATCGAGGTCGCCGATGGTGGCCAATGTGAAGTTGGCGAATCTTCTGATGCCGCGATTGGCGCCGGCGCTGGCCTGCAATACCACGCAGCTGGCCGATCGGGGCAAGGCCAAGGTCATGCGCTTGATTTGCTCGATGTCTTTCAGCGATCCAACAGTGAAAAAATAGAACGAAGCATCAGGACTGTGCTTCAGCGTGCCCTCGGCGAGATTCGGATTATCCTCACGATCAGGCTCTATGGCACTGGCGTTGTCGAGGAACTCCATGGCGTTGCGCGGCTGGCCGTGCGCGTTGCCCGCGTGGCAGAACAATGGACGATCCTGCAGCAGGCATTTGACGCCGATGGAGGAGTGGATGGACACCGCCATCTCGAATTCCTCGCCGTTGACGTATTCGTCCGGGTTCACGCTGATGGTCACCGAGGTGTCGGTGCGGCGCGTGGCCTCATATTGGCGAATCATCAACGTGCCGGTTTTCGCGGAGCTCAGCCAGTGGACGTTACGCACGTCGTCGCCCGGCTCGTATTCGCGCAATCCGTAGAAGTCGAGATCATCATCCACGATCTGGCCGGATGGTTGGCCTTCCAGGTCGCGGGGCACGCCGGCATTCAGAGTATCGAGACGCACGGTACGAGGGTGGATGAATACGGTGATGCGGTCGGCCAGCTCCTTTTCGTGACGCACCAGACCGAACGGGTCTCCCTTGCGGATGCGCAATGGGCCGATGGGCAGTATTGCGCGCGATACGGTACGGAACTCCACATCGGTTTGCTTGGATTGCCCGGGAGCCAGCATGGGGATGTTGAATCGTTCATGCGCATCGCCGATTGGCAGATATCCGCGTGCCGTGGTCGTCGGCGTTCTGCCGGTGTTGTCGATGCCGACGATAACGGATACGGTGTCTCCCACGGTCACGCGATGATTGGATACGACGATGGACGCGTGGAAGCGTGTGTTGCCGAGGGAAAGCACGATTGCCGCGAGCATCATCACCATCGCCACGATGCCGAATACGAGCAGCTCATACCAGCCCAGAAACGGGAACGCAATAAGGCATGCGATGCCTGCGCCCGTTACCGCCCAGCCCAAGGGCGAGACGTAGGATGCGAAGAACCGTCTGATGCGTCTTACCGCGCGCTTGAACATGCGTTCAGCGCGCCGGCGACGGCGTAATGCGGCGGATGTAGATGCCATGGTCGGATACCTTTCCGGGCCCTATCAGGAACCGATGGTGGGGGAGGGAACGTCTTCGAGCACCTGTGCGATCAGGCTTTCCGGAGTCGCGCCATCGAAGGTGGCTTCCGGAGTCAGCGTGATACGGTGTGCGAGCACGGCCACTGCAAGGTCCTTGACGTCATCCGGCACCACGTAGGCACGGCCATCGGCCGCGGCCCAGATACGGGCGCATCGGGTCAGTGCCAAAGCGCCACGCATGGAGGAGCCGACCGTGATCTTCTCGTTGTGGCGGGTCGCCTCGACGAGCCTGACGATGTATTCACGAATCGCATTATCCACATAGATTTCGGTGGCCACCTGACGCAGCCGCATGACATCGTCACCGCTCAGCACCGGGGAAATGGTCTGCGCACGGTCGGTGATATCGACCTGCTTGAGGATATCGACGGACACATCATGGCCCGGGTAGCCGATTGACGTCTTGATAAGGAATCGGTCCATCTGCGCCTCAGGCAGCTTATAGGTACCGAGCTGCTCGATGGGGTTCTGGGTTGCGATCACGATAAACGGCTGCGGCACATCATGTGTGACGCCGTCAACGGTGACTTTCTGCTCTTCCATAACCTCCAGAAGTGCGGACTGCGTCTTCGGCGATGCACGGTTGATCTCATCGGCCAGCACGATGGAGGCGAAAATCGGGCCTTCGCGGAACTCAAATTCTCCGCGCTTCTGATCGTAGAAAGTCACACCCACCACATCCGAAGGCAGCAGATCGGGCGTGAACTGAACACGCTTGAAACCGGTGGAAATGGAATTGGCCAAGCCTCGGGCCAACTGGGTCTTACCGGTGCCGGGGTTGTCTTCAAGCAGAATATGGCCACCGACCATCAGTGCGGTGACGCATTGCTTGATAGGGATGGTCTTGCCGATAACCACCTTGGAGACATTTTCGACCAGCGCATTGAAGGACTGCTGGAAATCCCGGACCTGAGCCGTGGGCTGGGGCAGTAGTCCGGAATTGATGCTGGCGGGCAGTGCCGATGCGGCTGCTTGCGCGGCTTTGCTCGACTGACGCTGCGGCTGTGATTGCGGCTGGGATTGCGCGGTGGCCTGCTGCGGGATGGCTGGCGTCGATCCCTTGCGCGGCTTGAGCACGGTGCTGTCATCGCCCGCAGGAATGGAGGCGGCATCAGTAGTAGGAGACGGCTTTTCTGACGGCGCTTGTGACGGCCGCTGCGGCAGGTTAGGCAGCGCAACGGACTGCGGCGCCGACTCGGTGCTTGGGGTCGTGCCGGTGTGTGGTGCGGATGCCAGGTGCGTGGCGTCGGACAAGTGCGTGCTGTCGGATAGCTGCGTGCTGTCGGACAGACGGGTCGTGTCAGACAACTGCGTCGCGTCATCGATGTTCTCGCTCATGGATGTTCTCCTACTGCTTGTGAATGGTGGTTGACGATATTGGGGTATTGCCGAAACCAAGAATCCAGGGGTTCTTGGCCAAAGTGGTGACATCGGTACCGGATTTGAGCGACTTGGTCCCCTCCGAGGAGTCAGAGGGACGTGTGCCCGCGACGCTGCCTCCGTCCGCAGTGTTGTCGAGACCGGAGTATCCCGGCCCGCCGGTGACTTTGACGCTCCACGCGTAGTTGCCATCGGCGGCCACGGCCAAGTCGGTGACATCCAATGGCTGGCCGGAGTTCCACGTGAACGGTTGGCCATTGATGATGATTTGTACAGTGGCCGACTTGCCATAGACATCAACCGAACCGCCGGTGACGTTAATGACGTGAGCGTTGTCTGACCAGCGCAGCTCCTGCGGTTTGTTGATTACAGCCTTCTTCTCATAGGTGTAAGGAGCGCCATTGTGCGGGCCTCCGGTGACGGCGTCGCTGGTAGCGCCGTTGAACACCTGTTGCACCGATGCGGTGTTGCATTTGGCCCAAGGACTCATTCGGAAGTCGAGTGAGTTCCGGTTAGTAGCTGTACCGGAATCGATGCCATCGGCAGTCACGCTGTAGGACTGCGCATGTCCCTGCTTGGTCCAATGCACGGTGCATGTACTGCCGGATCCGGTGGTGTAGACGTCAGTGGGCGGCTGGACCTTGTACTGCGGGACAAAGCTGCTCTTGCCCGTGCCGGAGGAAGCATCGCGCTGCGGCACCACGGTGGCCGTTACGGTGATTTCCCGGGTGTTCAAATCGTTCTCATTGATATCGAACGTAGCGCCACTGTCACTGCAATCGATGGTGTCCTTGACGTCTCCTCCCAAGGAAATTCGCCGGCAGCCGGCATTGCGGTTATTGCCGAGAGTGACTTTCGCCGTTACCGTGGTGTCGTCGTTCGACAACGCAATGTTCGGCGCATCCGGGTCTCCCCAGATCTTCTCTGACGGCGATGCGGCGGACTCGGCACTCCAATTGATTTTGTTATGGGCTTTGACGGTCGCCGTAATGGCGGTGCCATCGGAAATGTCGTTGTTGTTGAACGTAAACGACAGCTCGGTGGCCGTATTGCCGGTTTCCTTGGTCTGCGGAGCACCTGCACCGGTGACGGTCACTGAATAGTTGTCGACGGCGCTGAAATCACCGCTCGGCGCTTTCCACGTCACCTTGGCGGTTTTATTGCAACCTGTGACCGTAACATCGGTGGGAGCGGACGGCACCTTGTCCGGTGTGGCTTCGACGGCGGTGGACGGCTTGGACCAGCCGACGTCATTTCGCGCGGCGACGGTGAAGGAATAGGTTTTGCCGTTCTTCAGACCAGTGACCTGGCATGAGGTGACGGTACCGCAATCCTTCTCTCCGGTGACGGCACCGGTCCAACTGACCTTGTAGTTGGTGATCGGGCTGCCATTGGCGGCACCGGGCGTCCATGTGAGGCTGACCGCGCTGTCCTGCGGTTCCCCGGCTACGGGGGAGAGCAGTGGCGGCTCGGGCTTGTCGATCACGGACACGGTAATCGATGCGGTGACTTCACGATCCTTGGACTTGGTGCCGTCTTGCACGGTGACGAGCACGGTGTTCGTGGAAGCACCTACATCGGATGCGACGGCGATGGTGATGTTTCCGGAGGCATCGCATCCGGCGATGGTGAGTTTGGCGGCGTCATCCGCCTTGCAGCTGATGACGGTCAGCGAGGAATCGGGGAACGGATTGTACGCGCCGGTAAGCACGTTCACGGCATCGCTGGCACCGGCCTTGATCTTCAACGTCTTGTTGCCGACGCGTGTCAGCGGACGGGTCGAAGACACTACGCGCACGGTCACACCGGCATTCACGGTGCCCGCGCCGTATGCGATTTGCACGGGAATGGACGCGGTGGTGCCAGGAGCGGCATCCTTGGTGGCGGAAACCTGCAAGCTACCGGAACGGGACAGGTTTGCGGTGATTTGCCTGGATGATGAGCTTCCACCGGAATACGTGTATTGCTTTTCGTCGTCATACACGCCGGACGGTGCATGGGTGAGCGCCGTCAGATCAACGGTCTTGGGGTCCGCGCCCGCCTCGACATCAATAGTGGAGGACGAGAACGTGGGCGGCGGCACATCGCGGCCTATCACCGTGATCTGGAGAGTGATCACTGCGGAATTGATGATCTTGGTCTTATCCGATCCCTGCTTGCCATCCACAGCGGTAAAGGTAATGGAGGCGGGGCCTGCGTAGTCTTTTGCCGCAGTGAACTTCAGGGTCTTGTCGTTCACGTAGAAATCGGAGTTGGAAGCCTTGGTGGCGCTGACGGAATCAGCGCTTTCGATATACGGTTCCTTGCCGGCGCCGACGCGGACATAGTCATTGATGTTGATTTCAATGGTCTCGCGCGAGTTGACCTTCAATTCCGGTGCCTTGGGACGCAGCGTGGGCGGAAAGACACCATAGGCCGGTACCTGGATGAACGCGGTGGAGGTGATGTTGTATTTCGTATTGGTCACCGTGTAAGGCACGGCTCGCGCCTGTGACGTCAGGTCGACGGTGATGGTGGTCGAATGCTCGCCGCCCTTGACGTGAGCGTGAGCGCTGGCGGAGGGATGCACGCCGACCTTGAGCTCATTGGCTGTGCCGGAAGGATTGGCGATCCACTGGGAAACATCCACATCCACGGACTTCTTATCGATGGTGGCGGCGGACGGCACACGATAGTCGTAGGCGGTAGGCGGCTCGATGGCGGCACTCGGATCCACGTTTACCGTGAGGGTGGCCGTATCGGACAAGCCGGCCTTGTCTTTGACCGTGTAGGCGATATAGTCGGTGGTGGCGCTGCCGGGCGTGGTGAAGGAGATCATATTGTCTTTCACGCTCACCCCGTCGAGACCTTGGACCTCGACATGCTTGTCGACGGTCAGATTGGTGTTGTCGCCGGAGATGTCGTTCTGCGCGACCGGCACGGTTGCGGCCGTATTGGGCCTCAACGTGATTTCGTCATCCCTGGCGTATACGCCGGAGTCGGACGATCCTTGGAATACGCCCACGCGGATCTGCGCCTGTGCGCGCTGACCGGTCCAATCCTCCACGGCATAGGAGAAGGTGTCGGTGCCGGACGAATCCGGATACGCTTCATAGACCAAGTAGTCGGAACCGACTTCGGATATGCGGCCCAGCGTGGGTGCCTTGTTGCCCAGACCCAACAGCTGATCGTCGTCGCCATCCGTGTCTATGCCGGTCAGTGTGATGGGGATGCGGACCTTCTGCCCGGCGGCAACCTGCGCTTCGGCGTCATGCGGGGTTGGCGCGGCCTTGCTCGCTGCGTCGCTCTTATGCACGGTAATGGTGATATTGGCGGAAGCCACATTACCCAGATTGTCTTCAACCGTATAGGTGATGGGGAAGTTGCCGGTCTCGCTGGATGCTTGGTAGCGGACCGTGTCTCCAGAGACGAAGGCCAGACCCTTGAACGTCCCCTTGTCGTATTGCAGGTTGTTCTTGAGTTTGACCGTGGTGCCATCCGAGTAGGCCACATGGTCAAGCACATCCACGGACACGATGCCGTCGGTACGCACCTGGGCATTGATATTGCTGGCCTTGGGCACTGAATTCGAGGTGGCCAGAGCCGGCGGCTGCAACACGATGGTGCCCTTGGCGGTTCCGGAGGCGTTGGCCACGGTGTAGGTAAGGGCGACGGGCTTCGTGGGCACCTGACGCGCGGTGATATACACGCGCTTATGGCTGACGAGACCAACCTTGATGCCGGAGTCGGCCGGTGCGCTCACCGTGGTGACGGACAGCACACCGCCCATCGGATCGACGTCATTGGTGAGCGGCTCCACAATGGCGGTATTATCCGCGCCAAGCAGGGCGACATCGTTGGCGGCAACCGGTTTGGCGGCCTCGCCGGTGGCAGGCTGCACCTCGACTCGAGCCAATCCGGTGGCCGGAATCGAACCTTGAGTAATGATGTAGGGCACATAATAGGTGCCGGGATTGGTGGCCTTGAACGTCAACGACATATCCGCCGCATTGGTGGTCGTCGAAGCGCCGTTGGGCGTATCCACCTGAGTCAGTTGTGCCGGCTGCAAGGAAGTGACATGCACATAAGAGGACAGCTTGACGACGGTATCCGTGTTGGGAACGGTGGTTTTCGCTACCGGGTCGATGACCGCGGCCAAGGTGTTCGCGGGCTTGACCGAGAAATACACCATGCCGGTGCCGGTTGCCGTGCCGTCGGAGACGGTGACCTCGACGCCCACACGTCCCGACGCCAGCGCACCGGTGTTGAACGTAAGCTGGCCGTCGGCTCGGGTGGACACCTGCACCTGGTCGGTGTTCTGGGCCACAGCGGAGACCAGAGTGAGCGGGTCTCCATCCGGATCGTTGAAGCTGCTCAGCGCATTGGCGGTATAACTGGCTCCCTGCTCCACATCGATCTCGGGAGGAGTGTCGAACTGTACGGGAGCGTGGTTGCCTCCATCATTCAGGGTTACGGTCACCGTGGCGGAAGAGGTCTGGCCGCGACCATCGGAAATATCGTAAGTAAAGGTAACGGTGCCTGCGGATGCGGCGGAGGCATCGAGTTGCAGATACCGGCCGTCGTAAATCGGCGAAATGGTGACGTCTTTGTTGTTTGGTGCGCCAACCTTGGTGATTTTCAGTACGGAACAATCGGTCTGCTCGTCATTGCGCAGCGCGTCGAGAATCTGTTCCGAACCGGCTCGTGCGCCGATTTCATCATCCTCGGCTTTGATTTGGCCGGATTGTGCGGAACAGGTCTTGGAGAAGTCGTGGTGGTTGTTGGCCGAGTCGTTGTTCTGCTGTTCTTTCTCGGTCTGCTCGGTCTGTATTTTGTTCCACTGTATTTTGATGACTTTGGTGGAATCCTCAGGGTTCCACACATTGCCGTTAACCGTGTCGTTGAGCACCACAAGGCGATGGTTGGTGCGGAACACCAATTCGGAAGTAGTATTGACGGATTCGAGGGTTTGCGGCTTGACGCTGGTATCCGTGGGGGAGCAGGCGCGAATGTAGTTGCTGGCCTTCTGGCTCCAAGCCGAGTACACGCAGCCCTTGGACGATACCGGTCGTGCTGGATTCGCCTTGCCCCCGTTGGCTATGAAATTCGCCTTGGCATTGGACTTCAACGGGATAAGCGCAAGGCCTCTCGGTGATGCCGCGGCCACCCAATCGGACTGTATGTCATCGGTGGGAGGCTCCTGAAGGGTGAGGGTGCCGGTCGTGTCGACATCGACGCGGCCGCCCTTGAATATGACGGTTTTGCCGGTTGCGATTACCGGCGTGCTCCCGATGACGGTAAAGCTTTCAACGGTCTGCTGCTTGCCGTCGGTCAGCGATTCGAGGGTTTTGGCCTTGGCGCTGCTGGGATTGTCAAGACGCAGCACCATACCGTCGGATGGACGGTATCCGTAGACCTTGCCATCGTGGGTTACTGCGATGCGCCCGCCCTCGCCCAGCTTTATTTTCGGATCGGAAGTGGTGGGGGTCACGGAATCAAGGTTTTCCGACAAGCCGGTCCACACATTGCCGGTCTTCTCGTTGATCAGGGCTGCGGTATCCCCGCCGACCACAGTGGTGGTGTTGGCTTTGATGTCGGTCTTGACACCGGTGCTGACCGTGGATGCCTTGATGGTGGAGGCTTTGGTCGTTTCGGTCAGGATGGTGTCGCCATTATGCTGTGCGATGTCGAATCGTGGGGCGGAGGAGGAGACGCCGGCGTCGGCCTCCTTGTTCTTTACGTTGAATCGTGCGGCCTTCTGGTTTTTCAGCGAAGTGACCCATACGGTGCCATCGTCCAGTTGCACATGGCGGCGCGTGACGGTGCTCATGATCACCGCGCCGGCAACAAGTCCCAGAAGCAGCAGGAGCGTGATTACGGGAACCGTCCACGTATGCCCTCCGGAGGGCATAAGGCGGCGCAAAGCCGCGCTGATGCGTCGGCGACGATCGTATGACTGGGACGATGTGGCCATCTGAACTCCCTGACCCCTGTTTTCTCTGGTTGCTGGTGTAATGACAACGCTTTACGGTTCCAATACCTGCCGTTCCTGTTGTCCATTTGGTGAATTCGCCGCTGCTGGGCGCACGTCTGATGCGATACGCAATGCCAGGGTGGCATGCCCGGCAGTGGCGAGCGGATCATTCTTGCGGCTTGGCCGCACAGGCGATGGCGGGGCTGACGGACATCTGGCGGTTCTTGCGCACAATGGACACCTGAATGCAGGTCTGCGAGCCTTCCTGCGCGTTGACGGTCACCGTGGGATCTGACGTTGTGACGGTTTGCGCGCTCTGGTCGGTATTGCTGCCCTGCACTATGGCCCACGCATAGGTATCACCGCTTTGCGGGTCTGGATTCGTCCAGGTGAACGTCACGGATGACCCATCCGCCGCATAGGTGCCGTTCAGATTCTCCGGGGAAGGAATCTGGGCGTTCGCGGTATCGGTGATCACGTCATCCTGATTATTGCGGTTGTTGTCATCATCCTTGGTGCCGGGCGTCGCCACCTGTTTGGTATCTGATCCGGTGGCGCTGTCCATGCGGGGAACGACCACGAAGGCGAATATCAGTGCCGCTGCGGTGATCGCCGCAAGTATACCGACGGTAATACCCACCGGTTTGACCCATCGCCGTGACGAACGGGTGATCTGATCTCGCTGGTCCGTGGCCCGGCGCCGACGCTCGATGTCTTTGGGATAGGCCGGCATCCCTTCCACGGTAACGGGAGTGGCATGCCCGAAATATGCGAATTGCACACGCTGCATGGCACGTGCGAACTCCAACGCGGAGTAGTACCGCTGGTCGGGGTCCTTGTTCAGGGCCCGGCGCAGCACCGCTTCCACATCGGCCGGCACGTCGGGGCGGTTGAGGCGAGGCAATGGCTGGTTGACGATCAGCGAAATCAGTTCCGATTGCGAACGCGGGTGATAATCGTGCTGGAATGGCGAGCAGCCGACGAACATGGCGTACAGGGTGGCCGCCAGTGAATAGATGTCGGCGGCTTCCGAACCATTGGTCAGATGCTGAAGCACCTCAGGCGGTGCCCACGGCGGCGAGAATCCGGTTTCGGTGCGGTCATACACATCGGTGGAGATACCGAAATCACCCAGAACAGGCAAGCCCTGCGAGGTGATGAGAATGTTGCTGGGCTTGATGTCGTGATGGATGATATTGCTGCGATGCGCGGTGAACAGCGCGCTTGACAGCTTGATGCCGAGGTCGAGTACCTGCTCGCAGGTCATGGACCGGGCCTTCATGATGCTGTTGTAGGTGCCGCCCGGCGCATATTCGATGACGATGTAGCCATGGCCATCGGAGGTGACGCCGGCACCATATACCGGCAGAATGTACGGGTGGGATGACAGCTTGGCCATGAAGTTGGCCTCGCGGTTGAACAGGGCAGCGGCCCGTGGGTCAAGGGTTTTGGCGCTGGCCTTTACCGCCACCGGGCGTGCGGGCATACGCTGGTTATATAGGTACACCGTGGCGGTGGCACCGCTTCCCAACATCTGGACGAAATCATATCCGGGCAGCTTCGGCGGTCTCATCGGAATGTTGTCCATCTGTTCCCTCCCTCCTTGGAAAATGCGCTCTCCCTGCATTCGTTCTACAGGATACCGTCAAGGGTACGATTCTTCGTCGGGTTCGGTAAAATTTTTCCCTCTGTGACGGTCGGGTTTAGGCTGGAGCCATGATGACGAGACTTGAACCTGGAACAGTGCTGGACGGCATCGACCGTGATGGAGCGGCGAGGCTGATTGTCGGCACGCCTGGAAGCGGCAAAACTGAATTCGCCTTATCGGTGTTGATGGCGGGGCTGCGCCGCTACGGTGGCACGCAGGCGGTGATGGCCGTATCCGGCCGTGTGGCCGCCGACGCATTGGGCAATCGGGTGATTCGTGAGCTCGGGTTTTCCGTGCAGGCCAGGCCGGTCACCACGCTGGGTGCCGTGGCATTCCGGGCCATATCGGCTTCGCGCGAGGGAACTGGATTGCCGTCGCCTCGATTGCTGAACGGTGCGGAACAGGATGCTTTGCTGCGTCAAGTCATGGCCGTGCATCTGCGCCATGCCGTAGCGGGAGATGATTGCGGCACCTGTGATTTGCTGCGCGTCTACTTTGCCCAGGATGACTGGGCGAGACTCATACGCGATGCCGGTGCCGGCGAGATGCCCGGCTCGGCCGCTTCCGCACAATCAAGCCTCTCGCAACAAGGGTCGGATTCGCCGTCTCCGACGTCGGCAGGCGGCTCGACCAGCGCGGATAGGTTCACGCGAGGTATTTCAGATGCGTTTATCAGCCAGTTGCGCGATATGCTGGCCCGATTGGATGAGCTCGGTGTAGGCGTTCACGAAGAGCCACGTCTCTTGGACGCCGTGACGGAGGACGCGCGATTGTCGGTGCAATGGCGTTTGGCTTTCGCGTTGCGCCGTGAATATATTGCAGCCCAAAGCGCGGTATATCCGGGGCAATACCGTTTGGATGCCTCGTATTTGCTGGTGGCAGGCGCTCGTGTGGTGCGTGAGGCATTCGCCGCCGATCACGCGGATGATTCCGACCGGCCTATGCGTATGGAGGCGTTGGGCTTGCCCCGGCTGCTGGTTGTGGATGATGTTCAAGACACCACGCTGGCCGGCATGCGCTTCTTGGAGGAGTTGGGGAATGCCGGCGTCAAGTTGGTGCTGGTCGGCAACCCGGATGAATCGGTGCAGACCTTCCGCGGATCGTATCCGGAATATCTGATGCGCCGTGCCGTGGAAGGGCGGCTGAAGGCCAAGGAAGAACAGCTGGTTGGCGGTAGTGCCGTCGCTGATCAGTCGCACATGACGATGGCTGATGTGATCGCGTCTCGTATTTCGCTGTCGATTCCCTCGCCGGAAGACGAGCCGCTGCCTCCGGCCGAGCGTCCCGGCAAGCTGACCGCCATACTGGGCGGAGTCGATGCAGCGAATTATCAGGCGGACGGCACGGTGACCGCCGGCCTGTACCGATCCTCACGTGAGGAGCTGGATGATGTGGTCTGGCGCATCAAGCGGGCGCATCTTGACCGGCATATTCGGTGGAACGACATGGCGGTCATCACCCACGACAATGCCGCCGTGCGGCTGTTCGGCGAACGACTGCGCCGAGATGGTGTACCGGTGCGGTATTCGTCGGTCACCCGTCCTTTGAAGGACGAGACTTTCGTGCAGGGATTGTTCGCGCTTGTGGAGCTTGCCCGATTGCGTGCCGAGGGGATGGCGGAATGCCAGATGACGTTGGCTTCCTGCGCGGCATATATAAGGACTAGAGTGGCCACGTTGATGAACGGCCCGTTGGTGAGTGCCGGGGCCAAACCCGGTCAGGGGCGTCCCGCAAGGCTTGCGCCGATCGAATCGGCCATGGGGTCGTTGGAGTCGCTGGCGCATCTCGCCACGGATGATGCCATGCTGACCTCTCTGACGACGGCATGGGAAACATTGCGTGAAACATACCATGAAACACGGCGTGAAACAGGTCGTGAAACATCCTCGTCAGTGGTTTCGACGTCAGCGGTTTCGTCGTCAGTGACTTCGTTGCCAGTGTCTGTCGAAATACTCGGTGAACCGTCCGGCGATGACTTGGCCTTTGGCGTTGACGCGCTGTACGTGATGCTTGCCATTGATGATGCCGCCGCGCCGGCGCAGGCTGCGCTCGCATCCATCCACGCGGTGCTCGGCAACGACCCTCAGGCCCGCGCTTTTGCGAACCTGTGGCATCTGGTGGGCAGCGTTGCTTCCGGCTTGGAGCGGCTGCCGGCAAGCCAGCGCGTACAGCCGCGCTATGCGCTGTCTGTTGCGTGGAACGCCACCGGTCTGGCACCGGTCTGGCAGCGTGCGGCATTATTCAACACGGCAGAGGGGCGTACGGCCAATGACCGGCTGGACGCGGCAATGCGCCTGTTCCAGTTCGCCGATGATTCCACCGCCAGTCGAGACATCACGTCATTCATGGCACAGGTTCGGGGCATGGAAGTGCAGGCCGATTCCTTGGCCCACATAGGACCGGTGGAAGACGCGGTGACATTGACTACGCCGGCAGGCGCGGCCGGACGCCACTGGGAATATGCGTGGATACCGGTGGTCCAGCAAGACGTGTGGCCGAACCTCGCCGGGCGCAACACCATGTTCGGTGGTGAAGACCTTGCCGAGCTCGTGCTGAGGGGAGCGCTTGAAGAAAGCGACAAAACCGGGCATGATCCGCGGTTCGCGGCTGTATTGTCGGGCGAGAAGAAGAGTTTCCTGGTCGCGCTGACCCGTGCACGGCGAATCATGATCAGCGCGGTATGGAACGACAGCATGAGCCCCTCGGACTTTCTCTTCGGGTATCTGCCGGAATACTATCCGCGCAACCGGCAACAGGCGCCTTTCACCACAGTGGGGGCACATGCGGGATTCGCCGAATATGATCTGGCCGGATTGGACGCCGACCCACGTGGGTTGGTCAGCGCCGCCCGCGCGGTTCTGGCCACTGCTCAACCGCAGCAGGCTGCCGCAAAGGACGCCGCGATTGCGTTGACACTCCTGTTAGAGCATGGTGTGCGCGCCGCAAATCCGCAGAGCTGGGCGTTTGTGGAATCGCCGGCCCAATCGGATAGCGCGTCATCTGGCGGTGCGTCATCTGGCGATACCTCATCTGACAGTGCCTCATCCGACAGCGCGTCATCTGGTGGTGTACAGCCTGACGGTATCCAAACAGGGAAAGGCAAGACGGATGCGCAGGCCGCGCCCATGGTCACCTTATCTCCATCGGCGGTCGACAGCCTATGGGCGTGCCCGGTGTGCTGGATGCTGGAGAACCGGTTCGCCGGTCCTCGCCCCAGCTCCGTGGCCACCAGTTTCGGAACCCTCATCCATGCGGTTGCGCAGCAAGGCAGCGAGGAAGGGCTGGACCATCTTTCCCACAATGCCCAGGCGTTGGCCGCACTGGGCTTGGACTCCACGGCCGGCACGGAACGTCGCATCGAGGCTGTCTCGGCACGGCTTAATGCCATCTATCAGAGCAAACGTCCTGATCCGAATGCCATAGCCGACACCCGGAACCGCTATGAGGCCACCCGTAAGGACGAGTCCGCGGCGGATACCCTGCGCAACATCGCCGATTACTTTGTGCGCAGCGACGCCGATCCGGAAACGTATCTTGGCAAGAACTCCAGCAACTTCAGCATTGGCGCATTGGCCGGTGCCGAATGCGAACGGGAGTTTGCCGCACGATTCGATGTGCGTGACATACTCGACGCATACAATGCCGTGCCCGGCCTGCACCCAATCGGTCGGAACACGCTGGTCCGTCTGATGGGAGCACTGGTCGGAGGGTGGCCGGAAGGCATGGACGAGCATCTGACCGTGAGACTGTCCGGGCGCATCGACCGTATGGAAACCCGCGTACTCGCAGACGGCGGCGAATGCATTCGCCTCATTGACTACAAAACAGGCAGAACGCCCACGGTCAAACAGATTTTCAATGATTTGCAGCTCGTGTGCTATCAGCTTGGCCTCGTGTTCCCCGAAGACGGGCCGCGCGGTGCCAAGGCACTTGCCGCAATGCCGCATATCAGCCAAAGCGTGCTATTCCATGTCGGGCAGAATGCGGCACCAGCCAGAAGCTACGCTCCGGAAGGTGCCTTCCAGCCGCCGCTGTTCACTGATGGCTCGTTGAATGCCGAACCGTTCACGCCCCGATACTGGTATAAAGACCCCAACCGTTTCTTCGACATACCCGCCATAGATCCGGCTACTCCTCCCGAAGGTGTGAGTGCCGAAGCGTGGGCGCAATTCGCCGCGCTCGCCGGTACGCAGACGTTATGGTCGCTGACCATGATCGCCCGCGTATTCTATGCCGCGGCGGCCAGCAGATCAGCCATCATCGAGGCCCATCCGCAAGACACCCATATCGGATTCTGCCGTATGAAGAACGTCTGCCCTGCCTGTGCAGGCCAGATCGACACGATTTTCGAAACGAGGCAAGCATGAGCACGTTCACTCCCAGTGCGGAACAGGCCGCCATCATCGATGCGCCAGTCGATGCTGACGTATTGGTGGTTGCCGGTGCCGGTTCCGGCAAAACCTTTACGATGACCCAACGCATCATCGCGCTTATCAATCGAGGTGTGGCACCTGAACGCATCCTTGGCCTGACCTTCACACGCAAGGCCGCAGGCGAACTGCTGGAACGCGTCTCCGCCGCAGTGGCCGGTGATATGGCGGGCTCTACGACCGCCACGGTGTCTGATCGGGCATTCCTCAAGCCGGCCATTTTCACGTATGACGCCTTCTTCCAGACCATCGTGCGCCAATATGGACTGCTTGTCGGATTCGATCAGAACACGCAACCATTGAGCGCAGCCGGAGCGCTTCAACTGGCCACCGAAGTCATCGACAGTCACATGGATCTGGCGTTCAGTGAGGATTTTGGCGCCTTCTCCAGTTTGGCGAACCGTGTTCTGGCGTTGTCGGATGCCATTGGCAGTGCCATGATCGGTGCCGGCTGCACCAGCTTCGATGATGCGATCAATCGAGTACGGCAATGGGATTCGGCATTCATCAATCGATTGCAACAAGCCGTTGCAGATGAACCCATGCCCGAGGACGAGCCGAAAATCCCCAAGATCAAACGACTGAAGAAAGATACCGACGCCAGCTGGCAAGCCAAGCTCGATGACCGTGCCGAACATTTGCACGCCCGCTGCACCTATCATTGCGGTGCGCTGCTGGAGACCACACGCAAACGCGATATTCTGCTCCAGCTGGTGGAGGCCTATGCCCAAGCCAAGCGGGAACGCAATATGGCCGAATTCTCCGACTTCACCATTGCCGCGTATCAGCTTATCGAGCGCTTCCCCTCCATCGGAGAGCGTACGCGCCGCAGGTACAGCCACGTGCTGCTCGACGAATATCAGGACACCTCCACCACGCAGGCCGCTCTGCTGGCAGCACTGTTCCACGTGGATGCGTCACAGAGGTCCGCCGTCAACGCGGTGGGTGATCCGTTCCAGTCGATTTACGCATGGCGTGGTGCCAGCCCTGGTGCATTCCGTATGTTCCAGCAAGATTTCCACCTGTCTGCCGGATACAAGCCATTCCCGCTGTCCGTCACCAGGCGAAACAGCCGTATAGTGCTCGAAGCCGCCAATAATCTCACGCTGCCGTTGCGCTCCAATCCGTCGCGTCCTTCCAGCTCATTGATGCGTGAGGTCGATGTCTCATCGCTCGACCCCATGCCTGATGCCCCCGAAGGAACATTGGGAGTACTGGGCTTCGCCACGGCCGGGCAGGAGATCGACGCCGTAGTGCGTTTCTGCAAGACGGCCATCGCACGACACCGTTCCGCAGCCGAACAACAGGAACAGATGCCGGGCGAACAGAAAGCGCCGGTCGCCGTGCTGTTTCGGTCCAAATCACATATGCCCGAATATCAGGCGGCATTGGAACAGGCCGGATTGACCACATTCGTGGTCGGCTATTCCGCGCTGTTGGAACGTCCGGAAATCCGCGATCTGATGGCGTTGCTGCACGTGGCCGCCGACCACACCGATACGGGATCGCTGATGCGCTTGCTGGCCACGCCACGATTCACCATGTCCGCAGCGGATTTGACCATGTTGGCCCGTTTTGCTGAAGAACAGAACACGGAACAACGCTTCCAAGCATTGGTGCAGGCCGGCCTTGCCCAACCGGATACACCAGCGAATGAATGGGCGGCTGTGGTGCGTGAGTACCGCGATCAGGTGGCCAATGCGGTATTCCTGCCAGACGTATTGCTACGCGGCGACCTGGTAAAACTGCTTGAACGGTTGAGCGCACACGGGCGCAACGCCATAACCCGGGCCGCGGTGATGCTCCGTCAGGTGCATGATGCCGTCGGGCGGCCACTGGGCGACGTGATTCGCGCCGGCATAGAAGCGTTGGATCTTGACATCGACACCGTATTGGCCGGTGTGCTGCATAATCCGCAGCACCGCGCCAATCCCGCTTTGGCGCATATGCCTATGGATGCGATTGTGGATTTGGTGGATACGTACACGCAAGAGATTGCCGCTGAGCAAACTCCCTCGTTGCATGGGTTCATCACATGGGTGGATCATCTGGCTTCGGTGGAGGATGAAGCCGCCAGTCTCCCCGACGCTCCGGTGGATGTGGAACTGATGACCGTACACCAGTCCAAAGGGTTGGAATGGGATGCCGTTGCGGTAGTGGGGCTTACCGCCGTCGGATTCCCCAGCAATCAGGGCGACCATCTCAAGATCGTGCTGGACGAGCACCATACGGGAGGCACCGAGCAAGGTCACTGGACCGCACCCGAATATCATGAGACCGCCGACTCCTGGCTCACCAACCCCACCGCCGTACCCGTGCCTATGCGTGCCGATGCCGGCATTCTGCCGCGATTCCCCCATGATACCGATGTGGAAGCCGACCCCATCGCCTCGTTGGCGGCTTTGGATGATGTGGAGCTTATTGATGATGAAGTGTTCGGCTCCATGCGCGAATTCGGCGATGGCGTGGAAGAAGTGGATGCATCCGGCTGGTATTTGACGCAGGCGGAGGAATATGGGCGCCGGCTGCATGCCGACGAACGTCGATTGATGTATGTGGCGCTTACCCGTGCGCGAGAAGATGCCCTGATGACCTATTGCGCCTATACGGGCGAATCCGGGCGGGACCCGTCAGTGGTGCCCAAAGGCTCTCGCGCCGCTCAGCCATCCAATTTCTGGCTTGAAGTGCATGACGCGCTCCAAGCCCGTGAACATGCGATATCGGCTCAGGACTGTGTGGAACGGCTGCAAGCCGCCAATGCCGGGAAGCCCATGCTGATCTCGGCGCAAGGCGAAGCGATTGCCCCTCCCGAAGGGTTCTTTATCGGAGAGCATGCCGCGGCATACGGTGACGCCGTGGTGGGGGAGGCATGGCAGACGCCGATTACGCAGACGGATGCCGCTGTCGAATTGCCGTGGCCGGCTACCCTCAGCGACGCAGTGCATGAACAGCTGTCACGTGGCATCGATGTTATCGCCGCAGATTCCTCGTCACTTGAGCAGCACCAAGACGCCGGTCCACTGCTGCAACGGGCGCAATTGCTGGTGGACGACGCCGATTTGATGGCCGATGCCGCCAGCGGCCAGTCGCTTGATGAGGCAGTCAAAGCCAAGGCGCAACGCATTCTGGCCGCCGGACGTCAGAACGTGACAAGCCTGCAAGCCCGCGTAGGTGGCATGAGCGAACGGGAGGAGCGCCTCTACTGGCGTAGCATTATCCGTCCGATTCCACGAATATCGTCTCCGGCGGCCGAAGCCGGCACGCAGTTCCATGCGTGGGCTGAGCAATTCATCAATGCCGGTAAGCCGGATGAAGCGGTACTGGCATATGAAGCCGAATCAAGTATGCCGCATACAGGTCAGGATGCGGGATTCGTTTCCCGGGAAGCCATGTTGGCCGATTTGGCCGAACGGGAGCGGCAATGCCGCAAGCCATCCACACGGCAGCCCGCTGTCCCACAGCCCACGGCTCAACAATCCGCATCCGCCGTATCCGCCGCCTCCGCCACTTCCATAAGTAGCGACAATGCCACCGAGTCCAAGCTGGTGGCGTGGCAGCGCAGATTGGCCGAATCATCGTGGGCCAAGCGCATCCCGGCGTGGACGGAGCGTGCCATTGTCGTGGACGTGCCGGGCGTGGGCCTAGTCAATGGCAAACTCGATGCGGTATTCATCGGTGGACTTGACCCGTCCAGCACCACCGCACGCTTTACCGTGGTCGACTGGAAAACCGGTCGTCGGCCCACCAAGCCAGACGACATCACCCGCAAACTTGCCCAGCTCGACATGTACCGACTGCTGCTGGCAGCGGTCGAAGGTGTGGAATTGGACAGTATCGACGCCACTCTCTACTATGTCAGTGAGCCCGACGAGGGCTTGCGCGAGCTTCGCGCCCGTGCGAAAACCAAACAGGAAATCCTTACCGAGTTGAGCTCCGGCATTCCCGAACAATCTGACAACGACTGAGCCCAAAGGCTCATGACCTGTACAGCATCGGACGGCCTTCACCGGTGGAGAGACCTTATGCATCGCAAGGCATCTCCGACGATGAAGACGACTGGCCACGTACCGGTCCGCGGTTGAAACGCACCGCGTGACGTTGCTGGGGAACCGCTACCCTCGGATGGCACGTGTGGGCGGGCGCACGTGCCGGACAACGCACCAGTAAGGAGTTATTGTGTCCACGACTCGCGCGGTTTCGAAGTCGTCTGCTGCCCACTCGCCCTATCAGCGCCTGTTCATGCTGCCCGGAGCCAAGGCGTTCTGCCTGTCCGGTGCGGTGGCACGATTGCCGATCTCCATGATGAGTCTCGGCATCGTTCTGGCGCTCAACCATCTCTACGACAATTGGACCATCGCCGGCACCATGAGCGCCGCCTATGTGCTGGCCATGAGCTGCGTCACCCCGTTCTACGCCCGCGCCTTCGACCGTTTCGGCCAAGCCCGCGTGGGCCGGCTTGCGCTCGCCGTGCAGATCGTGGCCATGCTCGCCTTCGCCTTCGCGGCGTTGGTGCGCGTGCCGATTCCGCTGCTGTTCGCTTTGGCCATCATCATGGGTCTGACGCAGTTCTCATTCGGCGCATTGGTCCGAACCCGTTGGTCCTATGCGTTGCGCGGTGTGGAAGATGGCGAACAGCTGCTCAACACGGCCTACGCCATGGAAGCCGCCATTGACGAGATCGTCTTTATTCTGGGGCCGATTCTGGCGGCTTGGCTGGCCACCTCCGTGCATCCGGTATCCCAACTGTTCGTGCCCACCGTGGCATGCGGCATCGGCGGCACCATATTCTTCTCGCTGAAATCCACCCAGCCGCCGGTCATCGTGGAACAGGTCAGCGTGGCCGCGCACGATGACGGCAGCCCCGCTGCAAGCGAAGATGCCGACCAGCTGACCCTGCGCCAACTCAAACGCAGCGGTGCCAAGCCCAAGAGTGTATTGCTCTATGCCGGCGTACTGCCGTTGCTCGCCGTGTTCATCGTGTTCAATATGAGCTTCACGTCCTTCGACGTGTCCATTACCGCCACCATGAAATCCATGGGACTTGAGCCCTTCCTCGGTCTGCAATTGGCGATGTTCGCGGTCGGCTCGTGCATCGGCGCGCTGGTGTTCGGCTCTTGCCAACTCAAAGGCTCCCATTGGGCGCATATGGTGATGTTCCTGTCGCTGCTGACCGTCGGCTACGTGTTCTTCCGGTTGTCAATGGACAATCTCATCCTGCTGGGCGTCTTCGAAATCCTCGCCGGCCTGACCGTCTCGCCGACGTTCGCCACCGGCAACCTCATCGTCAAGGATCTGGTGCCGGCGGAATCCCTGACCGAAGGACTGAGCTGGGTAACCACCGCAGGCACGGTCGGCACGTCGATCGGCTCGTCCGTGGCCGGCATTGTGCTTGACGCCTCCAACCCTCATGTGGGCATGATGCTGCCATTCATCTTCACGCTGGCGTCCGTGCCATTGGCGTTGGCCGGATGGGCCTTGGCCAAGCGGCGTGGGTGAAACGGGATCGGGCTACGCCCGATGGATGGTTGGCGGCTTCGCCGGGGTCTCTCCCTCAGTCCGCTTCGCGTCCAGCTCGAACGCAATTAATGATGGCTTTCAGCCAACTGAATTATTGCTCACTGTCGTTCGCCCTCACCTAAAAACGCCTCCGGCGTTTTCTTCACGGTTCGGCTCATCAGAGGGAGCTCGACTTCACGGTTCGGCTCGTCAGAGGGAGCTTGATTCTGTGGACGGGGTATTGGCGTGAGGGCTTGGCGGTGATAGGCTGATTGCCGATTGGAAAACGTCCCGGGTACATTGCCGGGCAGGTACGGGTAGACAGGGAAGAAGACATGATCAAGGTTTCGGTGGTCGGAGCAAAGGGCCGCATGGGCTCGCACGTGGTCGAAGCGGTGAACAACGCCGAGGATACGCAGCTGGCGCTCGCATTGGATGCCGGCGACGACCTGACCCAGATCACCACCGACAACACCGATGTGGTCGTCGAATTCACCGTGCCGTCCGTCAGCCTGAACAACGTGCTGACCCTGATCGGCCAAGGCGTGGACGTGGTGGTCGGCACCACCGGCTGGACCGACGAGAAACTCGCCCAGGTCAAATCCGCCATCGCCAACGGTCCGAAGCCCGAAACCCAGAAGGTCTTCATCGCACCTAACTTCGCGATCTCCGCCGTACTGGCCGACTACTTTGCCACCAAGGCCGCGAAATACTTCGAATCCGCCGAAGTCATCGAACTGCACCACCCCACCAAGGTGGACGCCCCCTCCGGCACTGCCATCCACACCGCCCACGGCATCGCCGAAGCGCGCAAGGCCGCAGGACTCGCCCCCGTGCCGGACGCCACCGAAACCGATGGCGGCTCACGCGGCCAGGTGGTCGACGGCATCCACGTGCACGCCGTGCGTCTGCGCGGCCTCAACGCCCACGAGGAAGTGCTCTTCGGCAACGCCGGCGAGCAGCTGACCATTCGGGCCGACAGCTTCGACCGCACCAGCTTCATGCCCGGCGTCCTGCTTGCCGTGCGCAAGCTCGCCGGCGACGCTCCGGCTGGCCTGACCATCGGCCTCGACCACTTCCTCGACCTGTAATCGACCCGCAGTCGACCAGTAGTTGCCCCCGCATTTCAGGCAGGGAAGCGCGCCGGGACGCGCATCACGGCATTGCCACCGGCTCCGGCCATAATGCCACGCATTCAGCAACAATCAAGGTACGTAGTATAAGAGTCCACAATGGGAAGTACGGTAAACACTATGAGCGAGCATGACATGCACCTTCTTGATTCAGCACCTTTCGGCCGCATTCTGCCGGCTATGGTCACCCCGATGAAATCCGACGGCAGCGTCGATTTCGCCGCCGCGCAGAAGCTCGCCAAATACCTCGTCGCCGATGGCGCGGATGGTCTGGTGGTCAATGGCACCACCGGCGAATCGCCCGTCACCCATATGGATGAGAAGGTCGAGCTGGTCAGGGCCGTCAAGGAGGTCGTCGACGTTCCGGTGATTTCCGGCGCCGGCTCCAACGACACCGCACACACCGTGCGTATGGTCGAACAGACTCAGGAAGCGGGTGCCGACGCGGTGCTCGTCGTCATGCCTTACTATTCCCGCCCCTCGCAGGACGGTATCGTCGGCCACTACAAGGCCGTCGACGAATCCGCCGAAAAGCCGATCATCGTCTACGATGTTCCCGGCCGTACCGGCTTGAAGGTCAAGGTCGGAACCTACGACCGACTGGCCGAACTTGAACACGTCAAGGCTGTCAAGGACGCCACCGGCGATCTTGCAGCCGCAGTGGAGAAGCAGCAGCGCACCGGCCTCGCCTGGTATTCCGGCGATGACGGCCTGTTCCTGCCGTTCCTCTCCATCGGTGCCGTCGGCATCATTTCGGTGATTGCCCACGTCGCCTCCAACCCCATGCAGCAGCTTGTCCAGGCATTCGATCGCGGCGATATCACTACCGCCCGTCGCCTCGCCAACCAGCTCGCCCCCCTTGTCCACGCGTTGAATGGCGACGGCTATCAGGCCGTCATGGCCAAGGCTGCGCTCAAGGTCAAGGGCGTTATCCCCTCCACCACCATGCGTCTGCCGAACATCGGTCCCGACGCCACTCAGCTTGACAAGGCTGAAGAGGGCATGCGCGCTGCCGGACTGCTGTAAGCCCGAAACGCTGCATACGGGTTGCCAGCCCGCCGCCCCTGCATGACAGAGCAGAGGCGCCACAACAGAAATCCCAAAAAGGTTATGGCACAAGAACAAAAGAAAACAAGCAAGAACACGAATTCTCGCCGTCGCGGTTCCGCGCGCGGCCGCAACGCCAACGGATCCAACAGCCGTACGCCGTCCCGTAAGATCAACGCCACCCGGCAGGCCACCGCACCCCAGCAGGATGCCGTGCTGATCGCCCCGCCGAAGTACCGCAAGGGCTCCATGCGCATCACGCCGCTCGGCGGCTTGGGTGAAATCGGCCGCAACATGAACGTGATCGAATACAACGGTCACCTGCTGCTCATCG
>OOCD01000430.1_pt1 | contig 31414 bp, 29 predicted proteins | sample 1671791 | NCBI WGS metagenome assembly OOCD01 (sample SAMN06348193, study PRJEB24527) | human gut metagenome | biome: human gut; feature: ankylosing spondylitis patient; material: feces | host: Homo sapiens | place: China | collected 2015-10
TTGGCCAGCTCGTCATCTTTTTTAATGGTGCTGACATCGTAACCGGTGGTAGTGTTCGACGAATCCGACGAATCGCCGGAATTGGACGCATCGGAGGTGCCGCAAGCGGCAGTGGGAAACAACATCGCCGCACTCAGCGCAAGCGCCACAACGGACTTGATCTTCAAAGACATGGTACGCATATCCTTCTTCTTATCTCTTCATTGCCATACCGAAAATCTCAACGCCATTCGGTTGCAGAGAACCTCAGTATCTCAAATAGGCACGATAAGAGCGCAATGCTACATGTACGTTACATTGCGCAAACCTTACGTATCAGCCAAGAATCGCGCAATGTAGCTCCGTCGAATCACGGAAGATCCATATACGAAAACGGAAGACACGCGGATTTGACCCGCATGCCTTCCGTCATATCGGCTTAACAGTATCGCCGTGTGCGATGCCTGCCTTACGTTTGATCGTTCAGCCGAGGTCAGTCGGATTGATTTCGGCTTTGTCGATCGCTCCGTTCTCCACGCCCCAATGCTTGAGGATCTTCATATACGTGCCATCATCCATGAGCTTCTGCAGTGCGGCCTGCACCGCCTTCGCGATATCAACATCGAAGCCGACCGGGGTCTTGCCATCCTCCGCAAGGAATTCGGCGGGAGCGTACGACGTGTCCATGCCGACGGTGAGCTTGCCGTCCTTGGTGACTGATTCCGGCAGCATCGCGGCTATATCGTCATCCTTCGTCACGCCGGAAACGTCATAACCGGTGGTGTTCGACGACGACTCAGAATCACTGGAAGCCGCGGAATCGGACTTTTCCGATGTGCCGCACGCACCCAACGAAACGATCATGGCGGCGCTTAGTGCAAAAACAGCGAGTTTCCTCAGATTATTGAAAGCCATCGCGGATCCTCTCTTCATTCCCAACCGTATGAATACGGCCGAACCGAAGTCCTGCAGGCACCATAGAAAACGATTGCTACGGCCACGTTAATAGTACGCAAACTCTATTCGATATGCCGTTTTTCCTTACGAAAAAGCGGGTTTTGCCATATCACAATATGATCAAAACCCGCTTTGTTCCCAGCACGTCGCCAGTCATGCGATCATTGAACCGTCTGATCCGTGGACGGTTCAATCATGGAATTATTCGGCGCCCGGCGTATTGATTTCCGACGTTTCGATGGCACCGTCCTCGACACCCCAATACTTAAGGATCTTCAGATACGTACCGTCGTCGATGAGCTTCTGCACGGCCTTCTGTACGGCCTCATCCATCTGGCTGTCGCCTTTTTTGATGACGATGCCTTCCGGAGCGACGCCTTCGACCTTGCCCAGCATTTCCAGCTGTCCATCGGTTTGCGCAATGGCATAGCCCGCAACCGGCGAATCGGCATAGAACACGTCGGCCTTGCCGGTGACAACGTTCGTGGTCACATCGGTCTGCAGCTTGCTGGAGATCACTTCAAGCTTATCCTTGCCGTCGGCCTCGCATTGCTTGGCTATCTTGTTCGCTTCGGTCTCCTGCATGGTGGCGGTCTGCACGGCCACCTTCTTGCCGCACAGATCGGACGTGTCGATCTTGTTCGGATTGCCCTTCTTCACGGCCCATGCCGATCCGGCATCAAAATGGCTTACGAAATCAACCGCTTCCAAACGTTCCTTGGTCACGGTGAACGACGAAATGCCGATATCGTACTTGGATCCGACCGATGGAATGATCGAATCGAAATTCGCGGTTTCCGGATCCGCTTCAAGGCCGAACACCTGCGCCAAAGCCTTGGCGATATCGACATCGAAGCCGACCGGGGTCTTGCCGTCCTCCGCAAGGAATTCGGCGGGAGCGTACGACGTGTCCATGCCGATGGTGAGCTTGCCGTCCTTCGTCACATAATCGGGCAACAGTTTGGCGATGTCATCGTCTTTCTGCACCGACGAAACGTCATAACCCGTCAGTTCGCTCGATTTCGAACCGCTATCGGACGAAGCCGCATCGTCGCTTCCATCACTGGTGCCGCATGCCGCTCCAGCAAACAGCATCGCAACGCTCAGCGCACACGCGGCAACCGTCTTCAGACTTTTCTTCGCTTCCATATCCTTCTCCTATGTCTCGCTCGGTCTATTCGACCGAATCTGAACCATACACTAGAGAGGGCAAGCTACAAAAAGATTACGGCCACCGCTGTATATCAGTATGTGAAACCGGAAATTTTCCGGTTACCACTTATCGCACCTGCTTGTTGGCATATCGCATGGCACGCAAGGCCTCACGCTTGTCTTGCTCCTCGCGCAATGCCTGACGCTTGTCGAATTCCTTCTTGCCTCGTGCCAATGCGATTTCCGCCTTGACTCGACCGTCTTTGAAATACAGGCTCAGCGGAATGATGGTGAAACCCTTGGCTTGGCTTTGACGAGCCAGCTTGTCGATCTGCGCCGCGTGAAGCAACAGCTTACGCTTGCGCTTAGGGGCATGATTGTTCCACGTTCCGTTGAGATATTCGGGAATATTGGCTCCCTCAAGCCACATTTCACCGCGACGGTCGATGGTGATGAACGATTCGGCCAGCGATGCGCGGCCTTCTCGAAGCGACTTCACCTCGGTGCCGGTCAACACCAGACCGGCTTCATACTTGTCTTCAATGGCATAGTCGTGGCGTGCCTTCTTGTTTTGCGCAATCGGCTTCACGCCTTGCTCCTTGGCCATGTCGGACCTCCTTTCCGGTTCTTCAAAGAAGTGTTCTGCAACGCAACAATCGACAATATCACGGGAGCGACACAACGCTCAAGGAAAGCTCAAACGCTCCTTGATGAATCAGTGCACATACCAGAACTGGGACGCGTTGTACAGTGTGCGGTACGACACCACATATGGGCCACCAGCCGCGTTCATTTCGGAAATGGTGATGGTGTTGCCATTCACCGCTTCCACCACACCCACATGACCGTAGAAGCCATCGGCACCAGCCTGACCGGGCAGGAAGGAGATTGCCGCACCGACCTGCGGGCTATGATCCACGCGAAGACCATACGACGGTGCGGTAGCGTACCACTGGCCACCGTTACCCAAGTACGAGGGGGTTCCGATACCCATCTGTCTACGACGTTCGTACGCCCACCACGTGCACTGGCCGGCCACGTAGCCATTGCCGTAATCGCCATTGGAGGTTCCCTGACCGGAATTGTTATTGGTACTCGGCGCGGGAGCAGGCGTAGGAGTAGGCGTAGGCGTGGGAGCAGGCGTCACATTGTTGCCGCCACTATTGGTATTGTTGTTGCCTGGCCGGGTCTGCCCTTGATTGCCACCATTGTTTTGATTAGCTGCTGCGGCCTGCTCGGCTGCATACTGGCGGTTGAAGGAATCGACCTGTGACTGCAACATAACCGTTTGGCCACGCTGCCATTCAGCTGCGACTGTTGGCTTTCCAATTCGGCACGGCGGGTTTCGCCTTCTGCACGCAACTGGTCAAGCGAGTCGCGCTGGGTCTGTGCGGAAGCAGCAGCCTGCTGTGCGGAAGCGGCTTTTTCGTCAGCTGCGGTTTTCAGATTGGCGATCTGCTTCTCGATTGCAGAAAGACGCTCGCTACGATTCATCGACGTGTTCAACGTATTCGCCGCATCACTTGCCGCATTGGCTTCGGTACGGCTCAACGCATCACGAGACTGCATGGAATTAATGAATTCCTGAGTGCTCGTGGAACCTGTCACCACGCTCATCACAGTGGATGCATCGGAACCATGCAGGTCTTCACGAGCCATCTGTGCCACGGCCGCATGCGCGTCATCATAATCCTTGCCGGTCTGTTCGATCTGCGCTTCGAGGTTTTCCTTATCTTTTTGCGCGGCCTCCAAACGGGAAGCCGCAGCATCAGCTTCACTCTGTGCCGAAGCGGCAGTAGCATTTGCCTCATCGACTGCAGCTTGAGCTGCAGGAATTTTCGTATTTGTCAATTCATCCAGCTCGACGATCTTGTCGGCCAAATCAGACTTCACACCGGAAAGCTGTGAACGCAACTGGGCTTCACGCTGAGAGCTGGCAGCCTTCTTATTCTGGGCATTCACCAGATTGCTGTATGTATTGGCTTGCGCCTGCGGAACCGCAGACGAGAACGGGGCAATCGCCATCGTGGCGCACAAAGCCCCCGTTGCAAACACCGCGACGGCCGGTTTTAGAGCTTTCTTGCTTGTCATTCGGTCACTTGCCTCCCATCATTGGTTCCATACCATAGCATCCCATGCTTAAAACGCGACACAGATAAACGTATCCAATCCGTACAAAACGGAATGTTCTCAGGCTTTCAAATATCTATGCAACGACACTGTGGATGCAATCACCGACAACAGCACCGCTCCTGCAACCAAAATCGGCGAAATCCACAATACCGTCATCTGATTCACATATGGAATCCATTTCACGGAGGCTGCAAGCCAATCAGTGATAAATACCTTCACCAATGCCGATAAAGTGACGCAGGAAAGCAAGGAACCGACCATTGATGCGATCGCCCCTTCAAGAATGAATGGCAGCCGAATGGTCCAATTCGAAGCACCCACCAAACGCATGATCTCCGTTTCGGTTCGACGTGACGCAGCAGACATGCGAATTGTGGTACCGGTCAGCATAATGGCGACGACCACCATCACCGCGGCCAATGCGGCGGTTGCAATGGTCGCACGATTCAGCACTGCGAACACCGGCTCAAAAATCTGCCGTTGATCACTGACAGTATCGACGCCCTCCTTGCCAGAAAGCACTTCGGAAACGACTTGATATTTCTCAGGATTCTTCAGTTTCAGCCACAATGAATCCTGCATATCGTCGGCAGTGAGCGTACGCCCCTGATATTCACCGTTCGGATATTGTTTGAGGAAAGTGTCGTTGTAGAAATCTTCCTTGCTTACAAAAGTGATTTGCGATACATCATCGGCAAGCTCGTTGCGAATGGTTTTCTGCAAGTCATTGATCTGAGTCTGCGTTGCCGCGGTTCCCGCGGTGCAGTTCACGGATTGGCTGGTGCCATCGGGACACATCCACACCACCACTTCAACCTTGGAATACCAATCGCCTTTGGCTTTGGTGATCTGCGCCTGAGTGAGCACCGATGCGCCGATAAACAGAAACGAGATGAATGTAACGAGCATCACCGAAAGCAACATGGGCACGTTGCGCTTGAGGCTGCTCCAGGTTTCGGAAAGAATGAAACGCAAACGCATCAGTCGTTCTCCTTGCTTTCGGACGTTTCATGCTGTTCATCGGATTGTTCGACGGATTTCGCCTCGCCACCGGCAGTCGCGGCGGGCGCTGCCGGAGGAGCCGAAGGCGCGGGCGGAGCGGGAGGCATCGGCAGTGCCGGAGGAGCGGGAACCGTTGGCTCCGCGGATTGCTCGTTTTCAGCCGCTTTGCTTGATTCCATGCCTGTATCAGGCGAAGAGCCAGTCGCGTCGGCATCGGCTTCGGTCTGCGAACGTGCAGCCGAATCGGCATGCTCCTGTTCGGCAAGATCCTCAAGTTTCAGTCCCTTGCCCCAGGTCAGCGTAGTCTCCACCGGAGCGAACGCCTCGCCATAACGACCGGTGCGACCGGAATGCACGGAATTGGCGAGACGCGCGATGCCCGCATCACCATTGCCGCTGTGGATGGCCGCAGCTACGGCATCAACCGCGTTCGCCGCGGTTTCGGCTCGCGTCGCGCCTTCCACGTCCACCGCCTCATCGGAAAAATCAGACATTTCAAGCGCGCCCGGCGCACGATATTTCGAGTCGACGTCGCCGCCGTTCAACGCCTGATGCGATTTGGATTCGACTTCGGCATCCGGGAAGTACAGTGCGGAATCGTAGGATCCCTGCTGCTCGTCACGCACGATTTTGCCGGTATGCAGTTCGACCACACGCTTGCGCATGGAGTTGACGATTTCCTCGTTATGCGTTGCCATGACGATGGTGGTGCCGGTGCGGTTGATGGCGTCCAGCACTTCCATAATGCCCAGCGATGTGGTCGGATCGAGATTTCCAGTAGGCTCGTCGGCCAGCAGAATCTGCGGGTGGTTCACATACGCTCGTGCAATGGCCACACGCTGTGCCTCACCGCCGGAAAGCTCGTGCGGATAGTTGTTTTCCTTACCGGTGAGACCGACAGTCTGCAGCACTTTCGGCACTAACGATTTGACGGTGGAACGGCTTGTGCCAATCACTTCAAGCGCGAACGCCACATTCTCCCATACCGTTTTGTTGTTGAGGAGTTTGTAATCCTGGAAGATAAAACCGATGGAACGACGGTAATGCGGCACCTGCCTTGACGACAGGCGCCTCAAATCATTACCTGCGACGCGAATCTCGCCATCCGTGACCTCCTCCTCGCGCAGCAACAGGCTCAGCAATGTGGTTTTGCCGGAACCTGAAGCGCCCACGAGGAACACGAAATCCCCTCGATTAATGTCGAGATTGATGTCATCCAAGGCAGGCCTGGTGCCTTTCGGATACACCTTGCTCACATGTTCAAGCGAAATCAGCGCCATCGTCGTACCCCTCCACTATGTGCTGTTCTGATTACGGTAATCGTGGTTTTTAGGCGTCCGCCTCTTCGGCCGCCGCGCGACGCTGCTCATGACGCCAACGGATGCCGGCCTCAATGAACGCGTCGATATCGCCGTCGAACACGGCCTGGGTCTGCGAAGTCTCATAGCCGGTGCGCAGATCCTTGACCATCTGGTACGGATGCAGCACGTAGGAACGCATCTGGTCACCCCAGCTGGCCTTGATATCGCCGGCGAGCTCCTTCTTCTTCTTGGCTTCCTCTTCGTGGCGCAGCACCAACAGTCGGGACTGCAGCACGGCCATGGCAGCGGCACGGTTCTGGATCTGCGAGCGCTCGTCCTGCATGGTCACCACGATGCCGGTCGGAATGTGGGTGATACGCACCGCGGAATACGTGGTGTTCACGCCCTGACCGCCAGGGCCGGAGGAGCAGTAGGTGTCAACGCGGATTTCGGAATCGGGCACGTCGATGTGATCGGTCGCCTCAACGAGCGGCACCACTTCCACTGCCGCGAAGCTGGTTTGGCGACGGCCTTGGTTGTCGAACGGGGAGATACGCACCAAACGGTGGGTGCCACCTTCCACGCTCATGCGACCATACGCATAAGGGGCATCCACCTGGAAGGTGGCGGACTTGATGCCCGCCTCTTCGGCGTAGGAGGTGTCCATGACCTTGGCCTTATACCCATTGCGCTCCGCCCAACGCAGGTACATGCGCAGCAGCATCTGAGCGAAGTCGGCGGCATCCACACCGCCCGCGCCGGAGCGGATGGTCACCACTGCGGAACGTTCGTCATATTCGCCGTCGAGCAGGGTCTGGATTTCCATGTCGGCCAGATCGTTCTGAATGCTTTCGACTTCGGACTGCGCTTCCGCCAACGTGTCGGCGTCTTCTTCCTCCTGACCCAATTCCACCAACGTTTCGACGTCGTCGATGCGCTGGCTTGCGGAAGCGAGACGCTTCAGCTGGGACTGCACTGCCGACAGTTTGCTGGTCACTTTCTGCGCGTTTTCGGGATTGTCCCACAATCCCGGTTCGGCCGCCTGAACTTCAAGATCTTTGGCCTGCGCGGTCAGTCGGTCGACGTCAAGCGCCTTGGAAATCGACTCGTATTTGGCGCGCGCCTCGCCGATTGCCTGAGAAAAATCAAATTCTGCCATCGTTTACACCATACATTTCTTTATGCGTTCTTTATATTCTGTCATGGAGCCTCATACGGCTTTCGCACAATCCTCAACTTCTTCCACGTACCCACATACTCGTTCCCATCCTGCCGAACCGCGAACCAGTCTCGTTACGTATGGGATTGCAGGTCCGGGGAGGATCATACCGGACCAAAGGCGTCAAAGACCTGCGTAGATAGCAGGAATAACCAGACTCAGCAGCATCGCCGCAGCGATGACGATGCACACCGCCCGCACCATGGTGCGACGACGGCGTTCTCGCTGCTCGCGTTCGCTTCTGTAGTCACTCACGGGGTACGATCTCACCATATTTTGCCGCATCGCAATCCTGCCATATCATATTCGCGAACCTGTGTACGCATTACGCGACATTGATTGCATGTCATTTATGATACGGTTCGCCGGCATTGATTTTGCATGCACGATACAGCTGTTCAAGCAGAATAACGCGCATTAATTGATGAGGAAAAGTCATTTTGGAAAAACTCAGCAGGTAGTCGGCCCGTTTCACAATCGTTGGGTCAAGTCCGAGCGATCCGCCGATGATGAGTTGGATATGGCTGGTGCCATGCACTCCAAGACCGTCGATTTTCTGCGCAAGTTCTTCACTGGTCAGCTGCTGGCCTTCGATGGCGAGCGCGATGACGAACGCATCGTCGCGAATATGCTTGGCGATGCGCTCGCCTTCCTTGGCTTTGATTTGCCGTTCCACTCCCTCACTGGCATGCTCGGGTGTTTTCTCGTCGGCCACTTCGACGATGTCAAGCTTGCAGTATCGGCTGAGTCGTTTCGAATATTCGGCGATGGCGTCGCGCAGATATTGTTCCTTGACTTTGCCGACGGTAATGAGGGAGATTTTCATATTTGATATTTAGTTCTTGTGCAGTTTTTCGTTCAATTCGATGCCGGTCTTGCGATAGCGCGCTTCGATACGGCCGGACACGGAATTACGGATGAACAGGATGTTGTCTTTGCCGGAAAGATCGGCGCCCTTGACGGTTTCGAGCGGTTCGCCCGCCGCGACCTTGGCCTTGTCGTAGATGGTCACCTTGGTGCCGGCGGTCACATACAGACCGGCTTCAACCACGCAGTTGTCGCCGAGGGAGATGCCGATGCCCGCGTTCGCGCCAAGCAGGGAGTGCTCGCCGATGGAGTTCTTAAGCTTGCCGCCACCGGACAGGGTGCCCATGATGGATGCGCCGCCGCCGATATCGGAACCGTTGCCGACCACAACACCCTGGGAAACACGGCCTTCCACCATGGAAACGCCGAGCGTGCCGGCGTTGAAGTTCACGAAGCCGGCATGCATGACGGTGGTGCCTTCGGAAAGGTGGGCACCCAAACGCACGCGGTCGGCGTCGCCGATACGCACGCCGGTCGGCACCACATAGTCGACCATGCGCGGGAACTTGTCGATCGACAGCACGTTCACGTCAGCCTTCGGCAGTCCCGGAACGCACTGGTTGGCCGCGGCCATCACGTCAAGCTTGCGCAGCGCGAAATCCTCGACCGCGAACGGGCCATAATTGGTCCATACCACATTGTTGAGGGCTGCGAAAATGCCGTCCAGATTCAGGGTGTTCGGCTTGGCGAGACGCATGCTCAGCAGATGCAGACGCAGGTATGCGTCGGCTGCGTCTTCGATCGGTTCGTCAAGCTTCGACACCGTGAACACCGGAATGCGGCGCACGCCACGCGCATCGACGCCCTCATGGGCGAGATTGCCAAAATTATGGTTTGGGCGTGCCACCTCCTCCGGAGCCTCGCCAAGCTTCAGTTCCGGGTACCATACGTCCAAAGTGTTGCCGGCCGCATCCACGCTGGACAGACCCCAACCCCACGCAGTGCGCTGATCGGTCATTCTTCGCTCCTTCACAACAGTGATTGCATTACTTGCATGTTTCCGTGCAATACTTTAGCCGCAGGGCTTGGCGAACAGCATCACAAGTCCATGAAACAGCGAAAAAGCAACTATCGACGGTCGATCGGAGTGTAATCACGTTCGGTATAACCGGTGTACACCTGACGCGGACGACCGATCTTGGTGTTCGGATCGGCAAGCATCTCACGATACTGCGCGATCCAACCGGGAATACGCCCCAATGCAAACAATGTGGTGAACATGGACGGATCGAACCCGATTGCGCGATAGATCAATCCTGTGTAGAAGTCGACATTCGGATACAGGTGACGCGACACGAAATACTCGTCGTTCAGCGCGATTTTCTCCAATTCCGTGGCGACGTCGAACAGCGCACGCTCGTCGACAGGCAATTTCAACGTGTCCGCGCGTTCCATGATCTTCTGCAGATACTTCTTGGCGATCGCGGCACGCGGATCGTACGACTTGTACACGCGGTGGCCGAGTCCGGAAATACGCTGACCGCTGGTTTTGGCGTCTTCCACGAATTCCTTGACGGTTTTGCCTGAATCGCGAATGGCTTTGAGCTGACGGAGCACCGCTTCATTCGCACCACCATGCAATGGGCCCGACAGCGCGTTGATGCCCGCCGCAACCGCGGAATACAGGTTGGCGTGGGCGGAACCGGCGATACGTACCACGGAAGTGGAGCAGTTCTGCTCATGATCGGCATGAATGATCAGCAGGCGTCCGAGCGCATGCACGTACAGCGGGTCGGAATCGAACGGCTCGTACGGCACCGCAAAGCACATGCGCAGGAAATCGTCGACATAGCCGCGCGAATAATCCGGATACAGCATCGGCTCATCGCGGCGACGGCGGAAAATGTAGCTGACGATGGTTCGTGCCTTTGCCATAATGATGGTCGCAGCCTCGTCAAGCTGGTCGGAATCGTTGATATCAGTAGTGTCCGGATAGAAGGTGGCGAGCGCGTTGACCGCGGATGCCATCACGCTCATCGGATGCGCGGTGCGTGGGAAAGAACCCATGAAGGTACGGAAATCCTCACCCACCATCGTGCGATGGTTGATGTCGGAAATGAACCGGTCGTACTGCTCCTGATTCGGCAGTTCGCCATGACGCAGCAACCAGGCGACCTCAAGGAAATCGGATTGCTCACACAACTGCTCGATCGGGTATCCGCGGTAGCGCAGGATCGAGTTCTTGCCGTCGATGTACGTGATTTTCGATTCGCATTGCGCAGTCGTCAGGAAACCAGGGTCGAGTGTGACCCAGCCGTCGTTGCGCAGCGTGGACACCACGATGCCGTCCGCACCCGCCGTGGCTTCAACCACCGGCAGGGTGAAGTCTTTGGATTCCACACTCAGATTGGCTGTGGCCATACTTGCACGCTCCTTAACCGTTCGGAAGTATCGAACACTATATGGCATGCGCGTTTCCAAGCATGGTTTCGTCTCAAAATCAATCGATTGACATCCGATACTTCATTCCTGCAAGGCAAATAATTCGACTATTTCCGCGCGAAATTACGCATATAAAAGGCCGATGCCCGAATAATCGTGGGCATCGGCCTTCTTTTCGTACGCTTCGCTCCGTCGTATTGGAGCTTTGCCGCGTTTTACGCTACCGTCTGATCACTTGTCGCGAACGGTGAGGATCACCGGACCGTTGTCGGTGATGGCGATGGTGTGTTCGCTATGCGCGCCACGGGAACCGTCGGAGCTCTTCAGCGTCCAACCATCTTTCGGATCCTGGTAGATTTCGTCGGTGGTCTTGAGGAACCACGGTTCGATGGCGATGACCAGGCCCGGACGCAGCTTGTAGCCGTGGTGCGCGCGGCCATCGTTCGGCACATGCGGATCGCCGTGCATAATACGGCCGACGCCATGGCCGCCGAATTCAAGATTGATCGGATAGCCGTATTCGCGGGCCACATCGCCGACTGCCGCGGAAACATCACCCAAACGGTTGCCCGGCTGCGCAGCGGCAATACCGGCCGCGAGCGCCTCTTCGGTGCACTTGATCAGGCGCAGATCCTCAGGATCCTTATGCTCGCCGACCACGAAGCTGATGGCGGAATCGGCAACCCAGCCATCGACGTTGATCGCCAGATCGAGGCTGACCAAATCGCCGTCCTTCAGGTTGTAATCGAACGGAACGCCGTGCAGTACGGCATCGTTCACGGAAACGCAAATATAGTGCGCGAACGGGCCGGTACCGAAATCCGGAGCATAGTCGACATAGCAGGATTCGGCACCCTTGCGATCGACGATGCGCTTGTGCACGAATTCATCGATTTCCAGCAGATTGGTACCAACTTTGGTGAATTCCTTGAGATCGCGCAGAATGCCGCCGACAAAACGGCCGGCAGGCTTCATCTCTTCGATCTCTTTCGGTGTTTTCAGTTCAATCATGCCTCTAACCCTACTTCGTACGCCCTACAGTGCTCGGCTCTCCCTGGCTTTTCTTACGATTATGCAAATCTCACCTTATGCATGCCGTTGCGGAATGATGATTATTCGTTTCAGATACACTGTTTTGTCACCAAAGATGGATAGTGTGAAGCCATGAGTACCACTTTGAATTCGGGTATCGATCCGGCATCGTTCTCCGCCGTGACCGGCCCTGCGCAAGATCTGTTCCGCTATGTCAACGGCCCATGGATCGACATGTATCGTCTTCCTGATGATCGTTCCCGTTATGGTTCGTTCGATAAGCTCGCTGAAGATGCCGAAAACCAGATTCGTGAGATTCTCGAAGACGACGACTGCCCTGCCGAGAAGTCCCACGCCCTGTATGCGAGTTTCCTTGACGTCGACGCCATCAACGCTTCCGGACTCGCGGCCATTGAAGACCAGTTGAAGGCTATTGACGTCGCTGCCGACAAGGCTGAACTCACCCGCTCTTTGGGCGCGATGAACCCGGCTGGCGGCCCTGACCTGATCGGCATTGCCGTGTATGGCGATCCGGGCGCTCCCGAAACCAACATCATCCATATTGAACAGTCTGGCTTGGGACTGCCCGATGAGGCGTATTACCGTGAAGACCATTATGCGCCGATTCGTGAAGCATACGTCGATATGGTGGCCAAGCAGTTGAAGAACGCGAAGCTCGCCGCCGATGACGAGCAGGCCGAAGCTCAAGCCCAGCGTTTCCTCGACGTGGAGACACGTATCGCCGCGAACCATTGGGACAATGTGGCAACCCGTGATTCGGTGAAGACCTATAATCCCACCGATTATGCGGAATTGAGCGGAATGCTCGCCGATTATGATCTCGACACATGGATCGAATCCTGGCAGTCCGCATATGATCAGACTTCCGCCGCTCAGGTGCAGCCGCTTGATTTCCGAGGCATTTTCAACCATGTGGTGGTGCATGAGCCCAGCTTCCTCACCGGTCTTAACGCATTCTGGAAGGCCGCGGATCTCGACGATCTCAAGCTGTGGGCACGCGTGCATGTGATCATCGGCTCCACCTTGGAGTTGCCGCACGAATTCGATGAGACGAATTTCGAGTTCTATGGCAAGACGTTGTCTGGTCAGAAGCAGCAGCGTGTGCGTTGGAAGCGCGGCGTTTCGCTGGTCAACGGCATTTGCGGCGAGGATGTGGGCCGCGAATATGTGAAGAGGCACTTCCCCGAGTCGTCGAAGCAGCGTATGGAACAGCTGGTCGGCAATCTGATCGATGCCTACCGCGTGTCCATTTCCAACTCCGCCTGGCTTGGCGAAGAAACCAAGCAGAAGGCGTTGGAGAAGCTCTCCAAGTTCGTGCCGAAGATCGGCTATACGAACCATTGGCGTGACTATTCCGCGCTTGACGTACATGAGAATGCCGGTTTTGCCGAGAACATGCGTGCCGCCAACTTGTATGAGACCGGCTATCAGCTGGCCAAAGTCGGCAAGAGCGTCGACAAGGACGAATGGCTGATGAATCCGCAGACGGTGAACGCCTATTATGAGCCGACCATGAACGTGATCGTGTTCCCGGCCGCCATTCTGCAGCCGCCGTTCTTCGATCCGAACGCCGAAGACGCCGCGAACTATGGCGGTATCGGAGCGGTGATCGGCCATGAGATCGGCCACGGCTTCGACGATCAGGGTGCCCAGTACGACGGCGACGGCAAGCTCAACGACTGGTGGACCGAAGAAGATAAGGCCAATTTCGAGCAGCTCACGCAGAAACTCATCGACCAGTACAACGCGTTCGTGCCAACGCAGCTTGCCGAAAAATACGCCGACGATCCAGCTCAGGCTCCACATGTGAACGGCGCTTTGACCATCGGCGAGAACATCGGCGACCTGAGTGGCGTGAACATTGCGCTCAAAGCATATGCGTTCGCTCTTGACGAGGTGGCAGGCCGTGAGAAGAACGGTTCCATGGAGTCCATTGAAGCTTCGCTGTCTGAAGCGCCGGAAATCGATGGTTTCACCGGTTTGCAGCGTTTCTTCCTCAGCTACGCGTCCATCTGGCGCACCAAGAATCGTGACGAGCTGGCGGAGCAGTATCTGCAGATCGACCCGCACTCCCCCGCCGAATGCCGCACGAACGGCATCGCACGCAACGTGGATCTGTTCTACAAGGCGTTCGACGTGAAGCCGGAGGATGGCATGTGGCTCGATCCCGATCAGCGCGTGCGCATCTGGTAACAAACCACATCATCGGCTGGCAATCGGAGCCAAGCATGCAAGGCATCGGTGCCGCCTAATATATGTCGCCGTCGAATTCCCCGGTATCTCCCGAGAATTCGGCGGCTTCGTCATCTTCGGGAACCACGATTTCGACCGGCGCCACACTGCCCTGCCTGACGAACGGATCGGCTCCCACACGCGGTTCCGTTCCTTTCGTTTCCGGCTGGTGCTGGTCGTTCGGCTTGACGAACTTACGCAACGTGGTGACTCCCCGGTTAAGGTCGTGCCCTGCGGCGCTGGCTTCCAGCACTATGCGTGACTGCGGTTTGCCGTTCTGATCGGCCCACGTTTCCGTGGCGAGCGCGCCCATCACGATAACCGGCTCGCCTTTCTTCAGAGATTGGCAGATGTTCTCGGATAGGTTCCGGTACGCTTTCACCGTGATCCATGTGGTGGGAAGATCCTTCCATTGCTGTGTGCGATTGTCGAAATACCGTCTGGTGCTCGCCATTCTGAACGAACTGGCATGGGGCATGCCATCCTTGTTGAATTGCGTGGGATTGGCGCCCACATATCCGGTGATGGTGATGAGAGCTTGCTGTTGTGCCATGATCGGCCCTTTCTGTCGCATTGGTAATAAATGGGTTGCGAGAGAGGGGTTCTGCACGCCTTTCCGCTTCCTTGCGTTTCCGCGGTAGAACCACTATCCCTGATTCGACCATACTGGCACAAGCGCAACCGGCAAATGTGGATAAAGGACGCCGTTTCGGGCGAGTCGTGGATAGTCGGTGGATAAATGTCACTTATCCACGGCGAGGCACTGCCGATATATGCATGGTTTTTCGTTTGTTTTCCCCATAAATGTTTTCCTCACAATCATGCTTCCTCCTACCTGTTTCCAGATAAAAAACGGAAGATTATGGCATATCCATAATCTTCCGTTTATATGGTGAAATAATCAGAAAAAATACGATTATTACTTCAGCAGCGCGGCGACACGATCGGCGATCATCTGGGCGGCGTCGGCGACAGGCACGGCTTCGGCGTTCTCGCCATTGCGGTCACGCACTTCAATGGTGCCATTGTTGACAGTGTCGCGGCCTGCGACGGCGATCAGCGGCACGCCGATAAGCTCGGCATCCTTGAACTTGACGCCCGGGGAAACCTTCTTACGGTCATCGAAGATCACTTCGATGCCCTTGGCTTCCAGATCGGCGATCAGTTGCTCGGCAGCTTCGAATGCAGCCGCATCCTTGCCGGTGGCTACCACATGCACCTGGGCGGGAGCGATGATGGCCGGCCATGCCAAGCCCTTCTCGTCATGGTGGGTTTCAGCGATACAAGCCATCACACGAGACACGCCAATGCCGTAGGAGCCCATCCACACCGGCACGGTCTTGCCGTTCTGGTCGAGCACCTTCAGGCCGAGCGCGTTGGAATACTTCAAACCGAGCTGGAACACCTGGCCGATTTCCACACCGCGTTCGAAGCTCAGCGGGCCGGAACCGTCCGGGCTCATGTCTCCGTGGCGAACCTGCACGGCTTCCACCACGCCGTCGGCTTCGAAGTCACGACCGTACACGAGATCGTAGTAGTCGACTCCGGCTTCATCGGCACCGGTGAACCATGCGGAACCGCGGGCGATATGCGCGTCAATGAGGTAACGCAACGCTTCGCCGGTTTCGTTGGCGTTTTCAGCCTTTTCACCGCCGCGAGCCTGCGGGCCAAACGCCATCGGGCCAATATAGCCCTTGACGAGTTCCGGATGCTTCTTCAGATCCTCGTCGGTGGCCTCTTCGATTTCAGCCGGAGTGAACTGCGCTTCAAGACGCTTCATGTCAACGGTACGATCGCCAGGCACGCCGACGACCACCAGTTCGCGCCACGGCTCGTCATGCTCGTCATCCTGCGGATGCATCACGGCGATCACCACGTTCTTCAGAATGTCGGAGGCCTCCCACGCGCGGCCATCGGAACGCGGATGGTTGGCATTGGCAAATTCAACCATCTGATCGATGGTTTCAGCATTCGGCGTCGGGCGCTTTTCAGCGGCCGGAGTGTTGCTGAAGTCGATGGCTTCCGGTTCCGGAGTGGTCAGCGCCTCAACATTCCAAGCCTTGCCGCTCGGCGACTGTGCGAAGGTATCTTCACCGATTTCCATCGGGGCAAGGAACTCTTCGGATTCGAAACCGCCCATCGGACCTGCCATGGCGTGCACCGGCACATACTTCAAATCGAGACGGTTGAAAATACGCTCGTAGGCGCCACGCTCGTCCATATACGCCTTGACAAGGCCTTCCTTGTCAAGCGTGAAGGAGTAGGCATCCTTCATGATGAATTCACGGCCACGAATCAGGCCTGCACGCGGACGGAATTCGTCACGATACTTGGTCTGAATCTGGTAGAGGGTAACCGGCAGATCCTTGTAGGAGGAGTACAGGTCCTTGACCAGCAGGGTGAACATTTCCTCATGGGTCGGCGCCAGCAGGTAGTCGGCCTCATGGCGATCCTTCAAACGGAAGATGTTGTCGCCATACTCTTCCCAACGATGGGTGGCCTCATACGGTTCACGCGGCAGCAGACCGGAGAAGTGAACTTCCTGGGCGTCGATCGAAGCCATTTCCTCACGGATGATGTTTTCGATCTTGTTCAGAACATTCAGGCCCAGCGGCAGCCAGGTCCAAATACCCGGAGCGGCCTTGCGCAGGTAGCAGGCGCGCTGCAGAAGCTTATCCGATACGACATCGGCATCGGCGGGATCCTCACGCAGCGTGCGCAGGAACATGGTGGACATACGAAGTGCTTTAGTCATATGCCCAAAACTACTCAGGCAAGGGGACGTAAGCCCAATCCAACCACCCGTTCACCGACGTATGGCAACGCACGGACGGAACACAACAGTCATATCCGTCGAATCCCAAAAATCATCATACATGTCAAACAAGGCAATCGCCATACTAGAACAGCGCGTCCTGCGCGAACTCGTCACCGTCGGGAACGGCAATGTTCTGCCGGAACGCGGCGATGCCATCATGAGCCAACATATCGGATGCCTGCGCCGAGGCGAGACGCAACTCACCATCCAATCGCACCGCATCGGGCGAAACCAAGAACATGCGTTCGTTCACACCGTTCAAATACAGGCCTTGCAGGCCTTCCACACGAGACAGCGCCACATACCCCATGCCAGGCGCGAAAGTGCGCCGCAAATCCATCACCGCACGCTCGAGCGTCATACCTTGCGATTTGTGGATGGTGATCGCCCACGCACAGCGCAACGGCACTTGGTTGACGCTGGCGAGCACGGTGTCGCCGTCCATCATTTCCCAGCAATTCGGCTTCATGGTAACGATATTGCCGTTTTCAAATTCAACGATCGGCCATCCGCCCTTGTTTTCGGCGGCAAATCCGCGCACGGTACCCAATGATCCGTTCACGAATTGGTGGTCGGCGTCGTTGCGTACGGCCATCACCGCAGCCCCGGTTTTGAGCTGCAAACGTTCGGGGGCAAGCATGTTCTTCTTCAAACGTTCCACCAGATTGACTGGCCCTGCGGCTTCGGCGAAATATTCGTGCGGCTCCTCGTTGATTTCGAACAGGCGCATGTCGTTGAGCGTGTCCGCCTGCTTGTTGACGGGAAACAGATTGACGGCCTGTTGACCAGGTTCGGGGATTGTGCCCAGTCTGGTGAGGAGCACATTGCGATCGTCGTCGTTCACGCAACCGTTGCGAATATCGGTCAATACGGTGAGCAGACTGCCGTCATCCTGACGATGCTGTTCGGTCAGGTAACAGATTGCGGGATTCAATTCCCGCCATACCAATGATTCGGTGACGAAACCATCTGGATTGAGTCCCGCTTTCGCATATCGTTCGCGGGAAGCCACGAATTCCGGGCTTGGTGTGACCAAATCGTGGTTGCGTCCACCCACACTCACTGGCGGAAGCTGGAAGAAATCGCCGGACAGCACCACTTGAAGCCCTCCGAACGGGCGTTGGTCACGTCGAATAATGCGGCACACCTGATCGACCATGTCGAACAGCCACGCATGCAACATGGAAACCTCATCGATGACGAGAATGTCAGCGCCCTGCAGCTTACGTTTGCGTCGGGTACGTATGGTTTTGATCAGATTGTCGGTGAGCGCGTTGGCAAGTCCGACACCGCTCCATGAATGAATGGTCTGCCCGTTGATATGCGTGGCCGCGATACCGGTGGACGCCGTCACCGACACCGCCGCACCTTCGGCACGGGCCTGACGCACGAACTCATTGAGCACGTAGGTCTTGCCAGCACCCGGCGCACCCGTCAGGAAGACGCTCGCGCCACTTTGCAGAATCGCCAATGCCTCAGCCTGCCGCATGCCGCACCGCCTTTCCTGTTCAATCGACCATCAATTTCGAAGAAACGGCTTCCTTACGCAATCAGTTTGTCGACAACCTGAAGAACCCCGTGATCGGCATTGGATGGAGCCACAAAATGCGCGGCTTGTTTCAACGCGGGGTGCGCATTGCCCATGGCGAACGACCACTGCCCTGCCGAGAGCATCTGCAAATCATTGAGATAATCGCCAAATACCGCCGTTTGGGCCGCAGTGACGCCAAGCACGCGCTGCAACGCTTCGACACCCTGTTTCTTATTGGTTGTAGCATTCATGATGTCGACCCACAGTTTGCCGGAAACCACCACCTGATAATCGTTCTTCAGTGGCGTCAGCTTTTCCGCGGCCATCGCTTCGGCATCGTCGAAATCGAGAATCGCCAGTTTGAGTATGGTGTCGCTTTCGCCGTTTGATGCGATCACATCTTCAAGCACGCTATGCAGATCGTCCACAATCTCCAGTGCCGCATAATATTTGCCGACTTCGTCAAGGAACGGCTTGTCCGTGCGCTGCACGTATGCCGTGCGCAGACCACAAAGCACCAATCCCATATTGGATTCGCCAGCCGCGGCAGAAGCGTTCACCGTGTCGATGGTCCAGCGGGTCACATCGGTATCGACGCCGTGCACTTCGGCGATATTACCGTCAATGGCCACGACATTGCCGTTTTCCGCGATATACGAAAGTTCGCCGCCGTCAAGCACCTGCGCCGCCTTATCGGCGAACATGGCACGCAAGGTAGCGTACTGGCGTCCGGACGCCGGCACGAATTCAACGCCTCGTGAGCGCAACCGGGCAAGCATCGGCCAGAAACCTTGAGGAATCTCGCTATGCTCATCAAGCAGGGTGCCGTCCATATCGGCAACCACCAAGCGAATGTCTTGCGGGATTTCGATGCTGGTCCAATCGGCTGCGCTCACTGGAGTCCTTTCCATGTTTTCATTGGAATATCAGATTTTCCAACGATTGTGCGATATGTGGAATCAGTTGTTGTTCAAAATGCTGGTTGCCACGATCTGATCGGCGATCGCCTTGGCTTCGGCTGCGTCAGGACCGGGCGCCGCTGCCATGAACGCCTTACGGTAGTAACGCAGTTCGTCCAGGGATTCGATGATGTCGGCGAGCGCGCGATGTCCGCCGTTCTTCGGCGGACGGTTGTTGTATACGGCCGGATACCAGCGGCGGGCAAGCTCTTTGAACGTGCTCACGTCGATTACACGGTAGTGCAGGTGTTCCATGAGGTTCGGCATGTAACGGTCGAGGAATTTTTTGTCTGATCCGATGGAGTTGCCTGCGAGCAGCGGCTTGACGCCGTCCGGGGTGAAGCGGGCCACGTATTCGGTGACTTTCCGTTCGGCCTCTTCGACGCTCAGGCCGTTCTCCCATTCGTTGATGAGTCCGGAACGGGTGTGCATGGCACGCACGAAATCGTTCATATTGGCCACGGCCGCATCGGAGGGCTTGATCACGAAATCAATGCCTTCGTCAAGCACGTTGAGGTCAAAATCCGTCGGTACCACGGAGATCTCGCACAGTTCATCGTGGAAAATATCCAAGCCGGTCATTTCGCAATCGATCCAGATCAGGCGTGAATCCTTCGCCGTGTATGTTTCACCGTCATGTGCGTCAACCATCTTGCCTCGTTTCCTTTGCGTGTGCGCGTACCGCTTGGCACGCTTCAGCTGAACATTCGAAGATACCGCGAGGTAGGGAGATTGGAAGGCCTACGCACCGGGAAGTCACACTTGTTTTAGCGATTTGCTTCGTACATCAAACACCGCTACTTGGCGATAGGGCGACGTTCGGTTATAAATATTCACGTTGCAGATATGAGTAAAGCCTCTTACTTTCGGTCTTTTCCGAGAAGTAAGAGGCTTTTACCGATTTTGATTACTGGAATTCAGCAATCACTGGCGGCCGGAGTAGTTCGGAGCTTCGGCGGTCATGACGATGTCGTGCGGATGGGATTCGCGCAAGCCAGCGTCGGTGATACGGATGAAACGGCCACGTTCCGGCATTTCGGCGATGTTGTGAGCGCCGATGTAGAACATGGACTGGTGCAGGCCACCGATCATCTGGTACAGCACTGCGTTCAGCGGTCCGCGGTACGGCACTTCGCCTTCAACGCCTTCCGGAACGACCTTGTCGTTAGAGGTGACGTCGGCCTGGAAGTAGCGATCCTTGGAGTAGGACTTCTTGCCGCGCGGAGCCATGGCGCCGAGGGAGCCCATGCCACGGTACAGCTTGTACTGCTTGCCGTGCAGCAGCACCTTCTCACCCGGAGCTTCCTCGCAGCCTGCGAGGGTGCCGCCGAGCATGACGGTGGAGGCACCGGCAACCAAGGCCTTGGCGATGTCGCCGGAGTAGTGAATGCCACCGTCGGCGATGCACGGCACGCCAGCGGCACGGCAGGCCTGAGCGGCCTCGTACACTGCGGTGAGCTGCGGCACACCGACACCGGCCACCACGCGGGTGGTGCAGATGGAGCCTGGGCCCACGCCGACCTTGACTGCGTCAACACCGGCGTCGATCATGGCCTGAGCGCCCTGACGGGTAGCCACGTTACCGCCGATGATGTCAACGCCCTTGAACGCGGAATCGGACTTCAGACGGCGAATCATGTCGAGAGCCAGCTTGGCCTCACCGTTGGCGGTGTCGACCACGAGCACGTCCACGCCGGCTTCCATCAGAGCGGAAGCACGGTTGTAGGCGTCACCCAGGAAGCCGATGCCGGCGGCAACGCGCAGACGACCCTGCTCATCCTTGGTGGCGTCCGGATACTGCTCGGTCTTCACGAAGTCCTTCACGGTGATCAAGCCGGTGAGGTGGCCTTCATCGTCAACCAGCGGCAGCTTCTCGACCTTGTGCTTGGCCAGCAGGTCGTGGGCGTCTTCCTTGGAGATGTTGGACGGGCCGGTGATGAGGTTCTCGCGGGTCATGACCTCGGAAACCTTGAGCCGGTCGTAATCCTCGGAGGCGATGAAACGCATGTCGCGGTTGGTGATGATGCCGACGAGCTTGTTGTCGTTGTCAACGACCGGCAGACCGGAGATATGGAAACGGCCGCACAGCTTGTCGAGATCAGCCAACGTCACATCCGGGCTGACGGTCAACGGATCGTTGATCATACCGGATTCGGAGCGCTTGACGATGTCAACCTGAGCGGCTTGGTCGTCGATGGAAAGATTGCGGTGCAGCACGCCGATGCCGCCATTACGAGCCATGGCAATGGCCATGTCGGACTCGGTGACGGTGTCCATTGCGGCGGAGATCGCCGGGACCTTCATCGTGATGTTGCGGGTCAGATGGGTGGTGGTGTCCACTTCGGACGGAATGACATCCGTCTCGTTCGGCAGCAGCAGCACATCGTCATAGGCGAGGCCAAGCTGTGCAAAAATCGGAGGAAGTGGAGCGTACGTGGAATCTGCATTCATATCAGGAATTGTAGCCATAGACCCACTATATGAACGCGGGCTGACTTACCGCGACACGGCAGAACAAGCGGCAAACAAGGGTGTTATGAAAGTTAACTAATACCGCAAGGCAAAGCGTTTAATCAGTTTTTCCGACGCTTCGACGACCGCACCGACGCATGTCTGCCGCCATCCGCAGCGTCCTCCTCCAGCATCTCGGGAATCCTATGCTTCACATACGGATACATGGTGGCGACGGTCAGCACCACGGCCGCAATCAGGAATCCAACAAGCACGTATTGGGCCTTGAAAAACAGCGTCATAATCGAGCCGAATGCGATCAGTGCCGCCCAACCCCACAGAATCAGCACAGCCCCCTGCACGGAATGGCCGATGCGCAGCATGCGATGATGCAAGTGCATGCGGTCCGGATGCATCGGAGACTGTCCCTTGCGCAAGCGGCGCACAATCGCAAGACACATGTCGAGAATCGGCAGGAACAATACCAGAATCGGCAGCAGAATCGGCATGAACACCGGCAAGTAAATGCTGGCATGAATACTGGCCGGGTCAAGGCGGCCCGTCATCACAATCGACGCGCACGTGATCAAATAGCCGAGCAGCATGGAACCGGAGTCTCCCATGAACAGCTTCGCCGGATGCCAGTTGTGCATCAAAAAGCCCACGCACATGCCGACCATGGCAATGTCGATCAATGTCGCCATCGAAGCGTACGAAGGCGAGTTGCGGGCGATGATGTATGAATAAATGGCGAATGCGATGCCGCCGATCGCCACAATGCCCGACGACAGACCGTCCAACCCATCCACGAAATTGACCGCATTGATGGACGCGACGATCAAAAACGCGGTGATGGCCATCGACAGGCTCGGCGACGCCGTCACCAACGAGCCAAGCGGAAGCGAAATGATCTGCAGACCGCCCCATGCCACGAACACGGAAATCAACAGCTGACCGGCAAGCTTGAGCATCCAATCAAGATCCCACAAGTCGTCGGCCATGCCAAGCAGACTGATCATAATGGCGCCGGCGAGAATCACCCACGCCTGTTGCGATTGCGCGAACAATCCTTGAATGAACGGAATGCGGGATGCGAACAGCATCGACACGGTGAAACCGATCAGCATGCCCAAACCACCCAGTCGCGGTGTCGGAATGGTATGCACGTCTCGCGCACGCACTTCGCCGACGGCGCCGATCTCAATGGCGATATGGCGAATCAACGGCGTGATCAAATAGGTGACGCCGCCAGCAATCGCAGCAATGAACAGATAGATTCTCATACGCCCAAAGCACCGCCATTCAACGTCAAGGCCTTTCGGATAACCGGCTCGTGAATCACTCCCTCTCGAAGAATCGCAATGCCATCACGCCCATGAGGGTCAGCCGCCACAACCGTGGAAGCCACATGACCGGGAGTCGCTCCCCCGTCCAAATACAAATCAACCGCATCGCCAAGCGCCTGCACGGCCTCGTCAACGGTTTGCGCGCTTTCATCGCCGGAACGGTTGGCACTGGTGGCGGCCAACGGTCCGGTAGCGCGCAGCACACGCAAGGCGGCCGTGGAATTCGGAATGCGCACGCCCTGCGTGACCTTGCCGGTGGCGGGATCGGTACGTACCGTGGCGAGCGTGCAATCGTCATCGGCCACGGCGATCGGAGAGAACGCGCCCGGCATGAACATGGCGGACAGGCGGTTCAGCGGCACCGGCAGATCCAAATGCAGCTTCTCCATGCTTTCAATAGACGGCAATAGCACTTGCAACGACTTGTATTTCGGGCGTTGCTTCGCCGCGAACACCTTGCGGATCGCCTCAATGTTGCGCGGATCGCACGCAACGCCGTAGACCGTGTCCGTAGGAATCACAATCAATCCGCCGTCACGTACGATTTCGACAGCCTGGGCAAGGGATTCGTCTGAAATAGTGCGAATCTCGCTCATGACACCTCCCTTTTCGGCTTGCTGACCCCACCATTGTAAGGCAGGATTCTTCAACTGCGTTGAAACTGACCTTATGCGCCCAGATACGCCTTGCGCACCTGCTCGTTGTCCATCAGCTCCTTGGCGTCGCCTTCCATGGTGATGCGCCCGGTTTCGAGCACATACGCACGATCGGCGATCGACAGGGCCATATTCGCGTTCTGTTCGACCAGCAGTACGGTAATGCCCTGATCATGCAGCTTGCGAATAATGGCGAAGATCTCTTTGACGAGTTTCGGAGACAGACCCATCGACGGCTCGTCCATAAGAATCGTGTTCGGGTGGCTCATCAGGGCGCGGCCCATTGCCAGCATCTGCTGTTCGCCGCCGGAAAGCGTGCCCGCCTTCTGGTTGCGGCGTTCCTTCAGGCGTGGGAACATGTCGAACACCATGGCAAGATCGTCCGCCATGTGAGACCGGTCTTTGAGACTGAACGCGCCCATTTCAAGGTTTTCCTGCACGCTCATGCGCGTGAACACGTGGCGTCCTTCGGGAATATGCGCCATGCCGAGGGTCACGATCTTATTGTTCGGCGTTTTCAGCAGGTCCACGCCGTTGAACAGCACCTCGCCGGAAACCGCCGGAGTAAGACCTGTGATGGTATGCAATGTCGTGGTTTTGCCAGCACCGTTCGCACCGATCAGCGACACGATCTCGCCGTCGTTCACCGTCAGACTGATGTTTTTGACCGCCTCGATGGCACCGTAGGAGACGGAAAGATTCTTGATCTGCAGCATCAGGCGTCTTTCCTTTCGGTCGTTTCAGACGTTTCGACGGCATTGTTTTCAGCATCGTCCGCACCAAGATATGCGGAGATGACCTGCGGATTGTTGGCGATTTCCTCTGGCGTTCCGGAGGCGATGGTACGCCCGTAATCAAGCACTTGAATACGCTGGCACACGTTCATCACCAGGCTCATATCATGTTCGATCAGCAGAATGGCGATGCCGAAACGGTCGCGGATCGTGTTGATGCAGTTCAGCAGATCCTCGGTTTCCGTAGGATTCATGCCTGCCGCAGGCTCGTCAAGCAACAGCAGTTTCATGCCGGTCGCCAACGCTCGTGCGATTTCCAGCTTACGTTGCGCTCCATACGGCAGATTCGCGGCTTCGGTTTCGGCCAATCCTTCCAGTCCGAAAATACGCAGCAGGTCTATGGCTTTGGCATGCATGTCGCGTTCCTGCTTCCAGAAGGTCGGCGTGCGGAAGATCGCACCGCCCAGCCGGTAGGTGAAGGATTCGTTGAACGCCACAAGCACGTTCTCTTCGACCGTCATTTGATCGAACAGTCGAATGTTTTGGAAGGTTCTTGCGATTCCCGCACGCACGACCTGATACGTTTTCTTGCCGTTCATGCGTTTGCCGTCGAGGAAGAACTCACCTTCCGTGGGCTGGTAAACGCCGGTCAGCAGGTTGAACACAGTGGTCTTGCCTGCGCCGTTCGGCCCGATCAGACCGACAAGCTCGCCCGCATTGATGGTCATGTTGAAGTCGGATACGGCTTTGAGGCCTCCGAAGGTGATGCCGAGATGCTCGGCCTTCAGAATCGGCTCGCTCATGCCTGCACCTCCTTGTCTTCGCTGGATGTGTTGATTTCGCTAGATGCGGTAGTCTCGCCGGTTTCCTTGGTTTTCTTAGATGCCGATTGAGACGCACCCGATTTGCCGTGCATCTTCACGCGTACCGGATAGAACCACTTGTTGACGAATTTCGGCAGCGAGAACTCCCAATTGCCGAACAATCCCTGCGGACGGAACACCATGATGATCACCAGCACCACCGAATACACGAGCATGCGGTATGCGGAGAACGCACGCAGCAATTCCGGCAAAATCGTCAGACCAACCGCGGCGACAATGGAACCCGTCAGCGAACCCATACCGCCGAACACCACCATGATCACGTAATTGATCGACTGCAGCCAACCGGCCATGCTTGGCGTGAGCGCACCGATATATTGCGCGAAAATACCACCCGCAATACCCGCGAAGAACGCGGAAATCGCAAAAACGAGCACTTTCATATAGGTGATGTTGATGCCGGAAGCGCCAGCCGCGATCTCATCATCACGAATCGCCTTGACCGCACGACCATAACGGGAACGCGCGAACATGAACAACAGCACCACGGTCACGACGGTGATACAGAACACCACATACAGATTGGCGAGACGGTCGATGCCGATCAGTGCCTGCCCCTGCTGGCCGTCCGCAAGTCCCTTGCCGCCGGCCACTTTCAGATTCTGGATGATCACACGAATGATCTCACCGAAACCAAGCGTGATAATCGCAAGATAATCGCCATGCAAACGCAATGCCGGAATGCCGACAAGCACACCGAACACACATGCCACCACACCGCCGACGAACGTGACCAGCAGGAAACGCACCGTATCATCCATCTGAACGCCGTTGGCAACCAGCAGCTTGCTCATCAACGCGGCGGAATATGCGCCGATCGCCTCGAAACCGCAGCAGCCGAGCGTAAGCTGTCCGAGCACACCGATCGTCAGATTCAACGACGTGGTCATGATCACCGCAATGCAGCAAGTCATGAGAATACCCTTGACATACAGGGAAATAGCGCCCGTTTCACATACCGCAACAAGAATGCCGAACAGCACAAGCACGCCAATGGCACACAATGCATACGATTGCTTCGTGGAAAGCATTGATTTCTTCATAATCACACCTTCTCGCTTTCCGGCTCGCCCATCAGACCGGACGGCTTGACCAGCAGCACGATGATGAGAATGCCGAACACAATGGCGTCGGAGAACGCCGACGTGATCACACCGGCCGTAATCGTACCGATATACGCCTTGGTAAGACTCTCGGCCACGCCGATCAGCAAGCCACCGACCATAGCGCCCGGAATGGAACCGATGCCGCCAAGCACCGCGGCGACGAACGCTTTCAAGCCCAGCATGGCACCCATCATCGGAGAGACCTGCGGGTAGGAAATGCAGTACATAAGCGCCGCCACCGCAGCCAGGCCGGAGCCGATGGCGAAGGTCAACGTGATGGTGGAGTTCACGTTGATGCCCATCAGAATCGACGCTTCCTTGTCTTCGGACACCGCACGCATGGCCTTGCCCTGCTTGGTGAGGGAGACGAACAGCTGCAACGCGACCATGATGGCGATGCCGAGCAGCACCGTTATGATGGTCGCTCCGTCGATTTTGAGTTTGCCAAGCACCAGCGTTGGAATTTCAACGATGGTTGGCACGGTCTGATAATCAGCGCCGAACAGCGCCTGGGAGCCGTTTTCAAGCAGCAGGCTCATGGCGATCGCAGTGATCAGCGCCGTCATATTATTGCCTTTTTCACGCACCGGCTTGTACGCGGCCCTTTCCACGATAATACCCACCGCCACGCACACAAGCACCGCCGGAATCACGGCGAACCATGCGGGCAGACCGCAGGCGATAATGAACGGAATGGTAAGCATCAGCGCGTAGGAGCCGACCATGATGAAGTCGCCGTGCGCGAAATTGATCAGTCGGATGATGCCGTACACCATGGTGTAGCCGAGGGCCACAAGCGAATACACGCTGCCGATTTTCAGACCGTTGAAGATCTGACCGATGAACATAATGACCGAATCGCTCATCATCCCTCCTTTCTTGTTGTTTCGTCAGTTGAAGTCTTGTTTTTCTTGATTCCTCGCGTTTTTTCGCTATTTCGCCGGCTGGATGGTGTCTTTGTATGTCGGTTCGCCGTCGCTCATTTCCAGCACAATCACCGATTTCTTCGGAGAACCATGCTTGTCGAGCGTGAATGCGCCGGTCACGCCGGAGAAGCTCATACCTGCGATGGCGTTGCGAATATCGGCACGAGTGGCGTTTTCACCGGCTTGTTCGATGGCCCGCTTGAACATGTAGACGGAATCGTAACCGAGCGCGGTGAAGGTGTTCGGCGATTCGCCGTTATTGGCCTTCTTGTATGAGGTGATGAACTGCTGCACCTTCGTGTTGGACTTGTCATCCGGCGAATAATGCGTGGTGTACAGCACCTTGTTGTAGTTCGCTTTGTTTCCCGTGGTTTTGAGGCCGTCGTAGCCGTCGGGGCCCATGATGTAGCCCTCATAGCCGACCGCTCGCGCCTGTGGCACAATGTACGGGCCAACCGTGGAATAGTAGTACGGCGCATATAGGAATTCCGCACCAGAAGCTTCGATTTTCTGCAGCTGCGACGAGTATTCGGTATCGTCGGCGCTAGAGGAATTCTCTTCCGCCACCACGTCGAGTCCGTTCTTCTTCGCCGCCGCAACAAAAGCCTTGCCCACACCAGACGAATACGGATCGCCCGTGCCATACAGCACGGCCACTTTCTTGACCTTCAATGTTTCGGCCGCATACTTGGCGGCGATCTCGCCCTGGTAGGAGTCCTTGAAGCAGGTGCGGAACAGGTATCCGCCCGTTTCCACGGAATCGGCGGTTGCGGCCGGAGCGATGGTCGGCATCTGGTTCTGGTCGGCGAGCGGCGCGACGGCACCGGAGGTTGACGAAATGGTCGGTCCGAGCACGGCGATCACGTTCTTGTCGCCGGCCAGACGGTTAAAGGCGTTGGATGCCTCGATCACATCACCCTTGTCGTCCATGGATTCCAGTTTGATCTGTTTGCCGAAGATTCCCCCATCGGCGTTGATTTCCTTGACCGCCAGTTTGAACCCGTTCACTTCGGCTTCGCCATAGGCTGCGGCTGCACCGGAATTGGTGGTGACCGAGCCGATGGTGATCACATCGTTATCCGCGATGGTGGCGCTCTCATTACTGGTGGCGTACATGTTGCCGCCCGAACAGGCTGTAACACTCACTCCCATAACCACCGCAAGACAGAGTGCGGCCAGTTTTTCGGCATTCTTGATTTTCACTGCCGTTCCTTCTCTTCCTGTCAGCGCAACCGGACGCCTCATCTTGTGGATGCTTCCGCAACCGGTATGCTTACCGCTGAACTGGTCTAATGCAATGGTCGGACTTCCAACTGGAACTCTATTGCAACAGAAAAACCACGTTCCCCTGGAAAAATCTCTTATTCTGAGACGCGTTGCATCACTGCTTTTTCGCGGTCATGTATCGCGGGCGACCTGTGTAATCGTTATGCACCATCACATTGCTGAATCCATATGACAGCGCGAATGCAGACAATCGTTCACCTTGCGTAATATCGTGTTCCATTACCAGCAAACCGCCGTTTTTCAGCAGTTTTGCGGCACGGGCGATAATGCGTTCCGGAATAAGCGTGCCATCTGCGGAACCGCCGTATAGCGCAAGATCGGGATCGTAGTCGCGTACTTCCGGTTGCTGCGGAATATCCGCAAGAGGCACATACGGAGGATTGGTGAGCACGATATCGATCGTGCCGTCCAGCTGGTTCAGCGTCGGCGTTTGCGTGGCATCAGCGATTTCCAGATGATAGTTGCTGGCGATGCTGGGGTACTTTTTTGCGGTTTCGTTGAGATTGACGCGGGTCCATTGCGCGGTTTGCTCGCTTTTTTCGACCGCCCACACCTCGCTGCCGGGCACTTCCGTCACGAATGACAGGCCGATTGCGCCGCTTCCCGCGCACAGATCGACCACTTTCGCCGAATACATGCCGTGCTTGGTGATCCAGTCGACACCTTCCTGCACCACGAGTTCGGTTTCCTGACGCGGAATGAACACGCCCGGACCAACCTTCAGATCGAGGTAGCGGAAGGGCGCGTGGCCGGTGATATGTTGCAGCGGTTCACGCTTGGACCTGCGATCCACCATGGTGTGGAATCGCTTCAACGCAGCGTCTTCACCGCTCTGCTTCGCGCCTTGCTTCGCCAGTTCGGATGTTTCGCTTCCCATCAGCATGGCCTTGTCGACGGTCTGCAGGTCGACGCCGAATACTTCGGCGGCCAATAATTTGGCATCGTGCTCCGGAGTGTCAACACCGGACGCACGCAACATGGCCGAAGCGGATCGCACGAGTTCGAATACGGTAGCCATCGGCCGCCTTTACTTCTGATGGGCCAAGCGATCGGCTTCGTCAGCCTGAATGTCGCTGTCGATCACAGCCTGCAGATCGCCGTCAAGCACGGCGTCAAGGTTGTACGCCTTGTAGTTCGTGCGATGATCGACGATACGGTTCTCCGGGAAATTGTAGGTGCGGATTCGTTCGGAACGATCCAGCGAACGCACCTGGGAGTGACGCATGTCTGCGGCCTGTGCGGCTTCCTCCTCGTGCTTCATGGCGAGCAGGCGGCTCTTCAACACGCGCAGTGCGGCCGCACGATTCTGGATCTGGCTCTTCTCATCCTGCATGCTCACCACGATGCCAGTCGGAATGTGGGTCATACGAACTGCGGAATATGTGGTGTTCACGGACTGGCCGCCCGGGCCAGAGCTCATGAAGATGTCGATTTTCAGATCTTTCTGATCGATTTCGATCTCATCGTCATCTTCATCGGCTTCCGGGAATACAATGACGCCCGCTGCGGACGTCTGAATACGACCCTGCGATTCGGTGACGGGGATACGCTGCACGCGATGCACGCCACCCTCGTATTTGAGGGATGCCCATACGCCGTCTTCCGGAGCGGGAGTGCCCTTGGCGCGGATGGCGAGCTGCACGTCTTTGACGCCGCCCAGTTCGGTGGTGTTTTCGCTTTGCAGGGTGACGGTCCAACCGCGCTTTTCCGCATATCGCATGTACATGCGTAGCAGATCGCCGGCGAACAACGCGGCTTCCTCGCCGCCGGTGCCCGCCTTGATTTCCATGATCGTATCGCGCGCATCATCGGGATCGCGCGGAATCAACGCGGTACGCAGTTTCTCCTCAACTGCCGGAAGCTCGCTCTCCAAACGTTTCGCTTCTTCCGCGAAATCCGGATCTTCGGAAGCCATTTCCTTGGCTGCCTCCAGATCGTCTTTCACCTGCTTGTATGCGGTGTATGCGGAAACGATGACGCCCAACTCGGCGTGACGACGTCCCAGCTTACGCATCTTATCCGGATCCGACGCGACTTCCGGCTCGGCCATCTGCTGTTCGATATTATGATATTCCTCAAGTGCGGTAACTGCCGCGGGGAACTGCTCGTCTGCCAATGTACGCCTTTTCTATCTGCTTATAAATCTGCGCTTCAGCGTGAACGCTTCGCTGAACTCCACTCAACCTGTCCATCATATAAGGTGCCTTGGAAACGTTGCCGAAGCGCGGTATTTCGCAGGCATCCCACGCATCTTACGAATATCCCGATCGCATGCACGCCGGCGCATGCGCATCCGTCGCATAATGAAAAACGCCAGCCCACAATCGGACTGGCGTTTTTCATTGCCTAAGCAATAAGACTCACTTGGCCTTCTTGCCGTAACGCTTCTCGAAGCGTGCCACGCGACCACCGGTGTCGAGGATCTTCTGCTTGCCGGTG